>Ga0268262_10000479_pt1 | contig 52945 bp, 48 predicted proteins | sample TergutNc150P3_FD_190354 | JGI IMG/M metagenome (GOLD analysis project Ga0268262, IMG submission 190354) | Nasutitermes corniger P3 segment gut microbial community from laboratory colony in Florida, USA - Nc150 P3 (SPAdes) (version 2) | ecosystem: Host-associated > Arthropoda: Insects >... | reverse complement strand
GAAATAGGCGTGGATGAGTTTTTAGCGGTGTTTCCCTCCGATTGAGTGTCTGCCGGAACAGGGAATTGTATAATAACATTTGTCCGCCCTGTTGGTATTTTAGGAGGAACTTCAATGGTAATCCGCCGGTCAGCCGTAATGTCTACGGTTTGTACTATCGTCATAGTGGGATTATAGTATTAAAAAGAACAATAATCAATTAGTAATGAGGATTAAACAAGCTAAAAAAATGGGCTTGTTTTCATAATTCAATTCATCACCTCTTCCCTATCCGCTAATGTCACTTGCAAAGTGTTGGTCTGCCCGCCGCGCATTATCTCCACTTTTACTGCGTCTCCTGGCTTGCTTGCCTCTAAAGACGCGTAAAGATCGGCGAGAGTTTTTGTTTTTATCCCGTTTACGGAAGTGATAATGTCTCCGCCAAGATAAATTACGCTGCGTCCGTATTGAACAGGCTCATTGCCTTGCTTTAAACCGGCTTTTTCAGCGAGACCGCTTTTTTTGGTGCGGGAAACAAGAAGACCCGAATCCACAGGTAATTTTGCATAACGGACAAGGCTTGGAAAAAGCTGGACTACAGTCGCGTCAATCCAGCCACGGCGGACTTTTCCGAATTGGATAAGCTCTCCTACGACGCGCTTGGCGGTATCTACGGGAACTGCAAAACCAATGCCCACAGAACCGCCTGACGGGGAATAGATCATTGTGTTAATCCCTATCATCTTGCCCTGAGTATCAAGTAACGGGCCACCTGAATTGCCGGGGTTAATCGAAGCGTCGGTCTGAATCATGTCGCGGATTATGCGGTTTCCTGTTATTTGAATAGGCCGTCCAAGGCCTGAAACAATCCCAACAGTTAATGTGCGCTCAAGCGCGAAAGGGTTGCCAATCGCTAAAACTTTCTGTCCTACTTTTAAACTCTTTGAGTCGCCGTAAAGAATTGTCTGTAATACCGTCCCGGCGGGAGGGTCAAACTTTAAAACCGCCAGATCGCTTTCGCTGTCAACGCCTACAACAGTACCCTCAAACTGGGAACCGTCAGCAAGGTTAATAAAAACCTTGTGCGCGTTTTGTATCACATGATTATTTGTAAGAACATAACCTCGCCTGTCAATAATGGAACCGGAGCCGGAACTGCCTTCCTGCGGAACAGGCTCAAGAAACCAGTTTATCGCCATTGTTTCCGTGGTAATATTTACAACGGCTGAATTTAATTTATCGTAAATATCAATATTCTCCAGCTCACCGTCGGAATACTGAGAATTGTCGGCTGTGTTAAGAATCCTGTATTCAGACTGTAAAAGTTTAAACTCATCAGCCGGAGCTTCCTGTTTCTGTAAATCAGCGGATTCAACATTTGACTTGGGTAACAGGGGCTTTATAAGCCCAAAACCTGCGGCTAAAAGCAGGACAATAACGGCGCTTAAAAGAGAAAAAAATAAAACCTGACCACGGCTATATAACTTCATAATGTCTCCTGTTTATACTATACAATATATTACAAAAAAGGTCGATAATAGAAGTAACTATGCATGTATTTTTAGTTATTTTGCTTTTTTTACTCAATATTTCTCCGGTCTGCGGTCTTGATCTGCCCGTCTCAAAAATATCAGACGATTCGATTGTAAGGCTAAAAATAAAAGACTCATGGATGATGGAAGCGCCCGCCAGAGTACTGTCGCAGTACGCAAGAAAAGAAACGCTGGAAAGCGGAGAGAGGGTTGAAATCCGCACTTCAGAAGGCAGAGAAGAATTCATAGTGCATATATCGCGGGAATTGATGCAAGGGACGAGCGTGGAAAACCGCATAGGCACAGGGCAATTTCCCGGCTGGATTCAAGGGTCATGGATGCTGACACGGCGCAAGGATAACGGCGAAGGCACTCAGATAAAAATATTCCTAAGATCCGATCAGCAAACCTTTATTCAATTCCATCGTTTTAGCCAGGACAAATGCCTTATGGACGCGGTTGTATACGGCGGCTTTGTAGCCCACGCCATACCGGTCGGGGTTCCGTTTGAGCGTTTATATACAATGCAGTTAAACGATATTTTACGGCTTGTTGAAAATAAATTTCCAATAAGATATTTTGAGCCTGATATTTCCAACTATAAGGACACAATTGCGTTTATCACGCAAGTCCGTTCGCGGCTTAAAGGTTTGCGTTTTGTAGATGACGGCGCAATTAATGAAAACGGAAAATTTGTTTTTATCGAAACATTACAGCTGCAGCCTCCCAATTTACAGGGATTCAACTGCTCCGGTTTTACAAAATGGCTGATAGACGGTATTCTGCGCCCTGTAACAGGCGCGAGATTATCAATTCCTCCGCTTAAAGCGCCATTTGGAAATAGAGGCTCTTCTTTTACTAAAAATTGGGAAGAGCCGAAAGACATCTTTTTTGGACTTGACTGGATCAGAAATCTTGCGGCTGAAGCTAATGGGACTCTTAGAACTCCATCACACCGCGAGCTTAAAGAATTTGAAATCCGCAGCAAGGATTTTGCCTATGTTCTGGTAAACGAAAACAGGTCTCTTGTCATTCAGTCCTATACCGGCTTTTTGCCGGAAGCCGGATACGGCATTGAGGGGCTTCATCCCCTGCTCTACACCCTTGCCATTGACGAGCCTTACTGTTTCTACCTTGCTGCGGTAAATACTGAAGTCGGCACTCCTTCATCGCCCCGCGGGACTCCGCGCCTTCGCCAGTATTACCATGTAGCCGCGCTTATTCCATATTTTGACGAGAACGGAATTTTCAAAATCGTAGTTTTTGAGAGCGCGGCGGAAACTTCGTTCACAGCTTTCCGAAACCGCTATCCGCGCCATCATGTAAATCTTGTAAAAATACCTGTTTCACCCACTTTCGATCCATGACAATTATCGTTATACTAAATAAATGCGTAATGACATTGAGGGCGTAGCGTTTGATCTTGACGGAACTTTATATCCTAACTACCGCCTGAATATCAGGCTCCTTCCTATTGCCGCTAAAGAAGTGCGTTTCCTTATAGCTTTTAGCAAGGTAAGAAAGATAATCAGGAAAGAACAAAAAAACGGGATTATTCAATATGACAATTTTTACAAACATCAGGCCGAAATTACCGCGCGGCTTTTAAATGCTCCGGCGGAATTAATAAAAGAAAAAATCGATGTTTTTATATACAGGGGATGGGAACCGCTGTTTAAAAAAGTTAAGCTTTTTAGTAATGTATTGGAAACGCTTGCCGCTCTTCGCGGCGCAGGCTATAAATTGGGTCTTTTATCGGACTTTCCGCCGGAAAAAAAAATCGAATATTTGGGGCTTTCCGGTATTTGGGACGCCGTGCATTGCTCCGAATACTCAGGCGCGTTAAAGCCCCACCCGCTGTCATTTATAAAAATAGCAGGGCAAATGAACCTGCCGCCCGAAAAAATCCTGTATGTGGGAAACAGCGTGCCTTACGATGTCGCCGGAGCTTCAAATGCGGGCATGAAAACGGCGTGGATTAGAGCGTCTGTGCTGCAAAATCACGGTAAAAAAGCGCCAAAACCTGATTTTTCTTTCAGTAACTATCGCCAATTATCAAATTATATGCTACATTAATTACATTGGGTATTATTCGGGAGGGGCATAATACTGATGATATTTACAATCGGAAATTTAATAACACTCGGCATAGTTACGTGCGCTCTTGTCTTTTACAGACTTGCGGATAAAAATAACCGTTCTCTTGAGAAGGTGAAAAAATACGCGGAAAAATGCAAAGAAGAAATTGCCGCTTTCGCTGATGAAAAAAGCATGACGGTAAAGAACTACGGCATAGATCTGGACGTGGAAAAGAAAGCCGCCTCCCAGTTAATGAAAAATATTCAGCTTACCGAAAATGAACTTGCCAAAAAATCCGAAGCCATAGCCCGGATAGAGGATCATATACGCGCCTTTGATTCCTCTCTTAATGAATTGTTCGGAATGACGGACAGGGTTCAGGAAAATTTAAACCGCATAAAAGACGAATCCATGTTTGTAGAAAATACGGGAAAGCGCGTAAACGAAGCAAAGGAAAAATTTGAGCATCTGGAAAAAGCTTTGGAAACGGCGGAAAAAAATCTTGAAAAAACCGAGGAGCGCCTTGAAAAGAAAAACGCCGAAGCGATGGAAAAATCAACGCGGGACATATTGGCGTCTTTTAAATCAACTGTATCTAACTTTGAAGCCTCGGCGCATGTAATAGAACGAAAAGTAGAAGAACACCGCGAGGCGATAACTAAAGCGGAACGCGAAAGAGAAGCCATCCTGAACCGCGACATGGAACAAATAAAAAAAGTTTTTAAAGACACTCTTGAAAACGCCGGAAAACGCGCGGACAAAATGGAAGATACCGCCCTTTTAAAATTACGCGATCAGGCAATGGAAAGAGTTAATCAAATTAAAACATTCTTTGAAGAAAAATTAAAGCTTACGCAGGATACCCTTAAAAATGAACAAGGATCCATTAATGAAAAACTTAAAAATGTTCATGATAAATGCAACGCTGAAATACAGGACATAAGCGTAAAGCAGAAAAACTTTCATCAGGAATGGGTAAAAGGCTCCGCAGAACTTGACGGCATGGCGAAAAAGCAAAGGGAGGAAATTACGTCTTCTCTTGCGCGTCAGCAGGAAGAAGTTACAAACGCGCTTACAAAAGAAAGGGATACGATTAACACTTCTCTTTTACAGCAGCAAAATGACTGGAAACAAAATTTCATGGAACTGAAAAAATCAGCGGACAAACAGCGTAAAGAATTGGACACAAGTTTACTAACGTCAAAAACAGAGCTAAACCAGGCAATTATCGACTTAAAAACAAAATCACAAACTGCGTTAAAGCAGCAGCATGATGAACTTGACGCGTCAATAAAACAAAATCAGAAAGAAATAAGCTCAAGTCTTACAGAATTAAAAGAAAAATCAGGCGCGGCTGTTAAAATGCAGCAGCAGGAAACAAACGAAATTATTTCCCGGCTTAATTCTTCTCTTTCCGAATTGCAAACCCAGTCAAAAAACCTTCAGAAACAACAGCAGGAAGAACTTGGCTCAATATTGGGCGAACTGCGCGAAAAATCAGGCACAGCCATAAAAACTCAGCAGGAAGAAATAAATTTTGTATTAGGCGAATTTAAGAACAAATCGGACGCCGCTATAAAGCAGCAACAGGAGGAACTTTCATCTATACTAACTGAACTTAAGGAAAAATCAAACGCGTCAGTTATTCTACAGCAAAATGAACTTACGGCTGTTCTTAAAGACTTAAATGAAAAGTCAAGCGCAGCCGTTCAACAACAGGAGGATGAATTATCAACTGCCCTTAAAAACCTTAAAGAAAAATCAAGCGCCGCCGTTCAACAACAGCAGGATGAATTATCAACTGCCCTTAAAAACCTTAAAGAAAAATCAAGCGCCGCCGTTCAACAACAGCATGATGAATTATCGACTGCCATTATAGACATTAAAGAAAAGTCAAGCTCCGCCGTCCAACAACAACATGATGAATTATCGACTACTCTTAAAGACCTTAAAGAAGCGTCAGATTCAGCCATGAAGCTGCAACAGAATGAAATATCAACCGCTCTAAAAATCCTTAGAGATACGTCAAACGCCGCAGTCCAACAACAGCAAAAAGAATTATCAGCTTCTCTTAAAGACTTAAAGGAAACATCGGACTTGGCTATTAATACGCAGCATAATGAAATATCGACCGCCATAAAAAACCTTAAAGAAACATCAATTGCCGCCGTTCAACAACAGCAAAACGATTTATCAGCCATCCTTAAGAATCTTAAAGATACGTCATACTCCGCGGTTCGGCTGCAGCAAAATGAAATAACAACCGCTCTTAAAGATTTTAAAGAAAGCGCAAGCGCCGCGACAGGGCAGCTGCAGAATGATTTCTTAAGAAAGCAAAGCGAATTAACAACCGCTATTAATAACTTAAAAGAAACATCAAGCGCCGCAATTCAACAGCAGCATAATGAATTGACAACCGCCCTTAAAGATTTTAAAGAAAGCGCAAGCGCCGTGACAGGGCAGCTGCAAAATGATTTTACAAAGAAAGAAAGAGAATTAACAACCGCTATTAATGAGCTAAAAGAAACCTCAAGCGCGGCTATTCAACAGCAGCATAATGAATTTACAACTTCTATTAATGACTTAAAAGAAACCTCAAACGCGGCTGTTCAGCAGCAGTACAATGAGTTATCAACAGCCATTAAAGACCTTAAAGAAACTTCAGATTCAGCCATCAAGCTGCAACAGGATGAATTATCAACAGCTCTTAAGAATGTCAAAGAAACCTCAAATGCCGCTGTCCGGCAGCAGCAAAATGAATTATCTGCCGCCATTAAAGATCTTAAAGAAACTTCAGATTCAACAATCAAGCTCCAGCAGGATGAATTAACATCAACCTTTAAAGAATTTAAAGAAAAAACAAATTACACAATCCGTCTTCATCAGAGCGAACAGGATGCGGCTATCAGGGATTTTATGGAAAAATCCGACGCGGCGATTACAAGCCAGAAAGACGAACTTAACTCAGCGCTAAATAAGCAAATAGAAGTATGGAAACATCTTTGCTCGGATACTGAACATAAAATAGTCGCGGCTAACGAAAAACGTCTTGATGACTATAGTAAGAGCCATGCCGAAGCGTTTACACAGTTGACGAATCTTGCTGACGACGCGGCTAAACTGGAAAACGAACTGCGTCTGTCAATGCAGGATGCAATATCAAGGGTTAAAAATGATTTTGCCGCTTTTGAAAAGGAATCAGCCGCAAGCAGAGATACTGTTGCAGCCGCGTTTAACGCTCAGACTCAGTCTTTACGTAAAGAAATTGAAGAAACAGACAAAGAACTTGAACTTTTAAAGAAACAGGCTCATGACAATTTGTCAGAAAAACTTACGGCGTTTGAAAATGAATTTAACGCTGAACTTGGAAAACGCACTTCCGAAATCGGCAGGCAAATTACAGACTGGCAGACAGGTCTTGAGAAACGCATTGAAAGTTCAAGCGATAAAATTGTAAATGATTGGAAATTGTCGGAAGAAAAAATTATTTTTGAACACAAAAAAGACATCGCCTCCTTGGGCGAGCGCCTTAACTCAGACATGGAAAGGCTCAAGTCTGAAGAGTCCGCTTTTGAAGAAGGCATAAGGAAGGACATGAACAATATAGATGAGACCCGTTCGTCCTTTAATGAACAGATTAGAAAAGATATTGAAGAAATGCGTATTTCCGCAGAAAGCGAAGTTAAAGTGCAACTGGGCCAGTACCAGCTTTCAATACAGGAAACATTGCGGCAAAAACAGAGGGAACTGGAAAAAGAAATTAATGAAATTTCTGAAAACTCCAGAAACGCATACTCCAACCTTGAAGACACGGCGCGTAACGCAAAACAGGAAGCGGATGAATGGCAGAGTCAGTATAACACAAAAATGCGCGAAATGGACGCCGCGCTTGAAGACCTGCGCCATCACAGCATGGAAACAGAAGCCGATAATGAAAAGCGTATCGTACAGTTCCGCCAGAATTTGGAAGACATACGCAAAGAACTTGGCGTTCAGAAAAAAATATTTGATCAAACCGGCGTTCTTAAAAAAGATCTTGAAAAGAATATAGAGGAAATCAACGACGACCTTAACAGGCTTGATCAGCGCAAGACTGAAATTACGCAGTTGGAAGCCAAGCTTACAAGCGTCAGAAGGCTTGAGGACGAAATTAATAACAAGATGACAAGGTTCCTTAACGAACAGCGGCGCATAGAACAAATGGAGGAAAAATTTAATAACGCCATAAAAACTGCCCAGTCGTTAAAAGATAAAATTGAACAGGTTTCGTCCTCAGACGATATTATCACCGGCTTACAGGTACAGATACGCAAATTGGAAGATTCAATCAAGGATGCGAATGAAAAATACCAGCGTATCGAGAGAAAGAATGAAGTGCTTGACCAGACCAACGAAGGCATTGACCGAAACTTTAAATCGCTGCAAAAGACGGAAACCGCTATTAAAAATGCCGAGAAATTTATTTCCTCTCTTACCGGTCAGTTTGACAATCTGCGTACATCAATAGAACTTCTCGCGTCGCAAAATGAAAAAGCGACCAACGCCGTTGACAAAATAGCCTCTCTTGACGAATCACTCGCGCAAATTGAAAAACGCATTGAAGACATGAATGTCGCTCGCGAATGGCTTGCACGTACGCAAACAGAAATGGAAGCGCTTGATAAGGACGCAAGGTACCTGCTTAAAATAACCAAAGGAATAACGGAAAAAGAAGGAAGAAAACCGTCAACAAGGAGCGAAGGTTCGATTACTCCGCAGGAACGCGAAAACATACTAAGACTAAAAGGCCAGGGCTGGACAAACGAAGAGATCGCAAAAGTCATGAACCGTGCCAGAGGCGAAATTGATTTATTACTGGAACTTACTTCCAGGGGCGCTTAAAACTTTTCTGTTACGGAGAAAATTGCTTGAATCGCGGCGAATGGGAAAAATTTGTTAAAGCACGGGAGAGTTTTCGCGTAACAACAGAAGAACTGTCCCGCTCTCTTCCCAAACTCATAAAGTTACAGCAGGAGCTTGCGGATACAAGGGCAGAGGCAAAAAACGCGTCATACGCCGTTGAAACTCCCGTTGTTTACAATTCCGCCCTTGACGGCGTAACTGTTAATGACGAAATAAAATTAATCATTGTTGCTGATAACCCCGGACGCCGCGAACAAGCGGCGGAAAACAGGCGTTATCTTGTCGGGCCGTCGGGAAAAATAGCAAAGAAATTTTTTATTGACAATCCTCAGCTTGGAATAGATTTTGTTAAAAATGTCATTATATTAAACAAAACTCCCATTCATTCGCCGCGTACCGTTGAATTACGGGAGCTTGTCCGCATGGATAAGGCAAGCGGTAAACATTCACTTGCAGCCGCGCTTGATGAATCACAGCGGTTCATGGCTTCACTTCTCTTTGAATTCCATGCGGCGCTTGACTGCCCTGTTTGGATAATTGGTTACAGCGAAATGCGTAAAGGCGGCATTTTTGAAGTCTACACTGAAAAACTAAAAGATTTATACGCGGATAACGAAAAAATGTATAAACAGTTATTCTTTTACCGCCATTTTTCCATGAATCAATTCACTATTGATTTAAGACAACAGGCAAAACCTGATGAAAGCGTAAAAAAAAGCCTTGAGCGTATTGGAGCGGGTTATAGGGCAAGAATACTTGAATAAAGAATTAACCGCCGGTACTTACACGACAATAACAAACTTTGAAAGTTAACGGCGTTTGTGCGGTTAGTGATAATTTTTTATTTTGGCAATATTGTGTAATTGAATTTTGATGTCGCTGAGGGACTCATTGCCGTCTTGTTGTCGCTTTCTACAGTCAGGCCGCGGGCTATATTATCCGCGCTTAATGTTCCTGATTGCTGAACTAATGTAAAAGGACGGTCGTAGGCGGCGGCAAGGATTATTTCCTCACCAAAAGGAGGACCCATTCGGTAACGGGTATTATCGGGAATGCGCCTCGTTTGTCCCGCTCTAATAAAATTGTTATCGCCGGCCAATACGGGATAAATAACCTGAGCGGCTCCGTTCACGTCAATATGAATGATGCGGAAATAGCAGTCACGCGCCGAATAAACGCGCATGGTCATAAAGCCGCCGTCGCGGTAAATACCGTCCAGTACGTCGGGAGTTACCGTAAATATCCATTTGTTGTTTTTGCCCGCGTATGGGTCTACCGCTTTTTGCTTCGCCTCATATTCCGCCTTGCTTATTACCGCCGTATCTTTTTCCGGAAGCAGCGTTAGTTTGCGCCTTTCCAGTTCCGAAGCCGAAATAAAGAATTTTGCCGATGACAACACCGCCTTGTTCCCGCTTGTAGAAATCAACTGTAATAAAACTTCCGCGCCGTTATCCAGCGGCGAATAGCTTCCGGTTACTACCGCCTGAATAGAAGTGTTTGCAACAGGCTCTTCCACCGTAAGCCCGCGGCTTGAAACGGCAAAATCGGCGCTTTCGCTGTCTGTCGCCACCTGAAACTTGTCACGCTGTTTCTGCGCACCGGAAATAATGCCGTTTTTCAGCCACGCCGAAAGATTTGTAACGGTTTGGGTATCGGCGTAACTTATTCTGCCCACGGCGATAACAGTTTTTTGACTAACCGATTTTGCCATAACGGAGACTGCCCTCTCCACTTCCTCATCAACGGAAACATTGATAAGCGATGCAAGGCGGTTGTCCTGCCTTATGGCATAGGCCCGCTGGCTTGAAGACGCTTTTTCCACATCGGTAGCGTAGACCGTTATGCGATATTCAGCCGCCGAAGCGCCTTTTCCAAGCGCGGTTATTTGCCCGTAGACAAGAAATTCCGCGCCGTATTGTTTAGTCATGGAGACCATCGCGCTGTCGTCCACCTTGCCTGATTCATATTGAATCCTGATTTCGGTTTCGATACGATCAATATTTTTCCGGTCAACCATGACAAAATTTTTAGAATCCTCAAAATGTTTCCATAACTCTTCAAAAACATAATCAGAGAGGCGGCCTGTAGGCGCGTCAAACGGGACGATCGCGATTTTCGCCTTTGCGGGAATTATCCGGATAAAGTATGACGCTGTTTCTTTAATTGCCGCGTCCAGGGTGAGGCTGTCTGTGGAATGGGCGGAGTCTGATTTTGAGGTGGCGCAGGTTGCAAGCCAAAGCAGCGAGGCTGCCGGTAGAAGCAGGCATAAACCGCAAATACGAAAGATTTTTGTCGTCATTGTAAAACTCCTTTTATGTTAGACTATATTCTACTATTTTATGAGCGCCATTGGAAAGTCATAAAACCCCAATGAATACGCGCTCGGATGCTGCCTGTCATTAGTAAGCCGCGGCACGTCAATCTGTACAAAGCCGGACATACTTAGCACGCTTACGCTGCCCTGCGCCAACGCGGCGGGCGCTCCCTTAAGCGCGGACATAACACTGTGAGTAAAATAGCCATGCCCCAGCTTCGGGTCTTCGTAAGAAAGTTCGTTACCGCGGCTAGCCGTAAATACAAAGGCGTTGGTGTCCATGAGCGAGCGCACCATACGGTCATTGTCTACGCCGCCTGATTGGCACGCGTCTATAAACACCAGTCTGTTACCCGGCGCGTCCAGTACCGACATTATCTCGTCGCCGGAGATAGCGAGGCTTGCGTCAACTACCTTGTTCGCGCCGATAACCGCGTCTTTGGGCAGAAAGAAAAATTTGCTCTCCTGCGCGCTTATTCCGTGACCGGCAAGGAACAGAACCACCACGTCACGAGGAGCCGCTCCTTCCAGAAATTTCAGTCCCTGTTTGATATTCGCCACAGTCGGCGTTTGCGCCTCCCCATCGGCGATTAGCAGACTGTTCACTTTCGCGTAACGTTTGCCTTCCTGCGCTTTCAGTGAATCCACAATTCCCTTCGCGTCGGCTACGCAGAATTTAAGGTTTCCCAGCCCTTGCAGACGCGCTCCCGCATTGTCGTAAGCGTTAACGCCTACGGCTAATATCCACAAGTTTGGAAGCGCAGGCTTTTCCCCTGTTGGCGCGTTTCGCGTAACGTCAACGTAACGGCGGTTTTCCGAGTAGCCGTTAAACGCTACCACTTCAATTCGGTTTGAGCCGGGGTCAAGGTTAAGGGGCAGTGACAAGTCCACTGTTTTTTGATTTCCCGTAACGGTAAGGCTTGCGCGTTCTGATTGTAGACCTGTGCCTTTTACCGCCGCAAGTTCGTCTTTGCCGATGAGTCTGCCGTTTACGATGATTTTAATGTTCTTGATTGGCTGGCTTTGGCTGGTGATGTTTATGGAGAGGTTTGTCGTTGTGGTGTTTGTTGTGCTGAAATTTGCGGGGGATTGTATAGTAACAGTTGGCGGCATAAAGCTGGCAGCTTGTTGTATGGTAACATTCGCTTTTGAAACTGGGTCGGGTTTGCCCTGTAAACGCGCCTGTACTACATCGGGATTGTAGAAGATTGAGCGATAACTGTCGATGCCTGAGACGGTGTTATTAACACGGACGTTGAGGTAGCGGTCGCCGCGAGGAGATGCCTGATAGTAGCCGTCGGGGGTAATGGAGAGCCATTCGCCTTCATTGGAAGCAGTAGCGGTTTGGGTTTCTACGGTTAGACCTCGACTGGCGGCGGCAAGCTGAGTGTCACTGCCATATATGGAAATAAAACGGGCAATTTCTTTGTTTGTGGCAATGTCCCAAAGGCGTACTGAACCATCATAAGAACCAAAAAGTAACCGCTTCCCATTAGGACTTACCATTACGGAAGTAATTGCATATGTAATATTTCTCGAAAAAGTTATCAATTCTTTACCGTTTTCCACATTCCATATCCTTAAAGTCTTATCTTTATCCCATGATATAATTATTTTACTATCAGGGCTGAATTGTACTGAACTAACCGCGCTGGAATGACCGACAAAAGTTTTAATTTTATTATTGGTAACAGCATCCCACAATATTACATTTTTATCAGAGCCAGTAACGATATACTTTCCGTTATTGCTGTACGCTATATCCGAAACTGACGCAAAACGCTTAAAATAATTTTCAATTTCATTTCCGCTAGCAATATCCCAAATATTTAGCTCGCCTTCTCCGTCTAAATAACCAGATTTGGAAACTAAATATTTCCCATCCGGAGTAAATATAACATCCGTAGATGAAGAATAAGTAGTAAAAATTTTAATTTCTCTGCCTGTGGTTACATCCCATAATATTATATTCACACTATTAGTTCCTGTCATATCTCCATAACCTGAAGCAATATATTTTCCGTCAGAGCTAAATACTATGGAACTAATCGTATGTCCTCCCCCTTTTGACGGTGAAAAAGTTTTAATTTCTTTACCGGTAGAGATATCCCATAGTCTCATAGTTGTTTCCCAGGCAGAACCTGAAGCTATTTGTTTTCCGTCAGGGCTAAATGCTATGTTATAAACTCCACCAATATGCCCAGAAAAAATCCTTATTTCCTTGCCGGCATCGACATCCCATAATTTAATAGTATCACCATGACCAAAAGCGATATATTTCCCATCAAGACTATATACAGCGGAACCAACTATATTAGAATAACCGGTAAAAGTCATAATTTTATTTCCATTGCTGGCATCCCATAATACTACATCATTGCCAATAGAACGGGTATAATCAAGGATATAATAACTTGAAGCGATATATTTCCCATCAGGACTGAACGCAACAGAACCAACATTATCACTGCCGATAATTGTTCTGATTTCATTGCCTGTAACAGCATCCAAAACTTTGATGTCATTATTAAAACTGCAAGCAATAAATTTTCCATCAGGGCTAAATGCTATGTAATCACCATAGGGATGTTTGTAAGTCCAACTTTCTTTGCCTGATGTCATGTCCCACAATTTCACGCCATCGGAATTAGAAACGGAAGCAATAAACTTTCCGTTAGGGCTGAACGCAACAGAACGAACCGTATTTGAATGACCGGATAAAGTTTTGATTAACTTACCGGTAGCAACATCCCACAGTTTTACTGTTTCGTCAGATGATCCGGAAACGATTTGTTTTCCGTCGGAACTTAATGCTATGGAGTTAACATCATCTGTATGCCCCGTAAATGTTTTAAGTTCTCGCCCGCTTGCCGCATCCCACAGTTTTATTGTTTTATCATCAGAGCCGGAAACGATTTGCTTGCCATCAGCACTATACGTTACAGAATAAATTCTGCCGGAATGACCGGATAAAGTCCATATTATATTGCCGGAATTGACATCTCGAATTTTTATGGTTTTATCAAAAGAACCTGTAACAAAATATTTTCCATCAGGACTAAACATTATAGAGTAAGCATGTCCATTGAAAATTTTTATTTCTCTACCCGTAAAGGCATCCCATAACCTAATAGTTTGGTCTTGAGAGCTGGAAGCGATATACTTTCCGTCAGGACTAAAGGCTATATCATCAATACCGTCTGAATGTCCTAATTGCGGGTACACCGCTATTTCCTGAGTTGCAATACTTGTCAACGCTGCAAGCATAAGCAAGCAGAGACTGATAAGCCGATAAATCGCTCTTGTTGTCATCTTCATAAAAAAACTCCTTAGTTGCATAAAACGTGTAAAAAACATCATTTTTTATTGTTTTTATCCTACTTTAACCTTGAAAATTCTACAATATGGAATCAACCCAAATGCTCCTCATTACAAAAATATATAAAAATGCCGCTTCGTGTAGTTAAATAAAGTTTGATATGCAGGGATATAAAAACAAGTGATAAACGGACAAGAATTACGGCTCATTCTTGGCAAGGGGATACGCTTCTTCAGGCAGCAGCGAAAAATGTCTCAGGCCGCCCTTGCGGAAAAAGCGGATATTTCAATCACTTTCCTGAGCAATATAGAACGGGGCGTAAAATACCCCACATCGGAAACGTTATCCGCCATAGCCAACGGGCTTGGCGTGGAGGTTTTTGAATTGTTCCGCCACGATCATTCACCAACCCAAAAACGAAGCCTGTTTGAACGGTTTAAAAAAGACATCAGCAAAAATGTAAATGAAACTCTTGAGACGGTATATAAGGCGTATGAATGATGAGGGGAGAGAAATTTTACCACGAACCACACGAACTTATACTCCGAAATCTTGTCGTTGTTCGTGTTGGTTCGTGTGCGCACTGTCGGTCACATAAAGGTTCCCTTACTTTGTAACAAACAGCGGCATTTATTGGTGCTACGCTATGCGGCATTATATATCTACACGGCTACGCCGTGCGTTTATTTAGCGGGTTCGTGGTAGAATTCTTTTTCTACCCCGCTTTTTGCCGTTGTTCTTCTATAAATCCGGTAATGTCTTCGATAATATATTCAGGACCGGTGGTATGCAGAGCGCCATAACAATTAACTATAAATTCAAGAATTCCGTATTGGTTAAATAGCCGTATGACCTGTTTACCATTTAATTTATTCGCGGTCTTATAGATTTCAATACAGTACACTAAAAATTTGGTAACATTTTCCACTACGCTAACCTCACGCTTCCTCAGGGTAATTGATACTTCCAGTAGCAAGTTCTTCTTCAAATAACTCATATAATGTTAAAGGGCTTAAATGCCATAATTTACTTGCCTCGTTTTCCAGCATTGCGTATAACGCGGAATTATAAAACAACGTTGCCGCCTCAATCGCGGTGAGCTTGCGGTTATCAATTATTAATTGAACAACCGGAGGATTTAAAATAGCTAAAAGCGCGGAGAATTTTTCAGGTGTCATAAGTCTGCCCTGCCATTGGCTCAAAGGAATCAATATATTTTAACAAAGATAATGCTTTATCTGTTTTAAAAACAAATTGATTATACAATTCCCTGATTTTCAAAGCTTCAAGAGTTTGTTCCACATTTAATATACCTTGTTCATATACAATTAAGGTTGCAAAAACATCATCATTTGCTACCGGTCCAATAACCAAATCCGGCAATGTTCCGGTATATATACTCCGTCTGTTCTGATGAACAAAATCAAGCCATAATTTATCAGGAGACAAAAAACGCAAAATATCCAGCATGGATTCAGATGTATTCATGTCAAAATCATAGACGCTTACTATTTGGTTTTTTCCGCCTTTCCGTACCATCACTTTCCGGGCAAATTCAACAGCCTGCGCTTTATTTTCAGAAGTATAAAAACCGGCGCCAAAATCAAGATTTTTTCGTGACAATTTGAGATCGGGTTTTACCACTGTTATGTTACTGCCATGATAGAGAGTCATAACAATTTACATTTTACCATATAATGATAATTAATTCCAGACAATAAGAAAAACTGATCCCCTAACTCTACTACGCGCATATTTGCAGTAAACTCGCCTCTTCCTTCGTTCGCTCCTTGTTCGTTCGCACTGTCGGTCACCTAAAGGTTCCCTTGCTTTGTAACAAACAGCGGCATTTATTGGTACTACGCTATGCGGCATTATATATCTACACGGCTACGCCGTGCGTTTATTTAGCGGGTTCGTGGTAAAATTCTTCTTTGTGATCTTTGTCTCTTCGTGATCTTTGTGTGAAAATCTTTCGAACCTACCTGTTAAACACAAACGACAGAAAAAAAGGAATATGCGTAACAAATAACAAAAGGAATCCTAACATGGTTTGCTGAGAAAAAAATGCCCAGTATGCCGAGGCGGCTGATAGGGGCAGGATCATAATGAATATAATAGCGATAATTATAAAAAAGGGATTAGGGCCGCTTGACATCCAGTTGATAAAAAAGGAAATGCCGACGGCGAGCGCTGTCCATAAAAGAGGCGCCATTACAAGCAAAATGGGATCGTTCATTGAACTCCAGCTTAGCGCCCTTAGGGCGCCTACGGGGATCAGCCAGAGTAAGGAAAAATTTCCAAAATCAGCGTTGATGGAAAAACCGCGGAAAACAAACATTAATAAATACACTACAAACGGAATAAGGACGGGCATGCTTACAATTTCGACAAAACCAAAAAGCCAGCGGGAAAAACCAAATCCTCCAGGGCTAAGGATATAGCCAAGGAGGAATTGAATTATTGCCGTAATGCTGCCTAAAATCAGCGCCCATACGCCGCCTGAAGAGGCTCCGCCGCTTAAGGAGCGGCGGAAAAGATAAAACAACGGAACCCATAACAGGCAGAAAAAAGTCATATCAGGAAAATTTAGCTATCGGAATAAACGTTTCCGTTTTAAGCGAAGCGCCGCCAACAAGTGCGCCGTCTATGTTTGCCATAGCCATCAATTGCGCGGCATTATCCGGTTTTACTGAACCGCCGTACTGAATAAGGATCTTCGCGGCGGCATCCTGTCCGTACAGGCGGGCGATTACTTTGCGTACAAAGGAATGTACCGCTTCCGCGTCCTGCGGCGTCGCCGTCTTCCCTGTGCCGATTGCCCAAACAGGCTCGTATGCTATAACGACATTGCCCAAATCCGACGCGCTTACTCCTTCCAGTCCTTTGACCGTCTGCCTTTCACAGACTTCTTCAACCTTGCCGGCTTCGCGCTCTTCCAAAAGTTCGCCGATGCAAAGAATAACTTCAAACCCATGCTTGAGCGCAAGCTTTACTTTCTTGTTGATAAGCGCGTCGTCTTCCTTGTAAATGTGGCGCCTTTCGCTGTGCCCAAGAATTATCGTCTGTACGCCAAGGTCTTTAAGCTGCAATACCGATACTTCACCGGTATGCGCGCCCTGTTCTTCGCTCGCGCAATTCTGCGCTCCAAGACGGATATTGGTGCCTTCAATCACACCGGATACGGTTTCAAGTAACGTAAAGGAAGGCGCGACAAGATACTCATGCGCCCCGTCCCTTAAAGCGGTCACAAGGCCCTGAGCCAGTTTTAACGCTTCCTCGCGGGTTAAGTGCATTTTCCAATTGCCCGCTATATAATAATTTCTGCTCATTTTAACTCCATTACCCGCGGCAAACTTCAATGCCGGGAAGTTTTTTGCCTTCAAGCAATTCCAATGACGCGCCGCCGCCTGTTGAAACGTGGCTCATCTTATCCGCGAGGGAGAACTTGTTTACCGCCGCGACTGAATCGCCGCCGCCGACTACGGTAATTGTCCCTTTGCTTGTCATTTCTGCTACAAGTTTTGCGACTTCTTCCGTGCCCTTGGCAAAAGCGTCAAATTCAAATACGCCGACAGGTCCGTTCCACACAATGGTCTTCGCTCCCGCAAGCACTTCTTTGTATTTGGCAATCGTCTTTGGCCCTACGTCCAACCCAAGCAAATTGTCGGGAAGGTCAAGGCTGTCAACCGGAATTGGCGCCGAGGCGGCGTCAAAACTAGTAGCTGCGACCTGGTCAAGCGGTAGAACAATCTGCACATTTGCGCTTTTTGCGGCGTCAAGGATTTTTTGCGCCGTATCAAGCTGATCGTCTTCAACAAGCGATTTGCCAATCTTGTGACCCTGCGCTTTAAAGAATGTGTACGCCATGCCTCCGCCGATAACAAGAGCGCTTGAGTTTTTAAGCAGGCTTTCAAGCACGGCGATTTTTGACGAAACTTTCGCGCCGCCGATAATCGCGACTAACGGTTTCTTGGGGCTTGTAACAATTGGCTCAAGGTAGTTGACTTCCTTCTCCATCAAAAAGCCCGCCACTGACACCGGCACAAACTTCGCGATAGAAGCGGTTGAAGCGTGATCGCGGTGGGCGGTTCCAAAAGCGTCGTTTACAAAAATGTCGCCGTAGGTGGCAAGCTCTTTTGCCAGTTTGTCACGGTCAGCCGCGTTTTCTGAGGTTTCCTCTTTATGGAAGCGCGTATTTTCCAGCATGATGACGGAGCCGTCCGGCTGGCTTTCGATAAAAGCTTTTTTCCCGTAACAACTGTCTTCTCCGGCAAAAATTACCGGCTTTCCAAGTTTACTTTCAAGATATGCCGCGACAGGAGCCATGCGGTGCTTGCCCTTAATGTACTTGTCCTTGTCAAATGTTTTGCCGTCCTTCTCGGCTTTTTCCTGCGCTTTCTTCGCGTCTTTGGAAGGATCGCCCAAGTGCGACATTAACGTCAGGGTTTTAACTCCCTGCTCAAGAATATATTTAATGGTAGGAATTGCGGCGACAATTCGCGTATCGTCCTGCACTACCCCGTCCTTCATGGGAACATTAAAATCCACGCGCATTATTATGCGCTTGCCTTTCAGATCAACTGATTTTACGGTCTTGATCATTTTTTACCCCTTTTATCAATTAGCAATGAGCAATTATCAATGAGCAATTTTTTTGTAAGCAAGCTATTCGTGTTAGTTCCACGCATAGCCTGCTTACATTTATTATTGCTCACTGCTCATTTTTCATTGCTCATTGTTAATTATTTTTTACTTATATACACTAACAAATCGACAATTTTATTCGAATAACCCCACTCATTATCGTACCATGAAATCACCTTAAAGAAGCGTTTTTCGCCTTTGAGGTTGTTTTCAAGGGTGGCAAGGCTGTCATAAATTGAAGTGTTGATATTGTGAACGATGTCGGTTGAAACGATTTCCTCGTCGCAGTAAGCCAGAACCCCTTTCATGTAGGTTTCTGAAGCTTTTTTCATTGCGGCGTCAATTTCTTTAATAGAAGTGTCTTTCTCCGCGCGGAAGGTCAGGTCTACTACAGAGCCTGTGGGCGTGGGAACGCGGAAGCTCATGCCGGTGAGTTTGCCCTTGGTTGTGGGAAGCACTTCGCCTACGGCTTTTGCAGCGCCGGTTGTGGATGGAATAATATTGATAGCGGCAGCACGTCCGCCTCTCCAGTCCTTCTGGGAAACGCCGTCCACTGTTTTCTGGGTGGCGGTATAGGAATGGATTGTGGTCATAAGGCCGGTTTCAATTCCAAAGCCTTCTTTAAGAATTACATGAACCACCGGCGCAAGACAGTTGGTGGTGCAGCTTGCGTTGGACAGTACATGGTGTTTCGCAGGATCGTATTCATTTTCGTTAACGCCCATGACGATTGTTTTAATCGGTTTGGAATCATCGCCCGATTTGCCCGGCGCTGAAATAATGACTTTTTTCGCTCCGGCGGCAATGTGGCCGTAAGCCTTCTCGTTGGTATAAATACCGGTGGATTCTACAACATAGTCGATTCCTAAATCTTTCCAGGGAAGCTGATCCGGAGAAAGCCCCTTACCGGACAGACATTTAATTTTGTGGCCGTTGACCACCAGAACATCATCGCCCTCTGTGCTGATGTCGGCTTCCATCTTGCCCTGTGTCGAATCGTATTTTAACTGATAGGCGAAGTATTTCGCGTCGGTCATAATATCAACCACCGCTACCACGTCAAGCTTGTCTTTTCCCAGTAAATCCTGTTCTACCAGGGCTTGAAATACCAGGCGTCCAATGCGCCCGAAACCATTAATTGCAACTTTCATAAAAGTCCTCCTAAATTACTCAATTTTTGACATAATACACCAAATCATAATTTAAGTCAATTGACACTTAATAGTATATACCCATATAATAAAAACAATTTTTAAGTTTTCGTCATTTTTGACTAAGACGGGAGGCGATAAATGAATCTGACTTTAGGAATTATTATTGACGGATTTTCAGGATACAAGCCTATTTTGCATAAAACAAGCAATGCAAAGGCGCAAATTCGCGGGTTTCAATGCTATTCAACCGAATTTTCCGAGACTGATCCCGATTACATGTATGTCGTCAATTCTGACAAATTTACCAAGGGTATTTGTGAGAATTGCCCAAAACATGTCGTCATTTGCGGTAATATCCCCAAAGGACTGCCTGAAAAAGCCGAGACGATTATTCAAATCCAAAAGAACATTCCGGTTGAGACAATCGTTCAAACAGGGAACGCGCTGTTTTCTTCCTATGATACGTGGTATAACTCGCTTCTCATGTCTGTTATTAACCACAAACCTATTGATACTTTTTTAAATATTGCGGCGCAGAAGATGGCCAACCCTATAATCGTTTTTAATAATAATATAAGTATTATAGGCACTGCCGGTTCCATAAAAAACCCTATCGAAGGAACTTTTTGGGAAAAAGTTAATATACCCGGATTTGTACTGGACAGTTTTTATACTCCGGAAGAGATACGGACAATTTCCCAGAATCTCGCGCAGAAGAATGAAGATATCGTAAAAATTAACCCAAAGAATGACCCTGCCCATTCCACTTTAGGGATGAATATTTGGATAGACGGCAAACTCTACGGCGGTATAGGGACGGTGGACATGAACGAACCGTTTACTGAAGGACAGAAAGAAACCCTTTTAATAATTTCCAAAGTTTTAAAGATGTATTTTAAGAACCACAGTATTTATATGCGGATTGCGGAAGATAAAGTTAATTGGGTTGACAGCCTGCTGGAAGGAGTTGATATTTCTGCAGAAATAATTTCCAATTATCTTTCCAGGTTCCAATGGAAACTTGACGATCATTTCTGCATAGTCACATTTACCGCTTCCGCCGACATGAAGATCCCAATTATATCCATTTTGGATCTTAAACAGGTAAACGACATTTTTCCCGACGCGCTTATTTCCATTTATGAGGAGCATATTGTAATAATTATACGATGTACCGACAAACTACAGCCGCACGGAAAAAGGAAACTGCTTTTGGAAAATTTCTTGAAAAAAGACATTATGCTGCGCTGCGGCGTCAGCATGGTTTTTAATAATTTTATGCAATTACGCTATTATTATGTTCAAAGCAAATTTGCCGCCGCTCAATTTAAACCGTCTCTAAGCCCTGAAATCTGTTTATATGAAGATCATCAAGCGGAGCATGTGTTAAGTACTTTATCACTCGGAGCCAGTCTGCGCTGCTTCTGCCATCCCGGCATTCTCTCTCTCTGGGAAAGCGGAAACGAATCACAACGTGATTTAGTCTGCTGCCTGTATCATTATTTTTTAAACGGCAGAAATATCAGCGCAACGGCGGACGCAATCCATATTCACCGCAATACCCTTATTTACCGTTTAGCTAAAGCAGAAGAAATTTTAAATATTGATATTAAGCAAACTACTCCCAGGCAGGCATTTTTGTTTATTATCTCTTGTTTGATTGTTCAAGGGCTATGAGTTTCCTTAAGGATTAAGAGGGTATTTTTATTCATTTAAAATTGAAGTTTTTACCTTACTTCTTTTTAACTACTTTTTTTGTAGCTGTAGGCGACCTTGTAATTGCCCTTAAAGCTTGTTTTTTTGTTTTTGCTGCGGCTTTTTCGGTTCTGGCGGCTTTTGTCGCAACAGTCATTTCAGCTTTCCTGACCTTTTTAGTTATTTTTTTAGTCGTCTTACCGGCTTCTTTTTTTAAAGCTCCTGTTTTTGATTCAACTGCTTTTTTTATTCTTGCCATTTGTATACTCCTTATTTAATTTTCGGTTTTTCCTTTTTACGCCTTTAATATTTAAATTTATAACAAACATCATAATACGTCTATAAGACTGTCGCAATTTCGAAAAAATTATTTCACCCTATCACTATATGACATGGTAAATTCATTATAAATATAATATGGCTATTACAATCCCCGAAGGAGTTTATAAACTTGTTAGAAAATTCATCTATAGTATATAATTTGATTATGCCCAGAAAAACACTTCCCAAAACCGCCCTTCCGCGGCTCTACTTTATTGATCGTGAAATCGCGTCAGGTAAATATCCAAACGCTCCCGCGCTTGCAAAAAAATACGAGACCAGTTTGTCCAGCATTAACCGCGATATAGCCTATATGCGCGACATGATGAACGCGCCCATCGACTATGATTTTTATAAGAAAGGCTTTTACTATACCGAGAAAACATTCAGGCTTCCCGCTGCTTACGCCACAGCCGATGATCTACTGGCTTTGGGCATGGCGAAAAACCTCCTTCTTTGGAATATTGACAGATCATTTCTTTTATATTTATACTTAACATAAAGAGTAGTATATGCATCTTGATAAAGAACAGGCTTTTTATGAGGCTAACAAAGATGAACTCCGGTTAAAATATTCCGGTAAACGGGTTGTTATTGCAAGTAATAAAATTCTTGGCGTATATGATTCTGACCGGGAAGCGCTGCAGACGACTGTAAAGACCATGCCTCGCGGTTCTTTTATGGTTAAATATATTCCTGAAAATCCCCAAAAAGAAAAACTTCCAATTCTAATAACGCTGTTCGGTATGGTTACACTGGTAATGCTTTTGTTGTCATTAAAAGCGTAGTCTCCAATTCCAGTAACCGGATTATTTTGTATACTGGGAGGAATACGGACTTCATTTTTTGTGCCAAGATATTTGGTAATCATTACGCCGTTTCTTACATTTCTATCTCTATCAATTTGAAAATCCTTTTCGCTGTCATACTGCTGGGCGTATGCGGCAAACGTTATTACAGCCATTAAGATAAACGTTAAAACTGTTTTTTTGTTCATTTAATCCACCTTCTTTTACAAATTTTGCATCGCCTATGGCAAATTTTAGAAAACTCCAAGTTTTAGCTATTTTATGTATAATATTTATTTCTCTTTTTTTGTCAAGTAAAAAACATTCTCTCTCCTTTTCGTGTTGGTTCGCGTGGTTCGTGGTAAAAAATCCTTATCCCTCTTTGTGATCTTCGTAACTCCGTGCTCTTCGTGTGAAATTCTTGCGAAAAAAATCTACCTCTCATCCTCAATCGTAGTCGGCTCCCCATGACCCGGGTACACTTTGATACTCCCGTCCATTTCAGAAAGGCGGCGCAAACTCGCTATCATGTCTTTTTCATTACCACCCGGAAGATCTGTGCGACCGCATGCGCCGGCAAATAAAGTGTCTCCAGAAAAAAGAACTCTCTCTCCCTTGTCCCAAAAAGCGGCGCTTCCAGGGGAGTGGCCGGGCAGGTGAAGAACGGTAAACGGACCAATAGCGCTGCCCTCCTGAAGAAGAATATCCGCCGGAGGCATCTCAGTCCAATACGCGTCCATTAAAGACGTATCGCCCAGGGCGACCTTCATGCTTATCATGTGAACATTGAATGAATCAGGGCCCAGATATTCGCCGTCCAAAGTATGAATGGCAATTTTCATTTTACCGGGGAACGCCGAGACTAAATAAGGTACGGCGCAGATATGGTCAAAATGTCCGTGTGTGAGTAAAATATACTTTGGGACAAGGCGCGATTTCAATAAAGCGGAGATAATCTTATCCGCTTCATCTCCGGGATCGATAATGGCGGCGTTATTGCCATTATAACGGTATATCCAGCAATTGGTCGCGATTGGCCCCACGGTTAAATTAATTATTTTTTCTTCAGGCATGGAGGGATAATAGCACGAGATTATCAATTTTTCTAGTCATTCTTTTGGTAGTAATTTTTTGGTACGCCCTTGTTCCAATTACAGGCGGTTTTATAAACCGGTATAAATGGAAAAGATTCAGAAACCGATTTAACATGCTGCGTTCAAGCCGGCTTTTGGATTACCGCATGTACCGCCAACTGGAGGGCGAAGGCGGCATTTTCCGGTTTTCAGGGGGCATTGAATCTATAACGGACGGGCAGATTCTTTGGGTAAAGGGCGAAGACCTTTCCATACCGGTTTCTATCGCAAAAACCAAATGCTACCTTTTACCGATACATGAGGGAGAGGGGTTCCCTGAAGAGCCGCAGCAGATTCGGTGGAACCGAGTCTCTACAATAACGGAGGGCGCAAAAGTATTTATTGGCGGCAAAATTAAAAATCATGACGACAGATTGAGTTTTGTCTCGACAAAGGAACAGCCTTTAATGGTTATTTTCTACAACTGTCCCGACTCCTCCCTTGCGGAAGCCATTATTCGGGCGGCAAGAACGCGTAATGAATACTGGAACAACATTACTCCTGCATCGCTTGTAATAGGCGCGCTTGCCCTTATTTACATCGCCGCCTCTTACTTAGGACGGCCGGCTTTCCGCCTGACTGTAGTAAGCGCGTTAGCCGCCGTTTTTATACCTATCCTTCCAGTTTTTCCGCCGGGTATTTTGCTCACTTCCCTTTACCGCCGTCTTACATGGAATTCAAGAAAACTAAGGGCAAATTACGATCTTGCCCGCTTTGGGCTGCTTGTAAATTCAACGCCAATGCTTGCCAAATACATTGCGTTACGCGCATACGCCCTGGAATTCTTCGCGTGGATTTTAATGCTGGCGGGAATTTGCATCAATATTATTTTTATTTTTCTGATTCTGTATCTTTTCAGGCTTATATCATTTTAAGCCGTCGCCATCTGGGTTTTTGGGTTTGGCGTAGTTGACTGTTAATGTTCTGCCGCGAAACTTCAGTCCTGTAAGGACGGCGATAATTTCATCCGCTTTTGTATCTCTTACCTGCACAAATGAATAATTGTCTAAAATGCGAATAACGCCGATATCTTCTCTTACGGCTGAACTTTTTGTTATTATAAGCGTGATGACTTCCCTTGGAAACAGGCGGCGGTTTTTGCCGATGCTGATAAAAAGCATTTTTGACTCTTCTTCCGGCAAGAGCGTCTCAACCGCCGGTAATGTTTTTTTTATTTCGGAATTATCTTCCTTTTTTACTTTTTCTTTTTGCTGTTTTTCCGCTGTCTTTAAATTGTCTACAGAACGCATACCGCCGGCAGGACGCTTGCTGTCCGCGAGTTGCGGACTGCCCACGGGGCTAGGGCTGCCCGCGGGAAGCGGTCTTGGCGTCTCTCTTTTGTCATAATACATAAAAAGCCAGGCGGCAGCCCATGAACGCTTGAAAAGCGAAACTTCTTTTTTATACAGTTTGTGGTATTCATGCACAAGAGCTATATCGGTATCGGTATTAAATTTTTCAAGAACTTCTTCAAGGTTTCGCTTTGCTTTTTCCTTGTCAAACGGCATCTCAACCTCCGCTGCCATTTATTGTCTGTATAGCGCCGTCAGGATTGTATTTTAGTTCCGTTACTTTCAAACTGCGAAGCCATGTCTTGCCGCCCGATGGAACGCTGTCATGGTAAAAAAGATACCACTTGCCTTTGTACTCCGCAATCGCGTGATGACTAGTCCAGCCGACTACGGGCGTTAACATCACTCCCTGATATGTAAAAGGTCCGTAGGGATTATCGCCTGTGGCATAGCATAAAAAGTGGGTGTCGCCCGTTGAATAAGAGAAATAATATTTGCCATTGTATATATGCATCCACGAAGCTTCAAAAAAACGCCTTTCATTGTCGCCTGCGGTTATCGGCTTTCCGTCTTTACCAAGAATGACGACAGGACGCGGCTCTTCCGCAAACTGGAGCATATCGGCGCTTAACTTTGCCACCCTCGCACAAATCGCAGGTTCGTTATTTGCGGGGAAAGTTCCGCCGGTTTCCAACGCCTTATTGTCCTTGTAGCGTTGAAGCTGACCGCCCCAAAGTCCGCCAAAGTATATGTAATATTCGCCTTTTTCCTCAAATACGCAAGGATCGATACTGTAACTGCCGCGAATTGGGTCGCTCTGAGCTTTAAATGGCCCTTCGGGACGGTCTGCGACGGCGACGCCAAGGCGGAAACTGTCATTTTTATCTTTTAATGAGAAATATAAATAGTACTTGCCGTTCTTATGCGCCACATCGCTGTCCCATAATTGGCGGCCTGCCCATGGAATATCCTTTACGTCTAAAATTACTCCGTGATCTTTCACTTTCCCATTATCTACGTCTTCCAAAGATAAGACATGGTAGTCTTTCATATCAAAGTGATCGCCGTTGTCGTTTTCACTAATGTCGCTTTCCCGGTCATGAGAAGGGTAAATAAACAATTTACCATTAAAAACATGTACGGCAGGGTCTGCCATGTAGTCGTCAGGAAATAAATATCTCATTCTTATAAAATATCAGGAAACCCCGATTTTTGCAAGTGTTGAATTGTTTTAATTAAAAAAGTATATTTCAAATTATGAATTCAATTGAACTTGCGAAAGCCTATGATCCAAAATCCTTTGAGGATCGCATTTACGCCCTTTGGAAAAGCTCAGGCGCCTTTACGCCGGAGTCCGCCTCTGACAGTAATGGAAAACCGTTTGTCGTGGTAATTCCGCCTCCGAATGTCACGGGCGTTCTTCACGCGGGGCATGGGCTTAATAACAGTTTGCAGGACATTATTGTCCGTTTCCACCGCATGACAGGCGTTCCGGCCCTTTGGGTTCCGGGAACCGATCACGCCGGTATCGCGACCCAAAACGTAGTGGAACGCAAGTTAAAAGAACAGGGAAAAAGCCGCCGCGAAATCGGGCGCGAGAAATTTCTTGAAGAGACATGGAAGGTAAAAAAAGATCATCACGCGATTATTACAAAGCAGCTTGAAAAAATAGGGGCAAGCCTTGACTGGAAGCGCGAGCGTTTTACTATGGACGAAGGACTTTCCCGCGCGGTGCGTGAGGTTTTTGTCACCCTTTACGAGCGCAATCTTTTATACAAGGGAAACTACCTTGTAAACTGGTGCACTTCCTGCGGTACCGCCCTTGCCGACGACGAAGTTGATCATGAAGATGTCAAGGGCAAAATGTACCATATACGCTATTATTTCACCGATGATAAAGAAAAATTTATCGAGATTGCCACAACCCGCCCCGAAACACTGTTAGGTGACACCGCGGTAGCCGTTCACCCGGAAGATGAGCGTTATGCCGCGCTGAAAGGTAAAACCCTGCGCCTTCCGCTGACAGAACGGGATATCCCGCTGATTTTTGATTCTTATGTAGAGCGCGGCTTTGGAACCGGAGCGTTAAAGGTAACGCCCGCGCACGATCCAAATGACTGGGAACTCGCGAAACGGCACAATCTTGCCATTATTAACATACTCAATCCCGACGGCGCTCTTAACGGCGAAGTTCCCGAAAAATACCGAGGGCTTTCAGTATTAAAGGCGAGGGCGGCAGTAATTGAAGACCTGCAAGCAGGCGGCTGGTATGTGAAAGACGAACCGCTTAACCACTCGGTTGGGCATTGTTACCGCTGCCACACTGTAATAGAGCCGTTTCTCTCCGAGCAGTGGTTTGTCCGCATGAAGCCGTTAGCTGAAAAAGCGTTAGCCTCCTGGCAGAAAGGCGAAATTATTTTTTATCCCAAAAAATGGGAAAACACCTACAAACACTGGATGGAAAACATAAGGGACTGGTGCGTCAGCCGCCAATTATGGTGGGGGCATAGAATCCCCGCATGGACATGCGCCGACTGCGGCAAAATGACAGTTTCCCGTACCGACATTGATACATGCCCCCACTGTAAGAGCAAAAAAATAGAACAAGACCCCGACGTGCTTGACACTTGGTTCTCAAGCTGGCTGTGGCCGTTCAGTACCCTCGGCTGGGAAAACGCGGATTGCGACACTAATGATTTTAAAAAGTATTACCCGACAAGCGCCCTTATCACAGCTTATGACATCATCTTTTTCTGGGTATCAAGAATGATCATGGCGGGCTTAGAGTTTACAGGCAAGGCGCCGTTCCGTGACATTTACATTCACGGGCTTGTGCGCGACAAACAGGGACGCAAGATGAGCAAGTCTTTGGGCAATGGGCTTGATCCGCTGGAACTTGTGGACGAATTCGGCGCTGACGCTATGAAGTTTACCCTTGCCTTTATGTGCGCCCAGGGACAGGACGTTCTTGTTGACAAAGAGTCTTTTAAGATGGGGACAAAATTTGCGAACAAGGTGTGGAACGCAAGCCGGTATATTCTGATGAATCTTGAAGACCGCAATTTGCAGAAAAATACCGTTTTAACCGCAGCTGATAAATGGATCTATTCGCGTTTAAACAGCGCGGCAAAGTCGATGAGGGAAGCTTTTCTTTCCTACCGTTACAATGACGCAGCCCTTACCGCCTATGAGTTTTTCTGGAATGATTACTGCGACTGGTATGTTGAAGCGACAAAACTTTCCACGAAGGGCGGCGACGACGCTGAAAAAGACCGCTCTACAACGGTGCTATTGGACGTGCTGTCCCAGTCTCTGCGCCTGCTTCATCCGCTGCTGCCATTTGTAACTGAGGAAATCTACCAGAAATTACCGGAAAATTCCAAGCCTCAAGGCGCGAAAGCATTGCTCATAAACGCTCAATATCCTATATATGATGAAAAGCGAAATGATCCGCTGCAAGAGAAAAATTTTACCGCGCTTCAATCGCTGGTTGGAATGGCGCGTACCCTCAGGAGCGAATGTGGCATAACGCCGGAAAAGAAATTGCGTATTTTAATAAGAGCCGGGGCGGAACTGGAAAAGGTATTTAGGGAGTACGAAGGGCTGATAAAACTTTTAGCGGGAGCGGGCGAATTGCAGATTGAAGCCTCAGGCGGCGCATCAAGCGGAAGGCCGGCGGGTTCCATCGGTCTTGCGGGGACGGGCTTTGAAATTTTTGTGTTTGTAGCCGAGGCTGTAGATACAGCCGCGTTAAAGAAAAAATTGTCAGGCGACCTTGAGCGTGACCGCAAGTATATAGAAAGCATCCGCGCAAAACTTGCCAATGAACAATTTATCAAAAACGCGCCGGCAGAGCTTGTGGAAGAGCAGAGAAACAAACTGGAAGAGTCAGTCAGGCGCACTGAAAAACTTGCCGGTTATTTAAGGGATTTATAAATGACAACAGAACAAATGTGGCAAATCAGCGGCATGCATCTTGCGCCGTATATTCAGGTCGCTACGCATTTAATCGGCAAATCGCGCGAAGGCGGCGGCAATATGTTCCGTCATCAGCTTGATACCCTGGGAATTCTTATTGACTACGGTTATGTTAATTCGGTACTGCTCAAAGCCTCGCTAGTTCACGACGTACTTGAGGACATCCCTGATTTTAACCATAATATTTTGCTTGCAATCGATACCGAAAGCCCCGCAGTTTATAACCTTGTTCTTGAAGTTACGCGCAAACAAGGCGAGACAAAACCGGATTTTCTTACGCGCATAATTGAAACAGGTTCTTTTGACGCTAAAACATTAAAAGTCGCGGATCGTATTTCCAATATGATTGCTCTTGGATTTGTAAATAACCTCGCCTTTGTAGAGCGTTATATAAATGAGACGGAAAAATATCTTCTCCCCCTTGCAGCGCAGGTAAATAATTATATGCTGATAGAACTTACAGACCTTGTAAAAACAAAACGAAAATATCTGGAAGATATTAATTACAAATGACAAAACAACCCGCTTTCCTCCCTGAAATACATTCTCCCGCCGATATAAAAAAATTAACCATCCGCGAACTAAACGCCCTTGCGCAGGAAATAAGGGAACAAATTGTTTCCACAGTTTCGAATAACGGAGGGCATTTATCAGCCAATCTTGGAATAGTGGAGCTGACCATCGCCCTTCACCGCGTATTTGACTCCCCTTCCGATAAAATTGTCTGGGACGTGGGGCACCAGTGTTATGCGCATAAACTTATAACAGGCCGCTTTAACTCGTTCTCGTCGCTTCGCAAAAAAGGGGGAATCGCCGGTTTTCCCAAGCGTACTGAAAACATCCATGACGCTTTTAATACCGGACACGCGTCAACGTCAATTTCAGCCGCTTTGGGGCTTTTGACGGCTGACAGAATACAGGGCGGCAATTCCCGCGCCATTGCGGTAATTGGCGACGGCGCTCTCACGGGGGGAATGGCCTACGAAGCCCTGTCTCACTGCGGACATCTTGGGCTTCCGTTAATCGTAATTTTAAACGACAATAAAATGTCCATCAGCCGCAATGTAGGAGGGCTTTCAAAATATTTAAGCCGTCTTTCCATGAAGGCGAAATATCAGACTTTCCGCCGCAACTTTGACGCAATAGCAAAAAAAATCCCGTTTATCGGCAGCGCGTTTTTTAATTTGGTAGTCAGGTTAAAACGCGCAGTTAAAGCCGTTTTTTATATTGACAATTTTTTTGTAGACCTGGGCTTTGAGTATGTGGGACCGATAAGCGGACACAACATTCAGACCCTTATAGGCATTTTAGAAGACGTGCGCAAATTAAACCGCCCCGTTGTTATTCACATAATTACGCGCAAAGGCAAGGGGTACGGTTATGCGGAAGACGACCCTGACAGTTACCACGGCGTAGGCTCTTTTTCAGTAGACGGAGGAATTGAACAGGGCAATAAAAGTAAAAAGAGTTTTACAGAAAGTTTTTCAAGCAACCTCCTTGAAGCGGCGGCAAAAGACAAACGAATAGTCACAGTAACAGCCGCCATGAAAACAGGCACGGGACTCTCCGCCTTTGCTCAAAGTTTTCCAAACCGTTTTTACGACGTGGGCATTGCCGAAGAACACGCGGTAACTTTCGCGGCGGCACTTGCGGCACGGGGATTGCGTCCTGTAGTCGCGGTTTATTCTACATTTATCCAACGCGCGGTAGATCAAGTTCTCCACGACACGGCTCTTCAAAAATTACCCGTCATTTTTACGCTGGACAGAGCTGGACTTGTAAGCGTGGACGGCGAGACCCATCAAGGTCTATTTGACATAACGCTCTTTCGCAGTGCGCCCAATATGACCCTCCTCTGCCCCGCAAGCGACATTGAAATGAAACTTATGCTGGATTACGGTATAAATCTTGAAACAGGGCCTATCATGATCCGCTACCCAAAAGCGTTATGCCCGCAAGAAACCGAAGCTTTTTCAAAACCGCTTGAAAAAGGGCGCGGAACTTGGGTCTCAAAAAGTGATAACGCCCAAATTTGCCTTGCTTTCACCGGAAGCCTTTACAGGGAAGTATTTGAAGCGGCTAATATATTGAAGGAACAGGGAATTAAAACAGATTTGTATAACCTGCGTTTTTTAAAACCTGTCGACGAAGACTATTTAGCAGATTTGATGAACAAATATAAACTGGTGACTTTTATCGAAGAGGGCATGAGGGAAGGCGGTTTCGGCGAGTACGCGGCGTCTCTCGCTCTCAGACGCTCTTGTTCGGCAAGAACTGAGGTTATCGCGGTGGAAAGCGCATTCTTTGAGGAAGACAGGGCGTTGGGGACGAGAGAAGAATTGCTTGCGGAGAATGGGCTTGATGGGAAGGGAATAGCGAAGAAAATAATAAATAACAAATAAAAAATAATAAAGAGGGAAGAGAATTTTTACCATGAACCACACGAACGGCGACCAGATATGTGCTAAAAGTTCGTGGTGTTCGTGTGGTTCGTGGTAGAAATTCTTTAACACTATGTCTGGAAAGAAAAGCTCATTATTAGTTATACTTTTCCCAATGAAACATGGGTTAGAATTGATAATTTGACACTTAAACATGTAACCGTACCCAAAAATGCAACCGGAATCTTTATAGCAAAGTCTAGGTTACCAATAAACAAACAAGAAGAATTGGATTTTCTTAAAGAAATAAAATCAACAATTATACTAAAAAAGCACGGTTCAAGTGTAACTTTGATTCCAAGAGTAAAAGACTCTATCTCCGGAAGATTTCTATCAGGTCCAGATGCAATAGTTGACTGCACATTCTTTGAGTTCAAAGAAATAACAGGCGGCATGAAAAAGGTTGGAAAAAGATTTATGGAATCAAGAAGGCAGGAAAATAATGTTTATATTCGTGTTGCTAATACTAAATTAACAAAACAAAAAGTGTTTAATTATTTCGGAAAGTTTTTAAATAACAAGGATTATAAAGGCGGTTATAAGGGGAACATTATATTTTCATTCGGAGATGAGGAAAGAACTTATGTCTTTAAGATTAAGGATTTTAAGAAGCCATAAAAAAATCCAGGGGAGCCGCTGTTAAGCAACTCCCCCGTTGGGGTCCGAAGATACAAGGCCTCCTCGAACAGTGGCACTATATAAAATATCGCATATGAGAGGAGAATTGTCAAGCGTTTTTTTTTGCTAAGTTGGCGGTGTTTATAAAGGGGATGGGGTTACAGTTCTGAATAATTCTGAAGATTTCCACACTAAGATCACGAAGGTACAAAGATCACAAAGGAAGAATCAAGGGGTTTTTGTCTGTTATCTTATCGTGAAATCCACAATTCAGCTCTCGGACGCAAATCCCCTCTTCCCTCTTCGTGATCTTCGTTTCTTTGTGTTCTTTGTGTGAAATTCCTCGTTTTCCCCCCAAAATAGCCGATTGTCGAATTCTCTAAATTGTTGTATAAATAAAGATAACAATGACTTGGTTTCAATGGCTTCATTCAATATATGAGTATATCCGCCCCGTACTGGATATAGTGCTTCTGGCCTTCATTCTGTACAAGGGCTACGAGCTACTGGAAAAAACTCAAGCCCTTCCGCTTGTTAAAGGGACGGGCTTTCTCTTTCTGGTCTACGGCATAGCTTGGCTTTTTAACCTTACAACTCTGCGTTGGGTGCTTACAATGATAGCGCCTGGCCTATTCGTCGCGATTGCAATTGTTTTCCAGCCTGAACTTAGAAAAATAGTATTGCGCCTCGGACAAACGGAATTCTTCAAGCCCAACGCCATCGCAAATATCGGAAAACTTGACGCCGTTGTTACCGCGGCGGAACTTCTCTCTGAAAAAAGAAGGGGAATGTTAGTTGTTTTTCCGCGAAAAATTAATTTAAAAAACATTATTGATACCGGTACAAAAATAAACGCTGAAATCTCGTCAAGTTTAATAGTAGCTATTTTTGAATTTGACGGGCCGCTTCACGATGGAGCGCTGGTTATCTATGGCGGAAAGATAATCTCCGCGGGATGTTTTCTGCCCCTTTCAGAAAGGCAGGATATACGCAAAAATTTCGGCACGCGGCACAGGGCAAGCCTCGGCATGGCGGAACAATCAGACGCGGTCGTGCTTATTGTTTCAGAAGAAACGGGGGCAATCTCGCTTGCCTACGATTCAAAACTCTATTATGACTTATCTTCCGCGGAAGTTACGCGCAAATTGATGGAACTGCTCGACAAGGGAAGCAGAAAGGAAGCGGAACAAAATAATAATCCTAAAGAAGAAATGGAGGTTCTTGTTGAATAGAGCCGGGCTTTTCGCAAAAATAACGGAAAAATGGCCTGTTAAGGTTCTCTCTTTGGCCGCGGCGGTTATTATTTCAATTTTTTACAGAATGAGCAATCTGCAAACCCGTTTTTTCACGGTTCCGCTGTTAGTTGAATCAAATGATTCACTGATACCGGTAAATTCTTTTGCCGCCTCTGTAAGGGTGTCTATTCGCGGAGAAGCCGGGGGAATTCAACCTATACTTGCTGAAGACATTGAAGCCTATATTAACATTGAAAGATACACAAACGAAGGAAATTACAGAGTGCCTGTTCAAATTCGCAAAAAAGGCAGCGCTCTTGGAGTTGAACCTTTGGAAATATCCGTTCTTCCGATAGAAATTCCGCTCCTTCTTGAACAAAAAGTGACACGTAACATCAGCGTATTTCCGGTATTAAGCGGAACAGTCGCGGAAGGTTATGAACTTACAAGCCAGTCCCTGATTCCTTCAAGCGTAATTGTCGCAGGCCCCCGATCAATACTTGACGGCCATATTGAATTTAACACGGAAACAATTAACCTTGACAGGCGGTATAACGATTTTACCGTAATGGTTAACATAAAAAATGATAACCCTATGTTGTCTATTTATGGAAGCAGCCTGTTGGAATTCCGCGGATCAATAAGCCGTATTGCGCGCGGAAAAGTAGCGGAAAACACGCCGGAACCTGAAAATTCTTCCTTAACAGGCGGTGAAGAATGATTACCGGAATCGGCGTTGATATAGTTGAAGTTAAGCGCATGGAGCGCTGGCTTGGCAATTCGGCGCTCCTTAACAGGTATTTTCATCAGGATGAACTCTCCTTTGCGCTTTCCAGAAAAAACAGCGCGGCTCAAACATTAGCCGCAAGATTTGCCGCAAAAGAGGCGTTTGGCAAGGCTCTTGGAACCGGACTTGCAGAAATTGAATTAAAAGATATTATTGTAATTAACAACGATAAGGGAAAGCCGGATATTAAATTAACGGGTACCGCGCAAAAAGCGTTTGAAAAATCAGGCGCGGATAAGGCGCATATTTCTCTTACCCATGAAAGAGAGAACGCAGTTGCCATGATCGTTTTGGAGGGGGCGTAAAAATGGTAAAAAAAAAGAAAGTTGAAGATGAAGACAAAGAGTTAAAACTGACTTATCTGTCAAAAAAAGAATATACCTGCCCGGCGTGCGGCGCGATATTCCGTAAAGAAGAACTTTTCTCCGGCGGAGGCAGGCTTATAGCGGGAAAACTCACGGAGGAACTTCACAGGCTTTATGATCCTTCAAAAAAATACGGGGTGATATTTCCGCTTGTATACGAGTCAATCGTCTGCCCTGAATGTTGGTTTTCATCCATGGAAGCGGATTTTATGTTACTGCCGAAAGAAAACGCAAGAAAGGTCAAAGAAGACGCGGAAAATCGAATGAAAGAAACTCAGCTTGTTTTTCCAAATGTCGAATTCCACGAAAATAGGACATTGATGGACGGAGCGGCTTCTTTATACCTAACATTGCGCTGTTATGACTATTTTAACAAACCGACTTCACCAACAATTAAACAGGGGCTTGCGGCGATTCGATGCGCCTGGCTTATTGACGAACTAGACAAAAAATACCCCGGCCAGCATTATGACTGGCTTGGAACTCTTTTCAGGAAAAAAGCGCAGTACCTTTACAACGAGGCGCTTTCCCGCGAACAGAGCGGCAGGGAAACGCTTTCCGGAATGAAAGCATTCGGCCCTGACACGGATAAAAATTATGCTTACGAAGGAATGTTGTATATGTGCGCCTACCTTCGTTATAAATTCGGCCCCGCCCATGACGAAGAAGAGAGAAAAACCTCTCTTGAAGACGCGCGCCGTACAATAGCAAAACTATTCGGCATGGGCAAAGCGTCCAAAGACAAACCGGGCGCGTTTCTTGAACTGGCAAGAAAACTCTACGACACAATTAATAAGGACCTTTCCGAAAACGAATAATTATGGAAAGGAATATCAAAATCACCATCGCCTATGACGGAACTGATTTTTGCGGATGGCAGAGGCAGGATAGTGAAAGAACAGTACAGGGAGTCATTGAAGACGCGCTTGAAAAAATGCACGGCCATCCTGTAAATGTGACAGGCTCAGGCAGGACTGATTCAGGCGTTCACGCGGTTGGGCAGGCGGCAAATTTTTACTCAGACATCGAAAGCATTCCCGCAGATCGATTTGCTCCCGCGCTGAACTCTTCCCTGCCGCATGATGTAAGAGTTCTTGAATCATGCGAAACAGACGCGGCATTTCACGCCCGCTTCAGCGCAAAGGCGCGGGTTTATCGTTATCAATTTATATGCCGCCCACTCCTGCCGCATGAAAACCGTTATAATCTGCATTTACGCCGTTTCCCGCGCCTTGAACTCCTTAACGCATACGGAAGGCTGCTTCTTGGAGAAACAGACTGCTCAATTTTTGCGGGCGCGGGAGACACAAGCTCCTCAAAAAACCGCTATGTTTACAGGGCGTACTTTTATGCGGAAAGAGACTCTCTGATTTTTGAAATCTGCGCCAACGCCTTCCTCCGCAACATGGTACGCTCAGTAGCCGGCACTTTCCTTCACTACGAAGAAACCGCCACGCCGCCAGAAAAACTGAGGGAAATTATCGCCTCAGGGGAACGCTCCCTTGCCGGCCCCACCCTTCCCCCACAAGGGCTATTCCTGTGGCAGGTTGAATATTAGCATTAGTCCAGTACTTTTAATTTACCACGAACCACACGAACAAGGAGCGAACCTAGAAAGCGGTGAGATTTACAACAAATATGCGTGTAGTAGTAAAGAGAGGGATCAGGGGTTGTTGTACAAAGACATAGCGTGGAACTTAACGATAAGATAACGAACAAGAACCTCCTAATTCCTTCGCTCTCATCTTACGCGCATATCAGTGGTAAGCTCTAATCTCGCTTGGTTCGTGCTGGTTCGTGTGGTTCGTGGTAAATCTCTTCTATCTTGTGGTTCGTGGTAGAATTCTTCTTTCGTGAGGTTCGTGGTAAAAATATTAAATTAATTTTAAAAACCTATTGACAAGTTTTTAAAAAATCCCCATTGTTCACATAGACGAAAAATCTGGACGGCTCGGGAAGATGCCGCGCCGTGAAGCCCGGCGCAATGCTCCTGAAGGGAGGCTGGAAGGAAGATATTGATAGGAAGCAATGTTGTCATCAACGGGATTTGTAAATCCTTTGATGATTTCGCAGTGCTCAAAAATGTGAGCCTGGAAATTAATAAGGGAGAATTTTTCTCCCTGCTGGGACCGTCAGGATGCGGAAAGACTACCTTGTTGCGCATAATTGCCGGTTTTGAACATCCCGATGAAGGGACGCTGACCCTGGACGGAAACAATGTGCTTTCACTGCCCCCAAACAAGCGCCATACAAATACCGTATTCCAAAATTACGCCCTTTTCCCCCATCTGTCAGTGTTTGAAAATGTCGCATTCTCTCCGCGGTTAAAAAAACTTTCCGAACCGGAAATTAAATCTAAAGTTGAACAATACTTAAACCTTGTGCGTCTTGAAGGGCACGCGGATAAAAAACCAAATCAGCTTTCAGGCGGACAAAAACAGAGAGTGGCTATCGCCCGCGCCCTTATTAATGAGCCTCGCGTTCTGTTACTTGACGAGCCTCTTTCCGCGCTTGACGCGAAACTGCGCCAGCATATGCTTATAGAGCTTGACCGCATCCACGATGAAATCGGCATAACGTTCATTTATGTAACGCATGATCAACAGGAAGCGCTTTCAGTCTCAGACCGTCTTGCGGTAATGAACAAGGGCGATATTTTACAAATAGGCACTCCCCATGAAATTTACGAAAGCCCCTCCACGGATTTTGTCGCACACTTTATAGGGGAGACAAATCTTTTTGACGGCATTATTACAAGCGTAGAAAAAGTAAAAATCGGCGATAACGACGATGAAATGGAATATTTGGCGGAAGTGGAAATCCCCGAGTTAGGCAATATTAAAGTTACCGACGTTGACGAAGTAAAAGTAGGACAGCACGTAAGTTTTACCATAAGGCCTGAAAAAATTGTCATCACAAAAGAAATGCCGACTACAAAACGTTCTTATATAAACCATCTGCAGGGAATAGTTGACGAACCTATTTATTCGGGTTTTCAGACAAAGTTCTATGTTAAAGTGCAGGATAAAACCATTATCCGCGTAATAAAGCAGCACGCTAATTATTCAGATGAAGGACCGGATATCCGCTGGAAGGATTCCGTCTATCTTTCATGGAGCGCCGTTGACGGCTACATTGTCGAGGTGAAAAGTTGAACCTGAAGGCCAAGAATTACGGCCCGCTCTACTCCACCCCAATGGCTGTTTGGTTCACTATCTTTTTCCTCGCTCCTATTATAATCATCGTCCTTTACAGTTTCCTGAAAAAAGGATTATACGGCGGCGTAGAAAAAGAACTGTCTCTTGAAGCTTACCGCTATCTTAAAGACCCGGTATTTTTAAACATTACCCTGCGCACTATAATAACTTCAATAATCGCAACCGTTATTACAATTTTTATCGCGCTCCCCTGCGGTTACTGCATGGCAAGAAGCAAACATCAGACACTGCTTTTGCTCCTTATCATCATTCCCTTCTGGACAAACTTTCTTATCAGGGTATTTGCATGGATGACTATTCTTGGAAACAACGGTTTTCTTAATGAAATGCTTGCGCGGTTTGGAATAGTTAAAAATTATATACCGTTTCTTTATAACCAAAAAGCGGTTATCCTTGTCTTGGTTTACATGTATCTGCCCTACGCCATTCTGCCTTTGTTTTCTACCATAGATAAATTTGATTTCTCGCTTCTGGAAGCGGCGCGTGATCTTGGCGCAAACAAACTTTTATCAATGATAAAAATACTGCTTCCAAATATCAGAGGCGGCATTTTTACCGCGGTGCTTTTTACATTCATCCCTATTTTCGGCGCTTATGCCGTTCCGCTTCTTGTCGGCGGCATGGATTCGTATATGCTTGGAAATATAATCGCAGACCAGCTTTTAAAATCGCGTAACTGGCCGCGCGCCGCAGCAATCTCCATGGTTTTAACGGTAGTAACGACAATCGGCGTCGTGTGGATGATGTATATACAGAAAAAAGACGCTTCAAAAATTGCCGAAGCTAAAGCGCATAAATCAGCCGCGGAGGGGGTATAATTTGGGTCAAAGCATAGCGGCAAAGATTATCACCTCTTTAAGGCCGCCTAAAAATCAAGGAGAAGCGGCAAGACACGCAAAACGCGCGTATAGACAGCGTTTTTCAATGTCGCAGACTGTATTTTTAGTTACCATAATTTTTCTGTTCTTGCCGCTTGTCGTCCTTGTAGTATACTCTTTTAACGCTTCTACAAGCATGAATTGGACGGGTTTTTCACTGAGGTGGTACCAAAAACTTATAGGCTCGCGCGAATTGTGGAGGGCTTTAAGAAACAGCCTTATTATCGCAGTATCGTCGGCGGCTACAGCTACGGTGATAGGAACCATAGGCGCAATAGGAATTAACTGGTATAGATTTAAAATGCGCGGCTATGTTCAGACAATTTCATTCCTTCCGATGATTCTGCCGGAAATTATCATAGGCGTTTCGCTTTCTATTTTCTTTGCCGGCATCGGCATACCGCTTGGTCTTTTTACTATTTTTGTCGCACACACAACTTTTAACCTTCCCTTTGTATTTTTAATGGTCATGGCGCGCCTTGATGAATTTGACTTTTCAATAATAGAGGCCGCCGCCGATCTTGGCGCAAGCGAAAGAGAAACTCTTTTTAAAGTAACTCTTCCGATATGTATGCCGGGCATTATTTCCGGTCTTCTTACTGCGATTACATTATCGCTGGAAGACTTTGTAATCACATTCTTTGTCGCGGGTCCCGGCTCTTCCACTCTTCCAATTTTTATCTACTCGGCAATTACAAGAAAGGGCGGCGTTACGCCGTTAATAAGCGCCCTTTCAGTCGCGATGATATTAGGCACTGTACTTCTTTGCGTTATGCTTAGAAAGTTTTTAAAGTACATTGCCGCCAAATAATGAAATAAGCTTCGTTGAAGCTTAAAAATATTTTTTGTGGAGGATTTTATGGAGGAAAAGATGGAACTACCCAATTCGGACGCGGTCTCTGGACAGACTCAAGGGGGCTTACGTTCAAAACAGGAGAAACGAACTGCGCGCAGATTAGTTAACGTTTGCATATTGGGTCTGATTGTTTTATTAGCGGGAAGCTGCGAAAAGAAACAACGGCTTTACATTTACAACTGGACTTATTATACGCCGGATTCTGTTATTGAAAAGTTTGAAAAAGAGTTTAATGTCAGAGTTATTTACGATGAATTTGCGTCTAACGAAGACATGTACGCGAAACTTAAATCAGGAGGCAGCGGTTACGACATTGTTTTCCCGTCGGCGGATTATACGTCAATAATGATACAGCAGAATATGCTTGAAAAAATAGATAAATCGTTGATTCCGAATCTTGTAAACATAGATCCGAATGTTCTTAGAAACGCAAAATATGATTCAAATATGGAATACTCCGTTCCTTATTATTTTGGGGCGGCGGGCGTATGCGTAAATACGGAAAAAGTTCCCAAATTTGATAAAAGCTGGTCAATCTTTGCAAGGGAAGACCTTCGCGGACGCATGACAATGTTAGATGACATGCGGGAAGTTATGGGAGACGCCTTAGTTTTTTACGGCTATTCAGTGAACACGACAGATAAAGCGCAGATAGAGAGAGCCAGAGACCTTATCAACAATTCATGGAAACCGAATCTTGTAAAATTCGACGCGGACGCATTCGGCAAAGGTTTTGCCAACGGTGAGTTCTGGGTAGTTCAGGGGTATCCTGAAGTGGTATTTGAAGAAATTGCCGAAAATGAAAAAATGAAGGCAAACACTCTTTTCTTCTTTCCAAGAGAAGGGGGTCCCGCCTATATCGACAGTATGTGTATTTTAAAGGGAGCAAAAAATATAAAACTTGCGCATCAGTTTATCAACTTTATACACAAGCCGGAAATTTACGCCGAATTTACGGACGAGTTTGGTTTTCCGGCAACGGCAAACGTACCTGCCCGAAAATTTAAAAGAAAGGCTCCGATGTACGAGGCGGAGGAACTGCTAAATGTGGAAATCAAGTTTGATCTTGGTTCCGATTTAGACCTCTACAATGACGCATGGTTTAACTCCATAAGGTCAGGCGAATAGCGCAAACCTAATTTGGAGACACCATAGATTTACACGGACAAACCCTGTCAGAAATGGCAGGGTTTGTTAATAGGAGGTTTTTGATGGGAAAAAACAACATCATCTATCTTTCGGTTTTGGCGGTGCTTTTTGCTCCTGCCATTATATCCTGTAATTCAAAAGAAAAATTGTATATTTACAATTGGACGTATTACACGCCGGATTCCGTAGTTGAAAAATTTGAAAACGAATATAACTGCAGGGTCATTTATGATGAATTTGCCTCTAACGAAGACATGTACGCCAAACTTAGGGCGAATAAAGGCAAACGCGGCGGTTATGATGTAGTATTTCCTTCAAAAGATTACGTTCCAATAATGATCCGGCAGGGAATGCTGGAAAGACTTGATCATTCAAAATTATCTAATCTTGGAAATATCGATCCGGAAGTGCTTAAAATAGCAAGTTATGATCCGGACATGGAATATTCTGTTCCTTATTTTTACGGCGCGGGCGGCATTATAGTCAATACGTCAAAAGTTCCCGAATATGAACAAAGCTGGTCAATATTTGCCAGAGAAGACCTAAAAGGCCGCATGACGATGTTAGACGACATGAGGGAAGTAATAGGCGGCGCTCTTGCTTTTCTTGGGTACTCTGTCAATTCAATAAACCCTATTCAAGTGGACGCGGCAAAAGACCTTGTAAACAATTTATGGAAGCCGAATCTTGTAAAATTTGACGCTGAATCTTTTGCAAAAGGCTATGCAAACGGAGATTTTTGGGTAGTCCACGGTTTCCCCGAAGCGGTCTATGAAGAAATCGCCGACTTTCCCCAGTTAATGGAAGCGACAGTGTTCTTTATCCCCCAAGAAGGCGGTCCGTCTTATATCGACAACATGTGCATTTTAAAAGGAGCCAGAAACATCGACCTTGCCCATAAATTTATCGACTTTATCCATAGGCCGGAAATCTACGCCGAGTTTGCCGATACCTTCGGCCTTCCCGCCACGGTAAACGTCCCTGCGCGTAAATTTAAAAAGGGCATTTCCTTGTATTCCGAAGCTGATCTGCATTATACGCAGCTTGTTGAGGATTTAGGCGAGTTTTTGGAACTTTATACGGCGGCATGGTTTAATTCGATTCGTATCGGAGATTAGGGGGATATAGCCAAGAATTTTACCACGAACCAGCACGAACAGGGGAGAAGAATTTTTAACATATAAAAGGGGTGATAGGTTGACATTTATTTCCGTTTGTGGTATATCTTGAGAGTTCGTTAAAAACGACGGATATTTGAACTATGCGGCGTTTAGAGCCGCTTATTTACGCTCTTTAAGGGCTTTTTAAGGAAGGATAATATGTCACGGACTTGTGATATTTGCGGAAAACATACAGTAACCGGCAACAAAGTAAGCCATGCCAAAAACCGCACCCGCAGGACATGGAAACCCAATTTAGTAAATGTAAAGACCGAATTAGGCGGCACTACGGCAAAATTGAAAATCTGCACAAGGTGCCTAAAAAGCGACTATATCACCAAAAAAGTCTAACCCTGTTCCATGACGGATTCCGGACTGGTACAAGCGCTTGATTATATTCTCAATAAAAGCGACGCCGCTTCAATTGAAGTACTGGCGGAAGCCGTCGTCCGCCGCCGCCGCGATTTAATGATTTTTGACACAGTAGGCAATATACCCGACCCTCAAAGAATGTCCAAAGAGATTACTGAAAAAATCAACGCGGGAATTGACGGCGGCGTTGAGATGATGAAAAAGTCAGTTCAAGAAATGATTTTAAAAATACTGAAAGAACACGCCCCAGAACTTGACGAAAAGCAAAGAAACGAATTATGCAAGGCATGGATGCCGGACGGAATAGGAAAAAACAACGCTGGCAGCGCATTACCGCCCGACGTACTTCTTTCAATGATAGAACAATTTATCTCTTTCTCCCACGGCGAAATGAAAGAATCGGTGGACAAAAGCCTCCGCGATGAAATGGGCGCATGGCCGGAACGCTATTGGAACAGCTTTCCGCCTGTAGTACGGCAGATAATTTCAGATTATTTAAAAAACAAAACCACTGATAAAGAATTTAAGAGTAAGATTTGTATCGCTTTGGGGCTTTAATTTTTGTATTTCTTACCACGAACCACACGAACCAACACGAACAAGAGAGTATTTATAATCACTTTTTATCAGTGTCTATTTTTATTCATGAAATTTAAATGAATGATATATCTCTAATAAATCTTTACTTTTAAGAAAACTTAAATCATTGAATAATATTGATTGAACAACTATACCTTGATTTATTTTATAATAAAAATTTAGCATTATATACTTATAACCTTTACCAAAATCCGATTTTGGATTCTTTATAGTTATAGTGTTGCCAAAATCACCATTAAATTCATTTTTCACATTATCATCGTTAAAATTATTAGGTATTCCCACTTCCTCATATCCTGCGATATTAATTATAATAGGTAATATAAAAAAACTATATGCCATTCGTATATTTTGATAATTCATTTCAGTTTGTTTAAAGAAAGTATACCGAATTTGATAATTTTTTCTTTTATTTGTAAATGTATAATATGTATCTAATTGTTTGGAAGATGGATTATCTATTAATAACATATGAGTATACTTAAGAATATCCACATCGAATTCTTCTGCTTTAAACGGAATCCTAAGAATTTCTGCCATTGCTATTACAGGTATTAAAACCATTAAAAATATAAATCCCAATCTTTTCATAATTTCTCCTATACCTTTAATAAATTATACACATAAATTTAAAATATATTGCTTTGGGGCTTTTAAATAAATCTTATTCCCCATCCCCCCCAATGGCGGTTTACGACGTTCTGCCGAAGGCAGAATGTAGGGCGGCTATGCCGCCCGTAAACCGCTACGTTAAGCGACGTTTTAATGTCGCTTAACGTGTGAGTAAACGCCGTTTTAATGGCGTTTACTCAGTATTTAAATTCGCTCCCCCCGATAAACTCGCGCAGAATACTCGTCCCCGGCACATACTGCGGCGGAATGGGAATAAAGTTTTCAAGAAATGCAAGCAGTCTTACCGCTTCGGCATATTCGGTCATTCCCGGTTTAATTACACGTAACAGAGGATCCGCGTAGTATTTTAAAACTGAAAGCTCGTAATCAAGCGCGGAATTAAACGCCGTGTCAGACGTGTCCTGGAACGGGAAAATATGTTTGCGCTCCCCCGCCTGCACTTTTGGCCACATCTTAATTGTGCCTGCCGCCTGCATTCCCCTGAACTGGGAATCGCGCACCATGCGCCTTAAAAGCCTGTTGTCGCTTGTGGGAATACGGTTATGATCGTCAAGATTTAACTGCGTTAACGCCGACACATAAACTTTAAACTTTGTTTTTCTGTCAATACTGTAGGTAAGCGCTTCATTAAGGCCGTGAATGCCTTCTACAATTAAAACATTATTTTTTCCAAGTTTGATTTTTCTGCCGCCGCCTGCCCTGCGGCTGCCCACTTTAAAATCATAAACAGGAAGCGTCACTTCTTCGCCGCGGTAGAGCGCCTGTAACTGCTCGTTAAAAAACGGAACATCAAGGGCTTCCAAACACTCGTAATCAGGCTCGCCTTTTTCATCTTTTGGCGCTTCAGCCGACCCCCTGTAATAATCGTCAAGACTGATTGCAATTGGCTTTAAGCCGGAGACCATCAGTTCAATTTCCAATCGTTTGGCGCTTGTAGTTTTTCCGGAACTGGAAGGGCCGGCAATCAAAATCATCTTAATATTTTCACGCTGTTCGCAAATAAGGCGGGCGATATCACCTAACATTCTTTCCTGATGGGCTTCCGCTATTCTGATATACTCCAGAAAATTTCTGTTTGCGATACGCGCGTTCAGTTCCCCTACAACACGCACTCCGATAATCTTTCCCCATTTTTTATAATTGCTGTAAATCTGAAAAAGCTGAGGCTCGTCTGCAAATGGCTCGATTGTATCTCCCTTGCCGATTCCGGGAAAGCGCAGCAAGAAACCGTCCTGATACGGCATAAGCTCAAAAGAGCTAAGAAGCCCGGTGCGCAAAAGAAGCGGCTGCACATAAATATCCATGTAACCTTTACATTCGTTTACCTTGATAAGCGGGGAACTTCTATGATCCAGAAGAAGCACCGTGTCAGTCTGATTGTTTTCTTTAAATAACTGTAAGGCTTCTTCATAAGAAAGATATTTAAATGTTATCGGAAGATTTTCTTTTATAATATTGAGCATTTCATCAGCGAGGGCTTTAACGTCACTTTCTTTTGGCTTTTCGCCTGAGCTTAACGAATAATAATAACTGTTTCCAAGTGAATGTCCGACATATACTCCGTTATTTGGAAATATTTTCCGCGCCGCAATCGCAAGAATAAAAGAAAGCGTACGGCGATAAACCATAGCGCCTTCGATAGAGTCCATAAGGACGGGCTCAACTGCCGCGTTCACAAGGAAGGACGTTCCAAGGGGGCGTAATTCGTTATTTTCCTTGACTGCCGCAATTTTCTCCGGCGGAATGCCAAAATTCTCAATAAGAGTTGAAGCGATTGTGCCATAAGGGCAGGTTACAGTTTTATCAGTATTGATAAACTTAATTTGTACGTTACTCATGAGGTTATTATATCATAAAAAATTCTTTTTGTGAATTATCGCTCTTCGGTTTTTAACAGTTTCTGTATCAATTCCAATTTAAGAGAACGCAATTTATCGGTAATTGAAACTTTATAAATATGAGGATTCAAAAGTCGTTTATATGTTGAATCAAAACTTTCAAGGTCTGACGCGGCATTGGCTTTAATTTTTTCAAGCGGAGGCTGTTCCGCGGTTAAGACGCCGTTTTCTATGCGTTTTTTCAACATCGCTGCCGCGTCTCCTTCTATGGTATAAACAAAACGGCGGTAATCCGCGGAAGGGTGCCAAAAGGTATAGCGTTGTCCGGCTTTTAATACGTCGTCGTCATCGTCTAAACTTAACACATCCGCTATTGCGGCTCCGTTTTTATCCTTAATCCGCCAAACCTGTTTTATGCCGGGATTTGTCGTCTTTTCCTGGTTATCTGAAAATTTCATAACTGGCGTAACGCCTGATTTTCCGCGAAGCGCGGCAAGCTTGTACACTCCTGTAAAAGCGGCGGCGTTATCGCCGGTTACAAGACGGGTTCCCACTCCCCAACTGTTCACCGGCGCGCCGTCTTTCACAAGCGTTTCAATTATATTCTCGTCAAGATCGTTGGAGACTGTGATAAAAGCGTTTTTAAGCCCCGCGCCGTCAAGCTGCCGCCTTACTTCCGTTGAAAGATACTGAATGTCTCCCGAATCAAGGCGCACTCCGAAATTCTTTCCCTTTTCGGCAAGTTTTTTTCCCGACTTTATCGCGTTGTATATTCCGCTTTTTAACGTGTCATAAGTGTCGATTAAAAAAATTGATCTGTCGGGATACAGCGCGGCATAGGCGTCAAACGCTTCTTCTTCGTTGTTAAATGACATAACCCATGAATGGGCCATCGTTCCCATTACGGGAATTCCGTAAATTTTACCGGCTAACGTGTTGCTTGTCCCGCATGTGCCTCCGATGTACGCCGCGCGCGAAGCGGAAATCGCCCCGTCAGGCCCCTGGGCGCGGCGAAGGCCGAACTCCATTATCTGCCCTTTTCCCGAAGCAAGCCAGATACGGCGCGTTTTTGTGGCGATTAAACTTTGAAAGTTGATAATATTTAAAATAACGCCTTCGATTATCTGACATTCAATAAGGTTTCCTTCCGCCCTGATTAACGGCTCATGCGGAAAGACGACCGTTCCCTCATCCATTGCCCATAGGGAGCCGTTAAAACGAAAAGTTTTAAGATAATCGGTAAAACCGTTTTCAAAAACTTCCAAATTTTTTAGATAGGCAATGTCATCTTCTGAAAAAGCAAAATTGGACAGTCTTTCAAGCAGAGTTTCAAGACCGGCAAAAATAGAATAACCGCCTGAAAACGGCTGATGACGGAAAAACATCTCAAATACGACGCGCTCATCGCGGTGATTTTTCCAGTAACCTTGCGCCATGGTGAGAGAGTAAAAATCTGTAAATAGGGCCGAATATTCCGTCATAGTCTTTTTATTTTAAACTATTAATGATTTCTTTGGAAGAGATAAATTTAACTCCTGCGTTTTTCATTTCTGTTACCGCCTTTTCCACAGAGCCTTCAGGAAAGCCGACTCCGCGCACTGCGTCTTTCGCCACAATAACGCTGAATCCCAGGTTTTTGCAATCCATAGCGCTGAAAAACACGCAGTAATCGGTAGCAATTCCGCCCATAATAACCGTCTCTATGCCAAGATCGCGCAGGTGTTTTTCAAGCTCTGTTTTGGTTTTTCTGTCATTTTCAAAAAACGCCGAATACGAATCAATGTCTTTGTGAAAACCTTTGCGGACGGTCAAAGAAACCGGCTTTAAGTCAAGGTCTTTGTGAAAATCAGCGCCTTTAGTTCTTTGAACGCAGTGATCCGGCCAGAGAACCTGTCCTTTAACAAGCGGAGTGTCTATAACATCGCCGGGTTTTTTGCCGTCATGCGATGACGCAAAAGAAATATGCCCCTTGCAGTGCCAGTCCTGAGTGGCGGCAATGTGTCCGCCTTTTTCGGCAAGAGAGCGGGAGATCGCGTTCAGCGGAGTAACAACCTTATCCCCGTCATTCACCGCCAACGCTCCCCCCGGACAGAAATCATTCTGCACGTCAATTATTAAAAGTAAAGTTTTTGATACGTCTAGATTCATTTTCCTCCACTCCTTTAAAAAAGAGAATTTACCACGAACCACACGAACCAACACGAACCAAGATGGATTTGGAGTTTACCACTGATAAACGTGTAAGACGAAAGCGAAGGAGTTAGGGTGTTTTTGTCCGTTATCCTATCGTAAAGTTCTACGCTTTATCTTCGAACAAAAACCCCTAATCTTTTAGTTATCTAGTATACGCATAATTGTAGCAAATCTCGCCGCTTTCTCAGCTCGCACCTTGTTCGTGGTGTTCGTGTGGTTCGTGGTAAAAATAAAAAAAATATCGAACAACCACACTACTCTGTAAACACGCCAATCTTGCGGAATTTTTGATACCGTTTTTCAGGCAAACTTTTAAAGTCTTCCTTCATCAGTTTATTTACGGTTTCTGTAAGAAACGCTTTGATATTTTTTGCCGTCAAACCGATGTCTTTTGCGGCTCCTCCTTCCGGCTCTTCTATAATTCTATCACAGACTCCAAAACGTTTCAGGTCTTCCGCGGTGATTTTCATCAGTTCCGCGGCTTCCCTTTCCCTTGAACCGTCTTTCCATAAAATGGAAGCGAAACCTTTAGGAGAGATTACCGAATAAAGGGCGTTTTCAAGCATGGCAAGTTCGTCGCAAACTCCAAGGGCAAGCGCTCCTCCCGAACCTCCCTCTCCAAGAACGACGGAAATAACGGGAGTTTTAAGCGTCATAAATTCGTGAAGGTTACGCGCGATGGCTTCCCCCTGCCCGCGCTCTTCCGCGCCTACACCGCAGTAAGCGCCCGGAGTGTCAATAAAACAAATCACCGGGCGTTTAAATTTTTCCGCCTGCCTTGCAAGGCGCAATGCCTTTCTGTATCCTTCTGGATGAGGCATGGAAAAGTTAATCTTCTGCAGAGTCTCAATATCTTTCGCCCTTACCTGCGAAATCACCGTAACGGGAGTGTCACCTAACAAACATATCCCGCTTAAAATTGCCGGATCATCGCTGAAATAGCGGTCGCCGTGGAACTCGATAAAATCATTAAAAACAAGCGGAATGTAGTCATGAATGACAGGACGGCCAAGATTTTTAAGGAGATCAAGTTTTTGCTGCATGTTTAAAGCCATTACTTTCCTCCTTTATAGCCGTGTAACCTGATAATGTGCGCGATTTTTTCAGGCAGCTCTTTGCGGTGGATAACAGCGTCTATGAAACCGTGTTCATAAACAAATTCCGACGTTTGGAATCTGTCAGGCAATACAGCCCCGATAGTATCCTGTATGACGCGTTTCCCGGCAAAACCTAAGGTAACTCCGGTCTCGGCGAGAATAATATCGCCTAACATCGCGAAGGACGCGGTAACGCCGCCCGTGGTCGGGTCTGTAATTACAGAAATGTAAAGCCCGCCGGCTTCAGTGTGCCTTGCGATGGCACCGGACGTTTTTGCCATCTGCATAAGGGAGATAATCCCCTCCTGCATACGCGCTCCGCCTGACGCGGAAAAAATAACCACAGGCAGTTTATTCGCGGTTGCGTACTCAATAGCCCTTGTAATTTTTTCGCCCACAACGCTGCCCATACTTGCCATCATAAAACGGCTGTCCATTATGCCGATTACGCAAGTGTACCCCTTTATAGTACAACAGCCTGTAACGACAGCTTCGCCTGTTTCGCAATTTTTCTGCAATTCATTGATTTTCTTTTCATAGTCGGGAAATTCAATCGGATTACCCGACTTCATCCCCGAATCGAACTCGTTAAAACTCCCCTTATCTGCGGTAATGCTCAGCCTTTGCTGCCAGCCCAGTCTGGAATGATTACCGCATTTATCGCAGACCCCAAGAAGGTCGGAAATAGAGGTTTGACACTGGGAACATATTAAATCAGCCATTCTAGGAAACTAGACAAAATTTGAAAAAATGTCAAGTTGATTTTTTCATATTTTTATGGGAATAAATTAACAAATTGATACTGCGGCACAGGGTCTTTTTAACTTTTTCTGGAAATAGAGGCAACTTGACACAGACAATTATTTTTGGCAGATTAGAAAAGACTATAAACAGTTCCCTTTGGGAACTCAGGTTTTTTACAAGAACCTGACGTTTTTTTGAAGCGGCGCTGTCGCACACCTAAAGGTGTGCTTGCATTAAAAGTCCGGGATTACATTTATGGCGCCTGGGCTAGTTAATTTTTTGGTAGTAACACCGCTTAACGCGGTGCTATTATTTAGCCGTCTTAGCTCAGCTGGCAGAGCACTTGACTTGTAATCATGAGGTCTCCGGTTCGATTCCGGAAGACGGCTTTTTTCGCAAGGAACTCACAAAGAGCACGAAGAAACGAAGATCACAAAGGGAGAATTTGGGGTTTTTGCCGCTATATGTATTGACGCAATTTATTATTATTTTCAATGATAAAATAATTTCTTTGGTTTTTGCAAACACTATTTTCCACTTTATATTTTCATATTCTATTGATAATGTTACATCGGCAAATATGGGTATATAAATTATCATTGGCGGTAATGTCATACAATGAGACAGATAAATATTGAGCATTTTGCGGGATATTGCCTAAATACAGATAAATCCCTTCCGATGATCCTTTTGCAATCACAGTTAAATCAGATATAACCTTGCTTTTGTCTTTGGTGAAGTCATTACTACCGCCGACTGTGGTACAGCCAAAAGTAACCAGAGCGAAAACCAAATTAAGGAAATTGCGAGCCATGTCCTTATAGCTTTAAAATGTTGCATTGTTTTTCCTCCTAAATGTATAACTATTTAAATTATCGGGGTTTTTCTTAATGAAATATATTACCCTTTGGGGTGATTTTGAGGGTTAATGGGGATTATTCAGGGGGAAGAGGGCTGTTTTTACCTTTTTATTTTTTTTCTTCTAATAATGATCTAATAAGATCATAACTATTTTTACTCATTTTATTAATTTGATCTTTACATATTTTTCTTTTTACATCTATTTTCATATCAATTTTCGAGTAATCTATATTATTTTCAATGAAATTATTTATTAAAAATAAAGCCAATTTTGGTTCTATTGTTCCATTTACTTTTAATTGTGTCCAACATTCAATAAACATATTATTTTGTTCCATATTTCTGTTAATTTTACATAAATCGTTTAATAATTGAAAAGTAACTTTATTTGATGAATTTATACGGGCCAAATTAATTAATTTATTAATTTTTGAATTTCTGTCTTTGCCATAAATCTTTCTGCCGTCCTTTTCCAATAATGCAATATTAAATTGTTTAATACATGACGAACCTACCTTTAATTGATTGCTATTATTGACATTATATAAGATAAATTGCCATCTTAAATCTTCATGTTCGCAAAGTTCACAAGAAGGTCTTGAAATATTTCCATCTGCAAATTCATTATTATCGATAACTTCATGATTAAAATACCATTCATTTATTGCAATTTTATAATTTTCCTTTTCCTTGCTATATTTGAGTAAATTCTTTTTACAATTTTCCGAATATTTTTCCATAATTTATTTTATTTTATCATATTCAAATTTTAATATTGAATAAAATGTTAAATCTACAATTCCGGTCCCTGTCCATTTTTTTTTTGCCTTAATGTTCCTTCAAGCGCAAAACCATTCTTTTTAAATACTTTATGTGAATTTTTATTTATTGGCATTGGTGTTGCTTGTATCTTATTTATTTCAATTACATTAAACAATAAATCTTTCTTCATCTTTTTCTCCCTTACATATATTGTATAAAAATACAAGTATAGAATGAACATTTTTCATCATTTTAATTTCTTTATTCTAATTTGGTTTATTAATACATATATACAATAAATGCCACAGATTAATAATATTATGTCCTCATATGCATTAGCCACAAATGCTTTTACACCTGTTAATCCCCATAATGCAATACATACAAGCAATAACTTATTCTTAATCTTATATGCTGAATAAATTACAATAGACACGCTTATTATTGGACAAGGCATTATAAGTGTTACCATTTTTGGGAATCTATTTCCTAAAATGAATGAAATTAATGGATACAATAAAAATAAAATTAACAAAATAAATTGTATTTTATTAAATTTTTCTAATATATCTTGTTTGTTTTTTATTGATTCAAAAATAAATAGTAATCCGGAAATGATAAATAAAGGAAATGCAAAATATTTTTGAATCATTTCTGTCCCATAATATCCAAAATGGACTATTCCAATAAATAAAATAATTATTCCTAAAGTAAATTTTATAATCCATTTTATTTTACCAGTATATGATAAAATAAATGCAAAAACACCTGAAATAAATAATATTATTTGAATAACTATTGTCTTGTTATTGTATTCCCCAATTATTTCCCAAAATATATTTACGTCAATAATACATCCTACAATTTTCATATTACTTTTTCCAATAATTTATTAATCCTATATGTACAATCTTTTATTCTATTTTCCTCTGTTCTCCATGAATCAGATAATGGAAAATATATACCATCTTTTGATGCCTTCCCCAAATCCCATTCATTATCATTTTTCATATTTGATTTAAGCCATTTTACAACGAATTTTAACTGTTTTTTACATTCAGGATTATCATATTTTACTAATAACTCAATAGCTCGTAAGTAATGATTTGTAATTTTTGATTGAAAAATACTTGGAACATCAGTTAATTTTTTGTCATAAATATAATATATTCCACAATCATGTTCTAAAACATACTTAAAATATTTTGGTTCTATATTTTCGTCTAATGCGTTTGTTAATAATGATACTGGATAAAAATTAACAAAATCAAATAATCTACCGGCTTTTGGATTCATCTTTATTTTAAAAATATCTTCATATTTATTTACATATATATTTTGATCATAGCTGTTATTTACAAATGAATTATTTATTATTTCTTTCCATTTTTCATTAATATTATTTGCCGCTTCATTATCTTTTGTAAATATCCTTATCCGTGCAGACAAAATTAAACTTGTAAATACATTCCAATCATGCCTCTTTTCTTCACGATCCGGTATTCTCTTTTTCCCAATTAGGCAATCATTCATATATTTAACCGCTTTTTTTATTGGTCTATCATCTATTGTAAACCCCAATATTTCCAGCCGTGTTAATGCCTGTTCTGTTGTCATTGGTTGTTTTGGTGTCGGATTTGACAAAGAATGAAAATATCCCCATGAACCGTCTTCTTGTTGTAATTCAAGAATTTTTTGAGCCCATTTCCCTTTTTTATAATCCATATATAATTTACTCCTTTTTTCCTAATTCCCTCAATTAACCTAAAATGAAATTACGTATAGCTATATTTAAGCGTAGTACATCAATTTTTTAGCATTAGGCGAACGGCAGCGATAATAAATTTCATTATAAATTTTCTTCAGCTTAAAAAACTCCCCCATTCTCCATAATTGCCTTATTCACAAAGTCCATGTGGTATAATTTTTCCCAATGGTTTATGTTTAATGTTCCTTTTGTAAGATGAATTGCCAAAATACAGCAATTCTCGTCTTGTTCATTATT
>Ga0268262_10000478_pt1 | contig 53088 bp, 41 predicted proteins | sample TergutNc150P3_FD_190354 | JGI IMG/M metagenome (GOLD analysis project Ga0268262, IMG submission 190354) | Nasutitermes corniger P3 segment gut microbial community from laboratory colony in Florida, USA - Nc150 P3 (SPAdes) (version 2) | ecosystem: Host-associated > Arthropoda: Insects >... | reverse complement strand
TTATTCGTCCTCACGGGGTCAGTTTTCTGCCCCAGCAGAGGTTACAACCGGTAATTGTTCTCGGATCCAGATCCTGCCGAACACCTACACTATACCGAATAACCGCATATTTTTATCATAGCTTCGTCCTCTGCGCCTTTGCGTGAGGATATTAAAAAAAAAATAAGCATTTTGGTGTTCCATAGCGCTAACTCTCAAAGAAGTCCTCCGGGTTTTTAAGGGACACCGTAACGCCGTCAGAAAGGGCCTTGCCGCTCACCAGAACAATCGGATCAAAAAAAGTAAGCCCCCGGAGAACCGCAGTATTCTGGCGATCCGAATCGCCGATAAAAATATTGAGCCGCGCCAGGTAGTATTCATCCCCCATGATGCCTTTCCGCCGCTTTATCTGATATAGAAAATAGCCGTCGTTATCCTGGTTGACCGCGCTGTTTGGAACCAGCACAAAAGAAGCGGCGCTGTTCTTTTCGAAGGTAACGTCAAAAGTCTCCCCGTCGCTGACCGCGTCAGAGCTAATTAAAATAGTTACGGTCTTCCCCTGAATCGACGGCTTTATCCGCCTGACTGTGCCATTCAGCACATGGCTGGCGTTGCTGAGTTCGCAGGTGTCGCCAGGATTCACAAAATTATTATCCAGAGAAATGCCGCACTCCACAAAAAATTCGATGCCCACGCCTATTGACACAAGCAAGGCGTTCTCAGGGAAATACTTGCCCCGCTCCACCGGCAAATTAAGGACGATACCCGACGCCGGGGCTCTTATTACCGCGTTGTTCCTGTAATCCCTGAGCAGATCCCTGACGGCTTCCCTGGAAAGCTTGAGGTTCTCCATGTCCATAAGCTTCGTGGTAAGACTGAGTTCCAGGTCGTCGGCCTCGGCGCTGTATTTGAAAAGCAAGGCTTTTAAATTGTTTTCCGCGTTGACAAGATCGTTTTTACTTATGGAACCCAATTCAAAAGCCAGCCGCGCGTTATTCAGGGCAAGAGCGGCCTTGCTGATTTCCAGCGCGATAATGCCGGCCTGTCCGGTAAAGGCGGGCATCGCCGCGTTAGGTTCTTCCATATCTGCATCAGACTCAGTAGCCGCCAAAGCCGTCCGAATGTTACCCAGCCTTGCACGGATGCCGCTTATCTCCGCATCCAATTTTCCTATGTTGTTGCCGATTTCCGCGTAACGCCTCTCAGCGGCGGCAATGTCAAAATCCATTTCAAAGAGAACCTGATCTTTTTGCACCGCGTCCCCTTCTCTAGCAAATACCCTGCCCACCGTACCGCCGCTTGCCGCGTAGATCGCTTCGGTCTCTGCCCAGCTCGCGATTCCTGAACTGATCTCCAGTTTGGAAAGACTGCCCCGCTTCGGCTTTGTCCCGATAACTACTGGCATGTTGTAGGTGTAAATGGTTTTGGAAAAGAAAAGCAGGAGCAAAAGAAAAATGAAAATAATTGCCCCAATGGTTTTTTTATTTAGCTTCATCAGCAATCCTTGTTATCGGAAATTCATCACGCAGAGGCGCAGAGAACGCAGAGTCCTTGTTCGAAAAATTGTGGTTATACAAGGTAAATTATTTTCAAAATAAGGATATTGAAAGAATAACGATAAAATATCTAACAACAACTTTGCGTCCTTTGCGCCTTCGCGCCTTTGCGAGAACTCTTCTTGAAAAAATTTAAATGTTCCATAGTACTACTCCCCATCTTCATTTCACTCCTGATAGCTCAATGCCCTTTTCCAAATCTTTTTGGCCAGAAAACAAAAACCAGATCGGCAGAAACATGTACACGCAGGATGCCGCGAAAACAAGCGCTGTTCTTCCGTCCGCCAAACGGGACAAATAAATTGAAAGAGGTTCCAGTCTGTAATCGTCGATGAAGATCACCGCCTGTTCCACCACGTTCCAGTATTCGATAAAGGTGAGCATGCACAGGGCCGCGATGGTTGATTTGAGCTGGGGGATGAGTATGTGAAAAAGTATGTACCAGTTTCCCGCCCCGTCGATTTTGGCGGCCTCAAAATAAGCGGTTGGAATGGCCTTCATGCTCTGGCGTACCAGAAAAACGGCGAAAGGTGAAAAAATGCCTGGCAGTATAATTGCCAGGTAACTTTTTTGTATTCCAAAAAGCGCGGCTATGATGTAGTTCGGCACAAGTACCGCCTGCAGCGGCATGAGCATCACCACGATAAAGCCGAGAAAAACCTGCTCCTTGTATTTCCACTGCCAAAGGGTGAACCCGTAGGCAGTGAGGAGCCCGATACACAGAGCGCCAAGGGTAACAGGCAGCGTTATCTTTATCGAATTAAAAAGAAGGACAAGGAAGGAAGGCTGGTCAATCAGAACCCCGGCGTATTGCTCCACGCTTGCCGGGCTCGGTATGAGCAAAATGTTTTTGAATCTTTCAGTAAGCCCCGCGCTGAGATCAAAGGAAGTAATCCTGGAAGAATAGTTAAGGAGTATGGCCTGCTCGGTCATAAAAGAGCCCGAAATGGTAACCACAAGCGGAAAAAGAAAAAGCGCGCCAAGAATGACAAGAAAAAAAACTATTGCCAGGCGATTTCTCCGGGACGCGGGATTTCTCATAACGCGGCCTTACGTTCAAGATGCAGTAAAAACTGGGTAAAGAGAATGATTACCAAAACCAGCGTAGCTGTCGCCGAGGTCAGCCGGGGATAATTCAGAGACGCGAACATGTTGTTCATAAAATGCTGAAGGGTATAAATACTCTCCTGTGGATAGTTTCCGGTTATGAGGTATATCTCCCTGAAAATCTTGAATGAATTGATGATGGACATGACAAGCGCCAGCACCGCCGTTGGCAGCAGGCAGGGAATGGTGATGTGTCGGAAGACCTGGAAGGGCGAAGCGTTGTCCATCCAGGCGGCTTCGTAATAATCCTTTGGGATATTCGCCAGTCCCGAAATGAAAAGCACCATGTTGTAACCGCAGTTCTTCCAGAGGAAGATTAAGATCATCACAGGCAGGGCAAGGAAGGAATCCAGCCAGTTGATCCTGGCAATTCCAATGGCGTGTAACATTCCGTTCAGCGCGCCGTCGTAGGAAAATAGCGTCTTCCAAAAGAAGACCATTGAGCCTGAGGGAATCACCAGGGGAATGAGGAAGATAAGTGAAAACCATTCCCGCCCTTTGACGATTCGGATTACCAGCATAGCAAGTCCCAGAGAAATGCCAATGTTGAGGGGCGTAGATAGGCCGATAAACCGGAGCGTGTTCACAAGGCCCAAAAGGTAGGCCCGGTTCTTAAACAGCGACGCGAAATTCGCGAAGCCGATAAAGGAACCGCCTATTGGTTTGTCCATAAAAGCGTAGACCAGGGACAGGCAAAAGGGAACGATAAAGAAAACGCAGAAGCCCAAAAGTCCCGGCAGTACAAACGCGAAGCCCTGACTAAAAAAACCATTATCTTTTGATCTCCCGCGCCTGATTCCCATTCCCCATTCTCTTTCATTCATTCGTTCAAATAAAGATCAGCTTTGTTCTGTAAAACCCTGGCAACTTCATCCGCGTTTTTTGAACCGCCAAAATAGTACTGCACTTCCGATGCGATCATGTCGTTAAGGCTTGTATCCTGCGTAACGAAACAGTTGATGCTATCAGAAATGTTTTCTACGGCTGCCTTGTATTGTGTTAAAGCCTGACGCTGTTGATCATTCAGAACGCCGTTTGAATTCCTGAACATTCCTGTAAAAGCAAGCTCCGCAGTTTCTTCCCTTGCTTTATTATTAATGGGGAAACCAGTGGTCATCATATTTCCGGAAGCCTGCATTTCTGTTGAAAGAAGGAACTTTAAAAACGCCCAGGCGGTTTCCTTGTTCTTTGACCGGCTGTTAATTCCAAAAGCCCGGCTGCATGTGAAAGGGACAGAACCGTCCGCGTTGGCTTGTATACCAGCAATTTCATCGTCGGTATCAATGCCCAATGCCATCCCGCCTTCCGCCATTCTCCTTACAATACCCAAGTTCCGTAAAAACAGAGAAAACAGATTAGCGGAGTTGTATTGCTTAAAATAAAACCTGTCCGCCGGGGCTCCCATGCTCCGCTGCCTGAGCAGCCCTGCGTCCTGCTGACCTGTAACTCCCTGAGGTATTAAACCCTGCTGGCCGTAATTTTTTACCGAGTTAAGCATGGCGGCAAAACTACCGTCTACGAAATTTGGTTTTTTGGTTTCCAAGTTCAGGTAAGATTGAATGTTCTCGCCCAGAAGTACGGCGAACATATTGCGGGGACTGCGGGAATAGTCGTTTAAGTTAAAAATTTTATAAGCGCCATCGTATAAACCCATTCCAATCTTTAAGAGATCTTCAGAACTAAAAGATTTGTCAATGCCAAACCTGCTTCTCATTTCCGTAGGAACCAAGGTGGCGTCATAGGTAAAATAATTAAAGTCGTAATTCAAAGGCAGGAACCACGTTCCGTTTCGGTAACGGACAGCATCCAGGATGTTTTCCCTGTAGTCGCTCTTATTGAAATTTGGATCCACCGTCATAAAGGAATCCAGGTTTTCCAGCGTACCGTTTTCCGTGAACTTGTGCAGGGGCAGGACATCCATAGCGTATAAATCGGCCCCCGTACCGCTCATAAGATTGGTATTGATGCGGCTGATATAATCCGCTTTGCCCTGGGGATCGTTCTGCATCTCTACAAGTACCATCTGGGCGTTTCCCTGCCCGCCGGTTCTTATCTCAGGCATGGCGGAGAAAGTCTCCACATTCACTTTGGTTCCCGGATAAAGTGCCTCGAAAGCCCTTGCCGCTTCCTCAAGAAAACTCCTGTAGGCCATGGAATCGTAAGCCGAGACCGTTATTTCGCCGCTGACGGCTTTGGTAAAAAAATCTGCGCCGATGCCGCCTGCCGCTTGCTTTGCTTTTCCGCCACAGCTCACAAGAATTACAACCAGCACACACTGCAATAAAAACATTCGTTTCATGAATTGCCTCCGTTGAGTATATGCCTTATAAATAAATGAGCTGTCTGAACTGTTACTGAACTCTGTCTGAAGTTTTCCTGAAGAGAGTTACGGAAATAAAGAAAACCGCAGAATGAGCGCCGCAAAAACAATGGAAACCATTGAAAGCAGTTTTATCAAAATATTAATTGACGGGCCGGAAGTATCCTTGAAGGGATCCCCGACAGTGTCGCCGACAACCGCCGCCTTATGGGGGTCAGACTTCTTGCCGCCGTGGTTCCCGGCTTCGATGTATTTCTTCGCGTTATCCCATGCTCCGCCGGAGGTGGCCATCATAATCGCAAGAACAAAGCCCGAGGCGGTCGCGCCTGCCAGCATGCCGGCTACGCCGTTTACCCCAAAAACCAGCCCGACAATAATGGGTGAAACAATACCGGTTAAAGCGGGAATGACCATTTCTTTTTGCGCGTTGCGGGTGCAAATGTCCACACAGGTGCTGTAATCCGCTTCCGCTGTGCTTTCCATAAGACCCTTGATTTCCTTGAACTGCCGGCGGACTTCTCTAACGATGCTCTGAGCGGCCCGGCCAACCGCGCTCATAGTCATGGATGAAAAAAGATAGGGAAGCATTACGCCGATAAACAGGCCAATCAGTACCGGAGGGTTGGTAAGTTCAAGATTCAACGTAAAATCCGGCTTATACCTTGGTATATATAGTTTGATCTCGTCAATATAGGCGACAATCAAAGCCAAAGCGGTAAGCGCCGCAGAACCAATTGCGAAGCCTTTGCCGGTAGCGGCGGTGGTATTGCCCAGAGAGTCCAGGGCATCGGTACGATTCCTGACTTCGTGGGGCAAGCCTGCCATTTCGGCAATGCCGCCGGCGTTATCCGCCACAGGGCCGTAAGCGTCGGTGGCAAGGGTTATTCCAAGCGTGGAAAGCATTCCTACCGCGGAGATGCTAACGCCGTAAAGCCCTGCGGAATAACTTGCCGCGCCGCCAGACGCGAAAAAGCTTACCATGACCGAAATACTGACAATGACTATCGGCAAAAGGGTAGAAAGCATGCCAAGGGAAATTCCGCCGATGATAATCGTGGCGGGTCCCGTAAGGCTTGCCGAGGCGAGATTCTTCGTTGGGTTATAATTATCAGAAGTAAAATATTCGGTGATAAACCCGATAAGCACGCCGGCTAGCAGTCCGGACAATACCGCAAAATAAACCCCAATGCGGCCCGGATTATTGGCGCAATCAAGGCAGTAGTAGATCACCGGGAAAGCGGCAAGGGCGATGATCGCGGAGGAGACATACGTTCCCTTTCGTAAGGCTCCCAACAGGGTCTTTTGCGAAGCTTTTTCCTCGCAGCGGACAAAGAAACTTCCGATAACAGAAGCTATTGTCCCAATGGTGGCCATGAGCATTGGAACTACCGCCCCGCCGAAATCATAGTGCGCTGAAACCGCAAGGGCGATGGTAGCGACGATGGAGCCGACATACGATTCATAAAGGTCGGCGCCCATGCCCGCAACGTCACCAACGTTATCGCCAACGTTGTCGGCGATAACAGCCGGGTTACGGGGATCGTCCTCGGGGATCCCAGCTTCTACTTTTCCGACCAGGTCGGCGCCCACATCGGCAGCCTTGGTAAAAATGCCGCCGCCTACGCGGGCAAAGAGGGCCATGCTGGAAGCGCCCATGCCGAAGGTCAGCATCGCCAAAGAAATGCGCTGTATCTGCGCGGCTTCAACAGTCAAGCCGCCTGCGACCAATTCCAGAATCGCGCTTGAATCGGGCGTATAAAAAACATATTTCAACAAGAAGAACCAAATCGACAGATCCAAAAGCCCCAGCCCAACCACGGTAAAACCCATCACCGTGCCGGAAGAAAAGGCAACCCGCAAGCCCTTGTTCAGGCTTTCAGACGAGGCCTGCGCGGTTCTTGCGTTGGCGGAAGTGGCGATCTTCATTCCGATAAAACCTGAAAGACCGGAAAAGAAGCCGCCGGTGATAAACGCGAACGGAACAAAAGGCGTTAAAAACTTGGTAAACGCTATTATGCCCAAAACAACGAACATCACGATAAAAAACAGCCCAACTCCGGTATACTGCCGTTTCAGGTAGGCGTTTGCCCCTTTCCGTATCGAGGCGGAAATTTTCTGCATGATCTCGTTGCCCTCAGGAAATTTCAAAACTTTCCTTGCCTGATAAGCGGCAAAAAGCAAGGCCAGGATTGACCCCGCGGGTACCAAAAAAAATAGCGTGTCTATAGACAATAACTGTTTCAACATGAACCTCCGATTATTGGCTCGCTTTTTAAATATAACAGTCTCTTAATTTCCAGTCAATATTTTGACGGGTGTAATAAATTCTTGTGATGATATATAATATATCTAAAGAATATGAGACAGGAGAAAAAAATGTCATTTCCAAGAACTACAGTTGCGGGTATTTCCCTGCCAAGGTTACTAATAGGATCAAACTGGATCTTTGGGTGGAGCCATAAAGGACATGCGGCGGATCTTTTTATCAAGGAACAGCATTCCACGACAGAGGCAACCCTTGCCATACTCAACGCCTTTATGCGGTACGGCATTGACGCGTGGATGGCGCCTTTTTCTTCTCATCCTGAGGCCCTGGCAAAAATCAGGGACATTCAGGATAAGACAGGAAAGAAAATAATACTCATTGATACGCCCATCCTTAATATGGATGATAACGCAACAGCAAGGAAGGAAGCCGAAGCCATCATCAAAACCAGCGCCGAAATCGGTTCAACGTTCTGCCTGATTCACCATTCCTGCTGCGAGCAACTGGTAAATAAAAACAGGAAAACCATGGATCGCTTATCCGATTACACCAAAATGATCCGTGACGCAGGTCTCATCCCGGGCCTTTCCGCGCATATGCCGGAAATTATCCAATATTCGGATCTTAACGGCTATGACGTAGAAACTTACATACAGATCTTCAATTGCCTTAATTTCCTTATGCAGGTGGAAGTAGAATCGGTAATCAGGATTATACATGAAGCCAAAAAACCGGTGATGACCATAAAGCCCATGGCCGCGGGCCGTACCACTCCCTATGTGGGCCTCACTTTCAACTGGAATGTGTTAAGGCCATGTGACATGATCACCGTAGGCTGTGTCAACGAGCATGAGGTCCATGAAGATGTGGAGATTTCCCTGGCTGCTCTTGAACACCGATTGCCCGATCTTGAAGGCCGCAGCAGTCCGGCTAAGCAGAGCATAATAAAGTGAAGCAGGATCACATTAAAATGAAGTTTTCCTGAAGAGAATCACCACATGATTTTTACACTCACAAACCTTTACGTTGACTTTACCGTTCAGGCTGTGTATATTTATTATTGACAGGACCCCCCACACCTCCTAACAGTGTGTCCCATGGGGGGGCGTTTTTTTATGAAGCAGATAAAGCCATTTCTCTCTTTCGAGGGCCAGATAGAGCGTCTTCGTGTTCACGGTTGTAATGTTGAAGAATTATCATTTGCTCAAGCTGTTCTATCGCGGATAAATTATTACCGTTTCTCGGCTTACTTTTTGCCTTTCAAGAAAAAAGACGGCAAATACATAGAAGGAACTTCATTTAATTCGGTTTACCGTATTTATGAATTCGATCGAAAACTACGGATCATTCTATTTGCCGCTGTAGCCTACATAGAAGTATTTTTGCGCTCTCAATTAGCCCATTATCATGCGGAACAATACGGCCCTCTGGGATATCTGAGCGATACGGCTTTTCGCGCAAAAGGACATGACCATGTACGGTTTATTCAAAAGATAAATGATGAGGTGAGGAATAACGCCAAGGTCCCTTTTGTTCAGCATCACATTCAAAATTATAACGGTCAGTTTCCGGTATGGGTTATCATCGAACTTTTCACCTTTGGGATGCTTTCCCGCTTTTATGCCGATTTGCATACAAAAGACCAAAAAATACTGTCAAAAAATTTGTTTGGTATCAACCCTAAAACCCTTGCAAGCTGGCTGCATTGCTGTACCGATTTAAGAAATAATTGCGCTCACCATGATAGGCTTTATTATCGTATTTTCCCTTCATTCCCCGCAGGTCTGGCGGAATTGGAAATAAAAGACAGGCAACGCATATTTGGTATGCTGTTGGTTCTCAAAGGACTATATCCTGACAATGCAGGATGGAATCGCGAAGTGTTTGGACTGATACAATCTCTGCTTTTGGAATACAAGCCTGAAATAACGTTGAAGCATATAGGATTCCCCCAAAACTGGGAAGAAATGTTGATAGCATCTGTGAAAAGCGATCCTTTTCTGCTTTCCAAATAACCATTATTTTGCAAAATGATTCTTGGAGTTTCCCAGCTCTACCCAAAAGACCACCCCTTCGCTTGAGTTCTCCAAAGCGAAAGGAAAGCCCATGCGATCCAATGCCTTCTTCACTATGACAAGGCCCAGACCGCTTTGACTGCCATGCCGTGTCCGCGCCGTGTCCAGCCTGTAAAAAGGCTCAAAGAGCCGCGATATAACTTCTTCCGGGATTCGCGCTCCGGTGTTGGTGATCGAAAGGCGCAGGTTTTTCCCTTCCGCAGCTTCAATGCGAATTGTCCCGCCTTCCTGAGTGTTTTGAACCGCGTTGGCTATCACGTTGGAAAGAACACGCTGTAAAAGATTTCTGTTAGCTTTAACGGAAACATGAGGAAAATCCCCCTGGATCAAAAGACCCCGTTGTTCCGCCAGGGGCCGGTATTCGGCAAGTACCGTACCGCCCAAGTCCGCCAGGTCCAATGAAGTTGCCTGAGATTGAGCGTCCGTGGAATCGGTGTCCGCCAATCCGGCGGCGGTATCCGAAAGTTTTACGATCTCCAGGATTTCCGAGACCAGATGAGCCTGGGAATCCAGGCTTTTTAAACATTCTCGTAAATACTTGGGATGATCCTTGTAATCCCCTACTCCGGCAATCATGCTTTCTACCAGAGCTCTGGCAGCCGCAATTGGAGTCTTGAGTTCATGGGAGGCGGCGGAAAAAAACAGCCTTTGGTTTTCTTCTATCGTTCGCTCCCTGATTATCTCGTCTTCAAGGGGTTTGGTTATTTTCCAGGCAAATACGAACGCCCCAAGAACCGCGATGGCAAGCATAATTGAAACACCCAGCAATGATCGCAAAATAAGAGCGCGGTAATCAATTTGCGAGCCGTAGCCGATAAGCACAAAGCTGTTTCTTGCGTTTCCTCTTTGCTCCCTTTGAATTTGACCTCCTGGTGGGATTTGACCTCTTTGAATCTGGTCTCTTGAAATATTGACAAGGCGTATCTTTATTCCGCTAAAAGGACCGACAGGCTTGTCGTCAAAATTGCCGGTTGTAAAAAGAACATCGCCGTCTTCTCCCTGAATCTGAAACTTGAACGACTGGTTGTTTTCCGCGAACGCGCGCGCGATATCCACCATTTCTTCAGGCGTTCTGCCCATGTATGTTATTGAGTCTATTATGGGTTGAAAAGACGTGGAAAGCTGACGCACCTGTTCCGCGCGGAAAAATGAAAGGAACTGACGCCAAAAAAGCAATACCGCTGTCAGACAAATAAGCAGAACAAGAAAAACGGTGTAGGTAAATATCTTTAAAAAAATACGCGGGCCTTTATTTTTCATTCCGCTTCCCCCAGACAATATCCGACGCCGCGGACGGTTCTAATGATATTCACCGGCAATTTCGCGCGCAGGTTCTTTATATGGGTATGAACCGTACCCTCGCTGCTGTAGTAGTCGTAACCCCATATCTTGTTGAGGAGAGTTTCGTGCGAGACCACCCTGTTTTCGTTGTTGGCCAGAAGGGCAAGGATTTCAAATTCCTTAAGGGTAAGGGGCAGTTCTTCCTCCACCCAAAAAGCCCTGAATGTTTCGCGGTTAAGGCATAGTGAACCAAAGCGTATCTCCTTCTGCAGAGCGCCGCTCCGCCGGAGCAGGGCCTCCACCCGTTTCAGCAGTATCTGCATTGAAAAAGGTTTCGCGATAAAATCGTCCGCAAGGTTATCAAAGGCCCGCAGCTCGTTTGAGTCTCCGGAAAGAGCGGTGATCATTATTACCGGAACATCGCTGGACTTTCTGAACTTTTTTAGTATTTCCTGACCGTCCATGCCGGGGAGCATAATATCCAAAATCGCCAGATGAAACTTCTTGTCGTACAAACGCTCGCAGGCGGCCTCTCCATCGGCGCAGAGTTCCACGTTGTAACCGGCGTCCAACAGAAACGCCTTAATCGCGTTCCCTATGTGTTCATCGTCTTCCGCGACAAAAATATGTATGTCCATGGCGATAAGCATATCACTCTTATCTGAAGATTGTCTGAAGTGTAGTACAATAGAACAGAAGAATGATATAATAGTACAAACAAACGAAAGGAGAAAATAATGGCAACCAAATTACTGTATCAGGGACACGGCAGCTACAGAATCACGGCGGCGGACGGCAGGGTCATCTATATCGACCCTTACGTAGGGGACGGCTACGACAAACCCGCCGACATTCTGCTGGTATCGCACCAGCACGGCGACCACAACAAAACGGAGCTCGTAACGCAAAAACCCGGCTGCAAGGTGATCACGAACGTCGAGGCCCTCGCGGGCGGCAAGCATAACACCTTCGATGTCGGGGGCATTGTCATCGAAGCGGTCGAGGCCAGCAACAAAAACCATGATCCAAAGCAATGCGTGGGTTTCATACTCACCGTCGACGGCATCAAAATTTACATCGCGGCGGATACGTCCAAAACTAAAGCAATGGAATCATTCGCCGCCAGGAAGCTCGACTACGCTTTGCTGCCAATTGACGGTCATTACAACATGGACGCAAAAGAAGCCGCCGAATGTGCCAAGCTGATTGGCGCGCGGGTGAATATCCCCGTTCACATGAAACCGGGCGAATTGTTTGACAGGAAATGCGCGGAGGCCTTTGACGCGCCCGGCAAGCGCATCGTAGCCGCCGGCGAAGAGATTGAACTGTAAGCTAGAGACGTTAAATGCCTGCCGTGGATCTTTTGATTGGCGGTAGGCTCGAATAAGGTAAATCCCATGAAAAGTTATGGCACAATCCTGTTTTGGGATGAACCTGAAAACAGTCTGAACCCTGAAATAATACCGGATATGGTTAATATCCTGCTTTGTTTTACGCAGTATCAGGGAACAACGAGGCCGCAATGCGGTTGATGAGTTTTCGCAATTCCGTTTCCGCCGTTATCGACGTGTTATTTAAGAGCGGCTATACGCAGGCGCAGGAATTTGAAGCGGACAGGGAAGCCGCAGCGCTGCTTGCGGCGGCAGGTTACTATCCCGGAGCGCTTGTGGAAATGCTCAAGTTATTGCAGCAGGTTCAGCCGTCTCAAAAGGAAATGTTCAACGCCGCTCATCCCAGCCCTGAACAGCGAATCGCCAATGTAGCCGGATGGGTTAACCTTTACCGTGTTGAAGACACCCGTTCATATCGTGTGAGGCGGTTCAGAAACCGCTAAGTGAAATTGATACCTTGCTCAATTTTATTTTCTTTAAACCGCTATATTTAAGACAAGAGGTAACGAAATGGCAGCCAAAGTCAAACCTGTGCAGCCCACGGAAATAAAAGACAAAAAGATGGTTCGGGAAATAATTGAACAGATCCGCAAGCCTATACCGATAAAAATACTCAGGAGAAACGAAAAACTGACAGCATACTACAAACAGTTTGAGCAATAATCTATATTAAACCAGCCGAACTCCATTACCCGTTAATTTCCCTGTCGCTGAGCAAACCTTTTCTCTTCTGAGCCGCGATATAAAACACATAAAGCTTGTCGCTAAGGGCAATGTGGCTTAATATCCAGTCCCTCAAGGTGCGGACAAACTGGTTGGGCACAAGTTTTTTACCTTCATTATATTCCTTCACAGCTTCAAGAATGTTCAGTACCAATGTATCGTGCTGCTTTTTATGTTCCTGATATTCAGGATATTTAATCCGCTGCAACAGTACCTGCTCGGCGCCAAAGTGGAAACGGACATACTCAACCATTCGCTCCATTGTTTCTTTGAATACGTCTTCAAGCGACTCATCTCCGTCCATGCAGGCATGGAAAAGTTCATTGGTAAGAGAAAAAAGCTCTTTGTGCTGGTAGTCAATCAATTGAATACCTGTGGCATATTTTTCGTCCCAGACAACCAGATCAGTATCGTTCGTATTTCCCATAGTAAATAAAGGCTATCCGGTTTTTACAGATTTATCAATAGTTGAAAAACGTAATATTTTATGCTAAACCTTCAAACTAATGGGAAAGCTCATTACAGACTTATGGAAGATAGATCCTGCCGCTATAATGTCGCTTGCGAAAAATCTGGCGGCGGCGGCTGTTGTTCTCGTACTAGGCACGATCTTTTCAAAAGGTGCGCGGAAACTGGTACAGAGAGCCAATTCAAACTGGCCGCAGAGCGATGGGACAGTAATCCCCTTACTGCAGGCGGTTATCCGCTACGGGATCATTATTATCTGCGCCATTATGATCCTCAATATTTTTGGGGTAAGCACCGCGAGCCTTATAGCCGTACTGGGAGCGGCAGGAGTGGCTGTCGGCCTTGCGTTGAAAGATACCCTGGGGAATATCGCGTCGGGGATAGTCCTCCTTCTTTTGGGAACATTTCGCAAGGGCGAGTACATTGAATTCGGTTCTTTTAGCGGTACGGTGAAAGAGATAAATATGTTTACCACGATTCTGGAAACCCCCGACGGTATTTGCATTTCCGCCCCCAATTCCAGCATCTGGGGCAGCCCTCTTAAAAATTACTCCAGGAACGGAAAGCGCCGCATGGAACTTTCTGTCGGCATCGCCTACTCGGATTCAGTTGACGCCGCTTTTCAGGTAATGCAGGGTATTATCGATGCTGAAACTCGATTTTTAAAAGACCCTGTTCCACAGATAGTCTTACAGAGTTTTGAGGACAGTTATGTAAAAATCACCGTTCGCGCCTGGGCCGAAAACCAGGATTACTGGAGCATCTACTGGGACATGACCAAAACTATCAAGGCGAAAATCGAAGAAGCGGGTCTGCACATTCCCTTCCCCCAGCGCGATATTCACATTACGGCGCTTACTTTATGACGGTAAAAACCGCACGATCAGAGGGGGCGCTGCGGGGCGGCGGAAACAGATGAGAGAACCCAGACTATGTACTAAATTTGACCCACAGATTTGTAAAAATCCGGCAAAGGTAGGGCAGCGGGACGACAAAAAAGCTGGAAGAACCTATCGCCACAGCCCCGTCCGGCCTATTTATTTACAACTAAGCATTTTCTGATTTTTTAGACAAGCGCCATCATCATGTTTCTCATGCCGGACGCCATTATTACACTTTAAGTTTTTGCTTTTTTCCCAAGCCTTATTGCATATTCTGCTTAACCTAAAGCAATTTCTGGGCTTGGGCCGTGCTACCTTTATTAACTCACACGCTCACTGGTTCGCATGCATTTTCTGGGCCGGTCTGTTTCGATAGAGAACTCCAGAAATTTTTTGCGTCCCGCTGCCCTACCTTTGCCAGCCTATTTCGAAAAATTGTGGGTCAAGTTTAGACTATCAGGGATTAATGCTACGCCAGACCGAAGGTCTGCGGTAGCCTCGCACTGTCCCCGCGAACCGTAGGTTCGATTCTGGCTTATTACGATTATAGCCTATGTAGCATGGTAAATGCGGCGGCCTTTATGACGGCGAATGCCAGTCGGAGTGGGCGCTGCGGGCAGGCGGGAACATTTTGGAATTCCCCGCCGGAGCAAACGTTCGAGAAATGGTTAGTCATAAAATGTAAAAATGCCTGACCACTGATTTGAATAGACTTGATTTCTAAATTACTATATGAGTCAGTGGTCAGGCGGTTGCGAAGGCGGACTCAACAAGCGTTTCCGCCCTACAGAACCGAAGGTAGCCCGCAGCGCCCACTCCGGCTAGTTTATACTATCATAAAGTAAATTCTGTTGCCCTGTTACCTGCCAAACTTGACAAGCACCAAAAATGAATGATGCAATGGATACAATGAGCAACAACGAAAAACCAAAGCCTGCCTCTTCAAGATTGCTGATCAGGATCGCCTTTACCGCCCTTTTTGCCGCCTTAACCGCCGCGGGGGCTTTTATCGCTTTTCCGATCGGGCCGGTTCCCATAGTCCTACAGAACCTTTTCGCCCTTTTGTCCGGCCTTGTGCTGGGCCCTGTCCTTGGCGGCGCTGCGGTGGGCCTTTTCCTGCTTGCGGGGCTGCTTAACTTTCCGGTTTTTTCTGGCGGCGGCGGCATAGCCCGTTTCGCGGGCCCGACAGGCGGTTACCTTATCGGCTATCTTCTCGCCGCCCTCACAGCGGGACTTATAGCGGGCAGGCCAAAAGCGAATGCCAGCACAAAAGTTTTTCAAATACGCATCATTATCGCGGTAATAGCGGGTTTTCTGGTTATTTACATCCCCGGCTTAATCTGGCTTAAAGCAAGAATGAATCTTGACTGGATAAAAACCCTGGTGACAGGATTTATTCCCTTTATAATTGGAGACGCTCTAAAGGGAATTGCCGCGGTTCTCATTGCCCCCAGATTAAGAAGAATCGCGGCGGATTTTCTGGATGACAAAAACTGAAGCCCTATACTCCGTAAGGGGCTTGAGGAAAAGATTCCCAAACAGCCCGGAAGGTTTTGAAGCCCTGTCCGGCGTAGATCTGGATATTTATAAGGGAGAATGCCTTGTAATAGCCGGGGCCAACGGCTCCGGGAAAACCCTCTTAACGCGAATACTGATCGGCCTTTTAGCCGCTTCGGATGGTGAAATTCTATTTTGCGGCAAACCGCTTGAGGAATGTAAAAATCAAATCCGGCGCTCGGTGGGATTGGTTTTTCAGGATTCGGACGCCCAGATACTGGGTGAAACAGTAGAAGAGGACATACGCTTCGGCCCCGAAAACTTAAAGCTCCCAAAGGAAGAAATCGAGAGCCGTGTTGAAGAGGCCCTCTCGCTTTTGGAACTATCAGAAAAGCGCGGCTTTGCGTCCCGTCATCTTTCAGGCGGGGAAAAGCGTCGCCTTGCCGTGGCAGGGGTACTGGCCATGGGCTGCCAGACGATCATCATGGACGAACCCTTTGCGAACCTGGACTGGCCGGGCGTAACCCAGGTTTTGAACATAATCAGCCTTTTGAAACAAGGCGGTAAAACCGTCATCATCCTTACGCATGAGCTTGAAAAAGTGCTGGCGTTCGCTGACCGCCTTGTGATCCTCTGGAAAGGGAAGGTCAGGGATTCAGGCGATGCCGAAGCGGTATTGGAAAGATTAAAGGCCGAATGGGGAGTGAGAGACCCAAGAAAAACTTACAAAAACGCCAGGGATTGCACCTGGCTATGAAAAGAAACGCGGTAACTCCCTGGTCGTATTTGCCGCCAGGTAACAAGTATCGAAAAAGTTCAAGCCTGCTGCACAAACTGCCGGCCGGTTTCAAATTGGCTTTCCTTCTGCTTCTTTCCCTTGCCTCGTTTTTTCCCGGAACGGATACACAAAGCCTTGTATTGCTTGGGATAATTGCTTTTATTCTTATTGCGCTTTCTTTCGCAGCCGGCATAGGCCCTCAGGCTTTGCTCAGGGGAAGCGGCCCCCTCTTTCTTGTTGTTTTTTGGGTTTTCCTTCTAAATAGTGTGGAACTTTCACCCCTTCGAATCAGTCCCAGGGGCCTTGTACAGGCAATTATTTTTTCGCTCAGAATAGTGGCGGCGTTTTCGGCAGGGACTCTGCTTTTTTCGGTTACAACTCCCTATGAAATCAGAAAATCGCTTTCCCGCCTTGAAAAACTCCTGCGTATGGAAAAAACAAACTTAAGCCTTTACATATCGCTGATGCTGGGCTTCCTTCCGCAGTTTTTTGAAGTTTGGGAAGATCTGCGCCTTGCCTGGAAAAGCAGGGGAGGGAAAAAAAACCTGTCCTTCATCGTAACCATTGTTCCCCTTGCCATAGAAAGGATGATGAGAAAAGCAGCGGAAACAGCGGCGGCCATGGAAGCGCGTGGAGCTTAAGTTATGTAAGTGTGGAGCTTTTCCATAACCGCATTTATATCCAATGGTTTCCCGAGATGATCATCCATCCCGGCTTCAAGGCATCTTTCTATATCTTCACGGAATACGTTTGCTGTCATTGCAATTATTGGAACGCCCTTTGGCCGCTCCGAAGCGGAACCATGTTCCGCTTCAAAGGCCCTGATACGCCGTGTCGCTTCATAACCGTCCATTTCGGGCATTTGTATATCCATTAAGATTAAATCATACTTTTTCGGCGCTTCGGCAAACATACTAACTGCCTGTGTTCCGTTTTCCGCACATTCAATTTCCAAAAGCGTAGGTTCAAGCAGCGTCAGTACTATTTCGCGGTTTATTTCCACATCTTCCGCCAGTAATAACCTGCGGCCCTTATACGCTCCGTCAAAGCGGTGTACATTCATCTCTTCCTGCTCTTCTGCACCGGGGTATTCATCCTTACCGCGTTTTAGCTTAACCGTAAAGGTAAATGTGGCCCCTTTCCCCTGCTCGGATTGCACCCATATCCTGCCGCCCATCATCTCCACAATGTTTTTGGAAATCGCCAGGCCCAGCCCGGTACCCCCGTATTTACGCACCGTACTGCTCTCGGCCTGCTGAAAGGACTGAAACAGTTTTTTCTGCTGCTCGGCGCTTATACCGATTCCTGTGTCGCCTACCGAAACTCGTATGACGCAGAGGCCGTTTTCTTCTCCCTCAAGGCTTGCGTCAAGGCTTATGGAACCTTTCTCCGGCGTGAACTTGACGGCGTTCCCCAGGAGGTTTGCGATAACCTGCGCAAGCCGCTGGTCATCCCCAATTAAGGTTTCCGGAACGTCTCTGTCTATTTTTATCGAAAGATTTTGCTTTTTCTCGTCTACACGAAAGCTGACAACATTCACTACCCGCCGGATCATTTTCTCGAAACTAAAATCAATAAAGGACAATTCCAGCTTGTTTGCCTCGATCTTTGACATATCAAGTACGTCGTTTATAATGCCCAAAAGATGAGTCGAAGCCTCATCAATCCTGTTAAGCGCGTGGTTTTTTTTCGCTAAATCATCCGCTTTCTTGCCTATCTCGGTCATACCGATTATCGCGTTCAAAGGCGTCCGCATTTCGTGGCTGATGTTGGAAAGGAATTCCCCTTTCGCTTTGCTTGCCACGGTTGCATCGTGCAGCGCTTCTTTGAGTTTTATCGTATAAATATCGCGCATTATCACACCCGCGATAGTACTTGCCGTTAAGGCGACAAATCTCTTTTCATTTTCTGTCCACCTGCGGGGCCTGGAATTCTGTTCCACGCTTATTATCCCCCACAAGCGGCCTTCGACGTAAAGCGGCGCGGTAATAACCGCCATGACATCAATAGACGCGAGGGTCTGAAAAACCGTGCCAGGGTTGGCGGCGGTATCATCGCAGGCAATTATAGGCATCGTAGCGGCGGAGTCGGGCAGAGTCTCGGGGAAAACGGATTTTACATATTCAAACAGATTGTCTATAAGGTTCCGCGGCGTCACGTCGTAGGCGCACCAATTATACGCCAGATAAGTGTCATTTCGCTCATAATCCATGGCAAAAATAAACACCAATGACACATCATGGTAACGGCCCAATTTGGCAATGGCTTCTTTTACCAGCATTTGTGAATCACCGGACGAAATAAATCCTCTTGAAAGCTCAGAAATCAGTTCCTGCTGTTCCAGCCTCATTTTTAAAAGTTCGCTCTGTTCTCTTATGCTTTCCATCATTTTTTTTGTATTACGCATATCGTATTGGTAAGCCATCGCCATATACTTACCTTTATACATCGTACGTATCAATGTAATTTCGTATGGGATAAGCTCCCCGGACGAGGAACGATGCGTCCATTCAAATACCAGCCTTTCGCCGCCCAGCGCCCGTTCAATCAGCTCAATTGCCTTATCTATAGATCTGTCGCCGTTGCTCTGGTATTCAGGCGAAAATTTGTGAAAATATTCGATAAAATAGTTCTTGGTAGTACCCAATGCTTTCAAAATAAAATCGTTGCAGTCGGCAATACGGGCGTTTTCGTCAAAAGCGGTAAAGCCTAAAGGTGAAGCGTCAAGAATGGCGCGTGTAAATTCGTTGGCGTTGGCTATATCGCGCTCCATATCGGCGCGTATGACGGTGTTCACGCATAAAAACGCCGCCGAGCGCATCATTTCAACACTGTCCTCTTCAAAAAAACGTTCGGTATGCCGGTCTTCAAGAAGCGCAAAACCCCAAAAAATATTGTTGATAAAAATCGGCGTGATAAACACCGTCACCGTGCCAAATGATTGCAGCATGGCAGCTTCGGGCAGAAGCCTTACCGGACTGTTAATGGTTTCTCCCGATGCCAAAAGTTTTTCCCATCGCGGCGCAAGCTGGTCATAGGTAACATCCTCCAGCCCTGTTGTCGGCTCGGTAGTGCCGCCGGATTTTCTGTCCCAGCGGTATATCTGGGACACATGCATAACATCAGGCATACGGAAGTTACGCCAAATTGAAAATCTGTCCAAATCCAGTACATCGGCGATCTCTTTCACGCCCTCCGTCATGGTATCTTCAAAAGTATCTTCGCTTTGCGAGAGAAAACCGATGGCTGCCCTGTTCAGCGCGGCCGCCATCTTTTCGCGGCGTTTGAGCGCTTCGAAGGCTTCTTCGGCGGCGCGGCTCACTCCTGCCCTGATTATGGCGTTTGTGAATATAAGCGCCGCCGAATACAGCAAATCATCGCAATCTTCGTCAAAATACCGGTCGATGGTATGATCCTGAAAACTGACAACACCCCAAAATTCCCCATGCGTGAAAACAGGTATCATCAATATTGACTTAATGCCGTACACGCGCAAAAAGGCCGCAACGTCTTCCGTATAATCCCTTTTCCGAAAACGTATACGCCCGCCCTTTGACAATATTAAAATCCAATTTTCCAAAAACGGGACATTGGGCATAACCCGCAGTTCTTCGGCCAGAGACATCAAGCCGCCTTCCGATCTGTCCCAGCGGTAGACTTGCCCGAGCCTCTTGACGCCATCCCTTTCTACCAGCGTATAGAAAACAACGCGATCCAGGCCGACTGCGTCGGCTATCGGCCTTATGCCGTGGGTCATTACTTCGTCAAATGTTTTCTCACGATTGGTTGAAAAAATATCAATTGCTTTGTTCAAAGCGTCAACAACTGAGGAGCGGTGTTCAGACAGGCCGGGTGTTTGACATCCGGATAAAGCGGATGCAGGCTTTTTGCGGTTAGAAAGAAACGAAAAGAAACCCGGATGGCTGTTCATAATCTGCTATATTTAAATTATAGCACGCTTTTTACCTGATGCGCCATACAGGATTGTCTGAGAATTACTGGTGTTTTATTTCCGGCCATTCTATGCTAAATTAGGGAAGAATATGACAAAAAAACCAAGGATCCTTCTGTTTGCGCTGTTTTTATCTTATTCTTCCGGCTTCCTCTGGGCCAGGGACGTGACAATCACCGTTACCGATTTTGACATTGAGCTGCCCCTTGAAGGCGCCACAGTTCGTTCATGGGACGGAAGCGATCATATTTGCGATGAAAACGGGCAGGCGCGCATCTCTGTTCCGGACGACAGGCAGGTGTCTGTTCAGATTAGCTACCCTGGTTACGAGCTTGGCCGGCTGGTCATTCCGCTAAGGGGAGAGGATTTTTACCTTGGCCTGCGCCTGGGAGGCACGGTTCACAGCCGCGAGTTGGTGATAGAAGCGCAGCGCCCAGGCGTAAGCGAAACCAAAAGCGGCCGGAGCGTGGCAATCTCCGGTGAAGTGATGGAGCGCAGTTCCCAAATCGGCATTATAGAAGACGTGATGACATCAATTAAGCTTCTGCCGGGCGTGGGCTATTCGGGAATGTTTAACGCCCTTCCTTCCATTAGGGGAGGAGATCCTGGAGATCTGATGGCGGCCCTTGACGGCTTTTACATTGAAAACCCCTACCATTGGGGCGGGAGCTTTTCAATTTTTGATCCCCACATGGTGGCAAGCGCCCAGTTGTCACACGGGATCTTTTCTTCCCGCTACGGGCATACGATTTCCGGGCTCCTTGAAGTAAGCTCAAGAAAGGCGGCGACAGATTACGCGGAGCTGGAATTGGGCATTTCCACCAGCGCCGTAAACCTGAACGCCGCGCTTCCCATTGGAAGCCGCGGGGGACTTATGCTCATGGGAAAAGTAACATACTGGGATCCCTTCGTTTGGTCGCTAAAGCAGTTAAGCAAGGTTTGGGACGACGAGACGCTTCAAATGATGAACGCGGTAACCACCGCCCCCTATATACGAAGCAGCGCCGCTTCCTTCTTCTACCGCTTCAATTCCGATCTGGAAATGAACTTTAACGCCTTTGTAGGAACGGACGGTGTCGGGGCGGATTATCTGAATGAAAGCCCCAACGTGTTTTCGACCACCGCTCTGGTTGAATCGCGCTCGCGCATGGCTTTTGATTGGGATAATTTGCAGATGTTTCTTACTTCAGGCCTGAGCTACAATCCGCGGCCATCCATGCTTTTAAAGGCAAAACTTGGGGCCGGTTACGAACAGTCAAAAGTAAACGCGCTGATAAATTATGACTATCTAAGGGTCTATGAATATAAAAACGGTATCAGGTCTTTAAGTTACGAGCTTGGCGGAGAATATCTGGACTATTACTTCAACAGAATCATGTCCTCTTCAAATGTCCAGGGCCGGGCGGATTTTGACTGGAGTCCAGGAAATGGTTTTCTTTTTGCTTTGGGGATCCAGGAGCTTTTCAGCCAAAGGGCTTCTGAATCGGACGGCAAGTTTTTTATCGAGCAGAGAATTACCGGCCCCTACCCCTCTCCGCCTCTCCCCGCGATAATACCTGCCGGAGAGGAAAGGTACATCCATTATCCCCGTTACGGGAATATGCCTGAAACCAATAACCAGCGTTTTAACAGCTCCGCTTATGTTCTTTCGGAATACGCAAGCCCCGCAAAAAGATTCGGCGCGGAGCTGGGCCTGAGAGTGGATCATCTTTATTTTAACGGAAAAGATTTCAGTATTCAGACCATGCCGGTTTTTAACCCCCGCCTCAATCTGGATTTTAATGTTTTAAGCGGCGGGGGGATTGTGGAGTCTTTAGACCTTACATTCGGAACAGGGCTTTTTTCTTCGATGAATAATGCAATAGCTTCGATCAACCTGGACGACAGTATAGGCGATTTTGAGCTAAGGCCAAACCGCTCATGGACATCGGTAATAGGCGTAAAAACGGATATTACAGGGGGTTGGAGTTTTAACCTGGAAGGGTATTACAAATACGTTTTCGACAGGGCGTACCAGTACACTATCCTGGACCCGGTAAGCGAACTATCTACCAGGGTCTTTCGTTTTAACGGCAGCGGAATCATCTGGGGCTTTGATTTAATGCTGCAGAAATTCGAAAGCCGGTATTGGGACGGCTGGCTCTCTTACACTTTTACCAACGCCCGCTACTACATACCTGAATATCCTCTTAGCAACAGGCCCGGAGAAATAATTGAATACGGCTGGTATTATCCCAACTATCACCGCTTTCATAACATTAACATGGTGCTGAATTTAAAGCCTGTGAAAAATTTCAATATCTATATGCGTCTGGGTTTGGCATCGGGCAGGCCAAAATCCGTAACCGGAGAAATAACCGCATACGATGTGGAGCTGTGGGATGAGAACGGGCCGATACTGGTCCCCGATGAAAATAACCCCGGAAAGTTCAAAACCCAGGTTATAAAAAAATACAAACGGCGGGTCTGGTACGACGACAATTCCAGAACCACCTGGTCAATTCCCCTGGACTTAAAACTGTCCTATAGTTTTTCCAATCCGCGAAACAAAGTACAGACCGAAATTTATCTAGCGGCGGAAAACCTCTTTTCGTTGATCTACAAAGCCCAGGCCAACACGAGTTTTAATACATATACCGGCCAGGAAGATACAGGAAGCGACAGCGCCAGCTACGAGATGCCGGTACCAATGGTTTCGATCGGGTTCAAGTGGAGCTATTAAATGAGAAATAATACTATGGAACACCTAAATGTTACAAAAAATTTACCACTAACCACACTAACCAACACGAACTTTTACCACATATTCTATCGGTGTTCGTGGTGGTTCGTGCTGGTTCGCGGTAAAATAATTTGGAAATGGTTCTTATGCACTTTAGCCTTTTTACTGGGAAGCTGTACAAGCCTGATACAAAAAGGCGGAGAAGTCCTGGAAGGAAGCGCTTTTGCGGAAAAAACGACGGCGATCTATAGCGGGAAAGAAAGGGAAGTCGAGATTGAACTAAAAGAAATGCAGAATAAAGGCGGCGAGGACTTTATTGAAATCACAAGCAGCCAATGGCCGGGACTTGCCCTGCGGGGAAGCGTTCCGGGCACTGACGGCAGCTTTCACCTAACGGAGGCGCGTATTTTATCAACCCATGTTTCAGGCTGGAACGAGTTTAGCTGCGAGCTTTTGGGAAGCGGGAATTTTCCATCCTTGCGGGAAGCAGGAGGCGTTTTGCAAATTGATGAAACGCCTGAACGGGTACAGATCTCCTCGGGGAAAATAAGGCTGAAAAGCAGAAGGCTTACAGGGAACGCCGCGCTTGTTCCGCTCAGGAACCGAAGGGAAAGAATACTTGCCCTGACCGGATGGATGACTGAATGGCAGGAAAAAACCGGCAATTTAATTCACTTTGGCAATCAGAAGGAATTTGAGGAATACTGGAAAAACCTGCTTTTTCCGGAGCTGGTTTTCGCAAACAAGCAGCCAAAGGAATATTCTTCCATAAAAAACGATGGAAACGCAGAATGGAACATGACGAACGGCGTTAAATGGAACCTGACCTATACAAAAAATATTTTTCCCGAAGCGCTTTGGGAATTCCGCGATTCAGGCGCTTTGCTTCGGGACTGGGAAGAAGCGTTGCCCTGGATCTTTATGGAGTATTCATGGGACACAATTATCAGTACCTTTAATAATATAACTCTGCAAAAAATAAAATAACGGAGGATAATTTTTCATGGGAAGTTCAAACGCAAGTTTCTCGCTTTTAGAGCTCTTTTCAATGGGCGGTATTTTTATGTGGCCGCTTTTGGTTTTTTCCGTCGCGACTATCGCGATTACTCTGGAACGCGCAATTTTTCTCCTGTACCATAATTTAAAACTGAGCGATTTAAAGAAAAAAGTTGAAGAGGCAATTAAGAACGGAAACATTGCCGAAACAAAAGAATATTTATCGAAACAAACGCGCCGCAGAATGGGCGCCAGAATACTTTTAACACTGGTGAACTACTCAACACATTCCGAACATCTCCTTGAAAAAGCCGTGGAAGCCGAGGCAATGAGCTGCATTGCCTCGCTGGAGAACGGCTTTAACTTTCTTACAGCGCTTGGCTCCCTTTCGCCCCTCACAGGCTTTCTGGGAACCGTTTCGGGAATGATTGGGGCATTCAGATCCATTGCCGAGGCCGTTGACGTAAACGCCCAGATCGTGGCCAACGGTATTTACGAAGCCCTGATAACAACAGTGTTCGGCTTAATCATTGCCATTATAGCCATGTCGGCCCATTCCATCTTTGCCAACACGGTGGACAAATTTGCCTCTGATGTGGAGATTGTCTGCTCGGAATTGATCATCGACATCGGTGAATCTCATAGTGCTGAAAAAAACGCAGGTTGATAAAAAATGAAGATTAAGCGCCGGAACAGAATCGCCGGAAGTGAATCCAGCGCGGCAAGCGACGTTGCCTTTCTTCTCATCATTTACTTTTTGGTGATAGCCGGCTTCAACATCAACCAGGGCTTTTTAATGAATCTTCCGGCGAAGGACTCTACCCGCCTGATCCTGAAAGATGATCTTATGCGTTTTGAAATGGACAGCTCAGGCGCCGTTTTTTACAACGGTGAAAAATTGGAACTCCCCCAAACAGAGCGGGAAATCCGCACGGCTATCGCGGCCCATCCTAACCTTGCGGTTGTACTTTCCATTGACGGCAAAGCCCCGTGGCAGCAGGTTGTCTATTTTGTGGAACTGGCCCAGAAGCTAAAGGTGGATTCATTCTCGTTCAATATGAGGCAAGAGCAATGAAACTAAACCGCAGGCGTGATAATTTTTTTATCCCCTTAGCTTCCATGTCGGACGTGGCTTTTCTTCTTTTGATTTTTATCATGCTTGTATCCCTGATTAATTACAGGAAGGAAGTCAAGATTCAGTACCCCGAAGGGGAAACGGCCAAAAAGGTAAGCGCGGAAAAGAACCTTGAAATTTGGGTGGACTATTCCGGCGGTCTATACCTGAACGGCGATCCGAGCAGTTTGTCCCTTGTAGAGCAAGGCATTATTGAAGCGTACCAGGCGGCTCCCGATACCAGGGTTCACATTATCGCCGACAGGGATACTCCTTTTGAAAACGTCCATAAAGTGCTGGATATTCTACAGCTCCTTCAATACCGCGTTGTAAGTTTTGTGGTGAAAAATGAGTAACACCGAAACTTTTCATCTAGGCAGGGTCAGATTCCTCACTTTTGCCGCAGTGGCGATTTTGCATGTACTCCTCATTTTGCTGGTCGCGTTTAACATTGAAACTGTCATTGCCGTTCCGGAGCCTGTCGCCGGGGTAATGAAACTGGTGGATGTTGAGGAAAGAATTCTTCCTCCACCTGAAAGACCGGTTGAACCAATAACCAACACCATAGAAACAATCGCGGAAACAATGATCGAAACCGATGAGCCCCCACCGCCTCCGGTGGTATATACCGAACCTGAACCCGTCTCCGTTCCTGTCCCGCCCCCCCCCGAGCAAATTGAATACCTCCAGCAGCACCTGGTTACAGCGCTTGCGGTTCTGCCGGAAAGCGAAATAGTCCGCGCCGCTGTTTACCCGCCCATCGCGTTAAGATCCGGCATCGAAGGAACTGTTTACCTTGAACTTTTAATTGACCGCAACGGAAATATCCGCGATGTAATAATACTCCGGGAAAACCCGCCGAACAGGGGATTCGGCGAGGCGGCTGTAAACGCCTTAAAGGGCCTGAAGGCAAAACCCGCCGAAGCCAACGGGACTCCTGTCGCTTCGCGGCTAAGGTACAACTACACTTTCAAAATTAAACAGTGAAATTAAAGAGTGAATCGATAATTTCCTTCTCCAATTCCGCGCTTTCTGATGAACCGTAGCTTCTTATCCCACTGCGCCGGTCAACAACCCTGTCAAAAACAATTCCCTCGCCGGGCCTCCCCAGAACGATGACGCGCCCGCCCATATAAACCGCTTCCCTTGGATCGTGCGTTACCATGACAAGAAAGCGTTTTTCTTTTTCCAAAAGCGAGAGGGTCAGATCCATCAGGTTTTTTCTGAGGGGAATATCCAGGGACTGAAAGGGCTCGTCCATCAACAGTATCGGGGCGCTCCAGGCAAAAGCCCTGGCCATGGAAATACGCTGGGCCTGACCGCCTGAAAGCTCAAGCGGAAAAACTTTTTCCTTATCTTCAAGCGAAACCAGCGAGAGAAAATCGCGGGCCCTTTCTTTTGCCTTTTCTTTTCCGAAAATTTTTTCCAGCGGGATGCTTATGTTTTCGAGAACGCCAAGCCAGGGAAGAAGCCTTGGCTCCTGGAACATGAAGGCGGATACAGGCGTGTTTTTTTCAGCCCCATCTTCGCAAATAAATTTTATCTCCCCACTTAATGGTTTCAATAGCCCGCCCATAAGTTTTAAGAGGGTGGTTTTTCCCGAACCGGAAGGGCCAAGTATTACCAGGGGGCCGTCAAGTTCGTCAAATTTCGCGGTAAGCCCGCTAAAAATCATTTTCTCTGAATATGCAAAAGAAAGATTTTCTATGCTAATCTTCATCTTTTTTTGCTCCGGCATTTTATAACAAGAGAAAGAATGCCTTGGGTAAAAGCGGCGGCGATTACAGTCGCGGCTGTCCACGCGAAAAGCTCTGGCGTCTCCAGCTGCGTTTTTGACTGCTGCATCCCAGTGCCAAGACTGCGCAGCGGCTGAACAATAACTTCCGCGGCCACAACTACCTTCCAGCAAAGTGAAAGCGAGCTTCTTAAACCGGCAAGAATAAAAGGAACAAGCGAGGGAATGTAAAGGTACTTCAGGGTTTCAACGCGGCTCATTTTAAAAGCAATAAAAAGCTCTTTTAACTTTGGATCGGTACTGCCAATTCCTTCGATGGTATTTGCGGCCATCACGGGAAAAACCATCAGAAAAGCCGTAAACACAGGAGTCCTGCCTGAGCCAAGAAAAAGAAAAGCTATCAGAATAACCGACATCACCGGCGTAGCGGATATTACCGAAAAGAGCGGTTTAAGAAACGCGCGGACACGGCTGTCCAGTCCCGCCGCGATTCCCGCCGCTGTTCCAAGCGGAACGGCAATAGCAATTCCCGCCAGCACCCTCAATAAACTACCGCCCAGCGATTCAAGAAAGCGGCGGGTTTGTACCAGGCGGACAAAGCTTGCAAAAACCGGCAAAGGCCCCGGCAGTATAAGCTGCGAACCGAAAATCCTTGAGCCCAACTCCCAGAGCGCAAACAGAAAAGCTACGCCGGCAAGAGTCCAAAAGATTTGGTTTTTAGCGTTTAAAGGCATTGTGTGATTTTACCTGGATATTTTGGGAATGGGAACAGCTTAAAATTGTGCTTGTTAAAAGGGCAGCATATAGGTATTCTGCTAATAAGATACTGATATGCAGGTTTTCGATAACATTAATAAAACCGTTAAAGACGACTTAATTACTGCCATCGAAAAAGGCAGCAAATTGTCTATTGCCAGCGCCTGCTTCTCCATTTACGCTTATCAGGCGCTTAAAAAGCAGCTTGACGGAATTGACGAGCTGCGTTTCATATTTACATCTCCGGCTTTTGTTACCGAGAAAGCTCCAAAAGAAAAAAGGGAGTTTTATATCCCGCGCCTAAACAGGGAACGCAGCCTGTACGGGACAGAGTTTGAGGTCAAACTCCGCAATAAGCTTTCTCAAAAGGCAATTGCCCGTGAGTGCGCAGAATGGATTCGGGAAAAAGTTAAATTCCGTTCAAATACTACAAACGGCAGTATTGATACATTTTTTGATATCTCAAGCGGCGACGCAGGGTATTCATATACGCCAATGTATGGATTCACAACCGCCGATTTAGGATGTGAACGCGGAAATAACATCACCCACACGACAATAAAATTTTCACATACCGAGAGCACACAATTTCTGGATGGCTTTAACCAGATATGGAACGATAAATCACTTTTACAAAATGTTACCGATGAAGTCATAGACAGTATTACAGCGGCGTATAATGAAAACCCCGCCGATTTTCTGTATTTTTTTACATTGTATAACATTTTTAACGAGTTTCTTGAAGATATTTCAGATGATTTACTGCCAAACGAAGCAACAGGCTTCAAAGAAAGTAAAATTTGGAATATCCTTTACAGCTTCCAGCGTCAGGCAGCCCTTGCGATTATCAATAAACTGGAAAGATATAACGGTTGTATTCTCGCGGACAGCGTCGGGCTTGGCAAAACCTATACCGCGCTGGCGGTTATCAAATACTATGAGAATCGAAATCGCAATATTCTTGTTCTTTGTCCAAAAAAACTGGAAGACAACTGGCGAACATTTAGGGGAAACTATAAAAACAACCCTATAGCCGCCGATCGCCTGCGTTATGATGTACTCTACCACACGGACCTTTCCCGTGAACACGGAATGTCCGGCGGTATTGACCTTGATAAATTAATTTGGGGAAATTACGATCTTATAGTGATTGACGAATCCCACAACTTCCGTAATGGCGGTGAAGTTTATGGTGATGACGAACGTGACAACCGCTACAATGTTTTATTAAAAAAAGTTATTCGTTCCGGCATTAAGACCAAAGTTTTAATGCTCTCCGCAACACCGGTTAATAACCGCTTTACCGATCTTCGGAATCAGCTTGCCCTGGCTTATGAGGGGAAACCTGACCTTATTAACGACAAACTCAATACAACAAAGTCAATTGACGAGATATTCCGCAGTGCGCAAAAAGTATTTAACCAATGGAGTCAACTGGAATCCGATCAAAGAACCACATCATCTCTCCTTAAATCGCTTGACTTTGATTTTTTTGAAGTACTTGACAGTGTAACGATAGCCCGTTCCCGCAAACATATAGAGCGGTACTACAACATAGAAGAAATTGGCAGATTCCCTGACAGGCTAAAGCCAATTTCACTTCGCCCCGACCTGACAACCTTGAATAATGCGATAAACTATAATGAAATTTACACAGAACTAATGAACCTTAACCTGGCGGTGTATATTCCCACAGATTTTTTACTGCCAAGCGCGATAGAAAAGTACGTTGACACCGATGCAAATATAAACCGCGCCGGACGTGAACACGGTATACGTCGACTAATGAGCATCAACCTCCTTAAAAGGCTTGAAAGCTCTGTCTATTCATTCCGCCTGACTCTTGACCGAATCAGGGACTTAATTGAACGTACAATAGGCGAAATAGACGCTTACAGCAAAAATGGCAGTTCATTCATAGAAACAGTGGAACTGGCCGATGATAATGATTTTGACGATGATGACTGCAATACCGAATTCTTTTCGGCAGGGAAAAAAGTCAAAATAGACCTTGCCGATATGGATTTTATTTCATGGCGGCGGGAACTCCAAAAAGACGCGGATACTCTGGGCCTTCTTGTTCTTATGGTAAAAGATATCACGCCTGAATATGATACGAAACTGCAAACTCTGTTACAGTTAATCTCGGATAAGATTGAACATCCCATAAACGGGAATAATAAAAAAATTCTTGTTTTTTCCGCGTTTTCCGATACTACAGATTATCTTTACAGCAACATAAGCGTCTTTGTAAAGGAAAAATTTAATCTTGACACCGCAATGATAACCGGCTCTGTTGACGGCAGGACAACAATCCGCCAATTCAGGGCAACATTGAATAATGTACTTACCTGCTTTTCGCCGCTATCAAAGGAAAAACACCTGCTGATGCCGAATGACAACTCGGAGATAACTGTGTTAATCGGAACGGACTGTATTTCCGAAGGGCAGAATTTGCAGGACTGCGATTATTGCGTAAATTACGATATTCACTGGAACCCGGTGCGGATTATTCAAAGGTTCGGGCGTATCGACCGTATCGGCAGCAAAAACGCTCAAATTCAACTGGTCAATTTTTGGCCAAATGTTACGCTTGACGAATACATCAACCTGAAAAGCCGTGTCGAAACGCGGATGAAAATTTCAGTAATGACCGCCACGGGCGATGATGATTTAATAAACGCCGAGGAAAAGGGTGATCTTGAATACCGTAAATCCCAGCTTGAACGCCTGCAAGACGAAATTGTTGACATAGAAGAAATGCAGAGCGGCATCTCTATTATGGACTTAGGCCTGAACGATTTCAGGCTGGATTTGCTGGATTACACTAAAAATAACGATGGCCTTGATAAGACGCCATTCGGGCTTCATGCTATTGTACCTTCATCACCCGATTATCCTCCAGGCGTGGTTTTTATTTTGAAAAACCGCTCAGGCGGCGTAAACATAAATAACCGCAACAGGCTTCACCCGTTTTATATGGTGTACGTTAATGAAAACAGTGAAATAGTCTGCGACCATCTGTCGCCGAAAGAAATACTTGATACAATGCGTTTGCTATGCAAAGGCAGAACCGCGCCGCTATTTGACTTGTGCCGTACATTCAACACAGAGACAGACGACGGCAAGAATATGCGGAAATATTCAGAACTGTTAGGCTACGCAATTACATCAATTATCGACGTAAAAGCCAAAAGCGAGCTTGACAGCTTTCTTTCCGGCGAGACAGTAAGTTTCCTTTCCAACAAGATAAGCGGTCTGGATGATTTTGAACTTATTTGTTTTTTAGTGGTGAAGTAACGATATGCTTGGACTGCCTGAATCGACCGATATGAACCGCCCCTTGCCCAAGAAGGCTATATTTGACAAGTTTAAACCGTCTTCCGCTGACAGGCAACGTTTTGATTCTGAAATCCGCCGTCTTGCCATTGTCAACGAGGTATCGCCTTCAACAACTAATATTGCAAAGGGTGAGAATGTCGGCTCATTTTATGTGGTACTGGTGAGTCTGCGGAGCGCCGAATGTGACAAAAAGAACCTTGAACTGTTATCAAAACTGATACCACAAAATCTTCTGTTTGTGCTAGAATACAGCAACACAGCGCGTTTGGCAGTCTACCGGGCAGGCAGAGTTATACAGTCCGAATGGAAGCCCGTTAACGAATGTGGAGTAAAGCTGACTGGGCTAAATCTTGATACGGCCTGGGAAAACATTATTTCGCAAGTCGGCGGTTTGGAGATAGCGGAAGGCAGTACGCTGGACGAGCAGATTATAGCCGCCGAAGAACGCGCCAAGTTATTACAACGAATTGAGCGGCTTGAGAAGCAGGCGCGAAGCGAGAAGCAACCTAGAAGGAAGTGGGAATTGGTGGAGGAAGTGAGAAGGCTGAAAGAGGGGATAGGGAATAACGGTTTTACTAATATTGGAGTAATAAAAAATGGCTGAAAAAGTAATAAAAAACATTTTAAAAGCTCGGGAAGACAGTATTCCTCTCATTCTTGAGCAGACAGAAAAAGACGGAGTCTTTTCGGTGGCCGAAAATCACACACCCCCATCGTGGCTTCCGAATGATACAAAAGACGGTATAAATATCTCTGTTTTGCGTGTCGGTATTGAGCCGTGGCTTACTTCGCTATTTCAATCAGAACATTTATCATTATTGACAGGAACAGGGCTCTCTGTAGCAGTACAGTATATGGCTACAAAAGCTACTAATAATGCCATGACTGAACCTGTACTTGACACTGAATATGCAGACAAGATAAGAGCACAGACGAAGAACGCCGCTAAAAAAAATAGCCGTGGAGAACCAAATATTGAAGACTATATCCGGGTAATCAATGAATTACTCCAAGGTCTAAAAATTCTCGGTCATGATTCTAAAGATAAGAAAAACGCATATAATGAATTAGTGAATAATCTTGATAAGATTATCAAAGACTTTGCAGGTAGCATAAGTGATATTGAATACGATGTTGCAACTGCAAGTGAAGAACTACGCAAAGAAGCGTTCGATTACCTCGTGAATTTCCTGATGAGCTTTGCAAGCAGGACAGGAACCCGTGAACGCCTTAATATTTTCAGCACAAATTATGATCGCTTAATAGAAGCCGGGGCAGAGCTTGCTGGGTTACACCTGCTTGATAGATTCGTCGGCTCATTAGCTCCTATATTCCGTTCATCAAGACTCGATATTGATATGCACTATAACCCGCCTGGCATAAGGGGAGAACCGCGCTATCTTGAAGGAGTAGCCAGATTTACAAAATTACACGGGTCTATTGATTGGATAAACACAGGATTAGATATTCGGCGAATAGGCTTGCCATTTGGGTCAATGGACATAGCTAATTTCCTCAACGCTCCTGGAATTGCGAATGCTGATGTGAAAAAAATAATGATATATCCAAACGCAGCAAAAGATCGTGAAACTACGGAATATCCTTATGTTGAATTATTTCGAGATTTAGCTGCCGCTCTCTGCCGTCCGAACAGTACCCTTGTTACCTACGGTTATGGATTTGGCGATGATCATATCAACCGTATTATTCGAGATATGCTCACAATACCATCAACCCATCTCGTAATTATCTCCTATAATGACATGGATGGCCGAATAATAAAAAAATATGAGGAGTTTGGCCGATCATCGCAAATCACTCTAATTATTGGTAATGGGTTGGCAGACCTAAAAACACTCGTTGACTATTTCCTGCCAAAACCGTCTATTGACCGGGCTACAATCAGAATGAACGAATTGTTAAAACAGCGTTATTCTTCACCTCAAAACGAAATACCGAAAAATGACAGCACAAGTGAAGGTACGCTATGATTACTCCTCTAGCGTTTGCGGATTCGCTTCGTATAGGTAACGTTGACTTTGTGTCTCCTGATGAGATAAGAGTTCTTCTTGATGTTGAAGCGCCGAATGACATTGCCCTGAATACAGGAGTACCGCGTCCATTCCCTCGTATAAACAACTATGTATTGCTTCCGAGTGACAGCGGGTTTCTTGTAGCGCAAATCGAATGGATTACAATAGAACGCTCACAATACCCCAAACGAAAGGGTATGCAGGATTTCGGTGTTATTGATTTACCTTTTCCATTACGCAAAATGAGCCTCACTCCGCTTGGCGTATTACGGGAAGAAAAAGAAAGTAAAGAATCAACTTATAAATTTTGTCGTGGTGTTGAAGTATTCCCTACCGTAGGCGACCCAGTTTTGCTCCCGTCACAAAAGCAGTTGAAATCAATCGTTGAATCCGGTGATAACCGCAGAGTTAAAATTGGTACAAGCCCGCTTGCGTCAAATGCGGATGTTTCCGTTGATCCTGATAGACTATTTGGTCGTCACTTAGCAATCTTGGGGAATACGGGAAGCGGTAAATCCTGTTCTGTTGCTGGAGTGATTCGCTGGTCAATTGAGGCGGCAAAAGCTACAAACGAGAAATCAGATTCAATAAATTCTCGATTTATTATTCTTGACCCAAACGGTGAATATTTACAAGCATTCAAAGACATGGATAATGTTCACCTGTTTGCGGTTGAGGCAAATAAAGAAAAAAATATTCGCCAGCTACAAGTACCTCTTTGGTTCTGGAATAGTGCCGAATGGTGCGCCTTTACACAAGCAAGCAGTAAAGCACAACGCCCGACGCTTATTCAAGCGTTGCGGACGGTTAGAGATGAACAAATTGATTTCATTACGACCTCACCAAGTCATAGTATGCGTCGGCTTCTTCGCACCGTTGTTTCTATTGTTTCTATAGAGAGAACACAGGGAAACCCGTGGGGAAATTTTCCCAAAAACAAATCATTTTACGAAAAACTTAAAAAGTGGCAGGACGCTTTTTCACCGAATACTGCCTATAACCAGCAAGAAAGCGAAGCACTGGCGCAATTAAAAATAAAAATTGATAATTTGGTACAAGTGCGGTCTGTCCCATATGCCAGCATGGATTTTTCGCCTGCGGAAGTTGACGTACTTATCAACCTTGCATCTTTGGCTCATTCAGCGTTCGGAGGAAGTGACCATGATATCCTTCCTATCGATGCTGATATTCCGCGTAGATTTTCTGGTGAAGAACTGTTACGAAGTATTGAGGCCAACGGTGAACTCATGGGGACTTCTGAGTATATCGAAACTATGCTTATGCGTATTCGTACCTTGTTGTCTGACTCTCGGATGAAAACCCTAACTTCCTGCGACAACAATCTGACACTTGAAAAATGGCTTAGTGATTATATTTGTCCGAGTAATTCGGCAGAAGGCGCAATTACGGTCATTGATCTGTCGCTTGTTCCGGTAGAAGTCATACACATCGTTACCGCTGTAATCGCACGAATAACTCTTGAAGCGTTGCAAAGATACAGACGTTTGAATAACGGAAAGACCCTTCCTACAACCCTGATAATGGAAGAAGCTCATACATACATTCGTAGGTATGCGAGCGATTCAGAAGAAACACAGATATATTCGATGTGTACACAAGTGTTTGAAAAAATTGCCCGTGAAGGGCGTAAATTTGGCTTAGGATTAGTGTTGTCCTCACAACGGCCGAGTGAATTATCGCAAACTGTTTTATCGCAATGTAACACTTTTTTATTGCATAGAATTAGTAATGATATCGACCAAGACAAGGTAAGTAAACTTGTACCCGATAACTTGCGTGGATTGCTCCGAGAACTACCATCTTTACCATCCCAGAGGGCAATATTGTTAGGTTGGGCTTCTGAGCTACCGGTTATGGTTCAGATGAACTACCTCAATGAAGAACACCGACCACAATCAAAAGACCCTGACTATTGGAATATTTGGACTACTGATGACGCGGAACCCCGAATTGCCAATTGGGGAGATATTGCTCATGATTGGCAAGAAGTCGGACAGATTGCAGATAATGAATATAAACCTACTGAAGACACGTTAGAAAACGATGATGATAATTTGACTTTTAAGGAGGCCGCCTCAAATGACTAAGCTCCCTCTCCACACCCCCGACTTAACCAACAAAAACTACGCCGCTTTAGCCGCCTTATTCCCCAACGCCGTCACTGAAACCATTGACGAAAATGGCACAGTCATTCGAGCCATAGACGCTGACATTCTCACTCAAGAAATAAACACCCATGTAGTTTCAGGCAAAGAAGAACGCTATCAATTTACCTGGCCGGACAAAAAGAAAGCTGTACTGCTGGCGAATTCATCAGTAGCCGCGACATTACGCCCATATCGCGAAGAAAGCGTAAATTTCGATAACACCGAAAACCTATACATAGAAGGTGATAACCTCGACGTATTGAAATTGTTACGAGAAATGTACTTGAACCGCGTAAAAATGATTTATATCGATCCGCCATATAATACAGGTAATGACTTTATTTATGAGGATGATTTTTCAGAAGATACAAGTGAATTTCTTATTCGTGACAATCAGTATAATGATGATGGAAACCGTATGGTACGAAATATAGACAGTAATGGACGTTTTCATACGGATTGGTTAAATATGATTTATCCAAGGCTACGAATTGCGAGAGATTTATTAGCAAATGATGGCATAGTTTATATAAGTATTGCTAATAAAGAAATTGATAATATGAAAAAAATGGGCGATGAAGTATTTGGTGCGATAAATTACATAGGCATAATCGACTGGGAGAGTAAGACAAAATGCCAAAATACCGAGACGGCTAAACGTCAATTACAGAACAAACAGGAATATATTCTTGTTTATAAGAAGCAAAGTGGTAGGTACGAATTTATTCTTGAAACCACCGAACAACGGGCATATCCTGAACATGATGAAAAAGGTATTTTTAGATATGAACAAATAGGTGAAATGTCTGCGAGTGGTATTCGCGGAAGAACAACAATGACATTTCCCATACTTGATATTCTTCCAAAGGAAGGCAATCAATGGAAATTTGGGAAAGACACAATTGAAGAATATAAAAACCGTGGAGACTTAGTAAAAATAAATGATCGGGTTTTTTTTAAAATTCGTGAAAATGATGAGGAAGATAAAATGCTTCCATACTGGTCATTTATCTCTAAAGAAATCGGAACGGCGGAGACAGCAAAAAGTGAGTTGAAGGAGATTATAGGAGAGCATGGTTTTGAAACTGTAAAACCAGTGGATTTAATAAGAAAATTGATTTTTCATACGAGTCGTACCACGGACAATGATATAATCCTCGACTTCTTCTCAGGTTCCGCCACAACTGCCCACGCCGTCATGCAACTGAACGCCGAAGACGGCGGCAAACGCAAGTTTATCATGGTGCAATTACAGGAAGGAGTAACCGAGGAAAGTAATAAAGCAGCATATAATTTCCTCGGTGAGAACAACATGGCGTTAAACATCTGTGAAATCGGCAAAGAACGCATCCGCCGCGCTGGGCGAAAAATCGTTAACGAGAGCCCTCTTGATCGAGCGGAACTGGACATTGGCTTTCGCGTCCTAAAACTCGACAGCAGCAACATGAAGGACGTGTACTACACACCGCAGGAAACTGTCTCGGCAAGCGGCGAATTGGAAATAGACCTGGACGGATTTATTAACAACATCAAATCTGGCAGAACACCAGAGGATTTATTGTTCCAGGTAATGCTCGATTTGGGAATCTTGCTGTCAAGCAAGATAGAAAAGCGTAAAATTGGCGATCTAACCATGTTCTCCGTGGCGGATAATTACCTTCTGGCCTGTTTCGACCGCGTGACAGACGAAATTATTACAGAGATCGCGAAAAACAAACCCTACTACGCGGTATTCCGTGACAGCAGCTTTTATGACGATGCCACACTTGTGAACTTTGAGCAGATATTCAAAACCTACAGCCCTTCGACCATAAGGAAAGTACTGTGATAGAAGACAGAAAGGGCCTTGGCAGGTCGAGTAAAAAAGTCATTATCCCTGTTCCGCCGCTGAAATCTGAAATGGATGTTCCATATTTCGAACTTCGCGATTCTATTATCACAAGAATCAAAGAAACTCGCCTGCGTTACATTATGCATGCAAATGCGGGAATGATTGAGCTATATTGGAATATAGGTAAAGACATCTTACAGCGCCAGGAATCCGAAGGCTGGGGCGCAAGGGTAATCGACCGCTTGTCGGCTGATTTAAAAGAGGAATTTCCGGAAATGGAAGGGTTCTCGCCTCGAAATTTGAAATATATGCGACAATTTGCCGAAAACTGGGTAGACTCCACAATTGTGCAACAACCTGTTGCACAATTGCAATGGCGCAGCATTATTATACTTCTTACTAAAGTTAAAGATAATCCTGAACGTGAATGGTACGCGGAAAAAGCCCTTGAAAACGGATGGAGCAGCAATGTGCTTCATCATATGATTGAGATGCGGTTTTTTGAACGCAAAGGCAAAGCTGTGACTAATTTCGAAGGAACTATGCCGCCAAAAGAATCAGATATGGCCGTGCAAACCTTTAAGGATCCATACCTATTCGATTTTATCGGCACAGCCCAGGCACGGCGTGAAGCAGAAGTCGAGCGGGCATTAGTAGAACACATGGAGAAGTTCCTGCTGGAATTAGGTCAAGGTTTTGCATTTGTTGGGCGACAAGTCCATTTAGAAGTGGGTGGCGATGATTTCTATATTGATTTACTGTTTTATCATCTAAAGTTACGTTGCTATATTGTTGTAGAACTGAAAGCCCGCGATTTCAAACCCGGAGATGTGAGCCAGCTAAATATGTACCAAAATGTAGTCAATGATGTTATGCGCCATCCCGATGACAAACCGACTATTGGTCTCCTTTTAGTCAAAGGAAAGAACCGCACAGTTGTAGAATATTCGCTCGCGGGATATACAAACCCTATCGGTGTATCAAACTGGCAAAATCAACTCACCGAGTCATTGTCAGATGATATAAAATCCAGCCTTCCAACGATAGAAGAGATTGAACGAGAGATAAAGTATGCTGAATCTCAAATGGCGATAATCGAACCAACGGATAGTGGTGTAAATGAAATTTAACTTCAAGATTCAGCCTTTTCAGACTGAAGCGGTAGATGCTGTTATTCGTGTTTTCGACGGCCAGTCCAAACAGGATCGTACAAACTATCGCCGCGATCCTGGCAAATATGAAAAGCAGGTTCAGTAGCAGCCGGAGTTTTTTCAGGCAATGACAACGCAGGAGGAAGATGAGGATACAGGCTACCGCAACGAAAAGGTAGGGCTTTCCGATGAGCAGCTTTTGAAAAACATTCGTAAGATTCAGGTAGCCAATAACATCAAGCTTTCGTCCGCCCTGGTTAAGGAACTCGGCGCTGTAAGCCTGGATGTGGAAATGGAAACCGGCACGGGTAAGACTTACGTTTATATCAAAACCATGTTTGAGCTTAACAAGCGCTACGGCTGGAGCAAATTCATTGTGGTCGTGCCGTCAGTCGCTATCCGCGAAGGGGTCAACAAATCCTTTGAGATAACTCAGGAACATTTCATGGAACTGTACAACATAAAAGCCAGATTTTTCGTGTATAACTCGTCCAATCTGCACCAGCTTGATGAGTTTTCAAGCGGTTTCGGTATAAATGTGATGATAATCAATATCCAGGCGTTCGCAAGTTCCCTGAACGCTGAAAAGAATATTGAAGGACGAAGCGGAGACAAAGCGGCGCGGATTATCTACTCCAAACGCGATGAATTCAGTTCGCGCCGTCCCATTGATGTAATAAAGGCAAACCGCCCGATCATCATACTCGACGAGCCGCAAAAAATGAGCGGCATGGCAACGCAAAACGCCCTAAAAAATAATTTTAATCCGCTGTTTTCACTAAATTATTCGGCAACACATAAAACTTCCCATAACCTTGTCTATGTGCTTGACGCCCTGGACGCCTTTAAGAAAAAACTTGTTAAAAAAATAGAGGTCAAAGGTTTTGGAATAAAAAATCTTCGTGGTACGGATAGGTACCTTTACCTTGCAGAGATCGTTCTTGACAGCAAAAAGCCTCCCAGGGCGCGGCTTGAATTTGAGGTAAAGCACAAAACAGGAATTAAGCGTGAAGTCCATATCCTTAATCAGGGTGACAATTTATATTCTGAATCCAATGGGCTTGAGGAATACAAAGATTTATTCATATCGAATATTGACGCCTACCGGGCCATGGTAACTTTTTCCAACGGTGAAACACTGACTACCGGCAGCGCCTGCGGCAATGTGAATGAGTCCGATATACGCAGAATCCAGATACGCGAGACAATATATTCGCATTTTGACAAAGAGGAAACTCTGTTCAAGCAAGGCATTAAATGCCTTTCACTTTTCTTTATCGACGAAGTTGCGAAATATCGCCAATATGGCGAGGACGGCGAAGAACTCTCCGGTGAATACGGAAAAATGTTTGAGGAAGAGTATTTGGCGGCGCTGAATGAACGATTATCATTGTTTCCTGACGAATACCAGCAATACCTCAGAAATAATGGCATTAAAGCCGCCCACAAAGGCTATTTCTCAATAGACAAACAGGGACATGCCGTAGACAGCGAGGTTAAACGAGGAAATGAGTTCTCAGATGACATTACAGCTTACGAACTTATTTTGAAAAGGAAGGAGCTTCTTTTATCGCTGGAAGAACCGACAAGGTTTATATTCTCCCATTCCGCTTTACGCGAAGGCTGGGATAATCCTAACGTGTTTCAGATTTGTACGTTGAAGCGCTCTGACAGCGCCACGGCAAAACGCCAGGAAGTGGGGCGCGGATTGCGTCTATGTGTAAATCAGGAAGGCGACAGGCAGGATATTGATGTTTGCGGAGAGACATTGGTTCACGACTTGAATAAACTGACAGTAATTGCAAGTGAGAGTTACGCGGATTTTGTTTCTGAATTGCAGAGTAAAATTCGTGAGGATCTGTACGAACGCCCGGTAAAAGCAAGCAAAGAGTATTTCACCGAAAAAACACTTTATGTTGATGACAACTTTCATACCCTTTCAGTTAATGAAGCGACAGCGGTATATAATTACCTTGTCAGGAATGACTACGTAGACGATGACGGCGCGGTTACTCCCAAGTACCGCGCTGCGGCTGAAAACGGGCAGTTAGAGCCACTTAAGGAGGAACTTGCGCCATTTGCAAAAGGAATACATACCCTTGTACAGGCGATTTTTGACCCTGGTGCTCTGAAAGATATGATCGTAGACGGGCATGATACCAAGTTAAAAGCTAACCCTTTTAACGATAACTTTTATAAACAGGAATTTCAGGATTTATGGCAAGCCATTAACAAAAGGTACGCGTATACGGTAGAGTTTGACAGCCCTGAACTTATTAAAAAGTCTATTGCCGCTCTTAATAAAAACCTGCGAGTTGCCGAACTCCAATATGTTTTGACTGAAGGTATTCAGACGGGAGCGGAATTTGAAATTTCCCATACTAAAACACGAACCCTAAAACACGCCCATAGCAGTTCTGTACAATATGACCTGGTTGGCAAAATCGCCGAAGGAACGAATTTAACCCGCCGATCGGTAACGGCAATACTAAAAGGACTCAGCCAGGATAAGTTATATATGTTCAGGCTTAACCCGGAGGAATTTATTCAAAAGATAATCGAAGAAATTGACCGACAAAAGGCGGCGGTAATTATTGAATATATTTCATACCAGCCAAGCGCGGAACAGCCTTACTCTCAGGACATATTCAATATGAGCAGATCGTCCCTGGAATATGCAAATGCTTTCCATGCCAGGAAAGCAATTCAGGACTATGTGTTCACAGACGGTCTCGTTTCAAACAGTATAGAACGGAAATTCGCAGGTGACATGGATAAAGCCGATGAGGTTCTTGTATACACCAAGCTTCCGCGAGGCCCTAAGGGGTTTAGTATCCCCACTCCGGTAGGCAATTATTCACCGGATTGGGCAATAGCATTCAAACGGGGCACGGTAAAGCACATCTTTTTTATAGCGGAAACAAAAGGTACTATGGACAGTTTAGAGTTACGCCCAATAGAGCAGGCAAAGATCTCATGTGCAAAGAAACTATTCAATGAAATATCCACAACAGGCGTTAAATACCACGATGTTGACAGCTATCAGAGTCTGCTTAATGTGATAAAGACTTTATAATTTCACTTCAAATAAAATCCCTCACCCGGAAGTACCCCGCCTATTGATGCCGGAGCGTATGCCAGAAACACATTTAGAAGCGCTTCGATTGATGCCCGCCCTTCGGCTGCCGGGATATACACGTAGTTGCTTTTAGGAACTGCGGCGGCAACTACGGGAGCCCTTAGGCCCAGCTCGTGCTTTTCCACCAGACTGCCCGCTTCGGCGGAATGAGCCTTAACCCAGTCGATAGAAGCCTTTACCGCGTTTAGTATCTCTTTTACCGCTCCGGGATTTTCATCGGCAAAAGCCCCGTCAACAACCAACAGGGTCATAGGGAAGTTTTCCCTGCCCCCTGCCCTGCTCCACTCCTGCTGAATGTCCGTAACGGAAACAAGATCCGGCTTTCCCGCCAGGGCCATGGTGGCAAACGGTTCGGGAAGCAGGGCGATGGAAACCTTGCCGGCAATTAACGATTGGGCGATTTCAGGCGGAGCCATGGAATAGCCGAGAGTAACATCGCGTTCAGGCGTCAAACCGTTAAACTCAAGTATCTTTCGAAAAACAAAATCAGGCGTTGCCCCCTGGACCGCAACTTCAATGGTTTTCCCCCTGAGATCGGCAATGCTCCTCACACTTGCGTCCGAGCTAAGAAGGCTCAGCATCCCGCTACCGATAACCGCGGCTGCCCGCAGGTCTTTCCCTGACGAAGCAATTTTGGCCGCCATATTGGGCGGGAGTATTCCTACCTTGGCCTCCCCTGAAATGAAACGGGCGGCCATAAGATCGGCCTGGGCAAGGGCCTCAACCTTTACATCAAAACCAGGAATCTGCGGAGGCTGCTCAAAAAGTGAAATTATCCCCACCCCCGAAGAGCCTTTAATGCCATAAATAGTCAGCGGCTTAACGCCGTTCTCATTAGCCCCACGGGCATAAAGAAAAGCGGAAAGAAAAAAAAATGCCAGACACAAAGCGTAAGTTTTTTTATTGCGCAAGAACTTTATGGGTCTCCCTGAGCTGTTCCCTGACATGAATACCCTGGGGGCATTTGGTCTCGCAAACCCCGCAATCAATGCAAGCAGTCGCGTTTTTGTATTGCTTCCATGGGACTTTACCAATCTCGGCATAAGCTTCTTTTGCAAATTCCGTTATCTGATAAACCCTGTGATAGTTCATGATGGTAAAAATGTCGGGTATATTGATCCCTTCAGGGCAGGGCATGCAGTATTTGCAGCCTGTGCAGTAAAGCCCCGCAAGGCGCTCGTTTTCTTTCATCATGGTTTCTATCTGCGCAAGCTCTACGGCGCTCAGGGGCGCGGCATTGTCCGCTACCCTGGCATTTTCTTCCAGTTGTTCAATAGAAGAAACCCCGGATAGGGCAATATCGACTTTATTGTTCGCCAGCACAAAACGCAGGGCCAGCTCGGCTGAACTTGTGAATTTGCCGGGTAGCAGATCCAGGATAGCTTTTGAAGGCTTCCCCAGACGGCCGCCGCCAACCGGCCCCATTACGACCGTGCCCAGCCCCATGTCATGCGCCAGGGCAATGCCTTTTTCCTTGTTGCGATCCATCAGGTTATACTGGCAGAGGACGGTTTCCAGGATTCCTTCCCCCATTTTAAGAATCTCAATTAAGTTGTCTCCCTCTTTGGCTCCCGCGCCACCGTCATGAAAAGAAAAGGAAATATGCCTGATAACTCCCTGCGCCTTAAGCTTTACCGCACGGTCAAGCGGACCGTCCTTTGCCTTAACTTTCTTAATAAAATCATTTAGCGAAATGCCCCAGAAATGGTAAAAATCAATGTACGAGGTATCCAGCTTTTTAAGAGAAGCCTCCAGCCGCTTTTCGTAATCGTCGCCCGAATCGTTTTCAACGGGATTTTTGGTGGAAAGAAAAACCTTCTCCCGCTTGCCGCCTTTGAGGGCTTTTCCAAGAATTACTTCACTCAGCTTGTCGCAGTAATAGGGGGCCGTGTCAAAGTAATTGACTCCCAAGTCAATTGCCCTATTGATAAGGGCAATGCTCTTTTCCTCGTCAAAAACAGTCTTGCAGTCTTTCATGTTATTTGGCAGGCGCATACAGCCCATGCCCAAACGCGATACCTTAACACCTGTCTTCCCGAAATCCACATACTGCATAACAACCCCTCATTTACATTGCTTGAAAAAATTTTACCACGAACCACACTAACCAACACGAAACGTAATTACTTTACTTTTTTGTTGGCGATTTTTTAGCTACTTGTTTCCTGGTCGGTAAATTTTTAAGCGCAGGATTTTTAGCGGCAGGGTTTTTAACAGCCTTTTTCACCTCCGTTTTTTTAATAGGCGCCTTTTTGGCATCTGCCTTCTTTACAACAACCTTTTTCGATTTTGAACCGGAGGCCTGCGCTTTTTTTGCTGCCTCTTTGGTCACAATAGCAGGCTTTTTAACCGCTGGTTTTTTAACAACCGATTCTTTGACTGCCCCTTTGGACGCAGTAGCTTTTTTTGCCGCTGGTTTTTTATCCGCCAGCTTTTTAACGACTGGTTTTTTGGCAACCGGTTCTTTGACCGTTGTTTTTTTGCCTGCTTCCTTTTTTACTGCCGGTGCGGAGGCCTGCGGTTTTTTAGCCGCCTCTTTTTTCACTGCCGGAGTTGAAGCTTGCGGTTTTTTAGCTACTGGAACGGAAGCTGTCAGACCAGAGACCTGCGTTTTCTTTGCCGCTGCTGATTTTACTGGCACCGCTGATTTTTTTGACGCTTCTTTAACCACTGGCTTTTTCGCCGCCGCAACAGTGGCTTGCGGTTTCTTGTCAGCCTCTTTCTTCGCCGCTGGAGCGGAAACTGTCAGACCAGAGGCCTGTGCTTTCTTTGGCGCTGCTGGTTTTTCTGGCACCGCTGATTTTTTTGGCGCTTCTTTGGGCTCAGCTTTTTTTGGCGCCTCTTTGGGTTTAGAAGGCGCTTTAACCGGCGGGTTGTTCAACACCGCCTGGGCAGCGGCAAGGCGCGCCACTGGAACACGGAAGGGCGAGCAGGATACGTAGGTGAGTCCGGCACGGTAGCAGAAATCGATGGTCAAAGGATCGCCTCCGTGCTCGCCGCATATGCCCACCTGAAGGGCCGGGTTGACCGCCCTTCCCTGCTGCGTTGCATAAGACATAAGGTAGCCAACGCCATCCTCGTCAATGGATTTAAACGGGTCAACATCCAGCACCTTTTTTTCCAGGTAAGCAGGCAGGAAGGAAGCGACATCGTCGCGGCTGAAGGCAAAAGTCATCTGGGTAAGATCGTTGGTTCCGAAACTGTAGAAATCCGCGTACTTTGCAATGTGGCCTGAGCGTATTGCCGCGCGGGGTACTTCGATCATGGTACCGATCTTCACCCTTATTTGTACTCCCTCTGCTTCAAAGACCTTCTTCAGAATCGCTTCGGCGTTGGGGCGCAAAAGCTTCAACTCTCTGGCGCTCATCACAATGGGAATCATGATTTCAGGGTTTACCGGAATTGTTTGTTTCAAACATTCCACCGCCGCGAGGGCAATGGCCTCAACCTGAATGTCGTAAATTTCCGGGTATGTTACCGCAAGGCGGCAGCCCCTGTGGCCCAGCATCGGGTTTTGCTCGTGGAGCCTGTCAATCTTGGGCTGGAGGGTTTCAACCGGAACATTCAGGAAATCGGCCAATTCCTTCGTCTCTTCCGGCGTATGCGGAACGAATTCATGAAGCGGGGGATCCAAAAGCCTGATGGTCACAGGCTTTCCTTCCATGGCCTGGAAAATGCCCAAAAAGTCTTTCTGTTGAAGGGGCAGGATTTTCTTCAGGGCTTCCTTGCGCTCTTCCGCAGTATCGGAAACAATCATCGCCCTGAAGTGAATGAGCTTTTCTTTGTTGAAGAACATATGCTCGGTGCGGCAAAGCCCTATTCCCTGAGCCCCGAACTGGAAAGCGCGTTTTGCGTCCTCCGGCTGATCCCCGTTGGCCCAAACCTGAAAGCCCGATAAACTCCCGCGCTTTGAGGCCGCGCAAAAATCATCGCACCACTGGAGAAAAGTAACCGCATCTTTTGGCATTTCATCCGGAATTATCAGAGGAAGCTTTCCGTCAAAAACCTTGCCGGTAGCTCCGTCAATTGTAACCCAGTCTCCTTCGTTAAATGTTTTCGATCCTATGGTCATGGTCTTATCCTGAATGGTCGCTTCTTTCGCGCCGGCTACGCAGGGGGTACCCATTTGGCGGGCAACTACCGCCGCGTGGCTTGTCATTCCGCCTGTTGAGGTGAGTATCCCCTGGGAGGCTTTCATACCGCCAATGTCTTCCGGGCTGGTATCCTTTCTGACAAGCAGTACCTTTTCTCCCTTCGCGTGCCAGACTTCCGCGTCCGCAGCGCTGAAAACTATTTTACCGCAGGCCGCCCCAGGGGAAGCGTTGAGCCCCTTTGTAATCGCCACTGCCGACTTCAATACATCGGCGGGAATCATGGGATGCAAGAGCTGATCTATATGCTCAGGGGTTACCCTGAAAATAGCCTCTTCCTTTGTAATGAGTTTTTCGGCGACCATATCCACCGCGCATTTTACCGCCGCAGCTCCTGAACGCTTTCCGTTACGCGTTTGAAGCAAAAAGAGCTTTCCCTTCTCGACGGTAAATTCCATGTCCTGCATATCACGGAAATGATTCTCAAGCCTGTTCTTAATTCCGACTAGCTGGTCATAGAGCGTTTTGTTTTCCTTTTCAAGGGCCGCAATTTTTTCCGGGGTGCGGATCCCGGCAACCACATCTTCCCCCTGGGCGTTCATCAAGTACTCGCCGTAGAATTCTTTTTTCCCGGTCGAAGGATCCCGGCTAAAGCAAACCCCGGTTCCCGAATCATCGCCGAAGTTGCCAAAAACCATCGCCTGAACATTTACCGCTGTACCCTTAATATTTTTTATATCGTTGAGCTTCCTGTACGTTATGGCCCTTTCATTCATCCATGAGCCAAATACCGCGTTAATCGCGCCCCAGAGCTGTTCAAGCGGCTTTTGCGGAAAATCCTTTTTCGCCGAATTTTTAACTATCTTCTTGTATTCATCCACCAGCCTTTCCAAATCGGCGGCGTTAAGTTCCGTATCAAGCTTAAGGCCCCGCTCATTTTTTATCGCGCTGATTGCTGCTTCAAAATGCTCTTTGGGGACACACATAACGACATCGCCGTACATCTGAATAAAGCGGCGGTAAGCATCCCAGGCAAAACGTGGGTTGCCCGTCTTGACAGCCAAACCTTTCACGGATTTGTCGTTCATCCCAAGGTTCAGGATTGTGTCCATCATACCGGGCATGGAGACCGGAGCGCCTGAGCGGACAGAAACCAGCAGGGGATCGTCGGGATCGCCCAGCTTTTTGCTCATGGTTTTTTCAAGCCTTTCCAGCACCGAAAGAACTTCCTTCTCGACTCCCTCGGGGTATTTCTTCCCGTTCGTATAAAAAGCGGCGCACACATCCGTCGAAATGGTAAAGCCGGGGGGGACAGGTATTCCGAGATTGGTCATCTCCGCCAGGTTGGCGCCTTTCCCGCCGAGCGTGTCTTTCATTGCTGCTTTGCCTTCAGCCTTGCCGTTGCTGAAGAAATATACGTTTTTATTATTTGCCATAAAATGAACCTCCATATTCACATTGACATATTTTACATTGTCAATTAAAAAAAAGGAAGAGGGTAAACAATAATTGGGAGACGATAATACGCATATGCAGGAACACACGCAGGAATTGCAGAAACTCAATAACTATATAAAGCTGCTCATCGAAAGCGATACGGATATGTTCCTGCTTTTTGATCGCGAAATGAAAATATCCCATTGCAGCGGCAGTGTTCTGCGCCTGATGAATCTCAATGATCCAGGCGAAATTATTGGCAGGACTATGGAAAGCTTTCACAAAACATTTCCCGATCAGGTTTACGCCAGGCGCAGCTCGATCCGCTTCTCACGCGTGGTATCCGGCGAGGATCTGTTCATCGCGGATGACGTTATCATCTGGCCTGAATCCGGGATACGCTCGTACCGCATAACATATAAGCGGGTCCTTGACGATAACGGAAGCTTTGACGGCATAGTCCTTCATCTGTCCGATAATACCAATCTGCGGCAAAAAGAAGCGCAGCGGCGCATGAATGATATGCTGTACTCGACTCTTCTGCCATGCATGGTGTGGGACGAGAATGGCAAGGCAATTGCCTACAATAACGCGGCTTCCGACGTTTTTGGCTTTCCGCGAAATTTTTCGCAAACAGATTTAAATACCTGCATACCCGCCATGCAGCCGGAGCTACAGGATGACGGGAGCAAAACCGAAGTTATAAGGCAGGAATTCATACAGGACGCTTTGGACAAGGGATTTTCAAGGGTTCAAGTCCAATTGAAAAAAAAGGACGGGACGCCTTTACACTTTGAAGTATCGGCTGCCCGTATTTTATGGCTGTCAGGTTACCGGCTGGTCATCTATTTCCATGACTTGACCGAAATAAAAGCCACTGAACAAAAGATACAGGAAAGCATAAAACAAAGCCGCATTCTGGAGCTTCAAAAAGAGGCGGCACAGGCCGCTTCCGAGGCAAAGAGCCTGTTTCTGGCAAATATGTCGCATGAAATTCGTACGCCAATGAACGCAATATTGGGAATGTCGGAATTGCTCCTTTCGACGAATCTGGACAGGCAGCAGCATCAATACGCGGAAGATATCAGGGTCTCCGCTGTGGCGTTGCTGAACATTATCAATGGCATTCTGGATATTTCCAAAATACAAACCGGAAAGTTCAGCCTCGTTCCCGTACATTACGACTTTAACCTGCTTATTGACAATATAAGTTCAATCGTGCGCTTTTTGGCAGATAAAAAAGGAATTGGCTTTGAATTGGCAATACTGGGAGCTATTCCCAAGTGCCTTTACGGCGACGATGTCCGGCTTAGGCAGATACTTCTGAATTTATTGAGCAATGCAATTAAATTTACAGAATCAGGATACGTACGCCTGTCCGTCGAAGTTACCGGCGAAAACCTGAAATTCTCCGTCAGCGATACGGGACCTGGCATACCTACGGAAGATATCCCTAAGCTTTTTGAGACATTTATCCAGACTGATATACGGAAAAACCGCACGAAAGAAGGAACCGGGCTGGGCTTATCAATCACCAAGTCATTGGTTGAAATGATGGGCGGGCTAATCACGGTAGAAAGCGCATACGGACAGGGCTCGATATTCCGGATTATAATCCCAAAAGTTCCGGGAGATGAAAAATTAATAAGCGCTGTAGTAAATAAAGAAAACGTAATATACGCTCCGGACGCGAAAGTACTTGCGGTCGATGACAATACAATCAACCTGAACGTTATACGCGGACTTTTGCAGCTTTGTAAAATAACTGTAGAGACAGCTACGTCCGGTTTGCAGTCATTGGAAATGATCAGGAAAAACCAATATGACATTGTGTTCATGGATCACATGATGCCTGAAATGGACGGAGTAGAAACCACAAAAGCCATTCGTGAAATGGGCATAAACGTACCGATCATCGCCCTTACCGCAAACGTTGTCGAAGGTTCAAGGGAATTGTTCCTTAATGCCGGAATGAACGATATGCTGATGAAGCCAATTGACAGGGCAACGCTTAACAAGATGCTCGCGTATTGGATTCCGCCTGAAAAGATAAAAGACAGGCCGGACGAAACCGTTATAAAAGATACCGGGGCAAATACATACAAGGAATTCCGGGAAAGAATCGAGAAAATAAAAGGGCTATCCGTACAGACAGGGTTGGACAGGGTTTCCGGCCAATGGGATGTTTACAGGGACTCGTTTAAACTGCTGATAAAAGAAATAGAAAAGTGCAATAAGAATCTGAATATGTTTTTATCCTCCGGCGATATGCGAAATTTTTCGATAGAGGCACACAGCATGAAAGGCTCGCTCGCCAACGTCGGGGTAATGGAGCTTTCTGCGCTTGCGAAAGATCTTGAAACGGCATCCGATCATGGGGACGCTGTTTTCTGCGCCGAAAAATTAGCGCCTTTTCTGGAAGCGCTCCGGGATTTGAACTCAGAGCTTACCGAAGCCTTTGGGGCGGAAAGCCGGGATCACAGCCCTGTAAAAATACCGCCAGAATTACCTGATATTTTTGAAAAACTGAAAAAGGCTTTTGAGAATACCGATTTTCTGGATATAGAAAAGCTGATGAGAAGCCTTAATGATTTAAAACCGGAAGGTACGCTGAAAGATGAAATTGAAAATATAAATGACGCCGTGTTGATGATGGATTACGAAAGCGCCATTGAGGCAATGCAAAGGCTCCTAGAATAGCTTTTTCCTGACAATATGCTTTTTTATTTTTTCGCGCAGAATTGTGCCCTGAATCGGCTTGACAATAAAATCACAGGCCCCCAGCGCAAAGGCAGCCGATACATGCGCCATAGTCCCCTCCGACGTCAGGAAAATTATGGGGGTGTCTTTATGTTCGGTATAGCCTCTTATAAGGGGAACAAGGTCAAATCCGCTGAGCTCCGGCATCTTATAATCAAGCAGAAACAATTCCGGCGTAATCTGCCGAAGAAATTTGTCGAGCATGGTTGGGTTTATCATCCCATATACCTTATATTCCTCGCTCAAAACGGAAGCTATGGTTTTTACTATGACAGGGGAATCATCTATGGCAAGTATCCTCATTTTGCGGGTAGCTTCCTCATGATCCAGCAGCTTTAAAACTTTTTTTAGTAGTTGCGTTCCAATATCGTTATAAGCTGTACCTTCTTCGTTCAGAATATCGATGATAATATCAGGCGTTTGTTCCTTCTTTGCATCCGATATTTTTGCCTTGAAATTGTTAAAATAAATAAGGAACTTTTGCGCTTGATCGGCGGCAAAGTCGATATGGCCCATTTTCCCCGCGTTAACAATACCCTCAATATCGGGTACAAATTTATAGCATCCTATATCCGTCAAATACTTCACACCATAGTAGCCCAGGTTTCTAAAATCGTATTCAGCAGCCTTACGATCTGATATTTTTTTTAAGGCATCGACCGTTTCAGGCGCATGCCTTAAAAATTTTTCCAGTAGACTAAAATAATCTCTTAACAATAACGAAGGGCTGTTAAAAGAAGCCTTCCTTATATCCATGTCGCTTATCTTTAAAAGGGTTATCAGATCAAAATTTTGTCCCTTTTCATCTTCCATTATTCTGTATCCCCTATATACAAAAAATAATTTTTAAGGGAGTTTAGCAAATTTTAGAAAATTCATCAAGGACAGATTAATGCCCGCCCCACCATATCAGGGAACCTTGCCAATGGCGGTTTCTACTTTTCCCTGATCTGTTTTTCGCGCAGGGCATTCCCGATTGCCTTAAAATCAACCATTGAGTACAAACGGTCCAGCATTTTGTTGGTAAAAACATCGTCTTTCTTAAAGCTATCCCAATGGTTAATAATTTGATCCTCGCTTACCGCAGCGCAGCCGTTGACGAGGAATAGGGCAAACAACTCGGCTTCACGCCGCGTAAATTGCTTTGTTTTGACGCAGAGTTCAGCCAGGAGCCTTTTGCTGTAATCGCAGACGCGCCTCATTACCGGGGAGATAAGATCATGCCGACTCAACACGCGGAATATATTATTCTCGCGAATGGAAGCAAAGAGAATTGCCGAAAGATTCCGCCGTTCATTTTCATCGGCAAGGGACGCATTTACAAATTCAATCATGCTTTCCTGAACTTCCTTTTGCAGCTCCTTCAGGATGCCGTAAATGTCGGGAAAGTGCAGGTAGAAAGTACAGCGGTTTATTTCCGAAAGCCGGCAAAGTTCTGAAACAGTGATCTTCTCTAAGCGCTTTCCGCCCTCCAGCAGCAGCATGAAATTTTCTTTGATGATTTTCCGTGTATACAAGGCACGGCGGTCCGTTTTACGCGGCTTTTTTCCGTCCATACGCCAAAACTCCGCAACATTTCAATAAAAGTGTTGATAAGTATACATCTTCTGCTGAATTATTTATTGACTTATTCTTAATGTACAGTCTATCGTTATAAAAGAGAGTTGTCAACATGTGTTTATAAAAGGAATTTTGAACACAGGGAGGATGGCTGCAATGTATAAAATAACCGATTCGATGATTCATCCTGAACTGCGAAAAAAAGCCCGCTCACTGCGCAACAGATCGCAGTCTTACTCGCTGAACAAAACAAAATTGTTGAAAGCCTTGTGCAGATTACTGCGGGGACAGCACAGCCGTACATTGCGGTACAGGCAGGAATATGTAGTCCGTAAGGATGGATCAAAACTGCGCTTGTGCGTGTACACTCCGTTGGTAAAAAAGGAAAATGTACCCGGCTTGTTGTGGATTCACGGCGGCGGATACGCAATAGGGATTCCGGAACAGGACGATCATTTTATCAAGCAATTTGTCGAAGCAAGCGGCTGCGTCGTTGTTTCCCCGGATTACACCCTTTCCCCTGACAAGCCCTATCCGGCGGCGTTTGATGATTGTTACGCCGCCCTTCTGTGGCTTTGCAAAAACGGTGCGGCGCTTGGTATGCGCGAAGATCAGGTATTTGTCGGCGGTAACAGCGCGGGCGGCGGGCTTGCCGCGGCAGTTACGCTGTATGCCCGCGATAAAGGCGAAGTGCCGGTAGCTTTTCAGATGCTTGTGTACCCCATGCTCGACGACCGCCCGACAAGCTCCTCAACCGGCAATGACGCCCCTGTCTGGGATTCCGTATCAAATAACGCGTCATGGCGCCTGTATTTGGGCGATAGTTGCGGCGGCGATGAGGTTTCGGCTTATGCCGCTCCCGCAAGGGCCAAAAACTTTGCGGGGCTTCCTCCGGCCTGCGCTTTTGTCGGCGATATCGAGCCTTTCTATGATGAAACGGTTGCCTATATTGAAAGCCTGAAAAAAAGCGGCGTTCCGGTTCATTTTAAGGTTTATAGCGGATGTTTTCATGCCTTTGTCCGAATGTGCCCAGATGCCAATATCGCCAAAGACGCCATTTCTTTTTTAACGGAGAGTTTTATATATGCCGTAAGCAATTACTTTGCCCCCAAAGGAGGAAAACATGATCAATTTTGAGATTAAGGAAGCGACGCCGCGTATTGCGAATAACAAACACTGGCAGTTTTGCGTGGGCTCAGGCCAGGCGGTGCTTGCCCTTCGCACCGATTACGCGAAACAACTTGCATTTATAAGGAAGGAACTCGGCATTGAACGGGTTCGCTTCCACGGAATTTTTGATGAATGTATGGAAGCCGTACAGGGCGCAGACGGTTACCTGAACATAGGGCCTGCAAAGAAATTTAAAAACTACAATTTTTTGAACATCGGCATCGCTTATGACAACGTGCTTGCTGCCGGAATGAAGCCCTTTGTCGAGCTTTCGTTCATGCCCGGCAGGCTTGGCAGGAAAAGAAAACCAAAGTCGGAAATTTCGGGGATAAACAACACCATGCCAAAAGACGACGGGGCATGGAAAGACTTTATTAAAGCGTTTGTCCGTTTCCTGATACACCGTTACGGGAAGAGTGAAGTAACAAGCTGGCGTTTTGAAGTGTGGAACGAGCCGAATATTTTTGTGTTCTTTAAGGGAAGCAAAAAAGATTATTTTCATTTATACGAAATAACGGCTCAGGCGATAAAGGAAGTTGAACCCGAAATTAAAGTGGGCGGCCCTTCAACGGCGCTGTGCTCGTGGCTGCCTGAGTTTATCGAATTCACCAAAGCCAATAAAGTTCCCCTTGATTTTATTTCGACGCACTACTATCCCGGCGAACCGCTCAGCCTGGGGCTGATGTTTAAGTATATGAAAAGCATGCTTGCCGACAGCGTTTTCAAAATGCGTAAATTGGGGAGCGGCCGCGTGCTTGACGCGGGGCGCTGCTTTATGAGCGATCAGACCGAAGATGAAAAAGAAATGG
>Ga0268262_10000477_pt1 | contig 53104 bp, 52 predicted proteins | sample TergutNc150P3_FD_190354 | JGI IMG/M metagenome (GOLD analysis project Ga0268262, IMG submission 190354) | Nasutitermes corniger P3 segment gut microbial community from laboratory colony in Florida, USA - Nc150 P3 (SPAdes) (version 2) | ecosystem: Host-associated > Arthropoda: Insects >... | reverse complement strand
CCCCCCCCCCCCCCCCCAATAAGTCGTTATTTTTCAGGGACTTATGCTTGTTTGTTAAAGCAACAGGTTATCTTTGTTGCTTGTCCGGCTTATTTTTCCACGTTGTTTTGAATTACAAATTTTTAACTATAAACAAGGAGGTTCATTATGAACGTCAAGAGCAGATTTCTCAAAGTAGCGGCGGCGGTAGCGGTCGCAGTCGGAGTGGTATGGGGCGCGCCGATAAGTTTGGAAACCGCGCAAAAGGTGGCGAGCAATTATTTGTCGCGAAACGGGCAAAGCGCCAACTTGACTTTGGTCAAGCAGAAAGGAGTTAATTCGCCGTTTTTTATTTTCAGTAAAGGCGCGGGGAACGGCTATTTAATCGTTTCGGCAGATGACATCGCGGCTCCGATTTTTTGCGACGCGGACGACGGCGATTTTGACGAAGACAATTTGAATCCCGTACAAGCGTATCTTATGCAAACTTATGTTAATTCTATTAACGACGCGGTAAAAAACAAAGCGGCTCCGGACAACGAAACCAAAGCGCTTTGGGAAAAGTACTCAACTCCTTCAAATCAGGCAAGAGGCGAGGTTAGAGCGAAAACGTACTTATTGGCGACTCCGTTATCGCCCTCGCCCGCAGGCGATATTCAATGGGCGCAATGGCAACACGGTAATCAAACTCCGCTAATTCCGGCGGCGGCGAATTTAGTGGAGAATGGTAAGAGCAGTACTGGTAAGTACAGTAATGTCGGCTGTGTCGCTACCTCTATGTCGCAAGTGATACGTTATTACGGACACCCTGCGCAAGGCAAAGGAACGCTTTATGCATACACTCCGAGGAAGTGGGCAAAAGGCGTATATGTTCCCGCCGACAATAAGAATATAGACCACACAAAAATAACTTACAATTACTCTAATATGCCCGGATGTTTAGCCAACGCGACGCAAGCCCAACAAACCGAAGTCGGAAAACTTATGGCTAACTGCGGAATAAGTGTTCAGATGAATTACGGCGCCAATGAAAGTTCGACGTACGACTGGCTCGTGTTTGACGCGATGGCGGATAATTTCGATTACGACAGATGTATTCAATTTGTCTATAAAACGCCGGGGCTGTCCTCTGCTAAACAATATGCGCTTTCCCAAACCGATTGGGATGACTTGATAATCGGCAATATAGAGAATAAAGCGCCGGTAATCGTCGCTGGCGGCGGGCATAATTTTATCATTGACGGATACGACCCGACCGACAAACAGTTTCACATAAATGAGGGTTACGCTCAAAACAGTTGCACCGGAGGAACGGACTACTGGTATGCTACGTCTGCGATAGGCGGGTATGGCGTTAATACTATGACGATAAACATTATGCCGAATAAAAACGGCAACGCTCCGTCTGTGCTGAAAGTAACCGAATTCACCGCTTCTTCGTCTCCCGTGAAAGTTTCGGCGAAGGTGGTTTTCGGACAGAACTTTACCGGCAAAATCGGGATTGCGCAGGTATCGGGCGACAAGATTACAAAGATTTTGGACTCGGCGAATTTTGAGGTAAAGAACGAGAAACTTTATCAAATGAGAGAAGGTTATCCTCATACGAATAGGACGTCAAGCGTTACGCTTAACAAAACCGGATACAGCGGCAACGGCTCCGACTTGAAAGTCGTAACTAAACGCGGCAGCGGCGAATGGAGTATCGCAGGAGCGGCACAAAGCCAAGCGCCCACACCGCCGACTCCGACCACGGTAAAAATTACGTTTGATTCCAGAGGCGGCAGCAGCGTCCCGGAAGAATCGGTCGCCGCGGGGACGGCATATACGCCTGCGGCGGTTTCGACGCAAAGCGGTTATACTTTTGGCGGCTGGTACACAAACAGCGGCGTAACGACCAAATGGGTGGACGGAACAATCGTAAACAGCGACATAAAACTTTATGCCAAATGGACAAAAGAAACTGCGGCTCTTAGCGGAGCGAAAAGTTTCGATGGCAAACACGGAATAGTAGTCGTTAAAAATCCCGTTGTCGGTGATTTTGCCGAGTTTGTCGTAAAAACTCCTGAAAGTTGGACTGTTGCAAAACTGACTATTTACGATAATCTGGGTAATGTTGTGGCTTCTAACGAACGTCGGCTTACGGCAAACGACGATAAAATGAAGTGGAATTTGCGCAACGCTAACGCACGAGCGGTCGCCGCAGGAACTTATTTGGCTGTGGTCGAATGTCAAGGCGCAAACGGGGTTTATCGGTATTACACGAAGTTCGGTGTGAGAAAATAAACGTTTGATTGGATATTTTTTTACAAGCGGGGCGAGAAATTCGTCCCGCTTTTTTGTTATCATAAGAATACAAATACTATTTTATTAAAAAATTTAAGGAGAAAATAATGAAAAAATATTCATTTGCGAAATTTACCGTGCATATTTTTCTTGCGGTGTGGGCGATATTTTTTATTAACTGCTCAAAAGAAAACGAAGACGCGCTTCCAGAAGTCCCAAGCGTAAGCGTAAGCGACGGAAAACTTGACGAACATAACGAAAAAAAAAATTATTTTTGGAAAAACAAAATAGTTACGCAGAAAAACCTTGACGATTTCGCCCAAAATTTTGACGACGCGATGCATGGTACGAATACGTATTCTTACTCTTATTCCTTGCGCGAAACCCAAAAAAATGAAGGCAAAAATAATTTAATCAACGGAAATTACGGCGGACATTTCGTCGAAGAATTTCAAAAAGAAAAAACCGATAATTACGTCAAAGAAACGTCTTCCAGAAAATTTTTTAATTTTTCGCAAAATGGAATTTTGTTTTTGGGCGGAGCGTTCGGCGATGCTTTTTATATGAAAAACGACGGCGTAAAAGAAATTAAAATAAACGGTGAAATATCGTTTAACGGCGCATATACGGGCAGTGTTGTATATAATAATTTTTATATAAAAAGACGCAAGGATAATGCGGAATTGGAATCAAGCGGAAAAGTTGTCGTTAAGTCGGGCGGCAACGAAATTGATTTTAATAAATATTGGTATTTGTGCAAAAAATATTGGTATTTTTATTAGTCGATTGCTATTATTTCTTTAATTTTTTCAACGAGCGTTTTCATTTCCCCGTCCGTGCCGATAGAAATTCTGAGCCAGTCCGAAATACGCGGTTTATCCCAGTATCTTACCAAAACGCCGTGCGATTTTAATTGTAAATATAAATCTTTCGCGCTTATTTTTGCTTTGGGCGGCGAAACAAAAATGAAATTAGCCGACGAATCAAGCGCTTCAAAGCCGATATTTCTTAATTCTTCCACAGCCCTGTCTCGCGTCCCGATTATTTTTTTGCAACAACTCTCAAAATATTGCTCGTCCTCGACCGCCGCCGCCGCGATTTCGATAGTAAATCTGTCCAACGTATAAGAATTAAAAGAGTTCTTGGTTTTTTCGAGAGTTTTTATCAAATCCGCGTTTGCGATTGCGTATCCTACGCGTGCGCCAGCCAAAGAACGCGATTTAGACAGGGTTTTTACGACTATAATATTATCGTAATGTTTCGTCAATTCCACACTGCTTTCGCCGCCGAAGTCGATATACGCCTCGTCGCAAACTATAAGCGAATCCCTGTTATCGGCGGCTGTTTTTTCGATACGCTCTCTTTTTACGGCGATTCCCGTAGGCGCGTTAGGATTGCATACGACCATTCCGCCGCAACCTGCGGGAATTTTTTCAAAGTCAATGTTCCAGTCGGGTTTTAGCGGAACGATTTTTGCTTTCGCTCCAAAAACGTCGCACCAAACAGGATAAAAACTATACGTTATGTCGGGGAAAGCGACCTCTTTGCCGCCGCCAAAAAACGCCATAAAAACCATCGCCAATATCTCGTCGGAAGAGTTTGAGCAAAATACGTTTTCGGTATTTACGCTTTCCGCTTTTGAAATAGCCGCTTTGAGAACGCTTGCGTCAGGGTCGGGATAAAGCCGCATAGACGAATAGTCAAAGTTTTTTATCGCCTTTTCGACTTTCGGCGACGGCGGATAGGGATTTTCGTTAGTGTTCAACTTTACGTATTTCATATCTTTGGGCTGTTCGCCCGCAACGTAGGGAGCAATCTCGCTAATCGCTTTGGAGTCAAATCTGCTCATATTTCCCAACTTTCTTTACGCACTTTTCACTAAAAAAAATTTTTTCACGCTAAACAAAATATTATTTTTTGCGTGAAAATTAAGGAGATTGTGCAAAAATAATGAAAAAAGACCTCCGGCAGTCAACAACTTCGGCGATATTTCTCGTTTTTACGTCAAACGTTTTAAGCAAAATTATGGGATTTCTCCTCGTCCTCGTGCTGGCGGCGAAAGTCGGAACGTCCGGCGAGGGCGACGCATACGCGTTCGCCTTCATTCTGCCCGATTTGGTCAACCACCTCCTCGCCGGAAGCGCTATGTCCATCGCCTTTATTCCCGTTTTTCAGGAGTTGGCGGCTAATTCCGAACGTCAAAACCGCTTTTTCTCAAACATATTCACCGTCGGGACGCTTATCTTTGTTCTTTTCATCTCGGTATGCTTTATCTTTGCGCCGCATTTCATAAAAATCCTCGCCGGAAACTCGATAACCTCCGACCAGAACGTCTATTTACTCACGGTAAAACTTACCCGTATCGTTCTTCCGGCGCAACTGTTCTTTTTTTGGGGGTCCGTCTTCATAGGAATACAGCAGGCTAACAGGAATTACAGATTTTCGTCGCTCGCCCCCATAATTTACGACACGGCTATAATCCTTTTCGGATTCTTTCTATATAAGCGCCTCGGAATTTCGGCGTTTTCGTGGGGCGTTCTTATCGGCGCGTTTTCGGGACACGCGCTTTTGCAGTTTCTCGGCGCAAAACGCTTCCGTGTTTCATATTCCCCCGTGATAGATCTATCCGATTTCGACTTCAAACAGTGGTTTTACAAAACCGTTCCCCTTATGCTCGGACTTGGAATAACCTTCTCCAACGAATTTACGTTCAGGTTCTTCGGTTCGCGCGTCGATTCGGGGCAGGGTTCCATCGCGGCGCTCAATTACGCCTACAAAATAGTTATGATTATCGTCGCCCTCTTCGCAAGTTCCGTCGCCGCGCCGATATATCCCTTCCTTTGCGAGCAGGCTTCAAAGAAAAACTACGCCGAAATGGAAAAAATCCTCGTTCCCATATTCGCCAAAACCGCCGCCGCCGTCATTGTCGTCTCGGCTCTTATATATCCGGTTTCAAAAGACGTAATTTCGCTGCTGTTTTTGCGAAAGGCGTTCGACGCGCATTCCGCCGCCCTAACCGCTTCGGCGCTGACGGGCTATCTTCCGGGCGTTTTCTTTCTGTCCTGCGTGATAATTTTGCAGCGCCTCTTCTATGCCGTAAAGGATACCTTAACTCCGCTCGTAATTTCTACCGTTTCCCTTCTGTTATCGGTTCCGTTCTACAAAATACTCGGAAATTTGTGGGGAATATCCGGCATATCCGCCGCGGCTTCGGTATTTTCCGCGCTCGCGACCGTTATGATTGCCGCGCGCTGGTATAAATTCTACCCAGAATCCGCCCTCGCCGGCGTTCTCAAACCGATATTTATCTCCCTGCTAACCGCGTTTTTAGCCGTGATAATAGAAATTTACACGTCGAAATTTATAGAAAGTTTCGGCTTTGCGCGTATTTTACGTTTGTGCGTCGTAATATTTCCCGCTCTTTTATTCTCGATAATTTCTCTAAACGCGTTCGGCGTGATAAAAATCTCTCAAATAACCGCCGTAATTATGCGCAAATTTAGCAAAAAACGCTGATTTCGTCTGTGTATTTTCACTTAATCCTTTTATTTAATGAAGAAATTGTTCAATGTATAGTTGGTTAGCAATTCCTAAAAAATTGCCCGCTTTGCGCAAAAAGTATTTTAGCGTCAATTTTTTGGAGAAAACTTAAATGCGGAAAATTTTAATTGTTTTAATCGTTTCGGTTTTATATTCCTGTTCGCAGAAAAAAAGCGGCAACGTCATTTTGCCAAGCGATTCGGCGGCGGACTCTATTTCGCAAATCATAAATTTTTCGACAATTACCGCTTACAGAGACGGGGATAAAATTTGGGAATTGAACGCGAATGAAATTATTCAAATTTCCGACAGTAAGCGGATTAAAGCCAATCCGGTCAAAATGCTGATTTACGGCGATTCGTCCAAAATAAACGCGGTCGTAACCGCCGACAGCGGAATTTCAAACGAAAGAAACGATTCGCTCTTTTTGTGGGGAAGAGTAAAAATCGACGCTAAAAACGGCGAAAAATTATCGTCAAATTCGTTGGAATGGAAAAAAAGAGAAAAAATTCTAACGTCAAACGATTTTGTAGAAATAAGCACTTCCGATGGCGAAATTATGCGTGGAAAAGGTTTTCGCGCCGACGAGGGTTTTGAATGGTGGGAGTTTGCCAAAGAGGTTTCGGGAAAATTTCCGTCGATTGACGCGGAATTTGGAAAAGACGGGGAATAATTGCTAAAAAAAACAGTCGTATTTGTGGTCGTTATAATTTTTGCAAACTTAAACGCTTTGGAATTGCTCAACGCAGACGCAAATTCAAATAGATTTGAAAACGGTTCTATGGTTAGCACGCTTTCGGGAAATGTGGAGTTTTTGTGGAACGACACTAAAATTTTTTCCGACAAAACTATTTGGCGTCGCTCAAACGGGCATCTTACGATGACGGGAAACATAAGGGTCTTGCGAAACAGGCAATATTTGACTTGCGATTCGGCGGAATTTTATTCAAACGGAAAAACTTTGCAACTCAAAGGCAGAGTTTTCGCCGTCGATACGAATTATTGCACAACGATGTTTTCGGGGAACGCCGACTATTTCGTTAAAAACGACAGCGTTTTTTTGTACAAAAACCCAAAAATTCATTTTTGGGATTCCGTTTCTACCGATACAATCACGGTTATCGGAAAGAAAATGAATTACGCGTCGCAGTCGGGAATTGCCCGCGCTATAGACAGCGTAAAAATTACGGGAACGGATTTTGTTTCTATTGCGGACACGGGATTTTATTTTTCGCAAACCGAAAAAGGAATACTTATCGGCAGTCCGCGTATTGAATACGAAAATAGTTCGGTAAAAGGCGACACGGTTCATATTTTGTTCAAAAACAGCGCACTCGACGGATTTTTTGTCGTGGGAAATCCTATCGGAGAAACAAAAGAAAAAGAAGAAAACGGCGACAGCGTTTTTACGGAATTAACGGGCGATACGCTTAAATTTTTGGTGGAAGATAAAAAAATATCACAAATTTTATCCGAAAAAAACGCAAGTTTCAAAAGATTTAAGCGGGATAAAGAAATTACCTCCGATAAAATGTGGGGCGATAAAATCTTGACACTGCTTGATTACAAGGATTGCGAGGACTGCAAGATTCTTTCGACCGTTTCGGGAAACGCCAAAGCGGTCTATTTTGACAACAAAACCAAAAACGAATCGTCGGGCGATACTTTGCGGCTTTTTTTCGGGGACGACGGCGTAAACAAGGTAATAATTTCGGGAAAAGTTAAAGGAAGAATTCAAGAATGAAAAAATTATTGAAAATTTTTACGAAATCGTTTGTTGCAATAAATTATTTTTGTGGCGGTCGTAATCGTTGAAACTTATACGGAGGAACCACAATGAGTGATGACAAGTCCATAGACATGGATATGATGGTCGGCTTCATAGACGAGGCAATGGACGACTTGTACAGTGTCGTTCAAAATTTTATGGATTTAAGAGCAAACGGATACGACGAAGCGACGGTTCAGTCGCTTTTTAGGGTTTTCCACTCAATAAAAGGAAACGCTGCGTATTTCAATTTAATTCAAATCAAGGAATTAAGCCACGCAATTGAGCAGGTTATGGAAGGCATACGCCAGAAAAAACTTGCGATTACCGATGACGTAATCGCCCTTTTGATTGACGGCTCCAACGGAGTTTCCAAGGGGTTTGAGGTTGTACGGGGAGAAGGTCCACAGGCAAAACTTCCACAAATGGTCGATGACGCAAAGACCGCGATTTTGCGGTTTTTAGAAAAAGGAAGCGGTCAGGAAGATTCTACCGGAGCGCTTGAAGAAGTGATAAGCGACTTGACGGCTATTCAGGCGGGAACGTCTTCTGCGGCGGACGTAATTAAAAAATACGAAGAAAAATTAGAAAAACTGAACATCGCAAATCAGAAAAACTCCGCCAAAAACGCCAATATGCCCAAAGAATATAAAGAATTGGAAGATTTGATGTGGGACGCTACGGTATATCCGGCGGGACACAAAATATTTGCGACTATAAAATTGCTTATAGAAACTCTAAAACAATATGCCGAAGATACGGAAGACACGAACAAAATTATAAAAGAAATGATTGACGATGTCAATATTTCGGAAATGACGATAGGGCTTGACCCGCTCATCAAAACAACGCTTTTGGAGCAGATGTCGAAACTTAAAATCGTCGCTCCGAAAGAAGGCGGCGGTAGTGAAGAACAGCAAAGCAAAGAGCATGCTCCCAACGAACCGGAAGATAAAAAACAAGCCGAACATTCCGCCGCTCCGGCTGCAAAAACTATGCGTATTTCGGAAGATTCTGTCGATAACTTTTTGGCGTATGTCGGCGAATTGGTCATCGTGGAAGATATGTATATGAATCTGGGAACTATGGCGAGTTTGGCGAAAAACGCCCGCAAAGAAGATGTCATAATAGAATTGAAAAAAATTACGGAAACGTTTAGCCAACTTTCGCGCAATCTGCAAAAAAGTATTATGGAAATCCGTAAAGTTCCTATCGACCAGATTCTCAAAAGAATGCCGAAAATCGTCAATGAGGTCGCCGCGAAAGAAAACAAAAAGATTAACGTCAAAATTGAGGGCGGCGATTTGAGAATTGATAAAACAATCCTTGAAATATTGGAATCGCCGCTTGTTCATATGACCAGAAACGCGGCTGACCACGGAATCGAAAAACCCTCCGACAGAGTTATCGCTGGAAAAGACGAAGAGGGGACGATAACTCTCGGTGCATCCGAAAAATCGGGAATAGTTATGGTTACAATATCGGACGATGGAGCGGGTTTGAATTTGACAAGACTTCGCGAAAAAGCGATTGAATTGGGAATAATGGAACCGCACGAGCCGTTTGACCAGGAAAAAATTATCGGAGTAATGTTTGCGTCTGGCGTATCGACCGCCGAGGTGGTTACGGATATTTCGGGACGAGGCGTCGGTATGGATGTCGTCAAGAAAAATCTTGAAAAAGCCAACGGACAAATTATGACTCACACCGAACAGGGCAAGGGAACAACGTTTACGCTTACGATTCCGTCCGTAATGACTACGCAAATTATGCAGGGATTTGTAGTAAAAACCGAGACCGACAGATTTATTCTGCCTCTTGAAAGCATTGAAGCGAGCATGAGCGTAGGCGAATCGAGAATAGATAGCGTCAACGAAAAAGGACACGTCGTTCAATTCAAAGAAGGTGTCATACCTCTTCAGCGGCTTTCCGAGGCGATAGACCCGGTCGGTGCCGAATTTAGCGCAGACCCTAAAGAAATAATAGTCGTTTTGCACAACAAGAACATTCTTCAAGCATACGTGGTTTCGGCGGTCGTCGGTATTCACCAAATTGTTAAGAAGGACTTGACTTTACCGCCTGAATTTGCGGCGAACATAAGCGGTTCGGCTATCATGGGCGACGGCGTCGTTTCGCTTTTGCTGGATATAGACGCGCTGTTCGGAGTGACCGAAGATTAGCAGTTTCTCGTGGAGTGATTATGGCAAAAGCGGCGACAAAACAAGACCTGATAAAACAGGGAAACGAACAGTTCAAAAAAATGTGGAATCTTATTGATTCTATGTCAAAGGAAGAGCAGAACGCGGTTTTCACGTTTGACACGGAAGCAATGGGAAAAGAAGCGCATTGGAAAAGGGATAAAAATCTTCGCGATGTTTTAATTCACTTGTATGAATGGCATCAATTGTTTTTGAATTGGGTGGAATCAAATCAAAAAGGCGAAGAAAACCCCTTTCTTCCTGCGGCTTATAATTGGAAAACGTATGGTGATATGAATGTCGAATTTTGGAAAAAACATCAAAATACGCCGTATGACAAGTCAAAAGACATAGTGAAAGAATCTCACGACAAAGTAATGCAACTTATCGAAACGTTTTCAAACGACGAATTGTTTTCAAAAGGACGCTATAAATGGGTTGGCGGCACTACTTTGGGACAATACTGCACCTCTGTGACTTCCGGTCATTACGATTGGGGAATGAAAAAAATCAAAGCGCATAAAAAAACGCTTCAATCATAGTTAAACATATTGTTTCTTATCACGCGCCGCTCGTTCGGCATCTTCTCTTTTCCACAGATTTTTCTTGTTTCGTTCTTTCTTTTTCTTCTTCACGACACTGTTTCACTTTTTCTTTCCAATGTTTCTCATACTCTACGTGATATTCGGCATTCGCTTTTCGCTGTTGTTTTTCATTGTCAATTTGTTGCTCGGCAGCATTGTACAACGTTCAAACATTTGGCTAAAATATTAGCCACTTCCCCATAACGTTATGTTATTATAGTTAAGTCAATCGTCCGGCTCTTCTTTCCCAAATCAAAGCGGCGGCACCCAAAACAGCCGCGTTTGCCTCTGGAAGTTTCGACAAACATATCTCAAACGTATCGCGCATAGATTCTAAACAAAACTTACGCGCATATTCTTTCGCCGGATATATAAGAATATCGCCAGCGTTGGCAAGCCCGCCGAAAAGAAATATTTTTTGCGGCGAAGAAAACGCCACCGCATCGGCAATTATTTTTCCCAGATGCTTTGCGGTAATATCAAACGACTCGGCGGCAAGTTCGTCGCCAAGAGACGCTGCCTGAGCGATGTGGCGGGAAGTCAATTCGCATGCCGAATACTCCCGAAGCGGAGACGGCGTGCGTTCTTTGGAAAATAATTCCAATAGTGTTCGGCAAATTCCGGTAGCAGAAACATAAGTTTCCGCACAGCCACGCTGTCCGCAGCCGCACACACGCCCGTCGGGAACAAGCCCGATATGCCCTAATTCGCCGGCAAATCCCGAATATCCGTACAACAATTTTCCGTTAATGTAAATTCCGCTGCCAAGCCCGGTGCCAAGCGTAAGAAGAATAAAATCGTCTATTTCTTTTGCGCCTCCGAAAATTTTTTCGCCAACAGCCGCTGCGTTTGCGTCGTTCGTTATCGCGGTTTCAACCCCCAAAGCATTTTTGAATTCCTGCGCTATCGGCACGATTCCTTTCCACGCGAGATTTACGGCGTACTCTATCGTTCCTCTGTAAAAATTGCCATTGGGCGCACCGATTCCGATTCCGACAAGATTTGCGCCGGATTTTTTCAACAAGTCCTTGATTAAATCCGCGCTTGCTTTGACAAAATCGCTAAAAACCGGGTAATTCGCCGTTTTGAGCGCATCGGTTTCGACGATATTTCCGCTTTCGTCAACTAATCCGAAAACGATGTTCGTTCCGCCTATATCAATTCCCGCGACAACGTCAGCCATAATTTATTCTCCGCTTTTAGTAAGCCCCAAAACTTTTACCACCTTTGAACGATAGCCGCGTTTGCCGATTTCCTAACGCAGATTTCAAAGGCAAACCGCCCATATCCATCGATTTTCTTTTTTTCTGCATAATTATCATAGTTTGGCGCTTCAATTTTTCTTCCTTCGCCGTCTCGCCGTCGACGACTCCGACCAATTCGCATACCAAATTGCTCATCATAAGCGTCTGACTGCTCAATTCCTGCGAACTTGACGCAAGCGACTCTGATGAATTTGCGTTTTCCTGCGTCACCTGGTCGATATTTACTATCGCCTCGTTAACCTGCGAAACGCCTTGTGCCTGCTCCTGCGTAGCCGTGGTGATTTCCTGAACAATTACCGCTATTTTGTTTGAACCTTTGAGCATTTTGTCGATTATGTCGGCGGTTTCGTCGGCGATTTCCACACCCTGCAAAGCCGCATGCTGCGAAACTTTCACTAATTCGGCTGTTTTTTTTGCGCTTGCGGCGCTTCGTGCGGCGAGATTTCTTACTTCGTGCGCGACTACGGCAAATCCCTTACCCGCTTCGCCCGCTCTGGCGGATTCTACGGCGGCGTTCAACGAGAGAAGATTGGTTTGAAACGCAATTTCGTCTATGTCTTTCAGGATTTTTGCAGTATCCGCGCTTGCGGATTGTATGTCGCCGGCAGTTTTTTGCAGACGCAGCATCGCTTCGTGACCGTTTTTTGCGCTTGCGACGCTGTCGGCGACCAAAACGTCGGCGTTTTCCGCGTTTTTAGCGGTCTGTTTCGTCATAGAAGTTATGCGGTTAAGATTGGAGGATATTTCCGAAAGCGTAGACGCTTGTTCGCTCGCGCCGGCAGCCATAATTTGAGATGCCGAAGATATTTCTCCCGTTGCCGTAGCCACCTGATGCGAGCCGGAAGCGAGTCCGTCGATAATGTCCTTTATCTGTTTATTTATGGATTTGATTATATACGCGCTGAAAATAATCCCCAAAATTATTGAAACGACAAGCCACGCTATAACAAGCGTTCTGCCGAATTGCAATCCGTTTCGCGAGTCGGTCGTAACTTTCGTTATTGCATAAATTGCGATACTCATCGCCTTTTTTGCCGATTCTTCAAGTTTTTTAGCCGCCGTATAACTCTTCGGCTCGACATCGTATTTTAATTGAGTAATAAGACCCTGAAGCCGTATAGCCGACTGGGAATAAGATTTATAATCCGCCGCATATCTTGCCAAAACGTTTTGCTGTTGAGTCGTAAGAGGAGCGCTTGCGGCAAACGTTTCAAATTTTGTTAAACTTTGCGACATCGTATTTTTAAGCGTCCCAAATCCTGCGGTGTCCAAATTCCAAGCCGCTTTATTGACCGCTATAAACGAACGAACGATTCCTGTTTCTAATTCTAAGGCAAATTCGCGGGCATCGCCTTTTGGTAAGACCTCTCTTAACGCCTGCGCGTCTTTTAATACGGATATTTCCAAGTCGCTGATATTTTTATGCTCGCGCAAAACGTTGTCGATTATCTGTTTTTGCGCGTCAAAAGTTATGCGGTATTCGTTGAACGCATCGACGACATCTCCGATAACGTGCGGCGATTTAACCAAATGCGGAGAATTTTTTGCAAAATTTGCCGCGGTCTTCAAACTGCTGTCGATATACGTAAATCCTTCGCTGGCGGCGTTAAAATATCTTTCTTCGTTGGTCGCCACATACAAACGTGCGTTCATTAAAATGCTGTCGGCTATTCCGCCGGACAATTTAGAAGCCGTCGCGGTAATCGGAACGAATTCTTTCAATATTACATCAGCCATCACACCGGAAATTATCATTGTTACGGTTGCGGCAATACCCAAAACCGCCATTACACCAAGTAAAAAACCGGTAAGCGCCTTTATTTTCGCGCTCAATCTCAATTTAGCAAACATTAAAACTCCATAAATAAATCGTTTTCGCGCCGTAATATACTAATTTCCCGCGCACAAATCGTTGGAATAATGTATTATTGGAATAAAAAAGGCGCTTCGGTAATTTATTGTTCGAATTTTTTAATTAAACGCACAACTTATGCACTAAAAGTATTATGATGTGGACAAAAGGCGAAACGAAAAACACGGAGTCGAACCTATCCAAAATTCCGCCGTGTCCGGGAATTAAATTAGACGAATCCTTAACCGCAAAATAGCGTTTTGTAAGCGAAACGAACAAATCGCCGACCTGCGCAAAAATTCCGACTGCGATACCGAGCAAAACGCCGAGCCAAAACGGTTCGTCGTGGTTTCTAAAAAATCCGAAACATATCGTCATAACGATTACCGCCGATAAAAATCCGCCGACGCAGCCCTCGATTGTTTTTTTCGGCGAAATATCGCTGAAATGATGTTTGCCCAAAAGCGAACCGACAAAATACGCCACGGAGTCGCAGAAAAATATCGCCGCCAAGACAACCACCAAACCTAAATTCGCCGAAAAATGTTGATAATTTATCGGGAAATTCCAAATATCCATAAACGCCGGTTCAAGATACTGCAAAAGCGAATTTCCGGCAAGGTATAAAAATATAACCCCGATAAAAAACAAACTCGCCCGGCGCCACCTCTGTTTGCCTTTCCCGATGAAAAACGTCTCTAACGCCGTCAAAATCAAAAGAAGATAAAGCGAATGCGAAAAGTTAAGCAAAGGAGCATAAACTATTGAACCGCACATAGTTATGATAATCCAAACATATCCTATCCAAAACCAGTTATCGCTGTATTCGATACGCAACATAGAAAAATATTCTTTCGCCGCGAGAACTATCAAAACGAACGCTAAAATCGTGGATGGATAAATCGGTTTGATAATTTCATCGAATTTTTCTCCGAAAAAAAGCGAAACCATATCGATTTGCGAATTGAGAATGAACAACGACAACGGAATCGCCCACGCGGCAAAAAGAAGACGCGTACCGATATTTTTTAGCGGTTTGTGTTCGTTTTTCTTTTTATTCATCGTCTTTCACCTTTCCAAATCTCCTCTCGGTTCCCGAAAACTGCTCAAACGCTTCAAACAATTCTTTTTCGCCAAAATCGGGCCAAAGAGTGTCCGTCCAATAAAATTCCGAATACGCCGACTGCCAAAGCAGAAAATTACTTATTCTTTTGTTTCCGCCGGTACGAATAATCAATTCGGGGTCGGGAATTTTAGGAAGATACATATAAGCGCTTAATTTTTCAGGGGTTAAATCGTCACATTTGACCTTATTTTTTAAGCAGTCGTTAGCAAACGACTTTACTGCGTGAACTATTTCGTTTCGTCCGCCGTAACTTATCGCCAAACAAAGGGTCATACCGTTATTTCTTGAAGTGTCTTCAACGCATTTTTGCAAATCGTTTTTCGCCTTTTCGGGAAGTTGCTCAATATCGCCCATGACGAGTACTTTTACGTTCTTTTCAAGTAAATTAGGAAGTTCTTTTTTTATCATTTCCACTAAAAGTTTCATTAACGCATTAACTTCTTTTCTGGGACGCTGCCAATTTTCACTGGAAAAAACATAAAGCGAAAGATACTGCAAGCCAATGTTTACCGCCGTTTCTACAATTTTATGTGTCGCTTTTGCGCCTTCTTTATGCCCGAACGGACGAGCCAAATTCCTGACTTTCGCCCATCTTCCGTTTCCGTCCATAATTATCGCACAATGTTTTGGCACTAAAAGTTCGCTCATTTTATTTATAATCCCAACCTACCTATCCAAAAATACTTTTTGCGAAAAACAATATTTTCAAAATTATTAAAAATAGTCGAAAAAACAATTTTAGTTTTGTGGCGAAAAGCATTTTATACGATACGTTATTATGAGGATGATGGGTAAGTTTTCAAAGCCATAAGGTGTTTGACAAATACAGAGAAGTGTTTTTATCTATCTTTTAGTGAAAATTCTCTAAATTTTTTAAGTTTGGTAAAATATTTGGGTCAAAACTAAACGTTGGCGGCTATCATAATTTGTGAAACAGTGTAAAACGAACCGCTCACCAAAATCGTTTCGCCGGCTTCAAGCGATTTTTCTAACGCTTCTGTCGCCGTCTTGCAAACCGAAACGTTTTTGGTCGAAATTTCACGCAATGTCTGCGCCAAATAATCCGCAGGTTCGGCTCGTTTCGTAAGCGGCGTAAAACAAAAAATACTATCCGCGACAGGCGCGATAAATTTCACGGTTTCTTTCGTGTCTTTGTCGCTCATCATTCCCAAAATCGCGCAAACCGGCGGTTTCAATTCTTCTTTTTTCAGCGAATTTGTAAAATTTTCCATCGCCTGCGGATTGTGCGCAACATCCAAAATCAGCGTTTTGCCTCGAAATTGCGTTTTCTGAAATCTTGCCGAAACGGTCGTTTTAGCGACGCTTTCACAGATTTGCCGACTCATATTTATTCCCAGCGTTTCCAATACTGTTACCGCAAGGATGAAATTGACTTTTTGGAATTCGCCGTTCATGGCTATTTTGTAAATATTTTTCAAATCCAAACAAATTTCAGGCGGATTTTCGGAGTTTGCGACGTTTCGGATTCGGGATAAATTTGAAACTATGCAGTTCGCGTTTTTTTCTTTACAGTAATTTTGTGCCTGTTCGATTATTTTCTTCTCGTTTATTCCGCTTATAACCAAAGGAACTCCGCTTTTTGCGATTCCAAGTTTTTCGTTTGCGATTTCTTGAATCGTGTTTCCCAAATACATCGTGTGGTCGATTCCTATGGTCGTGATGACGCTTGCCTGCGGAGCGCAAACGTTTGTAGAGTCCAAGCGCCCCCCCATACCCGTTTCAAGTACAGCCCACGAGCATTTTTCGCGGCGAAACAATTCAAAAGCGATAAGTGTGACTATTTCAAAAAACGTCAATTCGTATTTTTCGCACAAACTTTCAAATTCGCCGTAAATTTCAAGCCATTTTTTCGCTTGAACGGTTTTTGCGTTTATGCTGAATCGCTCGCCGAAAGAAACTATATGCGGCGACGTAAAAAGCCCCACCCTTTCGCCCGCAGCGATAAGTCCTTTGGCAATCATCGAAGCGGTAGAACCCTTTCCGTTTGTTCCTGCGACGTGGACGGTTTTGTAAGAATATTGCGGATTGCCGATTTCTTGCGCCGCAGAATAAATTCTTTCAAGCCCCGGTTTTATATTGTCGCGGTTTCTTGCAAAAAGCGACTGCTGGATTTCGTACAATTTGTAAGCGTCTGTCATAATTTTCTCGTTTGCAAAATTGCGTTTATGAAAAAAATATTATTTTAGCGGGTAAAAGTGCAAAAATATTGCGGCGCTTATCTTTTTTGGCGCGAAAAATCGTATTTTCTGCAAAAAACGGGAGAAAATAAATGACTTCAAAAGTTCCGTTTGATTTCGGATTTTATTCAATTTTGACCGCGCCGCTACGAGGATACGATTATATCGCCAACTTGCTTGTAGAAAAAGAAGTCGCGTTTTTGCAGTTGCGAATGAAAAACGAAACCAAATTCAAAATACTCAAAACCGCCGAAAATATTAGAAAAATCACACAAAACTCAAAAACGATTTTCATAATCAACGATTTTTTTGATGTCGCAAAGGATTGCGGCGCAAACGGCGTTCATTTGGGGCAGGACGACGCAAAACCCGACGAAGCGCGGGCGGTTTTGGGTAACGAGGCGATTATCGGTTTATCTACGCATAATATAAATCAAACCAAAGCCGCGCAAAACGAAAAAATCGACTACATAGGCGTAGGTCCTGTTTATGCGACACCCACAAAACAAATTCCCGACCCCGTTTTGGGACTTGAAAAAATGAAAGAAATGGTCGATAATTCGCCGCTTCCGTCGGTCTGCATCGGGGGAATAGATTTTGAGCGCATAAAATCGGTTTTACAGGCGGGCGGGCATAATTTTTGCGCCGTGCGGCTTCTTAACGAATCCGAAAACCCCAAAGAAATTCTGTCAAAAATTCTAAACGAATATATGAAATATCGTACGTTATGAAAAAGGCGAATAGATTATGAACGGCAGTTATCTCATCGTCGCCGAAGCCAAAGGAGCAAAAGGGAATTATGCTTATTTTGCGAAGGTCGGAGTGAAAAGGTGAAAAATAAATTGTTTTTTTATGAAGGCGGCTTTCTTTCGGAAGTCCGCCTTTTTTGTTTGGAGGCAAATGTTATTTTACGTAAAAATATTCGGAGAATTAAAATGAACAAAATGTTTTTGCTTTTATTGTTTGCGGTTTCGGCGATTTTCTCGCAAATTCCCCATCCCGATTCGCTAAAATTCGGCGAGTTAAACTGGAAAATTCCCGACGGAAAAACTTATCGTAAAACCATAGGCAAAATTCCGTTTTATTACGAAAAAGAAAATTTGACCGGACTTTTTTATTTCCAGTTGAGTTTTGAGGCGGGAAGTTTGTTGGAAAGTCCGCAACCCAAAGGCGTTTCGCATTTGTATTCGCTGTCGATTAGAAACGGCGGAAGCAAAAAATTTTCGCCCGCGCAAGTCGATAGTTTGCTCGCCCTAAACGCGGTTTCGATTTCTGTAAACAGCGAGACGTACAGGACGGATTTTATAGTTTCGGGTTTGTCGGAAAACAAAAAAATCGCGTTTGAAATTCTTGAAGATATTTTGCAGAACCCGCGTTTTGATTCGGCGAGAATCGACCTGAACAGAGCGAAGTTGGCGCAAAGAATAAATCACAGATTCGATAATCCTTCAAATTTGCTTTCCGCCGGATGGAAATCCTTAATTTATCCTCAAACGCCTATTAGCGAACTTTTAAGCGCCGACTTCGCCGAAAAAATCACGGCGGAGGATATGAGGCAGTATCATAAATATTTGATGCGAGACGCTAAAATGATTGTTGCGGCAAGCGGCGACATTGAAGAAAACGCGGTAAAAAGTTTTGTCGAAAAAGTTTTCGGTAAAAACCGAAACGAAAATTCGCGCAAGTCGAGCGAAATAAAAACTGCGCAAAATCCTCAAACGCTTATAATTCACAAAGACGGCTTAAATCAGTCATATGTTACGGCGGGGCTGCCGTCGTTTAAGCGTCCCGACGACAGATATTATCCTTTGTCGATTTTCAACGAAATTTTGGGCGGCGGATTTAATTCGCGCCTCGTTTCGCGGGTACGCAGCGACGAGGGATTGACATACTCGATTCATTCGCAGTTAGGCAGCAATTATCGTTTCGCGTCTTCTTTTCAAACACAGTTTTTTACAAAAATCGAAAGCACGAATCACGCTTTGGGACTGACGTACGAAATTATCGAAAGCGCCGCCAACGAAAAATTTTCGACACAGGAAGTCGGCGAAAAAATCGAACAGTTTATTCAAGCGCTTCCGTCGGCTTTTCGTACGAGCGAAGACAGGGTTTCGGTATTTTTGAAAGACGAATTCGACGGCAGAAAAACTAATCATTATGTAGAATATCCAAGCAGATTAAGAGCGATTTTTGCCGACAGCGTAAGTTTTGAGGCGAAAAGATTTCTTGATAAAAAACGACTCTTTACGGTGATTGTCACAGATACTTCGGCGCTAAAAAATCCGCCCGAATATAATGGGTTTTCGTTTGAAAGTTTGAAGCCGAAAATTATCGACGTTAAAGAATTTGAGAAAAATTTGGGAAAAGGAGAAAAATGAGCAATTACTATCTCATCAGCGGATTTGTTCTGGCGGCGCTTTTCGTTTTGTTTCAAATTTTGAGCAAAACGCTCAACGCCATAATAAACTATTTGCTGCAAATTGAATTTTTACTGCAATCGGAATACGATTACCGCAAGGAAGAACTTGAAGTTCAGAGAGTTTTAGACCTTGAAAACTTTGACGAATGATTTTAGTTTTAAGGTAAAAAAATGATTGACAAAACGCCGAAAACCGAAAAAGTGGTGCTTGCGGGACTTCATATACAGCAAACGCCGAAAGATATTTTCGACGAGGATTTAGCCGAAATGCAAATGCTTTGCACGACAGCAGGGGCGCAGGTGGTTCAGACAATCGTGCAAAAAGCGCAAAAACCGCTCGCTTCTACATATTTTGGAAGCGGAAAACTAAAAGAAATAAAGAGCATAATGGAAGAAAACGGCTGCGAAACGCTGGTTATTGATGCGGAACTTCGTCCAAGCCAGATACAAAATATCGAAGAAATAGTCCAAAAGAAAATAATCGACAGAAGCCAGCTGATTTTGGACATATTTTCACTGCACGCAAAAACTGCGGAAGCAAAAATTCAGGTGGAACTTGCGCAATTGGAAACTCTGTATCCGCGTCTTACGAATATGTGGGCGCATTTGTCGAGAATGCACGCGGGAGTCGGAACGCGCGGTCCCGGAGAAACGCAGTTGGAGACGGACAGACGTATTGTTCAGAAAAAAATTTCACAACTAAAAGACAGATTAAGAAAGATAGAAAAAGTCCGCCAAACGCAGAGCAAATCGCGAAAAGACACGTTTTTATGCGCGCTGGTCGGTTATACGAACGTCGGCAAGAGTACGCTTCTCAACGCCGTTTGCGGTAGCGACGTGCTGGTCGAAAACAAACTTTTTGCGACTCTGGACACAAGTACCCGAAGAACTTACATTGCCGGAGCGGGCGACATAGTTATGAGCGACACCGTCGGTTTTTTGCGAAAACTGCCGCACCATTTGGTCGCGTCTTTCAGGAGTACGCTTGAAACGCTTATAGAAGCGGATTTGCTGCTGGTCGTTATGGACGCTTCTACAAAATGGTACAAACAGCAAATGCAGGTAGTTCGCGAAGTGATAGCGGATTTGGGTGCGGAAAATAAACCGATTATGGTAATTTTCAATAAGGACGACTTGCTTGAAAATCCGCTTGACAGGATAGAAATAGAAAACGAGTACCCAAACGCGAAATTCGTTTCGGCGCTCGACAAAAAATCGACGGACGAATTAAAAATCGCAATCGGCGAAGCGGTTCTTTCGGTTAAACGGACGGTTTTGACGCAGGAAGCGCTCGAACGAAAGCAGAAACCTAAAATAATAGCGGGATGATTTATGAGAAAATTTTTATTTTTTTTCGCAGTTTTGGCTTTTTTCGCAAGTTCTTTCGGCGCGCAAAAATACGCCAGTTTCAAACTTATCGGCTATCGCCAAAGACGATAAACTTTGGCTTGACGAAGAAAACAGTAAAATGGGATTTCGCCGCGCTAAAAATAACGCGAAAATTTATTTCAACGGGCAGAATTTGTTGAAGAAAAAAGCGAAATGGGCGATAGACAGCGGCTACGGCGGAATGATGATTTGGGAGTTGATGAACGACGTTCCCACTTCGCATCCAAATTCGTTGCTCAACGCGCTTGCCGGACAATTTTACGAATCTACAAAAGATACGCCTTCGCCGATAGCCGCAAAAAATATAAAAAACGCGGTAGCAGGTTTTTCATTTTCGCTGCAAAACAAAGCGCTTAAAATTTCGCTTCCAAGCGCAAAGAACGCCAAAATAACTGTCGCCGACAGCAGAGGACGGATTCTTTTTTCGCGAACGGCAAACGCAAAAGAAATTTTTGTCGCGCTCGACAATAAGCGTTTTGCCGACGGAATTTATATTTTGAGCGTTCGGCAGGACGGAGCGGTAAAATCGGCTAATTTTTTGTTGAAAAACTGATTTTTTACCCCAAAAACAATCTTGTGAAAACAGCGAAGCGACTATTCCAAAAAATTTTTCGCATCATATCAATTCGTCTTTACTTTGGATTTTCAACGAATTTTCATCGAAATCTTCTTCTTCCGAATCGTCAAAATCTTCGGAACGCACGGCAGTTTTTTCTTCGCCTTCGTCAAATGTTTCGACTGTGTCTTCGTCTTCAAACGAATCGTCGTCGTCCAATTCTGTTTCGACCGGAATAGGCGCTATCGCCGCCATCCCGCTGTCCGCTTTCATCGCTTCAATGAGGTCTTCGCGACCGATTTGGCGCAAATGCCTTTCGCGGCGATATTCGTTTCTGTGGTCTGGACAAAACTTCGGATAGATATACTGGCGCGGAAAAATTTTAATCGCAAACTGATTTTCGCACTGCTCCAACGCACAAATCATCGTTTGTTCGACAACCATAGTGTATTTATGCTGAATTGTTTGATTTTTCAGATTCACGTCTTCCGGTTTCGTCCTTTTGCGAATACGATACATATCTTTTCTATGTTCGACGCAATACTTTGAAATGTGAATCCCGTGAAAAACCTTGTCACATCCGGGATACATACATTTTTTTTCTTTGAATTTTTGCCCACGCGGGGTCTTTGGCAACAGCATACACTCTCCTCTCAATTTACAATGGCAAATATAATAAAAAAAAGCGAAAATTGCTATAAGATTACAAAATTTTTTTATTTTTTATTTTTGGCGGTCTGTCCGGTTAAATTTTTCAAACGTTTTGCTTTTACTATACTCGATAAATTTTTCAAACTGCTCAGCCGTCAAAATTACTCTCGTTTCACGAATACGCACAGAAAAATGCTCCGCAAGTTCCGAACTGTATTGACCTATTTCGGCATAAATTTTTTTTAACTCTTCGTTGTTCGGATTTTGTTTCGCCGATTCTCTTATCAACTTGACTCTCAAATTCTCCAATTTTGCAAAAAAGGCGGAATCTTGCGAATAATAACTACTCTTCAATTTTCCAAACTCCGCTTTTTGACGCGCCGTGAGGTTCAAAACGTCCGACATTCTGCATTCCTGTTCGCTGCCGCATTTTTTCTCGCCGCCGATTCTGTTTGTCTGCGAAAAAGCGGAAAAAAAACCGCCCCAAAGCGAAATCGCGATAAACGCCAATTTATTCATACTATTACCATCCTTCGTAAAATAAAGAGTAAAAATTATCTGTTTGCGCAAAAAGAATTTCTTCGGTATTTGCGGTGAGGTCGTAGTCCTGCTCGTCCTGCGGATTTTTCAACAAAAAAACCGCCGCGAAAATACAAAAAAGCGGGATAGCGAACGTCGCGGGCAAAACGATTTTTTGCGCAACTATGCGAAATTTAATTTTCGGATATACGTTTTGCGGAATTTGCGAAACCGCGCCGACCTGCGAAATAAAATCGTCGTAATTATTCATTGAAATTCTCCCTAATTTTTTGTTTCAGCCGCGAAATTTCCACTCGCAACGCTCCCGAACTTTTGCCGGTAATTATCGATAACTCCTCAAAACTAAGCCCATCGATTTCTCTTCCTACCAGCAAAAACCTCTCATCTACCGAAAGCGAATCAAGTATCTTTTTCAAAAAATCCTTGTCGCTTATTTTTTCTTCGCCGCTTTTGACTTCAATGTTTTCGTCCAAAGGCGTTTCGCGGCGGCTTTTTTTCCTATTTATGAACTTTATCGTCTCGTTGAGCGTAATTTTGTGTAGCCAAGTAGAAAACGCCGACTCGAAACGAAAATTTTTTATGCTCCTGTAAACGACCATAAAAACCGACTGCAAGACCGTTTCCGCGTCAATCTCGTCGGCAAGCGAGCGAAGCGAAATACGCCATACGAAAGGAGCGTAATAATCATAAATTTTCTTAAATCCGCGCTGGCTGTCGTGATTTTGCAAATCCTCCGGCGGTAAATCCTCAAAACGTTCCAACATCCCTCCGTATAGAGTTAGTTATTTCAAAATTTCATTTTGTTACACCGAAAATCCAAATCCGATAAATTTTACGGATATTATGCATAATTATTGATTTCAACCCGCGAAAATATACTAAATGCCGCAAAAAAATAGAAAAATTAAAGCGGGAACGAAAACTCGCTCCCGCCGACAATCACTTCTTGTATCCAAAATTAAAACGCAAAGACCGCGCTCACACGGCTCATAACATACGGACTGCTTCCGCTGCCGAACAAATTTGTGAACGTGTACGGAAGATTGTTTACAACCGTAAAATCAATTTTCAAGCGGTCTTCAATATTAACTCCCATACCCAAAGATACGTGGTCTGCATCGGGATTTTCAACCCAATTTGAACCGTCTTTGCCATCAGCACGAGTTTCTTTTGCAAGAAGTTTCGCGCCGCCGACACGAATTATAAACCAATCGGTAAGCACGTTTCTCTCAATACCAAAAGCAATTTTGCCGCCGATAAGGTCTTTTTTGCCGTAATAGAAAATACTGTCGCCCCCATTTACAGCCATTGCATTGGTAATTGCTCGTGATTTTTTGTTATACAGCCCTTCAAGTCCAGCCCAAAAGAAACCGCGGTCAATATTCAAATTCAAGCCCAAACCGGCGTTAAAATCAAGAAGATGTTCTCTACCGCAATCATACTGTACGACGTTTGCCTGAATATGCGGAACAAACGCACCGCTTATACTCGATATATCAGAGAACAAACGAACGTCGACATGCATACCTAAATCGTTTTTGGCTGCGTCATACCACTGGCTCTCACCGATAGCGCGACTAATATAACCGCGCAAATCAAGAGCCGAAAGTCCAACAGACGCTTCCAACGCAGTATTATCGCCGATAGGAGTATTAACACCGATATTCCCGCGAACAAATCTATTTCGATAATTATTGGAACTGCGGTCAGCCGACGAATCTTGGAAAGCAAGATAACCGCCCAAACCAATCGTGGTTCCATTACTAAACGTTTGAGCAAGCATAAGGTCCACTTTTCCTACCAAAGACATACTCTTATCGCTCGCATAGCCACGATCATCAGGAATCGAATTTCCGGCAAAAACAACCGGACGTTCGCCCTGGTTTGTGCTTGATTTCAATCCCTTATAATCCAATCCCAAATCTTTGACGTTAAACATCACATAATTGAGAGCGGAATCGACACGATTAAATGTCGCACCAATCGCAAACTTGGACGAACTACCTTCTTTCTGTCCCATAGAAACCGCGCCGCCAAACATAGGAAGTTTTGGAACTATTCCTTTGTACGAACTATTCGATGTCGAATCAATAAATCCGTAAGAACCGTACATTATTTTGTCGTACAAACCCAAATCCGCCGCGTTTCTATGAATAGAAGTTTCGTCTTTGAAGAAACGGTCGGTTCTACCCATCGTCTCCACCCTCGCGTCTGTAGCAAAAACCGCGCACGAAACTCCCGCCAACATAATAGCAACTACAATTTTTTTCTTTTTCACCGCTAAACTCCTTTGCTAAAATTAGTTAGGTGTGAACACAAAAGGATACTCTACTTCGGTAACGTCTCCCGGAATATCAATTTTCCCGAAAGCCCACCGTTTTATTTTTTCAACAACTGTCTCTTCAAATATCTGGTCGCTGATTGTGGAACCGACCAATTTGCAGAAAATCACATTACCAAACTCGTCAATAGCCCATTTTACCGTAACGCGCCCCTGCATACCCGGATTATCTTTGAGCCGCTGGTTATACGCATACTGCAAAGAAGCCATATTTTGACGCACGACACGCATAATACTTGCACGCGAGCGACCGCCCGTTAGTCCGGCAGCATCCGCGCCGCCAGGCTCTTTAACTTTGAGTTCGCCGCGTTTTTTGATTTCAACGTTGCTTCCGCCACCGCCCATAAGCCCCGCAAGATTATCCACACCGCCAGAACCGCCGCCAAATCCGCTTCCGTAACCGGAACCAAATCCTATGCCCGCCGCGCCAGCACGACCTGTTCCGCCGCCGCCGCCTGCTTTAAGACCGCCGGAACCGGAAAGAACCGCGTCAATACCAGCAGCATAACCGCCTTTTCCAAACAAGTCGGAATTAGCAACCGCCGCGCCCGTCACTGCGCCAGAAACGATACCCAAAACGCCCTTTTTAGTAACTCTCGCCCTCGGATCTCCGCCGCCGCCGCTTACGCCGCCGCTACCTTTGTTTTCCTGCGGTTTAAGTTCCTTTTTCTCTTCTTTGGGCTGTTCTTTCTTTTCTTCTTCTTTTTTCTTCTCGTCAAGATTTTTCGTCAAATCAACATCGGCAACCAACTGTGCGCTGCTTTCTTTGATGTGTTTTTCATAAAAATCCGCCGCCACAATTTCTATTTTGAGAACAAAGGCAAACCAATAACTAAGCCCAAGCCCCAAAACAAACAAAATTGGAAACAAAAGTTTTGTCGTTTTATCTTCTTCTTCCGTAACCTTAAATATATCCGCTCTGTTATTCAACGCCTTGATATATTCGTCCTGCGAAAGAACTCTGCCTTCTTCTTCCTCTTCTTCGTCGTCGTCAATATCGTCCAAATCAATAGTTTGAACAATTGCGCCGAGCGACTCATACGTCGTCCGAAGATTCTTCGCCGTTTGTCTGTCAAAACTTTTACCGATTGAAGTAAACGCCTGCGAGGACAACGAACCTTTAACTTTTTCGGACGGCGCACCCGATGATTTCACGATTTCCGCAACGACTTTGTCGAGAACATCAGGATTATCTATCCTTTTCAATTTAACTTGATAAGCCATATTACTGCTCCCTCATCATTACCGCGAATTTCATATTCGTGTAGCCCTGTCTCCCACAGGTTCTCATCACCTTGTACATCACGTCGAAGTTAATGTTTTTATCTACTTGAACGATAATTTCGCCTTTAACTTCTTTCAACGCGCCGATTCTTAACAATTCCAACTCCATATCCATTTTCTCTTTGAGTTTCAAATCCAGCGCCGAAAGCGTGTCATCATCGTGGTCAAGCTGCGATTGCCCAAAAAAAGGTCTCATATCCGCAATAGGAGCATTATCAACGATAATCATATCCTGCGTTACCGCTACTTGCAAAGCAATTTCCTGCGGTCTTTTATTGGATATTGAGTTCGGAAGAATCAAGTTGTCGGCGTTAGTAAGCATTGACCCGTCCGCCGAAAAACTTTTAAGAAGAAACAGCAGAATAATCGTAAACATATCCATCATCGACGTTATGTTCAACCCTCCTGCTTTCTTTTTCGGTCTAAAATGTCCGCGTGACATATCCCCTCCTTCCTTACATTCTCAGTTTAGCGATTGAAATGTTCGGCAAATTTGCTCCTCTCGCCACGTCCATAATTTGAATAATTTTATCGTAAATTATTTGGTCTTCCGAAGCGATTATCAAATCATTTCTGTCGTCGACATCTTTGTAGCGCTCGCGTATCTGAACGAGTAGAGATTTAAGAAGGTCATAAGCCGAAACCTCCCGCAACTCGTAATTCGCAAGGTCTTTTATTTCTTTCAACGAGCGCGCCGCAACTTCGGTCGTGTCCTCGTCTTCCGAACTTTCTCTTACCGCCAAAACCGAACTGCTGAACCGCGTAAGCAGCGCATACTTTATGTCGCCGACTTTCAATTCCTTAACCGGACTTCCGTCCTCTTCTGTAATCAGGTCGTTATCCTTAATTGAATACCACCCTTTTATAGGATTTGTGAATTTAAGGTTATCGTCAGTATCCCACGCGACAAGTTCAATTTCTTCCCGTTCCTGCTTCGTAAACGGCTGCCCTAATTTTTCATTGATAGGCATATCGGAGTATTCCATCGTTTGTCTATCCAATTTTTCAGGATGATACTCGACACCCTTCAACTGAAACCCGTTAACTTTTGAAGTATAATCGTGAAATTCCTTGTAAAATATGGACGGCAAAAATCCGTTAGCCGCGCCTATCGTCAAAGCGGAGTCGGAAACCAACACGGTGAGGAGCAATTTACTTTGTTCCGGTTCTGTAGGTTTCGACGTTTGCGTCGTCTGCGTCTGCGAACCGCGTCCTTTCGGAAGCGTTATATCGACAGTCGCAATTTTCGCAAATTCCGCCGATACCAGCAAAATAGGAATAAGAACAACCATAAGGGACATAAAGACGGTTAAGTCCAAATCCTCAGGCGTCATATCCCTCTTTTTCAACTTATTAGCCATAATGCCTCACAACTTTCCTTGATAAAGACCGCTGTTACGCCTCAATAAGATTTACAAGTTTAGATGTTTTTTCATCCAAATCCGACAACACTTTTTCCGACCTGCTCGCAAGGAAACCTTGAACAATAACGAGCGGAACGGCGTTTACAAGTCCCCAAAGCGTCGTTGACATAGCAACCGAAATACCTTTCGCCAATTCAGTCGCTCTTTGAGCCGCAGGCGCATTCGCCACAGCGTCAAACGACATCATAAGTCCGAAAATCGTTCCCATAAGTCCAACCATCGTAGCCGTATTAGCACACATACTTATGATTGCTATGTTCTTTGAAATGTTCGGTGCATCGCTCAAAAACACTTCGTCAATCGCTTTTTGAACCTTTTTACTCCCCGCATCGCGATTTTTGATAATCGCCTCAACAGCCCGTGCAAGAGGCATCTTGGGTTTTGACGCCGCAAATTTCAGCGCGTTCTCCCAATCGGCTGTTTTGATGTACTTTTGAAGTTCAGTCATGAACCCCTTTGTGTTCCCCGCGGTAATCCATAAATACAGCGCTCTTTCGACAACAAAGCCCAACCCGCCGAGTCCCATAAACAAAATCCACACTTGAAACAACGTCCCGTTGTTTTCCGGCAGGAACCCAATCCAAATGTAATTGATAAAAACCATTTTTTAACCTCCAAAGGTTTAATTGTTAATATTTTTGTACCCTGTTCACTTTATTCCCAACTGTTCTTTAAGTTTGGCGATTTTCGCTTCTTCGTCCGCCATCGCTCTCTTCGCGTTCGCCTCTCTTGATGCCAATATCTCTATTTTCTGATTTACGTCCATACCGCCAGAAAATATCGAATTGATTGTCCCGACCGCCAATTGATAGTCGGCATCCGCTTGTTTTTTAGCCGCATCCGCTGCCGAAACTACAACAAACCGACCTTCCGTCGTCGCTTTTGCAAGTTCTGCGTCCAAATCCATTTTCATTGCCTGTGTCTCTTCTATGCTAAACTCAACGGCAAGAACTCCCAAATGCGCTTGAATACTATCAGACCACTTGTTTCTTCCAATAAACAATCCAGCCGCATTTGATATACCGCCTTCATAAACCGGAAACGCCATCTGGACAAAATTCGTATAATATTCTTCCAAAGCGTCAACATACGCTTCTTCTTCATCAGGATCCAACCCCCCCGGAATCTCGGAATTCCGCAAAAGTTTACCCGCCTCTTCAAACGCATAACCTTTTAAAAACCAAGTCTCCATCAAACTAATTTCAGCGTCTTTGGAGTAATCCGTTCTAATCCCGTTTTCATGCGCAAGTTGTATCGCTTTGTTAAATCTTTCTATCGCTTCCTCATAAATAGGATGAACCGCTTCCGACAATATTTTGATTTGCGTCCCCAACTTCACGTCGCTCTTGCCGATAAGCGTCTGATTGCGAACGTCGAAAGCGTAATTTTTAGCCGCGATACCGATTGAATAAATCGAACGAATTGTCCATTCGGCAATCGCTAACCCGACCGCACTCATATAAGAATCGATGACCGGCTTGAACGCTTCCGCTTTCCTTTTTGCGTTTGCGTCTATATCTTTCTGTGTTTTCCCCGTCAATTTAATCGCTTCAAATTCGCTACGCAAAATTTCACCCATATAGAAAAACGCTTTCGCTCCGTCTTCCGGCGACAACATATCGCTTTCCCTAAACTTGGCGAAAACTTGCGTCGCCAAAAGGAAATTCGCTTTCGCTTCCACCATATTATTCAGTTCTTTGTACGCTTGTCCTGCTTTAACTAACGCCTTAACCTGACTGTCGCGGTTTGAAGTAAATTTCTTGGAATAATCCACAAAAGCCAATGCCGCTTTTTGAAGGTCACCCATCTTTTCGTAACTCAAACCGATTGAAAAATAACCCGAAGGAGCAAATTCGGACTCTGCGTATTTTGTTCCCAAAATGTTATACACTTCAATCGCTTTATTGTAATTCTTCCCCTCTTCATAAGTCAAACCAGCATTATACAATGCTTGCGGAGTTTTCGCATCCGTCGGAAAATTTCTGTATATTTCGTAAAACATATCTCCGGCTAAATCGAAGTTTTTCGCACTTTTGTAATATTCCGAAGCCGTAGAGTAAGCGCCTATTGAAAAATCCGGCTTCTTAACTACTTCCGCCGCCAATTTCATCGTGGCACCAGCATCGGCAAACCTTTGAACTTTTGCAAAATTTTCCGCAGCACGAACAAACGACGCCTCAACCAAAGCGGATTTCGGGAACAAAACGTGCAATTCCTTAAATATCGCCGCAGCAGCAAGCGCAGAGTCCGCCGCTTCGTATGTCACAGCAGCCTCAAACCACCCCTTGTCGGCAACTTGGCTCGTAGGATATTTTGAGACAATCCTCTTAAATTCGGAAGCCGCCAAAGTAATCTGTCTGTTATCTCTATAATCGCTCGCTTTTTGGAAAATAGCCGCCGCCGCCAAATCTATGTAATTTGCGTACTCTTCTGTGTTTTTCGCAGTTCTCGCGATAAGAGTATCGTAATTTGCAATACCCAAATCGTACAATTTATCCTTAACATAAGAATCAGCCATAAGTTTAGTCGCCCTGCGAAACATAGACGTATCGCTCTTTCCATAAGAAGAAATCAATGACTGAGTAACCGCAACCGCTTCTTTGTAATTTCCGCCGTCAAAATGAACGCTTGCCGCCAAATACAAAACTTCCGCAGCACTTTCGCTTTTGGGAAATCTCGCTTGATAACTCTTAATGTAGTTAAGAAACTTGGTCGTCGCCGGCAACGCATACGCCTGTGCCGGGCTCAAATTGTTCCTTTTGATTTCAGATTGACGCACACTATCCAAAGCGACTATCGCGTTAAATCCTGCATCCGACTGCGAAATATTAACAGGAGACGTTTTACTTGTGTTTTCCGCTTTCGACTTCTCTACGTCTTTAGCGTCGGTTCCGACAGTATCGACGCTAGCTTTGAAAACCGGAAATTTGCTCAAATCTGCGCTTGCGACAAAGTCATAACTTTCCGCCGCTTTCTCAAACTGACCAGTAGACATATACGCTTCCGCGACATTGTAACGATACTCGTAAACAGCCCATTTATCGTCAGGATAACCCCTGATAACTTTTTCGTAATTCTCAATTGCTTTCTGATAATACATTTTCTTTTCGGCAGGGTCTTTACGCTCCTGCGCCAAAGCGTGATTATAAATAGCTATCGAACTCAATGCGTTCTTTATGTTTTCATCCGCTATTGCTCTGGCAATCGGCTTGTTGGCATTAGCGTTAGCCCAAGCGCTTCCGGGTCCGTAAGCCGCAACCAATTTTTCGCGCTCTTTGTTCGCTTCTTCGTTTCTTCTTCGAATGACCAAACTATTGACAACATTCATATGCGCTTTTGGCGCGTCAATAAAAAGCGGATACTTTTCTATGGCTGTCCTGAGGGCGACTATACACTGGTCAAACTGCCCGTGGTCGTAATTTTTCATACCGACGGCATAAATAACCGTGTCTTCGTAAGTGCGCTTTCCTTTTTTCTTAAAATAATCGATAGCGGCATCTGCGCCCGTCGGCATATCCGAAAACGAAACTGCCAAATATTCTAACGCTTCTCCTCTGAGTTCTCTTTTCGGGAATTCTCTTGTATCGCACTTATCGACATATTCGCCGAAAAGTTCAGCCGCTTTTTGCAAATCGCCACGATTGTAATAAATTTCACCCTTACGGAAATGAGCCATTTCGAGAATATCTGGGGTAACGTGCTGCGGATTTATTTTGTTCAAATTTTCCAACGCGCAGTTAAAGTCCCTTAAATCCGAAAAACATATTTCCGCAATACGAAAATGTCCAGCCGACGCTCTGGTCGAATTGGGATATTTTTTCGTAAGATTTTCAAACGCCGCCCGTGAGTTTTTCGTGTCCCCGTCAAGAAGAAAAATGTTTCCTATTTGGAAATAACCGTCCGCCGCTCTGTTGGATTCGGGATACCGTGTAACCGCGTCTTCAAATGTTTTACGCGCCTTATCGTAGTTTGGTCTTGGTGGAACCGGTCTTGGTCCGAGAGGCGATTTTTCCCATCTGCCCATAGCGATTTCATAATCGCTCTGCGCTTTTACAAAACCGTCTCTGGCATCCTTGTAATACCCGGCGGCAAGCGAAAACAACGCGTCCGCGCAACGACCTCTGTTAGCATTGGGGTCCTTGCAACTATTGGCATAATAACTTTCATATTGCGCGTTCGTCTGCTCTACACCGACAGCGGGTGCAGAACCAGCCGCAGCCGCAGCCGCAGCCGCTTTCGCCTTTTCTTTTTCCAGTGCTTCTATTTTTTTGAGAAGCTCCTGTCTTTGTTTTTCTTTTTCTCTTGCTTCTTTATCCGCTGCTGCATTCTGTCCGTAAACCGTATCCGGCATAATCATCATCGCTGAAAACGCCGCCACCAAACTAATTAATAAAAATCTCTTCATAACTTACGCAAACTCCTTCTTTATCGTTTGTCAAAACCTTAATTTCAACAAAATCCGCTACATTAATGTAATTCACTTACAATAAATTCGCTTGTTTTTTTCAAAACGGCAAAATTATTACCGTTTCAGAGTGAACTTACCACAAACGTTTTTTCCCAGCCCTCACTTGCCGATTCCGCATCTTCAAAACTGTCAAAAACTCCAAAAACCGTGGACCCCGACCCCGACATAACCGCCGCTTTCGCACCGCGTTCAAGCAGAATATTTTTAATACTCTGCAATTCAGGATGCAATAAATATACAATTTGTTCAAAATCATTATGCGTACTTTTTTTAATTTTTTCAAAATCTCCGTTTTTTAGGGCAATTTTCATTTCTTCGGTTTTGTCGATATTTTTCCCGATTTTCGAATAATCTATTCTTTTATACGCCTCTTTTGTGGATACTCCAAACGGCGGAATTACAAGTAAAAAGAACATTTTCGGGCAATTATTTTCAATCGGATACAAGTCCTGCGCCGCCTCGCTGTCAAACGCGGTTTTGCCGTAAAAATAAAACGGAACGTCCATTCCTAATTTCCGTGAAAGCGAAATTTTGCGCGAAAACGGGATTTCTATACCCCACAATTCAAGCAAAAGTTTCATCGTTTCGGCGGCGTTGGCGCTTCCGCCGGCAAGTCCCCCCTGAACGGGGATTTTTTTTTCTATGCTAATAGAAACGTTTTCTTTTATCCCGAATTCTTTTTTGAGCAAATCCGCCGCCTGCCAGCAAATATTCGTTTCGTCCGACGGAACCTGCGGATTGTCGCAGGAAATTTTCATTTCATCCGATTTTTCGATAGTTATGACATCGCCCAAATTTATCTGATGCTTTATTATTCCGAGTTCGTGATAGCCGGCAAACTCGCCTTGCGTAATTTTTTTTACAATATCAAGCGCCAGCGTAATTCTGGTGTAAGAAATCCCCTGAATCATAATCTTCCTTTCAGTTCAGTTCTATCCATTTCCAAATTTTCCATACTCCGTTTAACTTTTTCATTGCAAAAATTTGCCCCGTAACATCTACCGTCCAATCGTTCCCGCCGGACTTGACGCGCATTTGCGACGACTGCGTTTTTACCAAAGCCGAAACGGTGTCTCCGTCGGATATTTCGTACTGAACGCCGCCAGATGCTGCGGAAAACGGCATTAAAAATACTATTTCCTCCGACGATTCAAACATTTTTCTATGAATTTTATGTTCGTTCGCCCATCCCAACTCGTAATAATACCGATTTGGCGGCAAAAATCTGTCGGCGGCAAAAAGCGTATCTATAAAAACTTTCGGGAAAACCGAAATTTTTCCAAGTCCCATAGAATAATCTTCGGAAACTTCCGTATAAGAAGAAAATTCGCTTTGCGAATAAATCAAATTTTCGAACGAATAAATATCTTTATGCTCGTACGCTTCTTTTAGAAGTTGAATCGTCCTTGCGGGAGTACTTTGCGTTTGCGGCGGCGGTCCGTTTTCCGGAAAAAACGGATTAAAACAACTAATTAACGACAGAATTGCCGTAGCGAGGATGAAAATAAGAATATTTTTCACCGATTTCCCTCCAATTTATAATTTGCCATCCCGACGCGCCCGCGTATTTTATGGTAATTCTTACGCCGCCTTCCAATTCGTTGGAAAAATTTTTTGACGTGATTTTGTAAATTCTAACGTTCAAAACCGTCGCTTCGCTTATCGAAATAAATTCGCCGCCCACATTAAAACTCCACGAGCATTCGACGGAAGCGTCGGCGCAAATCGCGCTTAAACGGGCTATAAAACTGTTAGTCGAATACCTCTGTCCATAAACGTCGCAAAAAAGCGTGTCGGTATTTTCAAACAATTCGCGGTAATTATTGAAATTAAATTCCGCTTCGGTACCGTCGACAATTTGCCGTAAATTTAATTTGTCTTCAAATTTTTCGATGGGTGGTTTCGGCTCGTCTGGAACGAAAATACATCCGTAAAAAATCGTAATTACTATAATTACCAAAATTTTCCGCATAAAAATCATCCGTTTTTTAGTAAATCCAAGCATTCGGCGCGAACCGACTCCAAGCCCGCGACCGTCGCAACGATTCCCGTTTCGGCGACTTGTCCTCTGCCTTCTTGGTCGTTATCTAAACGAATATACAAAACCTTCAACTCCGCTTCAATTTTTTTAAGCGCCGCAGCCGGATTTTCTAACGCCTTTGCTTGCCAATAAGCGTATTGCGCGTTAAAATTCTCGTCGTATTTTTCCTGCAAATATTTTTCCATAAAAATCACCCGTTAAATTTTCCCGCTAAAAATATACTATTTGGTAAAAACTCAGTAAAAATTAATTACAAATATAATAAATTGTATAATTTGTTAGAAGTCCGATTTAAGCGACTAAAAACGTAAAAATTTAGAAAAAACCGCTTTTTCGTTTTTCATTGTATTATTTTATTGGGTTAAAACTTAAATAATGGAGGGTATGTGAACGTTCAGGTTACAGCAAGGCACAATCGAAAAATTTCCGATGAAACGGTAAAATTCATCGAAGCGGAAATTGAGGATTTGGAAAAATTTTATGAAAAAATCACTTCGGCGCAGGTGGTTCTTGACAAGCAGGAACACAAAAGCGGTAGCGAGGATATTGTCGAAATCATTGTGAACATAGACAAAAATCAGTTAGTCGGTAAATCTAACGCCGAAAATATGCGAAAAGCGTTTGACGATGCAAAAGAAAAAGTTGTCAAACAATTAAAAAAACATGACGAAATCAGGAAAAAACACAACGGCGAACCGTTAAGAGACGCCGTCGAGAAAATTTGATTTTGTTAATTTAGGATTTGAGGTAGTCGTTTGAGAAAAAGACGTTCGGATTTACTCGTCGGTGTCGTGATATTAGTGGCGTTTGTGATGCTGATAGGCGGTATCATGTGGCTGAAGTCGTTCAGTTTCACCCAAAAAATGGTGAGTTATACCGCCGTATTTTCAAACATCGGAGGGTTGCAGGTAGGCGACCCCGTTTCTGCGAACGGTCTCAAAAAAGGAACGGTTTCGTCCATAGAACTTTATGGTTCTTTAGTCGCGGTCCGTTTTAAACTTGACAAAACGGTACCTTTTACGGATTCTGCGGTTGTTACGGTCAAAAATATCGGTCTTATGGGCGAAAGAAAAATTGAAATATCGCTTTCCGACAAAGGGACTTTGTACATACCGGACGAAAAAGATAACGTCAGCCAATATATAAAAGGAAATTTCGACAGCGGTATCGCGGAAGCGTTCGGAATGATAGGCGATTTTATGGTCGATGCGTCAGGACTGGTGGATTCCGTTTCGACTCTACTTGCGGCGACGCTGGGCAGCAGGGAGTTTAGGGAATTTTATTACAGAACCGTCATTCGTTTGGATACAATTCTTGACGTTGTGGACAGAGTTTTGGAAAATAACGACGATAAAGTCGATTATATAGTAAATAGTTTGCAAAAAACCGTGAAAAATATCGATGTTATTATCACAGAAAACAAAAAAGGTGTTAAGTCAATCGTGACAAATACCGATTCATTAACGTATAGGGCATCGGATTTGATGATTGAATTGGATACGCTTTTGACGGATTTGCGCGGTATAAGCAGAAAAATTGAACGCGGAAAAGGCACGGTCGGTCAGTTGGTTAACGATTCCGCAACCATCAACGAAGTTATGAAGACGCTTTCAAAACTTGACACACTGATTAACGAAGTTGAAGATTACGGTTTGAAACTGCGCATAAAATTGGGACACGGCGACAAGAAAAACAAAAATAAAAAGTAAAGGAGGGGTTATGGCTGAAAAAAAATTGCTTGTTGAAAACAAAAACGGGATTCACGCCCGCCCTTCCGCCGCAATTGTGGAAACGGTGAAAAAATTTTCGTCGGAAGTAACGCTTAAAACGGACAACGGCGAAGCGGACGCAAAAAGTATCATGTCTATACTTATGTTAAAAATTTCGTACGGAACTGAAATTACCGTAATCGCGAAAGGACCGGACGAAAACGAAACGCTTGACGCTTTGGACGCTCTGTTCAAGAACAAATTTGGTTTTGAAGATTGATTGAAATAACGGTATCGTGTTCAAAATCTTTGGCTTTTTCAGGGTAATCGGTAGTAAAGTGCAGTCCGCGGCTTTCTTTTCGCAAAATTGCCGAACGTATGACCAATTGCGCGACGCAGGCGATGTTTCTTAATTCCAAAACAGGCGTACAAACTTTTGTTTTTTTGTAAAAATCCTCAATTTCTTTCTGTATAAGACAAATTCTGTTAAACGCTCTCTGCAAACGCACGTTGTTTCGTACTATTCCTACGTAATCCCACATAATTTTTTGAATTTCGTAAAGGTTGTGCGAAACCAAAACCCATTCGTCCGCAAATTCCGTCCCGCTGTCGTCCCACGCTTTTATGCTGTTTTCATCGACAATTTCTCCCGTATTCGAGGAAATCTTATCAATAGTCCGTTTTGCAAAAACCATCGCTTCCAAAAGCGAATTTGACGCGAGGCGGTTCGCTCCGTGAACCCCCGAACAACTCGATTCCCCGACGGCGTACAAATTTTTTATATTAGTTTCTCCGTCGATGTTTGTTTCCACTCCCCCGCAGCAGTAGTGAAACGCGGGAACGACCGGAATCATATCTTTGGTAATGTCTATCGCAAATTTTAGGCATTGGGCGTAAATAAGCGGAAAATTTTCAATTAAATCGTTATGATTTGCGTGACGAATATCCAAAAAGACACAATTTTCGCCGCTCAACTTCATTTCGCTGTCAATCGCCCGCGCGACAATATCCCGCGGAGCAAGCGACTGCATTTCGTGGTATTTGTGCATAAACTCCTTGCCGCTTTTGTCTTTGAGAACGGCTCCGTATCCGCGAAGCGCTTCCGAGATTAAAAAAGATTGCGCGTGCGGACAAAAAAGCGTCGTCGGATGGAATTGTATAAATTCCAAATTCGCTATATTCGCCCCAGCCCGCCACGCAGCCGCGATTCCGTCGCCCGTAGCGGATTTTGGGTTTGTGGAATGAAGATAAACTTCGCCGATTCCTCCGGTCGCCAAAACGGTCGATTTCGCACGGACGGTGATAATCTTCCCCGCTCTTCTATCCAAAATATACGCGCCGAAACATCCGGTTTTTTGAGAATTTACAAGATGATGCTCGGTAATCAGTTCGATTAGCGTATGGTATTGCAAAATTTTGATTTTCGGGTTGGATTTAGCCGTTTCGACAAGCGTTTTTTCGATTTCCAAACCCGTTTGGTCTTTGGCATGAACTATTCTGTCGGCGTGATGTCCGCCTTCCCGTCCCAAATCCAAATTTCCCCAAGCGTCAGACCTGAACGATTTTGAAAACTCGGCGCCGAATTTCACGATTTTTTTAATCGCTTCGGGACCTTCTTTTGCTAAAATTTCGACCGCTTCTTTTTTACAAAGCCCGCCGCCGGTCGAAAGCGTATCGGCTATGTGGCTTTCTATCGAGTCCGCAGGCGAAAGCACAGCCGCGACTCCGCCCTGCGCGTGGCGCGTATTGCATTCGGAAATTTCGTTCTTACAAATAACCACGCATGAAATCCCGTTATCAGCCGCCGAAATCGCAGCCGACAATCCCGCCGCGCCACAACCGATAATCAACAAGTCGCTACTTTCCAAAATACTACCCGAAAACTTTCATATAATTTGCCGTTTTTTACATAAATATACCATTCGCCTTTTTAGAATATCCGCAAAACCAAACTTTTATCTCTTCACGCCAAACTTTACAAAGCGTCCCGTTCTCTTTTTATTCGGCATAAGCGTTTTCATAAAAAATCATTTAATAATAAAAAATTGCAACCTTTTACGAATTTTTTTGTAAAATTACATCATTCCGTCGTATCTGCCACTGCCGCAAGTTCGGTGCGAAGCCGATATTTGCCCAAACAAAATTTTCAACAATACTTTGAGAACAAATTCTAATTCCCGAAGAGGTCTAATAAAGTTGAAATACGGTGTTTTGACTTTTCAACCGTTTTACAAAATTGGATTTATGAAACGTTTGAGAAATATCGCGATACTTCCTGATGTTTAATTTGTAAAAAACAAAATGTTTTCTTGTTTTCTCAAAAAAAGTTAACAAATTCTACATTTTATTCTCTATTTTTATTACTTTTGGAGAGTTTTTGAGGATTTTTATGGTAAATAAATTTTTTGCGATATTTTTTATTTTTTGCGTCGCCGCCAACGCGAATGTCGCCGTTTTGCATACGCGGCAGTCGAATATTGCTTACACCGAAAAAATTTCGTCCAATATTTCCATTTTTACGGAATGCAAAAGATACGGCGTCAATGACGAAAACGGGCTGTTGCGAGTCGCCGCGTCAAATCCGAAAATTTTTGTTATTCTGGATGCGACGACCGCGCAAAATTATGCAAAACTTATTCGCGGCGGACAAAATCTTGCGCCGCATATAACGATTTGCGACGCGCCGTTGAACGAAGAAGACGCGTTACTTTTGGCAAAACACGGAATCGTTTGTTTTTTGTCCGCATCGCCTGTTTGGCTTATGCAAGGGCTGACGAACAACGCGATAGACGTACGAAACGTCGGATTTATTTACGGCGGCGATGCGAAATTTATCGCTCAAAGCGAAATTTTGCAATTAAGAGCCGAAGGTTTTTCGGTATTTAACAAATTTTTGGACGGCGATATTCTTCCCGACAAATTTGCGCGGTTGGCTGGAAATTTTTTTGAAAACGACGTTTCAATTTACAGATTTTGCGGAAACGACCCGATTTTACCGTTTTTTAACCAAGAGCCGTCGATGGTTTCTTTTGTCGGTCAGCGGGCGGCGGCGGTTATCGTGGATTCTCCCGAACTTGCGGGAATGTTTCGACGTTTTGGTGCCGTAATGTTAAAAACCGACGACGCGCTTGTCGAGCGGATTTCGACTTTTATCGTTTTGGCGGCGCTTTTTGATTCGGATTTCGGCACGCCGAGATTTAGCCGCCCGATAAAAATTTATTGCAAAAACGCCGTTCTTTACGACAAAAACAACCCGTACGGTAAAAATATTATTGCGTTTGATTCAATTTTTTCTCAATTAGATAAAGTTCAGGACGAACTGCAAAAAGTCGGACAAACCGCCGACGCTTTTTGGGAATTGTACGCAAATTTGCTTGGAAACGTCATCGATACGGCGGCTTTTTCTCAAAAAAATTTGAATTTTACGTTTTGGGGAAACGAAATTGTCGCTTTTTTTGAGCGGACGTTCGCAATAACAGGTTTTGAAACGGTTTATATTTTTATTCCGATTGTAATATTTGCTATAATGCTTGTGTGCGGATTTATGTTTTTTCGCATCAGAAAATCGGGAGTCCGCTCTTCCGTTTCGCATTCGCAAGGAAGTTATATTTCGGGAATTATACAGGAAGATAATCTTGCCGCCGTGTTTCAGATGATTGACGGAAATAGGCATACGGGCTGTTTGTCGGTCGATGGCGGCAAGCGGGTTTTTGCGATATATTTCAAAAGCGGGCGAGCGGTTTATGCGGACGATAATTCGGGCAAAAGCACGATTGAGACGATTTACGCGGCGCTTGACTGTCCGAAAGGGAATTTTTATTTTCACTTGAACAAAACTTCGACGGACGAAACGTTTAATTACGGGGCGGACGAAATTCTTATGGGCTGGGCGCAGCGTCGCGACGAGCGAAGCGAAAGGTAAGTTTTTCGCAAATCCGGCAAAAATACAACTTGTTTTAAGTAATCGTATGTACAAAATTATTTATTGAGAATTTTATTTGTAAATCGCTTCCGCATTTTATTATATTATACTCGCGAATATTGGCGGCGGGTACCGATTTGTTATGACGCGGTTTTACGGTTGACGGCAAGCGGATTCCCGAAAATTTGTGGGGAGAAAGGTAATAAAATGAGTGAGACAAACGAAAAACTGAGTGAAAGCCAGAGAAAAGCCAGAGCGGCGACCGCGAAAAAATTGATTGAAGAATCAACTAAGCCGCATGAGAACAACTCAAAATCCGCGCCCGAAAAAACTGCGACCAAAAAAACGACGTTAAGATTAGAAGCGGTCGAACCGGAAAAACACAAACTTAACAAAAAAGATATAGCGAGAATAATCATATTTGTGATAGCGGGTTTCTTTTTGGCTTTGATGATTATGCCGTACGTCATAGACGATTTTCGCTTAGTCATAATGGATCCTTGGGTTCGTTGAAAATGAAAAATTTAATAATAAGGAACGTTAAAATGAAGATCGTTTTTTTTATCTTTATGTTATCGTCCGCTATATTTGCGGATAATCTTCCCGCTATTTTGCAACCGGAAAGGGAAAGAATATCCAATCCGTTGTATTCGGAAGTGATATTTGAAGGCAAAATGGCGCTTGGCAGTGAACCCGGATGCCGCATAACGTGGGTTAAGGTGGCAGTCGGCGGAAACAGAAAAGATTATGATAATCTCAAAAAAATAAAACCGGATTTGAGCAATTTGAATGAGTTGTTCGGAAATCATAAACAGCGCAAATTGATAGAATGGCTTTTGGTTAAAGGAATGATAGGCATAACGGAATGCAAAGACCAAAACGGCAGAAAAAAATACAGCGTAAATTCAAATTACGAATGGAAATTTACTCCCGAATACAACAGAGGTTTGCCGCAGAATTAAAATATTTTGAATCTATTTCTTTAAGCGAGCAATAAAAAAGCGAATATTATTTCTTTTCGGGAACGACCGAAATCATCTCGCGTACCTAATTTATATTTGATAGGCGGTTCCGTCCTGCCGACAATAAAAATATTTATCCCAAAAACCGCTTCTCAAAAGGAACGGAGAGTGTCCGACTTTAACGTCCATTCCCCGTTCGGTTTTCACTACTGTTTGTGTGTTTTCATTCTGCTCGTTTTCCACGACTTCTTGCAAATTCTTTTGTGAAAAAACTTGTGTGACAAATGCAAAATAGAATTTGTTAGAAATCCTAAAAATTATATATAAATCCAAATTTATATCGTCGCAATTTTTTACAATTTCGACGGGTCGATGTCGGCTACGCTGTCGAACACGAAGTCGGGACGATAAGGAAAATCGTCGATGTCTTCAATTTTACTGACACCGGAAAGCACAAGACAAGTTTTCATTCCCGCCTCCATTCCGCCGACTATATCCGTATCCATACGGTCGCCTATCATCAGCGTCTCTTCGGGATGAACGCCCAATTTTCTCGCCGCCATCATCATCATCAGAGAATTCGGCTTTCCGATGATATACGGTTTTTTGCCGCTCGCCGCTTCTATCGCCGCCAAAAGCGTTCCGCAGGCAGGTTCTATTCCCTGTTCGGTCGGGTCGGTCATATCCGGGTTAGTGCCTATAAATTTTGCGCCGTTTTGTATTAGTCGCACGGCGACTTTAAGCGTTTCAAAATTAAAATTCGTCGTAGTTTTTCCTACGACGACGTAATCGGGGCTGCTTTCGGAAATGGTAAAACCCACGTTATAGAGTTCGTTGATAAGTCCGCCGCCGCCTACAACATAAACCGTCGCGTGTTCCTTTTGCTGTCTCAAAAACATCGCGGTCGCCATCGCGCTGGTTATGAAATTATTTTCGGTAATTCCAGAAATGCCTTTTTTGCTTAACTTTTGTTTTAGGTCGCGCGGTGTCTGCTCGGAATTATTAGTCAAAAACAAGAATTTTGTCCCGCCTGCAATCATTCTTTCGACAAATTCGTTTGCGCCGTCAATAAGTTTCGCGCCGCGGTAAATAACTCCGTCCATATCGGAAATTATACTTTTCATAGATACCTCCTTTTTGCAAAATACTTTGTGCCGCAGTCGCCCCACCGCTCAAATACCCCGTACCAATTCATTTTATTTTTTTAATCGTCTCGTATCTTTTATCGTAAATTTTCGGCGCGCGTATAAATTCTATCATTTTTTCTTCAAGTTTCGAATAAATATAGTTTTTTGTACGAGCGCGGGGGCAAAAAAGCGGGACGAACCCTAAATCCTGCCCCACTCAAATATCTGAAAAACCAAACTCAATACGCTTTCAAGTCCTTATACTTCAACTCAAAGTGTCTTTGCCTGCCGCAGGCATAAGTCAATTTGAATTAAAACAACCACCCAAAAACACGCTTACCAAGTGTTTGTAAAAGAAACTCTTTTAATCTTAATTTGTTAATAAATCGTCCGTCGTTCGGTTATCACTCGTACCGAATTTCAAGAGGTAATATAATATTTCGGCAACGACTGGAAGACAAAAAAAATCGGCGAATATTTTGTTTACAGTAAATTAAACATAAGCCGTCTTCGGTTTCCAGTATTTTCTGCGAAATTCTTCCGCTCTTTTGCGGGAACGCTCAAATCTTTCCTCGTCGGACATATCTTTTATTTCTAACCAGATTTTAGTTTGAATTTCCTCTTTCATCTTTAAGCAATCAAATTTCTTATCCATAAATTTTCAACTCCTTTGGGCTTCTAATTTCAACTTTCGAATACCCGTTTTCTTTGTTAATACGGTTATATCCGTTAATTCTCGACAAATTGACGATATGTTTGAAATTCCAACTTGCAAGCACATCGACTTTGTTAATCGTCGTAATCGCAATGTGTCTGCAATCGTCAAAACTTGTTTCCCCTACAACATTCGCTTCAATATATTTTCTTGCAAGCACGTCCGTTTCTTCAGTCGCTTCCACGTTTTCAAAACAATCTTGCGGGTAATTGTTCAGCAAATCCCGCACTTTTTCAGGCGCGTCCAGCAACACGCTGGAAATAACAAACACTATCTCTTTATTTTCAAGTCGTTGAAACAGCGCTTTCGTATCTTTTTCAAATTCTTTGTCGAAAAAACCGCCGACAATAGATGTGTCTATATAAATTCTTGTTTTCATAACGTTTTAATCTCCGTTAATTTTTTGTATGTTTGCCGGAATTGAAAAATAATATATATTTCATAAAATCGGCGAAAATATTTTGTTTTTTGCCAATTCTCAAATATATGTTTGAGGTTTTTGACGGGCATAATGTATTTTTATCGCCGTAAAGTTGGATTTTATCAATAAATAAGAGGATTTTTTATGGCTCGTATCCCGATGACAAAAAGCGGGTTTGATAAATTAGTCGAAGAATTAGACCGCATGAGACGGATAGAATTGCCCGCGATAATAGAAAAAGTCGCCGAAGCGCGCTCTCACGGCGACCTCAAAGAAAACGCCGAATATCACGCCGCCCGCGAAAGACAGGGACAGATTCAAGATAAAATTCATTATCTTGAAAATCGCATAGCCGATGCGCAAATTATCGAAGCCGAAGGAAACAGCGGCGAAATTCGTTTCGGCTCGAAAGTTATTTGCTGCGAAACCAACGACGAAGACGAAAAGGAAGAATACGTTCTGGTCGGCGCAGACGAAGCAAATCCGTCGCAAGGTATGATTTCGGTCAGTTCGCCGCTCGGGCAGGCGCTTTTAGGCAAAAAAGCGGGCGATATAGTAGAAGTCGCCGCTCCCGCCGGAAAATATAAGTTAAAAATAGTTTCGTTTGAGTAATAGCAGGAAAATGATAGACGAAATACGAAATTTTTCAATAATAGCGCATATCGACCACGGAAAAAGCACACTTGCGGACAGGTTTCTGCAAATCACCGATACTATTTCCGAGCGCGATATGCAAGACCAACTTTTGGACGATATGGATTTGGAAAAAGAGCGCGGAATTACCATAAAAGCGCACCCTATTCAAATGAAATACCGCGCAGGCGACAAAAAAGAATATACGATAAATTTGATTGACACGCCCGGACACGTGGATTTCGCCTACGAAGTTTCGCGTTCGCTCGCCGCCTGCGAAGGTGCAATATTGGTTGTGGACGCATCGCAGGGAATTGAGGCGCAAACGCTGTCGAATATTTATTTGGCTATGGAAAACGACTTGACGATAATTCCGGTTATGAACAAAATCGACTTGCCTGCCGCAAATCCCGAAGCGGTCGGGAAACAAATTTCGGATTTGCTCGGGATAGCCCCGTCGGAAATTTTGACTTGTTCGGCAAAAAGCGGCTTGGGCGTAAGAGAAATTTTGGAGAAAGTAATTCGAGAAATCCCCGCTCCGAAAACACAAAACGAGCCGTACACTAAAGCGTTAATTTTCGATTCCGTTTTCGACAATTACAGAGGAGCGATAGCGTACGTCCGCGTTTTTGAAGGAAGCATAAAGGTCGGCGATAAAATCAAATTTATGAAAACCGAACAAGTTTATGAAATTACCGAACTGGGCGTATTCGGGCTAAAAAGAATACCGACGCAAGAATTGGAAACGGGACAGGTGGGATACGTTATCGCGTCTTTGAAGACCCTCTCCGACATACGGATAGGCGATACCGTAACGCTGGCGGCAAATCCCGCGCCGACGGCGATAGCCGGCTACAAAGTTATAAAGCCGATGGTGTTTTCCGGGCTGTATCCCATCGACAAAAGCGATTACGACGTCCTGCGCAACGCTCTCGAAAAGCTCGCGCTCAACGATTCCTCGCTGAATTTCATCCCGGAATCTTCGGAAGTGCTGGGATTCGGGTTTCGCACGGGCTTTTTGGGATTATTGCACATGGAAATCACGCAGGAACGGCTTTCACGCGAGTTCGGAGTCGATATTATCACGACAATTCCGAACGTTGTGTACAAAATAGAGAAGCAAAACGGCGAAGTTATAGAGATTGAACGCCCAGGAGACCTCCCGCCGGTGGGAGAAATAGAATCCGTGTTCGAGCCGATAGCGAAAGTTCAGATAATTACGCCCACCGCTTATACGGGAGCGATAATGAAACTCTGCGAAGAGAAGCGCGCGATTATGGAAACTATGGAATATCTTGACACTACGCGCGTAACTCTCCATTACAAGATACCGATTCAAGAGTTGATTATTGACTTTTTCGACCGCTTAAAAAGTTGCAGTTCGGGTTATGCGTCGATGGATTACGAACTTTCGGGCTATCAAAAATCGAATATGGTAAAATTGGATATTTTGATAAACGGCGATGCGGTCGATGCGTTTTCGTGCATAATTCATAAGGACAAATCCTACAATTACGGAAATTTTATTACCGAAAAACTTAAAGATTTAATTCCAAGGCAGCAGTTCGCCGTGGCTATTCAGGCGGCTATCGGAAGTAAAATTATAGCAAGAAGCACGGTAAAACCGTACAGAAAAGACGTAACCGCCAAGTGCTACGGCGGCGATATTTCCCGCAAGCGCAAACTTTTGGAAAAGCAAAAAGAGGGTAAAAAGCGGATGAAGCAAATAGGCAGCGTCGAAATTCCGCAAAAAGCGTTTCTCGCGGTGCTAAAACGCGACGACGCGAACTGATTTTTTCGGTTTAATTCCGAATAAAACCGAAAAAGCGATTTTGTACGAATTCCTTGAAATTTCTTATGTTTTTTCGTAATTTTGCGAATAAATATTGTATTTTTCGGCGTTGTTGCCGATATTGTACAAAAGGTTGTCCGCTAATTAAATGTTTTCGACGGAGCAAGACGTGAATATTATCGAAATTTTGTTTACCTGCGAATGGGTCGCCACGCTTTTTATCGTGATACTTATATGTATCGCATCGAAAATATTTGTCATACCAAGGTCGTCCCAAAATATTCAGGCAATAAGAGTCGTGCTTATGAAAAGACGCGAGGAGCGGGAAAATGTCGAACCTGATGTGTAAAATACAAAAAATATCGCTTGTTTTTTTGTCCGTTTTTTCCGTATTGCACGCACAATTTACGGAAGAACAAATCCTTGAAAAAATTCGTTGGGACGGCAGCCCGGAAATAGTCGCATATATTGTCGGCGCGGGAGCCGCACTGGCAATTATTTTTATCATAATTACACACAACGCCCAAAAATCCTCAAAAGAAAAATATATGAGGGATTTTATAGACGCGCAGTTTGTCGAAAAATCAAAAGAAGCGAAACTTAACGTCGCAGAACAAACTATGCTCAAAAGTATAACTTGGGTCGTCGCGCCGAAAATGCTTTCGGACGTTTTTAATTCGCTTGTGATTTTTGAAGAAGCGGTCGATATGAAAATAAGAAAGACAATAGAAATGTGTCCCGATGACCCCAAAAGAGCAAACGATGCCGCAGATATTATTTTCGTAATAAGAAGAAAATTGGGGTTTGACGAATTAGTTCCCGAAAAACCTATCGCTTCTACGAGAAATATCGGAAGAGAAACGGCGGTTTCGCTTCTTACGCCTCTCGGCGAAACGCCTTTCGGCAGCGGGAAGGTTACCTCTGTAAACGAATTGTGCTTTGAGGTAGAACTTGAAAAATCCGACAATCCGGTACCAAAAAACATTCAGAAAATCGGCGCGATAGTAAAATTTACCAGAGCGCAGGACGCGGTTTATTCGGCTCACGTGGATGTTCATTCGGTAAGCCCCGAAAAAAATCAAATTTCGTTTTATCATACGACATCGTTAGAAAGAAGCCAGTCGCGACAGCATTTGCGTCTTTCGATAGATATGCCTTTGCAGTGCAGAATAATTAAGAGAACGGATGAAAAAGCAAAGCCGTCCGCCGGCGAGTACCTGAAAGGAGCAATGCTTTTGGATATAAGCGGCGGCGGACTGGCGTTTACGTCAAAAATTTCGCTTTCGGTTGACGACATCGCCTTGTTTTCGTTCGCTTTACAAAAACAAAAAATGGTCGTTAAAGGGAAAATCGTGGCGATTTTGCAACAGGAAGGAAAAAGTGGTATTTACTTCAAACATAGAGTTGTGTTTTACGGCGCTAAACCCGTGGACAATGAGCGAATCATAAAGTTCATTTACGAAAAACAGCGCGAAAGAATGCAACTCGGATAAGGATTAGCCGTATGGTTAAAATGTCGTTCAAATTACAGGTATCTTTGCTGATAGCGACGATTGTCGTTGTCGTCGCTATTGCCGCTTTGCGGATGGATAAGGCAAACAAGCAGACGCAGTTTGCTCAAACGAAGGCGATTCAAACTATGGATTTCGGGTTTCAGGCGATAACCGAAAAAGCGATGTCGATGGAAACGGGGGCGTTTATGATTGATTCGCTCGCAAGTATTTCGGGGGATTCGCCCGATGGCGGAAAATATTGGGTCGAAGTCGTCAAAGACACTATTTCGACGGACAGTATAGAGATAAAAATAATATCGCGAGGAGCGTTCGGCGGCGAAGAACGGTCGCAGGTGAAGAGGATGCTTTTAGTCAATTCCGACTCGACAAATTGGGAAATAGCCGACTAAAATTTTTTTAGAGAGAGAAAAATAATGCCTGCCAAAGTTATGATTAACGGGCTGCCCGGAAATATGGCGAAGGAACTTGCCGTAGCGGCTATAAAAAGAGAATTTGCAATAGTTCCGTATTCTCTGACGGGTCCCGATGTTGCCGAAAAAGAAGTCAATATTGAAAACGAAAAGATAAGATTGATACTTCCCGACGACAGAGAAAACGTCATCGAAAAAATCAAAAACGAATTTTCTCCGTTTATTTCGGTAGATTACACTCATCCGTCCTGCGTAAATTCAAACGCGGAATTTTATATCGCGCACGATTTACCGTTCGTTATGGGAACGACGGGCGGCGATAGGAAAAAATTGATAGAAGACGTGGATAATGCAAAGTTATCCTGCGTAATCGCTCCGAATATGGCGAAACAAATCGTAGCGCTTCAACTTATGCTTGAAAAAATGCAAAGCGACTTCCCCGATTTATACAAAAATTACAAACTTTCGGTCGTCGAAAGCCACCAGAAAACCAAAGCGGACACTTCGGGAACGGCAAAAGCCATAGTCGATACGTTCAATAAAATGGGCGTTAAGCAAATTTCTTACGACGATATACAAAAAATACGCGACGAAAAAGAGCAGATAAATTTCGGCGTTGCGCAAAATTATCTTTCGGGACACGCCTTTCACACATACCGATTGGAATCCGAAGACGAAACCGTCGCTTTTGAGTTCAAGCACAACGTTTGCGGAAGAAATATTTACGCACAGGGAACTCTTGACGCCGTTTTGTTTCTCGCCAAAAACGTAAAGCCAAAAGGCAGCGGACAACGCTTTTCAATGACGGACGTTCTAAAATCCGGCGCTATGTGAAATGGAAATTGTATATAATTTTTATGTATCGAATAAAATAAAAAATCTTAATTTTTTTCGCGAGATAATCCGTCGATTATCTCGTTAAAAATCTTACTCGGACGCATCGCGTTTTTAATTTTTTCGGGGTCGCAAAAATAATATCCGCCTAAATCGACCGGACTATCTTGAACGGAAAACAAATCTGAACATATTTTTTCTTCGTTCTGCGATAACTGCCGGAAAATCGTCGCAAAAATTTCGGCAAGTTTTTCGTCTTTTTTTTGATTTGCAAGCGCTTCAGCCCAATACAGAGCCAGATAAAAATGCGAGCCGCGGTTATCCAAAGAAACGGGTTCCCGCGCCGGCGACTTCTTGTTTTCAAGAATCTTTTCAACCGCCTCGTCAAGCGTTTCGGCAAGGATTTTCGCCTTTTCGCTGTTGTACGTTTGCGCATATTTTTCCAACGACGGGACAAGTGCCGTAAATTCGCCCAAAGAATCCCAGCGGAGAAAATTTTGCTCGACAAACTGCTGCACGTGTTTGGGAGCGCTACCGCCCGCGCCCGTCTCAAAAAGTCCGCCGCCGCCCATAAGCGGAACAATCGACAGCATTTTTGCCGAAGTGCCTAATTCTATTATAGGAAACAGGTCGGTCAAATAGTCGCGTAAAACGTTTCCCGTCGCCGAAATCGTGTCCAATCCCGCCGCCATTCTTTCCACAGAAAAAACACAGGCGTCTTTGGGCGGCATAATTTGAATGTTTAATCCCGAAACGTCATAGTTTTTCATTTCTTCGACGACTTTTTTTATTATTTCTCTGTCGTGCGGACGATTTTCGTCAAGCCAAAAAACCGCCGGCGTGTTTGTTATTTTCGTTCTCTCGATGACTAATCCGACCCAATTTACGACCGCGTCGTGTTTTGTTTGGCAAGAACGGAAAATATCGCCTTTTTTAACTTTCTGTTCCATTAAAACGCCGCCGTCTTTGTCGATTATTTTAACTGTTCCGTCGCTTTTAATTTTGAACGTTTTGTCGTGGGAGCCGTATTCTTCCGCCTGTTTCGCCATTAGTCCGACGTTTGACACGCTGCCTAATTTTTGCGGGTCGAAAGAGCCGTTTTTTTTGCAAAATTCTACGACCGCTTCATAAACTCCCGAATACGCTCTGTCGGGAATAATGGCGAGCGCGTCGCGTAATTCGCCGATTTTGTCGTACATTTTCCCGCCCGCTTTTATCATCGCAGGCATCGACGCATCGATTATAGTGTCGCTTGGAACGCTGAAATTGCTTATGTTTTTGCCGCTGTCGACCATAGCGACCGAAATTTCGTCGAAGCGCGAATTTATATCGGCGACGATTTGTTCTTCAAATTGATTTCCTTTTATTTTGGCAAGCAAGTCCGCAAGTCCCAAATCGGCGCAAACGTTGAGATTTTCAAACACGCTTTTGTATTTGTCGAAAACCCGTTCAAAAAACGTTTTCAATATTATTCCGAAAATTATCGGGTCGCTGACCTTCATCATCGTCGCTTTCAAATGAAACGAGAAAAGTATGTTTTCGTCTTTGGCTGTTTTAACGCAATCTTTCACAAAGTTTTCCAGCGACTTCGCCGACATAACCGAACAGTCAAGTATTTCAAACGGGAGAATCTTTAATTCTTCGCGAAGTTTCTTTTGCGTTTTACCGCTTTCGTCTTCAAACACGAAACTAACCGACGTCTCTCTGTCCGTATTCGTTATGGATTTCTCGGAAGAGAAAAAATCGCCGTCCCGCATGGAAACTACTTTCGTTTTGGAATATTGATTCCACGCGCCCATTTTGTGCGGATTCTTTTTGGCGTAATTTTTAACGGATTTAGCCGCCCGTCTGTCGGAATTTCCTTCTCGAATCACGGGATTTACAGCCGAACCCAGAACCGTCGAATACATTCTTTTTATTTTTTCTTCCGCATCGTTTTGCGGGTTTTCGGGATAAGACGGGAGCGCATATCCTTTTTCCTGCAATTCCAGAATTGCCGCTTTAAGTTGCGAAACCGATGCCGAAATATTTGGAAGTTTAATGATATTGGCTTGTGGGTTCAAACATAACTTCGCTAAAAAATCAAGGTCGTCGCTCACTTTTTGTTCGCTTGAAAGATAATCGCCCGCCGCAGCCAGAATCCTGTGGGCAAGCGATATGTTTTTCACGGAAATTTTTATACCAGATTTTTTGAGGAAGCCCGAAAAAACAGGCAGCAGCGACTCTGTCGCCAACGCCGGCGCCTCGTCTGTTTTCGTGTATATTATTTCTCCGCTTTCCATATTACTGGGTAACTACATAAAACATACAGGCGGCGTAAATTCCTAAAAGTGCGGCGCCCTGCCATCTGGTAAGAACAAATTTTGTCAATAGCGGCGCAAAAAGAATAAGCGCCACCACGTTCATTTCCAAAACTTCTCTTAATTTGATTCCATCATCTGCGACCGGTCCCATTACTCCGACAACTCCGAGTATGCCCAAAATGTTGAATATGTTGGAGCCGACTATGTTGCCTATCGCTATGTCGTTATGTTTTTTGAAAGCGGCAATAGCGGATGTAGCGAGTTCCGGTAAACTTGTTCCCACCGCAACTACCGTAATGCCTATAACCGCTTCGCTTACGCCCCATCTTGACGCAATCGACACTGCGCCTGTTACAAGAAAATGCGAACCGCATATAAGCAAGCCCAATCCGACAATGATAAATTCGATGCTTCTTATGACGGAAACGTTTTTTTCCGAATGATTTTCAACTTTTTCCTCGCTTTTCGCATTGATTACGCTATAAGCGATATAACCGACGAACAAAACCAGAAAAACTGCGCCTTCCCAAATTTCCATAACGTTGTCTCTCAAAAAAAGCCACGCGAGAACGGACGCTAAAACAACTACCGGAATATCAAACTTGAACAGTTGTTTTGAGACGTGTATAGGACAAATAAGTGCGGACAGTCCCAAAATTAAAGCCACGTTACAGATATTAGAACCGACTACGTTTCCAACGGCAATGTCGCCCGAGCCGGCAAGTACGGATTTGATACTGACGACAAGTTCCGGCGCACTTGTCCCGAACGCCACTATTGTCAGCCCGACAATAAGCGGTTTTACCCCAAGATGAAGCGCGAGTTTGGAACTTGCATCGACCAACCAGTCCGCGCCGAAATACAAAAGGGCAATCCCTCCGACGAAAAAAACGTACGGCATAAACACTTCTACCATAAATACTCCTACTTCCATAATTTTCCTCTCTTCTTTAAGTTTAGGATAAAGCTAAAATACTATATTTTAATATTAAAAGTAAAATTTATTTTCTATTTTAATATTTGTCGGGCAGGAAATTTCTTTGTATTCGCCGTTTTTAATTCCCTCTATGCTTAAATTCCCGATAGATTTTCTTACAAGCCGCAACGTCGGAAAGCCAACCGCCGCGGTCATCCTGCGAACTTGACGGTTTTTGCCCTCGCAAATCGTAATCTCAAGCCAACTGTCGGGAATGTTTTTGCGAAACCGTATCGGCGGAGTTCTTTGCCACAAAGACGGAGCGGATATTTTTTTCGCCTCTGCCGGAAGCGTTTTCCCGTCCCGTAAAAGCACTCCTTTACTCAATTTTTCAATCGCTTCGTCGGAAATTTCGCCTTCGACCTGAACCAGATACGTCTTTGGAAACTTATGCTTCGGCGACGAAATCAAATTTTGCAGCCAGCCCGCGTCAGTAAGCAAAATAAGCCCCTCGGAATCGTAATCGAGCCGTCCGCAAGGATAAACGTCGGGGTTTTTTACAAAATCGGCAAGCGTTTTTCGCCCCTGTTCGTCTGTAAATTTTGAAAGCACCAGATACGGCTTGTTGAACAGAATCAACCTCGGCATAATCAGTTTTTCGCTATGACTTTTTTTAGCAAATCAAACGTTTCGTCGGAAGCGGTTTGCCACTTAAATCTTTCAGCCCATCCTCTGCAATTTGCGGAGAGCCGCGCGTACTCGTGCGGATTTTCAAGCAAAGATTCTATCTTCGCCGCCGCGTCGTCGATGTCGCAGAACTTATACAAAAGCCCCGTTTTAGTATCGCTCACGCTGTCGCACAATCCGGGCGCGTCGTTTGCCACGACCGGAACTCCGCAGGCGTTGGCTTCGATAACCGTAAGCCCCCAACCCTCTTTATAACTCGGCTGTACAAGAAGGTATGCGTGTTGAAGCAGGCGCAGTTTTTCGTCCTCGGATATGAATCCCAAAAGCGAAATCTTTTCGCTTAAATTATGCTTTTCAATCCATTTGCGCAGGTTCTTGACAAACGCTCCGCTTCCGGCGATTTTCAGTTTCAAGTCGGGAAATTTCTTTGATATTTTTTCAAACGCTTCGCAAATATCCAAAACGCCTTTATATTTTTGCAGCCGCCCTATATAAAGCAAATATTTTTCGTTTCTCTCGACGTCTCTTTTTGGGTCGGGAACATAAAAATCATAGTTCATACCGCAGTAAATTATCTTAATCCGTCCGTCTTTTATTCCGTAATATTTCAATTCCTTCTTCGCGGAATCGCTGATAATGGCAAATTCTTCCTTTTGATAAAAAAACCGCAGCGTTTGTTCTCCAAACCACACGATTAGCGCCACGGGAAACGGCGCTTCGCGAAAAATCGATGTCAGCCAAAGGTGATACATTTGAATAAGTTTTGGGCGCTTTGTAATTATCGGCGTAAAGAGCGGGAGTTTATTAAACGCCTCATAAATTACGTCGGGCGAAAACATTTTTTCGTATTTTCTAAAATTTTTCCATACTTCAAGCGAATATGTCGCTTCGCCGCCGACGCGGACAATTTGCATTCCGTTTATGTTTTCTTCGCTTTTGCAGCCGCTAAACCCAGACGAAACCACAACTACCCTGTTGCCCGCTTTGGCTATCGGCTCAAATATTCCGTGCATATGGACTTCCGCGCCGCCCGCCCGCGGGTGCTTTATGTCGCGCCAGTTAAAAATCAGTATATTCACCGTTATCCTTTTTGCTATTTTACCTGAAAATAATTATATGCTGTTTTGAAAAAAGAAAGAATTTTATGTTTTTATGTATAATTTATAAACTTTTATTTTTTTTCTTGACAAACCGCTGATTCTTTAACATATTTTCCGTACGGGGTAAAACGTTTCTTTTGCGTTAAAGGGGGG
>Ga0268262_10000476_pt1 | contig 53220 bp, 50 predicted proteins | sample TergutNc150P3_FD_190354 | JGI IMG/M metagenome (GOLD analysis project Ga0268262, IMG submission 190354) | Nasutitermes corniger P3 segment gut microbial community from laboratory colony in Florida, USA - Nc150 P3 (SPAdes) (version 2) | ecosystem: Host-associated > Arthropoda: Insects >... | reverse complement strand
TATATATCACTTCACCAGTATCATCTTTTAATTTATCATGACGTTCAAAACCGAAGTTTTCAAAAAATGAACAAATAATGTTTTGTTCAAACGCAGTAACATATATGTACTCAAAATTATTTAAATAACAATAATCAAATATAGAACGCAGAAGCAATTCTCCGAATTTATTCCCCGATACTCTTTTTGAAGTTTTAAACGTACATATTTTTAACACTTTGCCTGTTAAGTTATATTTTGCTAATTCATTAATTTCATCTTCTTTTTTATAAATTGCTATTCCATCGATGTGATTTTCTTCTTTTATTATATAACAAGAACGATGTTCCAGTTGGCATTTTGTTTTATACCAATTATCAAAGCCTTTATAGTCTGATCTTATAGAGTCAAATATTTCATCCGAAAGACTAACATTATAACATTTCTCTGTTTTAATGATAGGGAATAACTTGATTGGTTCTACCTCAATTGATTGAAATAGAACATCAACATCATCCAAATAATAAACTTTATCAGAAATACCTAAATCTTTTGCCCGCTTATGAATATCTTTATCATTTGAAACTAAAACATTAATAGCGTTTATGTAAACAGCATTTAATAAATGATAATCAACAAAATCATGTGTTGTTTCAGATGGGAGACCTATTTTTTCTTTTACAAATTCGTTATATTTTAAATTGTCCAATAATGGGTATTTATTAATTGCTTGCAAACGAATTTCTTTTCTTTCATTATTTGTATCTCTGTTTATATCATTTTTTATTGCAGGATGTAAAAACACTGAAAAACCAGAACGATTACACTTTGTATAAAATTCATTTATTAGTTTTTGGTTAGGTTCAATATCATCTAACGAGGTTATCTCAAGCGGAATAAATATATTGGTATCTATAAGTATTTTCAATTTTTATATTTCCTTAAATTCTTAATAAATCGAAATGGTTTAAATAAAAGAATTGATAAAAAAATTAAAATTGCTGAGACTATCCAATATTCTAATGGAATTTGTTCCAGCGATGATATTTTACTAGCTAAAGATGTCCTCAATGAAAAAATAGCAAATAATAAGCTACAAAAAATATTCGCACACACTGTAAATATAATAAGGTTTATTCCTAATATTTCTTCGGAAAAAGTTGTAAAAAATGAATATGAATCACTATTACTATTATTATTACCATTATTATTATCTTTATTAAAAATAATTATATATTTACCTTCTTTCATTTTATTTAATTTTGGAATCTTTGATGACAAGTAATTTCTAAACGCAACAACTTCTAGTTCACGAATATTCTTTAATTTATTTCCATTTACAAATGATATATTAAAGGAATTAGGTACTACGTGGAGACAAAAACATTGTTTAATTTCTTGTAAGAAATATTTTGTCTTTATTATTTGATGTACATTATCTGGAAGATTCCTTTTTTCATTTAATTTTACATCATATGTATATGTCTTATGTGAAATATTCTTCATTTCACGAGATAATGATTTCAAAGTTGATTTTATTAAAAATCTGACATAGAAAGAATCTCCGAATGTCATATTTTGAGGTATATTAACTTTAAATGAAACAATTTGCCCATTGTCATCAGTAGAAGGATTATTATCGAGAGGAAGAACAATTAATTTATTACGCGTTGTAAAGTTTATAATGGCTCCATTTCTTTTATCACCTGATATTTCAGAGAGACTTTCTATAGTATCATTAAAAATGAATTTGCAATTATCTTGATCGCTTAATAGGTTGGATGCTAAACAAAATATCTTGTCAGATTTTTTTATAAATGGAGCAACAAACTTAAAATCTACGAATGGTTGGGGCATATCTTTTATAGTAAATTCAATCCCGATTTCAAGAAAAGAAGGTGTGTTTTCAATATCCCAAGTACAAATATGAAAACGCTCAATAGTCAAATTTTGCTTGCTTAAAATAAAATAAGAATTATTCATAATCTATGATCTTCCCCCCCTTAAAATCATATATTCCTCAATTATAATTTTAAATTAACTAAATCTGTCTAAATCCTCCATTCGTTCTTATTTACCTTTTTGCTTTCAAGGTAAACTTATCTTAACCTACCTAAGTATACCCTATTCATCCCATACCTTTCAACCCATTATTAAATGAATTGGTACTTTCAACTCCCCCTCAACAACAAACCTGAACATGATTCTTCTTGCAAATCGCCGCCAGTGTTGAGTCATTGGTAACCAACGTCCCCGCATGCCTCCTTGCCGCAACCATGTAAAACATATCGTAAACAGAATGGTTGTTGTTAATCGCTTCGGAAAAAGCTTCTTCCCAAATAGTTCTGCTGTCGATAAATACATCTATATAATCAAGACCGTCATGGATATATTTTATGCAGTCGTTCTTATTGTAATTTTTTATAACGGTATACTTCCAAAAAACATTGGATAATTCAGAAATATAAACATCGGGCGCAAATACAATTTTTGCTTCTTGTAAAACCTTGTCGAATTTTTTGGATTTTTCTTTTTTTAACAGGATTTCCGCCGCGCCGGAAACATCAATAATCAGGTTCATCTGTTTCGATCCTCACGGATTGATTTTACAAAGTCAAAATTCTTTGCTTCTTCGGGAATAACCCTGTTTCTTGATCTCTCAAGCGCCATAAGTCTCCGCTCCCGTCCGGAAATTTCTTTTTCCAGCCCGTCCTTTATCAATACAACGGTTTGCTGGGCAATTGTTCTATGCTGACGTTTAGCCTCAAACTTGATTTCTTCATATATATCTGCGGGAAAGTCCCTTACCTGTAATAGCGGCATATTTTCTCCTCTGCATACAATATACATACATTTTCAATACTTGTCAAGGCGAGGAGTTGCCGCGTAGGGTTTTTTCCGCAAGGTTTATACAGCTTACTGCTGCGCTTTATAATAAACCTTATAAACTTCTCAATATAAGTGTATACAGATTGAAAAAATCAATCAAAACAAGTATGATATTAGTTAATAATGGCATGGTTCCAGAGTCTATCGGCAATTTATGAATTAATCCGTCCGGCTATAGATGTAGCGCTTCTCGCCTTTCTTCTGTACAAGGGTTACGAACTCCTTGAAAAAACACAGGCTCTTCCGATTATAAAGGGAGCGAGTTTCCTTATTATTGTTTACGGTATTGCATGGGCTTTAAATCTAACAACCCTGCGATGGGTATTAACCAATATAACGCCTTGGCTGTTTATCGCCGTTGTTATAATGTTTCAGCCGGAATTAAGAAAAATCTTCATGCGTCTTGGTCAGGGAGATTTTTTCAGACCAAGCACGACTGTGCATATCGGAAAACTTGACGCTGTAGTTACGGCAGCCGAACTTCTTTCAGAACAAAAGCGCGGAATGTTAATTATTTTCCCACGAAAAATAAATATTAAGAACATTTTAGAAACCGGTACAAGGATAAATGCGGAAATTTCATCAAGCCTTATTGTTTCTATTTTTATGTTTGACGGACCGCTGCACGACGGCGCAATAGTTATACAGGGCGGGAAAATAGCCGCCGCGGGATGTTTCCTGCCGTTGTCGGAAAGGCAGGATATACGTAAAAATTTCGGTACGCGCCACAGGGCAAGCCTTGGTATGGCGGAACAGTCGGATGCTGTAGTTCTTGTGGTTTCAGAAGAAACCGGAGCTATTTCACTTTCTTATGATTCAAAACTTTACTATGATTTATCTCCGGCGGAAATTACGCGCAAATTAATGGAATTACTCGACAAGGAAAGCAGAAAAGAATCACCCTCTCCGATACAGGAACAATCATCAACACAAACATCCCAGCAAACACCGGTACAGACATCATCGCAATACACAACAATGCACACATCGCCTATGCAAACTACAGATCATAAAGAAAGAGCTTCCGTAGGAGAAGACAAAGAGGTTCTTTATGAGTAATGCAAAGTTTTTGGATAAAATACTGGAAAAATGGCCTGTAAAAGTAATCTCTTTAACAGCGGCGATAATTTTAGTCGTTTATTACAGAATGAGCACTTTGGAAACCCGCAGTTTTTCGGTTTCTCTCTTAGTTGAAACAAACAATAAGTTTATTCCTTCAAGTTCATTTACGGATACAGTCAAAGTAAGTCTTCGCGGAGAAGCTAACAGTATTAATTCAATTCCCGAAAAAGATATTGAGGCTTATATCGATCTTAATAAATACACAAACGATGGGGTATACAGAATCCCTGTACAAATACGAAAAAAAGGCGGCGCGCTTGGAATAGAGCCGCTGGAAATAACCGTTCTCCCTGCGGAAATCTCCTTAACACTGGAACAAAAAATTGTACGTAACATTCCGGTATATCCTGTTTTTCGCGGAACAATTGCGCACGGTTATGAACTGACAAGCCAGTCAATAATTCCCGACACTGTAACTGCCGAAGGCCCGCGCAGTATCCTTGAAAACCAGTACGATTTTCTTACGGAAACAATAGATATCGAAGGACGCTACGGAAATTTTTCCATACTGATAAATATCATAAACGAAAACCCGCTTGTTGTTATACACGGAAACAAAATGATCGAATACCGGGGAACAATACGCCGCATAACGCGCGAAGCTTTACAGGATTCTGAAGTTGGAGATGACGAATGATAACCGGAGTCGGAATCGATATAGTAAAGGTAAATCGCATGGAACGCTGGCTCGTTAATTCAAAACTTTTGCAAAGATATTTTCACCATGATGAAATTGAATTTATTTTTTCACGCGGAAAATCGGCCGTTCAATCTTTGGCCGCCAAGTTTGCCGCAAAAGAAGCGTTTGGCAAAGCTCTTGGAACCGGGCTTGCAAATATTGCGCTCAAAGACATCATGATATTAAGCGATAACGGGAAACCGGAAATAAAATTGTGCGGAACTGCGCAAAAGGCGCTGGAAAAATCGGGGGCAAACAGAATGCATATTTCCCTAACTCATGAAACGGAAAATGCCGTCGCTATGGTTGTATTGGAAGAGGCGTAAACGTAGTTTTTATGGAAGACAATGATCAAAAAATTACTTTTCAGTCAAAAAAAGAAGTAACTTGCCCTGTATGTGAAGCTACATTCCGAAAAGAAGAGCTTCGCGTCGGAGGCGGAAGGCTGATAGCGGGAAAACTTACCGAAGAACTTCACAGGCTTTACGAACCTTCAAAAAAATACGGAGAAATATTCCCGCTAGTCTACCAGTCGATAGTATGTCCTGAATGCTGGTTTTCATCCATAGAAGCTGATTTTGCGGCGATACCGGCGGTGAATGCTAAAAATGCAAAAGATGACAAAGAAAAACGCATTAAGGAAACCCTGCTTATTTTTCCCAAAATAGATTTTCATGAAAACAGAACACTAATGGAAGGAGCCGCTTCGCAGTATTTAACATTACGCTGTTATGATTTTTACAACAAACAGGCTTCACCAACCATAAAGCAGGGGATTGCGGCATTACGGTGCGCATGGCTTCTTGATGAACTTGATAAAAAATTTCCCGAACAACATTACGACTGGCTTGGCGTTCTTTTCAGGAAAAAAGCCCAGTATTTGTATAACGAAGCGCTTGCCCGCGAACAAAGCGGAAAGGAATCTCTTTCAGGCATAAAAGTTATGGGCCCCGATACCGACAAAAATTATTCCTATGAAGGAATGCTGTACATTTGCGCATATCTTCGCTATAAATACGGTCCTGCGCATAACAGCGAAGAGAGAAAAACATCCCTTGAAGACGCGCGCAGAACCATTGCAAAACTTTTCGGCATGGGTAAATCATCAAAGGATAAACCCGGGGCTTTCCTTGAAATTGCAAGAAAATTATACGACACGCTCAACACGGAAATAACTGAAAATTTCCCGGACGCATAATGTTCGACAGAGATTAGCATGGAAGGCAGAAATATCAAGCTTCTTCTCGCTTATGACGGTACGGATTTCTGCGGCTGGCAAAGGCAGTCAGAAGAAAACAGAACCGTACAGGGCGTGCTTGAGCAGGCTTTGGAAAAAATGCACGGTTTTCATGTCAGCCTTACAGGTTCCGGACGCACGGATACAGGCGTTCACGCAATAGGTCAGGTTGCAAATTTTTTCACCAATATTGACAGCATCCCCTGTGATCGTTTTGTCCCGGCGCTTAACTCTCTTCTTCCGCAGGATGTGCGTATTCTTGAAGCAAGCGAAGAGAAAAAAGAATTCCACGCCCGTTTCAGCGCCTGCGCAAGAACATACCGCTATCATTTTATCTGCCGTAATTTGCTGCCACATGAAAGAAACTATAATCTCTATCTGTACCGTTTCCCCCGCCTTGAAATTCTAAACGCCTACGGAAGACTTCTTTTAGGTGAAAAAGACTGTTCTGTTTTTGCAGGCGCAGGCGACGCCTCGTTAGAAACGGGAAAATCAAGGAACAGATATATCTACAGAGCACATTTTCATATGGAGGGGGATCGCCTTGTTTTTGAGATTTGCGCAAATGCCTTTTTGCGGAACATGGTGCGTTCAATAGCGGGAACGTTTCTGCACTACGAAGAAAAGGATACGCCGCCCGAAAAACTGCGTGAAATTATAGCTTCAAAAGAGCGCAGTCTTGCCGGCCCTACCCTTCCCCCTCAGGGACTTTTTCTATGGAAAGTCGATTATTAAATAAAAAATCTATTGACAATAACCCTAAAAATCAGCATTGTTCACTATAGACAAAAAATTCTGGACGACACGAGAAAGTGCCGCGCCGTGAAGCCCGGCGGCATTGCTCCTGAAAGGAGGCTTGAAGTAACAGAGTGAAAGGTAGCGATGTTGTCATCACCGGGGTTTACAAATCCTTCGGTGATTTCAGGGTTCTCAATAATGTGAGCCTAGAGATAAAGAAAGGCGAGTTTTTTTCCCTTTTAGGTCCGTCAGGATGCGGAAAAACTACCTTATTAAGAATAATTGCAGGCTTTGAACAGCCTGATTCCGGAACGCTTACTCTTGACGGAAACGATGTGCTTTCACTGCCTCCCAATAAACGTCAATTAAATACCGTATTTCAAAATTACGCCCTTTTCCCTCATTTAACGGTATTTGAAAATGTAGCTTTTTCACCAAGATTAAAAAACATATCAAATACCGAAATTAAAGACAAGGTTAATGAATACCTAAAACTTGTGCGTCTTGAGGGACATGCCGAAAAAAAACCGAACCAGCTTTCAGGCGGACAAAAACAGCGAGTAGCAATCGCCCGCGCCCTTATTAACGAACCAAGGGTGCTGCTGCTTGACGAGCCGCTTTCGGCGCTGGACGCTAAACTGCGCCAGCACATGCTTATAGAACTGGATCGCATTCATGATGAAATCGGCATTACCTTTATTTATGTTACCCATGATCAACAGGAAGCTCTTTCCGTATCGGACAGGCTGGCGGTAATGAATCAGGGGGATATTCTTCAAATCGGCACTCCGCAGGAAATTTACGAAAGCCCCGCAACCAATTTTGTAGCGCGTTTTATCGGAGAAACAAATCTTTTTGACGGAACGGTTGTAAAAGCCGAAAAAATCAATGTTCAGGGCGCTCAGGAATACATGGTGGAACTTGAAATTCCGGAATTGGGCATTGTAAAGGTTACCACTGTTGACGATGTGCATGCCGGGCAGGTTGTAAGTTTTACCATAAGGCCTGAAAAAATAGTAATCAGCAAGGAAAAACCCGCTACAAAACGGGAAGATATAAATTTAATCACAGGGATTGTAGACGAGCCTATTTACTCGGGCTTTCAAACAAAATTTTATGTGAAAATGGAAAATGCGCTTTTCCGCGTAATAAAGCAGCATGCAAATTATTCGGATGAAGGACCTGATATCCGCTGGAAAGATTCGGTCTACCTTTCATGGAGCGCGCTTGACGGCTATATAGTCGAGGTCAAAAGTTGAAGCCGTCCGACGCGCGCAATGTCCGGCGTAACTACGGTCCGCTTTATTCATCGCCGATGGCAGTATGGTTCAGTCTCTTTTTCCTTGCGCCTATTTTAATCATCATTGTTTACAGTTTTTTAAAAAAGGGATTATACGGCGGCGTTGATCCGGAATTCTCGCTTGATGCATACCATTACCTTACAGATTCTGTTTTTCTCAACATAACGCTGCGCACAATTATAACCTCTTTCATCGCTACATTAATTACTATTTTAATCGCATTACCCTGCGGCTATTGTATGGCGCGTAGCAGACGTCAAACATTGTTATTGCTTTTTATCATCATTCCTTTTTGGACAAATTTCCTTATAAGGGTCTTTGCATGGATGAGCATATTGGGAAACAACGGCTTTCTTAATGAACTTTTAGTCCGCGCCGGAATAATCAACGATTACATTCCGTTCTTATACAATCAAAACACCGTGATATTAGTCCTTGTTTATATGTACCTGCCTTACGCAATTTTGCCGTTATTTTCCACTATAGATAAATTTGATTTTTCATTACTGGAAGCTGCCCGCGATCTCGGCGCAAACAAACTTACGTCAATTATTAAAATACTGCTTCCGAATATACGAGGCGGAATTTTTACAGCGGTGCTTTTTACATTTATCCCCATTTTCGGAGCCTATGCCGTTCCGCTCCTTGTAGGCGGCAAGGATTCCTACATGCTGGGGAATATCATCGCAGACCAGCTTTTAAAATCGCGCAACTGGCCGCGCGCCGCCGCAATTTCCATGGTACTGACTCTTGTTACTACGGCTGGCGTTCTTTGGATGATGCATATCCAGAAACGTGAATCTTCACGTAACGCAGACACCAAAAACGCAGAAAACGGGAAAACGGGAGCATAGGATGAAATTTAGTTTTAAAAAAATCGTCCGCAGCGCCATAACCTCCCTAAATCCCGTAAAAACACAGGGTGAAGCCGCAAGACACGCCAGGCGCGCCCTCAGAAAAAAGCTTTCCTTTTCCAATACTGTTTTTGCCGTTACACTAATTTTTCTTTTTCTTCCCCTGGTTGTGCTTGTAATTTATTCTTTTAACGGTTCTACCAGCATGAACTGGACAGGTTTTTCCCTGCGATGGTATGAACGGCTTATTAACTCGCGGGAATTGTGGAGGGCTTTCAGAAACAGCATTCTTATCGCAGTAACGTCCGCCGCTACCGCAACAGTAATCGGCACCGCCGGAGCGATAGGAATTAACTGGTACAGATTCAAACTTCGCGGTTACGTTCAGACAATTTCCTTCCTGCCCATGATTCTGCCGGAAATTATAATCGGCGTTTCGCTTTCAATTTTCTTTGCGGGGCTTGGAATTCCGCTTGGGCTTTTTACAATTTATGTGGCTCACACTACGTTCAACCTTCCTTTTGTTTTTCTCATGGTAATGGCAAGGCTTGATGAATTTGACTTTTCCATAATTGAAGCTGCGGCAGATCTCGGCGCAAATGAAAAAGAAACTCTATTTAAGGTAACGCTTCCGATATGTATGCCGGGAATTATTTCCGGTATGTTAACCGCAATAACATTATCCCTTGAGGATTTTGTTATTACATTTTTTGTCGCAGGTCCCGGTTCTTCGACATTGCCGGTTTTTATTTATTCGGCAATTACCCGCAAGGGCGGCATTACGCCGCTTATAAGCGCCCTTTCCGTCGTTATGATACTGGGTACTGTTTTACTTTCTGTTACGCTAAGAAAGTTCCTGAAATATATTGCCGCAAAATAACGGCTTTATATAAATAAACTTATGGAGGAGAAGATGATCGAAACACTTGTAGAAGACGCAGTTCCGGGAATGGCTCAAAAGGGACTGCGTTCGGGGACGGCGGTAATATGCCTGTTGAGTCTTGTTATGTTAATATTTACAGGCTGTGAAAAAAAACAGCAGCTGTATATTTACAACTGGACATACTACACACCTGAATCAGTTATTGAAAAATTTGAAAAAGAATTCAATGCCAGGGTAATTTACGACGAGTTTGCGTCAAACGAAGATATGTACGCAAAAATAAAATCCGGCGGCGGCGGTTACGATATTGTTTTCCCGTCGGCTGATTATGTATCAATCATGATCCATCAGAATATGCTGGAAAGAATAGACAAGTCAAAAATACCCAATTTGACAAACATAAGCCCCGTTGTTCTTAAATACGCGGAATATGATCCAAATATGGATTATTCCGTTCCGTATTACTTCGGCGCTGCCGGCGTAGTCGTTAATATAACAAAGGTCCCCAATTATGAAAGAAGCTGGTCAATCTTCGGCAGGAATGACCTTAACGGCCGTATGACCATGCTTGACGATATGCGTGAAGTTATGGGAGACGCGCTCGCTTTTCTCGGTTATTCGGTAAATACTATAGATCCGTCACAAATAACAGAGGCAAAAAACCTTATCAACAATTCATGGAAACCAAACCTTGTAAAATTTGACGCTGATTCCTTCGGCAAAGGTTACGCGAACGGAGATTTCTGGGTAGTACAAGGTTATCCTGAAGTTGTTTTTGAGGAAATTGCAGATAACGCAAAGCGTATGGCGGAAACGGTTTTCTTCTTCCCGAAGGAAGGAGGCCCTGCTTATATCGACAGCATGTGTATCCTTAAAGGCGCAAAAAACATTGACCTTGCACATAAATTTATCAACTTTATCCACCGTCCTGAAATTTACGCCGAGTTTGCGGATGTTTTCGGGTTTCCGACAACGGCAAATCTTCCGGCGCGCAGATTTAAAAAAGGACCGGCGTGGTATAACGAGGCAGACCTTGCCAATGTTGAACTCAAAGTTGATCTTGGATCCTATTTGGATCTGTACAATGACGCATGGTTTAACTCCATAAGAGTAGGAGATTAGCCATAGATTAAAACTACGACACCCTGCCGAGACCGCAGACTTTCGCACAGGAATGAAAGTTACACGGCAGGGCTCGTTACAGGAGGTAGAGATGAGAAGAAGGAACATCATCTTCCATGCGGTTTTTGCGGCGCTTTTAATGCCCGCATTTTTTTCCTGCGGTTCAAAGCAGAGGCTGTATATTTACAATTGGACGTATTATACGCCGGATTCTGTCATTGAAAAATTTGAAGAAGAATTCAATGTCAGGGTTATTTACGATGAATTTGCATCTAACGAAGATATGTATGCAAAACTAAGGGCAAGCAAGGGCAGATACGCAAGTTACGATGTTGTGTTCCCTTCAAAAGATTATGTTCCGATAATGATCCGGCAGGATATGCTGGAAAAAATCGATAAAACAAAATTGTTTAATCTTGGAAATATTGATCCGGAAGTACTTAAAATAGCAAGTTACGATCCGGAGATGGAATATTCAGTTCCCTATTTTTACGGCGCTGCCGGTATTGTTGTTAATACCGCCAGAGTGCCGAACTACGAAATGAGCTGGTCAATTTTTGCCAGAGAAGACCTAAAAGGCCGCATGACAATGTTAGACGACATGCGTGAAGTTATGGGCGGAGCGCTCTCCTATTTGGGTTATTCATCAAATTCCCGCGATCCGCTGCAAATTAACGCAGCAAAAGACCTTGTAAACAATTCATGGAAGCCGAATCTTGTTAAATTTGATTCAGAGACTTTCGGCAAAAGCTATGCCAACGGCGAATTTTGGGTAGTACACGCGTTTCCGGAAGCGGTCTACGAAGAAATCACAGATAACCAGCAGCTTTTGGAAAGCACTGTGTTTTTTATCCCGAAAGAAGGCGGACCTTCCTATATTGACAATATGTGCATTCTTAAGGGCGCAAGAAATATTGATCTTGCGCATAAATTTATAGACTTTATACACCGTCCCGAGATTTATGCCGAATTTACAGATAATTTCGGGCTTCCTGCTACCGTTAATGTTCCGGCGCGTCGGTATAAGACAGGAGTTTCATTATACAAGGCGGAAGAGCTTAAAAATACCGAGCTTGTGGAAGACTTAGGAACTGCATTGGATATTTACAGCAACGCGTGGTTTAATTCGATCAGGGCGGGAGATTAATTTATTAAAGTTGTTCGGAAACTGTGTATCAATGATACGATGTTTCTGAACAACTTGTTTTTACTTACAGCAAAACGAAGAGTTGTCGAACAAGTCAATTATCTGTTATTTGGTTTGTCACCGTACCGCTTGACATTTTTTCTTGACTTTAATTATACTTAAGTAGCTACAGTATTATTAAAGGATGGTAAAAACAGGTGAGGCAAAAGTACCAGTTTGGCGGCAAAATACGGACAGTCAGGGAACAACGCTCTCTTACTCTTAAAGACGTGGCGGAAAAAGCCGGAGTAAGTGAAAGCCTTGTTTCTCAGATTGAACGGAACAGGGTATCCCCCGCAATAGATACTCTTCTTGCCCTTGCGGACGCGCTGGAAATAGATTTTGACTACCTTTTCTCTGACTTAAAAAGGGAACGCCCTGTTAAAATCGTGCGAAAAGACGAACGGCCTGCCTATCAAATTAAACGCGGGATAAGATATGAACATCTTGCGCAGGTAGAAGAACAGGGCGGAATTGAAGCCTACATCATTAATATTGAAGCTGGGGCAAAAACCGGAAATGCAGAATACGGACATCAGGGCTGGGAATTGGGTATTGTAGAATCAGGTCAAATGGAACTCACTGCCGGTAACAATGTCTACATATGCAGGCAGGGCGATTCCGTCAGTTTCAGGGCTGATACTCCCCACATTCTGTCAAACCCCGGCAAAAAAACCCTTAGGGTATTTTGGGTAATATCGCCGCCCAAGAATATAGTGAACAAAGCAAACCTGTGAATATAATTCACCGGATTGTATTTATTTAGGAGGAATTATGACAGACCAATTACAGGAAATCGGCGCAAGACTTGGAGCTTTGCGGGACATTTTCGACATTTCCGTTGAAAAAATGGCGCAGACAATGAAAATCTCCGTTGACGAATATACCGCTTATGAAAGCGGACAGCGGGATTTTTCGTTCAGCTTTTTACAAAACGCCGCGCAGGTTTTCAGCGTGGATGTTATAGAAATTATTTCAGGCGAATCTCCGAAACTTACCAAATGCGCGCTTGTCAGAAAAGGCGAAGGATACGATATAGAACGGCGCAAAGCCTACGACTATAAGCATCTTGCATTCACTTTCAGCAATAAAAAGGCTGAACCGTTCCTTGTTACTGTGGAACCTAAGCAAGGCGAAAAGCCGACACTGCACTCGCATGACGGGCAGGAATTTAACTATATGGTTTCAGGCAAAATGGAATTTCACTTTGACAATATAGTCTATGAACTTAACGAAGGCGACAGCATATATTTTGATTCAGGCGTACCGCACGCCATGAAGGCTATTGGCGAGCAGCCGGCAAAGTTTCTTGCTGTGGTAATCAAATAAAGGGGGTTCTACTTATGCTTATATATGAAAAATACACGGGAAAAAACAGAAATGACTTCAAGTCTTATGAAGATCTGGTGAATAACTATAAAATCACCTATAATGACGATTTTAATTTTGCCTATGATGTGCTTGACGAATTGGCAAAAACACAACCGGACGCCCTCTGTATGCTGTGGATTTCCAACGAAGGTGAAGAAAAACGGATAACGTTTTCGGATATGGCGCGGTATTCAAATAAAGCCGCCAATTATTTTAAGTCTCTCGGCATAAAAAAGGGCGATTTTGTAATGCTTGTGCTTAAAAGAAGCTATCTTTTTTGGTACTGCATGATGGCCTTGCATAAAATAGGCGCGATTGCGGTTCAGGCGGCTCATCTTTTGACAAAAGACGATTATATTTACCGCTGTAACTCAGGCGGCATAAAAATGGCGGTCATTACAGGGGATAATAATTGCACGGAGGCTTTTGACGGAGGATTAAGCGAATATGAGACGGTAAAAATTAAAGCGGTAACCAAAGGCAAAAAAGCGGGGAACGGCTGGCTTGATTTTGAAGCGGGACTGGAAGCCGCCTCCGATGTTTGGCAGCGTCCTGCCGGAGCGGAAGCTACCTGCGCGTTGGATATAATGATCATGTCTTTTTCATCCGGCACTACCGGTTATCCTAAAATGGTAGCGCATGATTACACTTACCCGCTTGGCCATCTTATGACCGGAGTTTTTTGGCACAGAGTGGAAAAGGGCGGGCTGCACTTTACAATTTCCGATACCGGATGGCTTAAATCGCTGTGGGGCAAAATGTACGGGCAATGGCTCGGAGAATGCGCCATCCTTACTTATGATTTTGAAAAATTTAACCCTAAGGATATATTAAAAGTTATCGAGAAATATCACGTAACGAGTTTCTGCGCGCCGCCTACTATGTACCGTTTTATCATGAACGAGGACGTGCCGTCTTACGACCTTTCCAGCCTTAAACACTGCACCGCAGCGGGCGAGGCGTTAAGCCAGGATTTATTCAAAAAATGGGAGAGGTTGACCGGGCTTAATATTTACGAAGGTTTCGGGCAGACAGAAACAACAATCTGCTGCGGAACGCTGTACCCCTTCACGGAACCGCACGCCAGCTCAATGGGTATGCAAATTCCGGGGTATGACATTGAGCTTCTTGACGCGGAAGGCAGTAAAGTACCCACAGGCGCGACAGGCGAAATCTGCATGAAGGCGGAACATCCGAAGCCGGGAACCAGCCGCCGTCCGGTCGGCCTGTTTATGGGTTACTACAAAAATGAAGAAGCTACAAACAATTCATGGCACGGCGGATATTTTCACACAGGAGATCTTGCCTATTACGATGAACAAGGCTATTTGTGGTATGTTGGGCGTAATGACGACGTTATAAAATCGTCAGGCTACCGGATAGGTCCGTTCGAGGTAGAAAGCGTGCTGTTAAAACATCCCGCCGTCGCCGAAACGGCGGTAACAGGCATACCTGACCCCATACGCGGCTTCAATGTCAAGGCGACAATCGTACTTGCCAAAAATTACCAAGCCTCAGACTCTCTTGTAAAAGAACTGCAGGATTTTGTTAAAAAGAGTACGGCTCCGTATAAATACCCCCGCGTTATTGAGTTTGTGAGCGAACTACCCAAAACCATAAACGGGAAAATTCGCCGCGCGGAAATACGCAATCGGGATATGGGCAAACCGGCAACAGAGAGCGATATTTAGAATCATCACCGTGAAAGAAGCGGTTGAATGTATCAAGGACGGCGATTGTAATAAAGACAAATTTCTACTTTCAATTTTAGGCCAAAAACGCAATCAAGCGGGGGGAGCGGGTTTTATACGTTACCGAGCGGTGTGTATTCGAGTTGACCTGAGGGGGGCTGACGCTTAAAGAGGTATATCCCGAAATTGACGAAATCCGTCAAATTCGCGGTATGTTGGACTATTAAGAATCTGTGACAAACGTCTTTTCGCCTGTTAAAAAAATAGTAAAAAATCTTAAATTTACTGTTTTGGCATCTTGACTTTATGTCATTTTTATTGGATATTGTTATATATGAGTGATTATCTTGACCCAAATAACGAAGAGCTTTTGAAGGACTTTTTCAGCGAGGCCCAAATGCAGGTAGATACCCTGGAACAAAACGTTCTTGTTCTTGAAAATGAAGGCGCCAATAAAGACGCTGTGGATGAGATTTTCCGCGCAGTTCACACTCTTAAAGGCGGTTCCGCCACTGTGGAAATGATGGAACTTTCTCATTTTGCCCATATTGTTGAAGATGTATTCGATGCTATTCGTTCAAATCAAATTGCTGTTAACGAAGACGTAGTGGATACGCTTTTTCAGGCTATAGATATTATCAAAGCAATGCTTGATAAACGTATGAACGGCGCTGTTTATGAAGATGATACCTCCGTTATAGAAAACAAACTTCATGCACTGTTGCCTGAAACTTCCAACAAAAAAACAGCCGCAAAACCGCCTGCAGGTGCCAGACCTGTGCTTGCGCCTGCGCCTGCTCCAGTACCGGCGGCATCTATCAGTTCGGGTCAAAATCTTACTGAAGAAGAGTTAAAAGAATTAAAGGATTCTGTAGAAGGCGGAATGCCCATATACAAGGTTTCAGTTAAATTTGATCCAAACAGTTTAATGAACACTGTCGGCGGTATCCAGATTTATGCCGCCCTAAAAAGCTCAGGTACGGTTCTTAAAACAAATCCTGATTTTGATCAACTATACGGGGATAACTTCTTTCCTGTTGTTGATTATTATATGGGATCCAAACAAAACCCTGAAACAATAAAAAAATCCTGTATTGTACCGGATGTAAGTCTTGATGCCAGCGTTACCGATATTTCAGGTTCTGGTTCATCTCCTGCAGCAGCCCCTGCGCCTGTAACTCCTGTGCAAAAAGCTGCAGCGCCTGCGACTCCGGCAGCGGCTCCTGCTCCGCAGAAAGCTGCTCCTGCGGCGCCCGCAGCAGCTCCGGCTGCGGCGCCCGCAGCAGCGGCTCCCGCAAAAACGGGCTCTGCCACTTCCGAAGATGCCAAAAAAGCAGCAAAAGAAGCAGGTTCAATACTTCGTGTTGATTCCAAGAGAATTGATGATCTGTTAAATCTGGTTTCTGAAACAGTTATTACCAAAGCTACTTTCAACCAGATCACAATGCAGTTTAATGATCTTTCAGGTCAGCTTCGTGAAATTAAAAACAAGTACCGCGAAGAAATAAAAAATCTTTTTGACAGTCTGCCTGAATATCTTGAAAGTATTCAAGAAGGGAAGTCCGTCAAAGAAATACGCAAAGAAATGAACGAAGAACACGGTTCTATTTTTACATTTCTGGATGATTTTGAAATCTCGTTCAAGAACAGCCTGGCTAAGTTCCGCGCTAATTCGCAAAATCTCGGGCGGATATCCGGTGAGCTTCAGGAAGGCGTCATGCGTATCCGCATGGTTCCGATTAGTCAAATATTCAGCCGGTTCCCGCGCCTTGTCCGCGATCTTTCAAAAACGCTCAATAAGAAAATCAACCTTGTTATTGAAGGTGAAGATACCGAGCTCGACAAGTCCGTAATTGAGGATCTTTTGGATCCGATTATGCACTCAGTACGTAACTCTATCGATCATGGAATTGAATCTGCCGAAGAGCGGCGCGCTGCCGGTAAACCGGAAGAGGGCATGGTATTATTAAAAGCCGCTAATGAAGGTAACATGATCGTTATCGAGATTGGAGACGACGGCGGCGGTATTGATGTTGAAGCTGTCAAAGCTAAAGCTGTCGAGCGCGGGGTTATCAGCCCGAATAAAGTCCTTACAGATGTAGAGGCGTTTAACTTAATTTTTGAGCCTGGTTTCTCTACTTCCAAACAGATAACCGCTATTTCAGGGCGCGGCGTAGGTTTGGATGTAGTACGCCGCTCAATTGACCAGCTTAACGGTACTGTTACTGTTAACTCGGAAAAAGGAAAAGGCACAAAATTTATAATCAAGCTCCCGCTTACACTGGCAATTATTCAGGGCTTGCTTGTACGGGTTGGACCGGAGATTTATTCTATCCCGATAACTTCGGTTATAGAAAGCTTGCGCATCAAACCGGATGAAATCAAAAAAATAGACAATTACGAAGTATTTAATATCCGAAGCGATGTAATTTCCCTCCTGAGGCTTAACCGTCTGTTTGGAATTAGGACGGAAGAGAAGCAGGATTATCACTTTATAGTAATTGTCGGATCTGCTGAGAAAAAGATGGGCTTCATGGTAGACAGTCTCATTGGAGAGGAAGATGTGGTTATTAAACCTTTGCGGGATCAATTTACAAATTCTCCAGGAATTGCCGGAGCTTCAATATTGGGAGACGGATCGGTTTCTCTTATCATAGATGTAAGCCAGTTATTGGAACTTGGGTTAAAAAAGGAGATGGAGCAGCGCCGAATCCGCGAAGCTTCAACACGGTAGGTAACTTATGGCGGCAATAATTAGAGATTTAGAACAGGTAAACGCCGATTTGCAGGAACAAAAAGAGCGGGTGGATAATGTTGACTTTAAAATGGTAACGTTCTCTCTTGCCGGAAAAGATTACGGCGTCGATATTATGAGCGTAAAGGAAATCGCAAAGGCTGATAAATTTACCTTTGTGCCAAATACAGCGTCTTATGTACGGGGAGTATATAACCTTCGCGGTGATATTATTCCTATTATTGATTTAAGAAACTTTTTTCATCTGCCGGTAGATGAAAAAAAAGACAGCATTGAAAATATGCTTATTCTCCACATAAACGATCAGGTTTATGGGACAATTGTAGACAAAATTGATAAAGTTGTTGGCATTAACCATGAGTCAATTCAGCCGCCGCACCCAATCTTTGGCGATATTAACATAAAATTTATCAGCGGCGTTGTAGAAAAACAGGGCGACCTTTACATTATTCTCGATGTAGTGCGTATATTTACCGTCAACGAAGAAGATAAGAATAAGATGCGCGCAGGAGTAACAGATTCTTCAGGTGAATACTTTGTACCGCCGCCGCCAGTAGGCAATGTTCAGCAGCAAGTATCTGCCTCAAATTCGACTATAGACTTTGTAAAGGAAAGCCTTGCGGCTTTAAAGCGGTTTATTGTTACAGATTTAAATATAAATTGGTTATACAAACGTTTCTCCGAATGGAGTAACGGCCGCTCCGGTGAAGCATTGCAGATAAAAACTGCATCGGAAGCAGATGATTTCCTTGCCCCGTTTAGTTCTCCTCACACCAGTGTATTCTGGAGTGACACCTATGCAAGTTCCGTAAAAAAAGTTCTGCCGGAATTTTCATCTACAATTATTAACGTATGGAATATAGGCTGCGGTAAGGGCTATGAAACTTATTCATTTGCCTGTACACTAAAGTCAAAGTATCCAAATGCCCGTTTTAAAATATGGGCAAATGATAATGATATTATGGCTGTTTCACAAGCGCCGAATATGGTTTATGATTTTGATGAAATACCTGAATTTTGCCGTTCATTTATGGTGAAAGGGCCGAACGGCTATTCATTTAGTCCGGCTATAAAGGATTCGATTGTTTTTGAATACCACGATATAGTTAATGAAAACGCTCTGCCGGAGCTTGATATTATTTTGGTAAGGGATGTAATATCGTTCTTGCCGGCAAGCGATCAGACAAGGGTTATTTCTGGTTTTTCAGAAAGACTAAAAAATCGCGGCGTGGTATTTTTGGGAAAGAATGAAGAACTAACCGGTTCTATCTGGCAGTCAATAACAATGGCCGATGATCCTGTTTCAGCTTATTTGCATTGTGCATAAAAATAAAAGGAGAGAATTATGAGAGTCGAGTATATCAACCCCTTTGTAGAGGCCGCTTTCAGTGTATTAAAAGAGTTATTAAATACTGATGTTAAACGCGGAGAAATTTACTTGAAACCCACTTCTATGAAGATCATGGGTGTTGCTGCTCTGGTAGGTCTTGCCGGTGATGTGGAAGGACGTGTTCTTTTTGATATGACCAAAAATACTGCCTTGCATGTAGCCGGAGCAATGAATGGTGAAAATTTTACAACGCTTGACGAGCTTGGCAAAGCAACCATTCAGGAGCTTGCAAACATGATTACCGCTCAGGCTGTAACCAAACTGCATGATTTGGGATTTAAATTTGACCTTACGCCGCCGGCTCTTTTTACAGGTGAGAATATGGAAGTTTCCACTAATCTTGGTGAAGTAGAAGCGCTTATTGTTCCAATGGAACTTGGTGATAATTTTAAAATAGAAGTTAACGTCGCTATCCGCGAACGGATAAAATAAGTTTAAAATAAAAATACCTCCGCTTGCCTAAAGCGGGGGTGTTGATTAAAGTTGTTCGAAAACCCTGTGGTTTCCAGGACGATTTCATTCTGTTTCCATTTTAAATTAGGGCGGTTAGCTCAGTTGGTTAGAGCACCAGCTCGACACGCTGGGGGTCACAAGTTCAAGTCTTGTATCGCCCAATAAAATTTTTGGGGAGTAAACGGGCTGCAGCCTTGGTTTACTCCCTTTTTTAATCAAGATTTAAACCTATAACATTGTCTACAGGAAGGGAAAAAATGAGACCTTCCGCTTTTGTGGTAATTCCGTAAGAAAGACTAACCGCTTCCATGATAGGCAGTTTTTTTTCACGGCTTGTCAGAATCAAAACAATCTCTTTTTCTTCCTGTACGGAAATGCCGAAAAATTTGACGGGACCGGCATGAGCCAGCCCCCTTGCATGGATTACCGTGCCCCCTCTTGCTCCCGCTCCCCTTGCAATATTCATGAAATCATCGCTGTATCCGTTGTTTATTACCGCGATGATAAGATCATTGTTAATTTCCGCCTGCTTGGCTGTTTTTTCTGTCGATGCCATAGTATCTTCCTTAATTAGATTTATTTTTTCATTTTTTTTGATGCTTTCTTTAAAAACCCTGAGTAAGGGTGTATTGATTCCTGAAAGAGGGATCGTAAAGGCAATGCCCGCGCCTGGTTTGTGGAAGCCCAGTTTTCGCCTTATTTCCTTGAAAAGCACGTGAACAAGGACTTCCTGTTCAACGCATAGGATAACAGCTTTTTCTGTAGCGCTTATACCCAATAAATCGTGTATTTCCGAACTGGCGGTTCCCTTCCCCTTGCTGATAAAATGGAAGCGGACTTTTTCTTCTCCTAAGACCTTTGTAATAACTTCGGCCTTGTCCCAGTCAACAATAAAGAAAAACATTTTAAGGCGTGGAATGGCTTTTTGCGGCTGGATATTTTTGTCTTCATTCCTGAAACCAGGCAGCTTAAAAGGAAGCTTAATATTTTTTTTAGGTTTCTCGCCGGATTTTCTTTCAGCCATAATAAGTCTCCTCGAACACGGTTATGTGTCCAAGTTCTTCAGGCATGATACCGCTTATGTCTTTTGCCATTAGTTCAATTCCAACAGCGGAGGCTTCTCTCTGTTTCAGGCTGAAAATCAATCCCATTAACTGAATTATTAAAAGAGGCGTCATGGCAACCATAGCAACAATGCCGAAAGCTTCAATCATAATGTCTCCGCCTGAACCTTCACAGGTTCCTATTGCCAGAGGAAGCAGAAATGTAGAAGTCATCGGTCCGCTGCAAACTCCGCCTGAATCAAATGCAATACCGGTAAAAATTTTCGGCACAAAGAAAGTGAGACCCAAAGCGAACAAATAACCGGGAACTAAAATATACAAAATCGGAATATGCAGTAAAATCCTCAACATGGTTATAGTTAACGCTATAGACATTCCTATGGCAAGTCCCTTCATCATCATTTTTTGGGATATGGCGCCTTCAGAAATTTCTTCAACCTGCTTATTAAGCACGTGAACTGCCGGTTCTGCGGCCACAATAAAATATCCTACAAGCGTTCCCAGAGGCACTAATAACCATTTAAATTGCGATGATGCCAGTTGGAAACCGAGCAGCCTTCCTTCCGGAAAAAAGCCTGTATTTACACCCGTTAAAAACAATATAAGACCAATCAGCGTATAGATAAACCCTACAAATATACGTCCTAACTGATGACGGTGATAACGGCGCGTAATCAATTGAAAAACAATAAAGCAAATTACTATAGCGCCTAAAGCCATGGATACTTCTTTAAAATATATCGGTAATTGAAGGATAAAATGCTTGACTACGTCTTGTGATGTTGCAGCTTCGGGAATTAAAAAATGTTCAATATTTGCGGTACCTGTTTTGTAAAAAATTCCCAAAAGAAGGACAGCTATTATCGGCCCTACACTGCATATTGCCACAAGGCCAAAACTGTCTTCATGGGAATTTTTATCACCTCTAAGCGAAGCGAAACCCACGCCCAGCGCAAGAATAAAAGGAACTGTAATAGGACCTGTTGTAACGCCTCCTGAATCAAAACCAACCGGAATAAACGGTTTCAGACTGTCAGGCGCAAAGAATACAATGGCAAATACAATTGCATAAAAAAAGAGCAATATTACCGAAAGCGGAATTTTAAACAATATGCGCAGCAGCGCAATTACAAGGAATAATCCTACGCCTATTGATACTGTTGAAATAAGTATCCATCCTGGTATGGTAGGCGTTTGTCTTCCAAGTACCTGTAAATCAGGTTCGGCAAAGGAAATTATAAATCCGATTATAAAAACAACGGGGACAATCAACAGCAAATTTGATCTTTTTGTCAATTCAACGCCAATGCCATCTCCCATCGGCATCATGGCCATATCCGCGCCCAGCATAAAAAAACCCATTCCTACGATTAAAAGCATTGCTCCGGCCATGAACATAAGAAGCGTTCCCGAAGGTACCGGTGAAATTACGCTGATAACAAGAACAATAATTGTTATCGGGAGAACAGCGGAGAAAGCTTCCATTATTTTTTCTTTTAGGACTTTATTCATTAGCCGGCCTTATAATTATTTTTATTCACAAGTATAGAAAATTATTTATAAAATGAAAACCTATTTTAGCATTATTTGGATAATTATTCGTATGGGAAAAACAAAGAAAATAGAAAGTAATACTCCGATTTAACGCAGATCAGACCGGGTTAGATGTCCGCTTGAAACTTAACAGGGAGCAGAGTTTTAATTTAGAGAGCGATTAATTCTCGTCATTCGCCTATTAGTCTTCTTTTTCCGGCTCACCAAGTCCGTATTCGGCAAGTTTGCGCAGTAGCGTTTTACGTCCAATTCCAAGAAGGTTTGCGGCTTTTGTTTTATTTCCGTCACAGTGAGAAAGAGTATCGCGTATTATTATTCTTTCACATTCAGCCATATTCGCGCCGAGCTTTATGTTTATCCAGCCATCATCGCTTGGGCTGCGCAGGGGCGGCGGCAAATCTTCTACGGTAATAACTTCCGACTGGCACATAACAACCGCGCTTTCAATACAGTTGTGCAATTCGCGGATATTGCCCGGCCATTCGTAGGCATAGAAGCGGGAAAACACTTTTTCATGAATACCGTTAATTGTTTTTCCGTTTTCTGCGCTAAATTCGTTTAAGAAAGATGCCGCAAGGAGAGGAATATCATCCTTTCTTTCGCGTAACGGAGGAACATTGATATTTACAACATTCAGGCGAAAATAAAGATCTTCACGAAAATTGCCCTTTTCAATTTCCGACTTTAAATCCTTGTTGGTTGCCGCTACGATTCTCACATCTGTTTGAACCGTATGCTCTCCTCCGACACGTTCAAACTTTTTATCCTGTAAAACACGAAGCAGCTTTACCTGAATGTTCTGATCAATTTCGCCTATCTCATCAAGAAAAAGCGTTCCTCCTGAAGCAAGTTCAAAACGCCCTCTTCTTTGCGAGACTGCTCCCGTGAAAGCTCCCTTTTCATGACCAAACAGTTCACTTTCAAGAAGCGAAGATGAAAGGGCTGCGCAGTGTACCTTAATCAGCGGCTTGTCCTTTCGCGGGGAAAGCTCGTGTATAGCGTCTGCTACAAGCTCTTTTCCGACACCTGATTCGCCTGTGATTAAAATGGAAGCTTTTGTCGGAGCGGCCTTGTTCATTATGTCGAAAACTTCACGCATTTTACGCGAATTACCTATGATCGACTTAAACTGCTTTTGCCTGCTCAGTTCTTCTTCCATTCTCCTGTGCTGAAAAAACAATTCGCGGTTTTCAAGCGCCCGCTTTACTTTCATGGAAAGATGATCTAAATCAACAGGTTTGGAAAGAAAGTCCCATGCTCCGTCGCGCATGGCGGCGACTGCCTGTTCTATTGAGCCGTGTCCCGTAAGAATGATAACGGGAAATCCCGGAACCTGCGCAAATATCCGGTGCATAAGTTCTTCACCTGTAAGTCCTGGCATTTTTAAATCCGTTATTACAAGATCAATGTCGCCGTTATTGAAAAGTTCCCAGCCCTCATCTCCGCTTTCCGCGCAAACAACATCATAGCCGTCTCCGTTCAAGAAGTCGGCAAGCCCTTCGCGGATATTTTTTTCATCATCAATTACAAGAAGGCGGAAGTTCATTTACTTTCTCCATTATAAACATATACACCTTCTTTACGGTTGTTTTCAACCGAGGCGGACGGCGTTTCTTTTCTATTTACCGCATCATTCGTGTTATATGCAATCATCTTAGTCTCTTTCTGCGGTACAGGCAGTATTATCCTGAATTCCGTCCCCCCTTCCGGTTCCGAATCAACCGTTATTTCACCTTGATGTTCTCTGATTATCTTGTAAACCTGCGTAAGCCCCAGCCCTGTTCCGGTATCTTTAGTGGTAAAATACGGCTCAAATATCTTTAATAGATTTTCTTTTTTTATTCCTATGCCCGTATCACAGACGGATATTCGTATTTCATTATCAGTATAATTTGTAGCTATTGTAAAAACTCCTCCTTTGGGCATGGCGGCCTGAGCATTTTTAACAAGATTAAGCAAAGCTTGCTTGAATAAGCGCTCGTCAATTAAAATTCCGGGTATATTATCGCTAAGTTCAAGAAGACATAAAATTTTTGACTGTTCCATCTCAAGCCGGACAAATTCCATAACCTGCGAAATAAGCCTGTTGACATTTTCCAGCCTTAATTCAAGCTGCATAGGACGCACAGCAAAAAGAAAATCTACAACAATTCTGTTTAACCTTTCTACTTCTTCTTTTATTACATTAAAATATTTCTCAGTTTTATTGTCAGTCTGATTTGTTTTTGCCAATGCTTTTTGTAAAAGCTGAAGATGAATTGAAATTGAACCCAGCGGATTCTTGATTTCATGCGCAACGCCTGCCGCAAGCGTTGTAAGACTTGCGAGATTTTCCGCTCTTCGCAGGCGTGATTCTGTTTTTCTCTTCTCCGTAATGTCTTCTATATAAATAAGAGAACCTGTTATCTTTCGATCCTGAACAAGCGGCAATACGTTAAACGAAAGCAGTCTGTTTCTGCCTTTATTTACAATGTCAATTTCCTTATTTATAACTCTGTCTCTGCTAATCAGTGTTTCTTTTAAAAATCCGGCAATATATTCATCTTCAACGCATGAATCAATTTTTCCGCCTTCGCTGTAATTAAGCGGTAAAATCATTTGTGCATACATATTTGCCATTACAAGTCTGTTTTCTTCATTACACACAAGGATTCCCGCATTAACTGAATCTATGACATTTTCAAGAAGGCCTATTTCTCTCACCGCGGAGACCAAAATTTCACGGCGTTGTTCATTATTGAGTTTATCAAGTTTTTTTAATGCCCGTTTGAAAAACCCAACCATTTTTTACACCATATTAATAATTAACTTATGGACAAGCGCTTCAAGCGCAAGAGTTGTACTCTGATTTAAAACATCAACTGCCGTAACAGTTTCACCGATGTATTTTTTAAAAATATCGTTAAACTTAACACACTCAGGATCGTCCGCTTCTCTTGAAACAGAAGCTATTAAATCCAGGCAGATTTTAAGGAAGCGAGGTAATGAATCATCTTCAAAATTGCCGCTTTGGGCAAGCAGAGTTTTGACAATACTTGAACTTCTTACCGTGCGCTCAAGTCCTGTTTCCTGCGCTATCGGCGCATAACGCTCTCCTATTGCGGTTATTATTCCCGGAACAGGTTTCGCGTTCTTCTTGAGATTCACAGAAGCAATTCGCGCAAACGAACAGATAAACCATGCGGCAAGAGGATACAATTTTTCCGAGTTTTGGGGAAGGAAAGACTCGATATAGGCGCTTATCAGAGAACCTTCTGTTTTTTTATCAGTTTCATGTACTGTATCCTGAAATACCCTGCGAATTATCTCTTTCTCGCTCTCCGCGCTTCTCTTCAGAAAACGATACGGCCTTAACCGGGATAAAATTGTCTGTATGATCGCTTCACGCCGCTGCGCCGTTAGAACGATACTTACAGTTGAAGGCGGCTCTTCAAGAAGCTTAAGAAGGGAATTGCGGGCTTCTTCTTTCATATTTTCAGCGTTTTCAATAATTAAAATCTTTTTTTTACCGTTAGGCGCAAGCCTGCACCACCATGCAGCCTGCCTTATCTGGTTAACCGGAATTTTTGCGCTTATTCCGTCCGTTTCAAGAACAAGCGCTTCTTTTACCAAAGCGCCGCATAATTTTTCCAAAGCCGTGTCTTTTTCAGTGTTTTCTTTTATTAACAAAAATTCATTTAACTTTTCATCAAAAGACTGTAAAACTGACACGAGCTTTCCGGCTTTCGGATCATCTTCCAGTAAAACGGGTGAAAACCTTATTTGCAGCTTGCGTAACGAACGAAAAAAAAGAAGTTTTGAGTTTATGTTTGAAGGATTGCGCAAAAATACGGAACAGCAGGCTGCGATTTCAGCGGAAAAAGAACGCTTGCCGAGAACCAGAAGGTCATCATGCTGCAGATAACGGTGTCTTTCGCATGAAGAGCAGCCGCATTTCCATGCGGCGTCATTTTCGCATGACAGGACACGCGCCAATTCCAGGGCGGCGCTGCCCTTCCCCGATTCAGACGGTCCGTAAAACAACATGGAAGGCGCAAATCTTTTTGAAATAATATCGTTTTGTAACTGGGAAACAGCTCCCTGTTCGATTATATTTTCAAACACCGGTATTATTCTCCCTTGTGATTATGGGCAGCAGGATACGAGCAAAAACGCTTTCCGATAAAATTGAAGACGGGTCAAAAAGGGGCTGTATACGCAGAATGAATACAACCAGAGCTATAACAGCTACCCCTTCCGCCAATCCAAAAAATATTCCGAGAAACCTGTCCGCGCCGCTTAAATGAATTCTCTGTATGATCCCCTTAAGCATTAGTTCAAGAATTTTAACCGAAAGAAAAACAATTACAAATAACGCAATAAAAGCAATAATTTCAGGAATTAATTTTAAATCCGGCCAGAATTTAACTCTTAAAAATTCTCCGCCGTTTTTGAAAAAAAACAAAGACGCGAGAAGTCCAAGTACAATAGCCGACATGGATAAAAGTTCACTGACAAAGCCTTTAAGATAGCAGCGTATAATAAAAATAGTTAAAAGTAAAATAAAAATAATATCTATTACGCTTATATTCATGTTATTCCTTAAAATGACTTTTTACGTTTTCCGTAAGTATATTCGCTATTATTTTAGCTCCGTCGCTTTCTCCGGCTTTTAATGACGCATTTGCCATTGATTTTCTTTTTTCAGTATTCTGCGCAAGCGTTTTAACAGTATTTATAAGCGCCTGCGGGTTTACATCATTCCCTGCAAGAACAACAGCCGCTCCGGCTTTTTCAAAATAGCGGGCGTTCTCAACCTGATCGCCTCTTGTTCCAGAACCTCTTAAAGGAATTAAAATCATCGGCTTGCCGGAAACCGCCCATTCCCAAATACCGGCTCCGCTTCTTCCCATAACAATTTCCGCCGCAGCTATTACATTGCTCATCTCTTCCTTGATGTACGGATAGGGTTTGTATTTCTCGGAAGCGGCAACATCCCATTCAAGATTTGGTCCCGTCTGATGCACTACGGTATAACTATCGGTTAATTCAGGCAGCGCGGCGCGTATAAGCTCATTTATTTCCAGCGCTCCCTGACTGCCGCCGAGAACAAGAAGTATCCTTGCGCCTTCTCCGACTCCCAAAAAAGCTCTGCCTTTTCCGGCGTCCGCGCTGCGAAAACCGCTGCGAACAGGATTGCCGCTTACCGTTATGCGCTCACGGACTGTTTCGGGAAAGAAGCGTTCGGTATCTTTATACGCTGTGAATATACGGCCTTTAGTGCGCATAACAAAACGCACGTTTATTTTTGTTGCAAGCCCCGGGCTGTAATCGGATTCGTGGGTAAAGACGGGAATGCCGAGAGAAGCCGCCGCCGCACAGGGAGGCACGCTTACAAACCCGCCTTTGGAAAAAAGAATTAAAACTTTTTCTTTTTTAAGAATTTTTCTTGCCGCAAAAAACCCCGCAATTACTTTAAAAACATCTGCGGCGGTTCTTAATGAAAAATAACGCCTTAGTTTACCGGAAGGAATTCCGTAAAAATCTATCCCCGCTTCTTCTACAAGGCTGCGATCCATACCGGAGGAAGAACCAATCCAAATCAAACGGAAATCACTAACGGATAGTTTTTTTAATTCAGATGCAACGGCGAGTCCCGGATAAATATGCCCCCCTGTCCCTCCCCCGGTAAAAGCAATAGTTATCATGAAAACAGTATACTGAAAATTCTACTTCTTAACCAGTTCCGTAATGCCTGTAACAAGCCCTGCCAGATTTTGAATTTCGGACGGAATGATTATTTTTGTCGCCTGACCGTCAGCGACTTTTTGCAGGGCTTCAAGGCTTTTCAGTTTGAGTAACGGCTCATCGGCATTTACGCTTTTAAGCATGGACAAGCCGTCCGCTGTGGCTCTTTGCACATTCAGTATCGCCTGAGCCTCTCCTTCCGCTTCGCGGATTTGGGCTTCCTTCGCGGCTTCCGCCTGTAAAATCACCGCCGCTTTCTCGGCTTCCGCTTTAAGAATAGCGGACGCTTTTTGTCCTTCTGCGACAAGAATCGCGCTCTGTTTTTCACCTTCGGCTTTAAGTATGGATTCACGGCGTTCACGCTCGGCGCGCATCTGTTTTTCCATAGCTTCTTGAATGCTTTTAGGCGGCGCGATATTTTTTACTTCCACGCGGTTTACCTTTATGCCCCATGGATCGGTAGCCTCGTCAAGCACTGTGCGCATACGTGTATTGATCATGTCGCGGCTTGTCAGAGTTTCGTCAAGCTCCAGTTCGCCGATAATATTACGCAGCGTTGTGCTTGTCAGGTTTTCAATTGCGCTCATAGGATTTATTACGCCGTAGGTGTACAGCTTGGGGTCTGTTATCTGCAAATAAATTACGGTGTCTATCATCATGGTTACATTGTCTTTGGTAATAACAGGCTGGGGCGCAAAATCCGCGACCTGCTCTTTTAGGGAAACCCTGCTAGCGATGCGGTCAACAAAGGGCAGCTTTACACGGATGCCCGTACTCCATGTGGAAGAATAAGCGCCCAGACGCTCAATTACAAAAGCGTTTGACTGGGCGACAATTCTGACATTGGAAATGATCAACACCAAAATAAAAAACGCAATTACAACAATTGAATACATAACTACACCTCTTTTATTTCTTTTATTATGCGCACTATCGCATGAACGCCTTCAATGCGCAGTACTTCACATTTTTCTCCCTCGTTTATTACAGAGCCGTCATCCGAACGGGCTGACCAAATCTGACCGTTCAGTTTAATTTCACCTTTGTCAAATTCTTCGATTCTTTTTGTTACAAGTGCGTGCTTCCCCGCTAGACTGTCCACATTGGTTTTTTCCGCGCCTGTCTTAAATTTCTTAAGCGCTATAGGACGTGTATAAATCAGGAGAACGGCGGAAATTGCCAGAAAAATCATTATCTGATATATAAGGGGAATAGGCAGAAATGACAAAAATACCATTACAAGCGCCGCTATCGCAAACCACACGGTTGTAAGTCCAAGTGTTAGGACTTCTATAATAGAAAAAATAATTGTAAGGGCTACCCATATCCAGCGCATGGAAACATAGCCGAAATCAAACAGCATGCTTCAAGATAAACCTAAGAAAAATAACTGTCAAGGTTCTGTTTGCGTCATACAACGTTGAGGTTTTTTACCTGAACATTGAGGTCTTTTTATCGAACGTCGAGGTTTTTTACCTGAACGTCGAGGTTTTTTAGTCGAACGTTGAGGTCTTTTAGTCGAACGTCAAGGTTTTTTAGTCGAACGTTGAGGTTATTTTATCGAACGTTGAGGTTTTTTTAAGGGATTTTGAGGTTGAAAAATGCGGTGTTTTGGTCAAAAAAAGCTTAAATTCGGTAAAAAACGTCAAAAAAGGAGGTAAAAACCTCGATTTACTCCGTTATATTCCCTTCAATTGTGTCCTTGAATTCTGCGGTGTCTTTAAATGTTTCGTCTATGACTTTGTGTTTGCCGCCTGTTAGGTGCGGTTTTATGTTTTCGATTATTATTTTGCCGTCTTTTTTTCCGTGAAGCAGGGCTTTGGTGTCGGTGAGGGTTTTCCTTTCGGTCGGTTCTTCTCCCGTTCTTGTTCCCCGTTTGAAGAAAACGGCTAAATCGTTGAAAAGAGTTTCGGCGGGGTCAACACGGCGTTTGGCGGCTTCTCGCACTGAGGCGTAGTATTCGAGGGCGTCTGTGTAGAGTATGTCTGACGCTTCGATGATTACGTTCCAGAGTATTTCTCTTACCTGCATTAATACGTCGAATGCGGAACGGAGCGAGAGGAAGTACTGGTTGTCGTCCTGAAACTTTTGCAGTGTCAGATAATGCGGAAGGAACTCGCTGTTTTCCGCCGCAAGAAGAAGCGCACGTCCGATGAAGCCGAGTTTTTTTAGGCCGACTCCGTTTAGGCGTTTGCGGTCGAGGGCACGCAGGTGGCGGGAAAAGTCTTCGAGTTCGTCTCTCCAGCTTCTAAACGATTCTTCCATGTCCGCAATGTATTCGGGCGGCAATTCGGGGTTATTTGTCGGCGGACGGCGTAAAGCAGGTGCATTTTTGCTTTTGCCTTTGGCGGTCGGGAACTTTGCGATTACGGACTTCTGCGAAGCCTTGTTTGACATTGCCTGCTTCGCTTTTGCTTTGGGGCGTTGTTTTGCTTTTACTTGCGATTTTGCTTTTGGTTTCGCTTTTGTTGTCGTCTTTTTGTTAGCTGTTTTTTTAATTGCCATTTTATTTTCTCCTTTTTTATTTTTGTTTCTTTGTCGTTTTTTCTTCCCATACAGGAAAGTTTTAATTAAATATTGTGCCTAATACCATTGCGTTATAATTCGGCTCATGCAATTTTTTCTAACAGATGCCTGAAGTAGAGTGTGTCCTCATCATTAAAGTGCGTGGGGTATGTGGACGGGTGGTAGCAAGCATAAGCGGGTATATCACGCTTGCCGTTGTTGTAATAACGCAATCCTTCCTTCCATCTGTTCTGAAAAGAATCATCAAGGCGAAAACCTGCCGGCATATTGTTCCAAAGTTCTTTGCCCCAAACGATGATGACATCGGGATTGTATTCCGCAAGCACCTCGAAAAAAGGCTTTTTGCCTGTTTCCCACTGCCACTTTTCTTTAGTTATTCGCGGTTTTTCCAGTGCAGTCTGAATGTAGTTGTATAATACAAAAGAGCGCCAGAACGCTTTCGTTTCCTCCGGTGTGCACTGGTGCCCTATGAAAACATCTGTGAAACAACGATACGTTTTCATCGACCAGTCTTTGGGTTCGCCTTCTTTGTATGTAATGAACCCTTTAACGACATCTATTATTTTATCACGGCATATTTCAAAATCTTTGCCCTCTTCCTTTTCGAAAGGTATTAAGCTGCCTGCGTCATCATACTCAACACAACCGGGGCACTCTCCGCAATAACAGCTTTCTCCCAGCACGAGTATGCGCTTTCCGTTAAAGCCCGCAGTCTTATAGTTTTCTCCAACCCAAGGTTTAAAGAACACGTTTGTCATATTAAAACCTCCTTAACCGTAAAAGGTGGTGAAACTGTCTGCTTGAACTCCTCTTTGACATCTTCATTTTTTCTTATTTGTCTTATAGATGTAACCTGTTGTTTCGTCTTTAGTTTTGAACCAAACATAAACATTTACGCCGTCTGGAAGTTTCACAAAGTATACGGAATCCGTAAATAAAGATTCCCTCTCTATAACTGCTTTTAAAGCTTTCTGAGAGTATGTTTTAAACTCTTCGCCTTCGATCAAAGTCCCTGATACTCCGGAAAGAGATTTTTGAAGAAGTGAAACAAAATTCTCTTCTGTTTCACAAGAAGTTGACACGGTTTTAATCTTAATACCTGAAACCGCTTCCGGAGATAAAAATGTAAAATAAACTACCACCGTACCAATAAGAAGAACAGCCAAAGTAATAATATAGGCATAGAAAAACTTTATATTTTTAGCTTTAAGCTTTTTTGGAATTTTATAAAAAACTTCTACAAACATTCCCGCCAGTGCTGCAAGTACTAATCCAATTATCGCAAAGCTTATGTCTGTACCAGTAGAGGCTCCCGCTGCTCTCGCACATCTAGCTGAACAATACAAATCTTTGTCATAAGTCTGAACTGGCCCAAGAGTATCATACATTCTACCACATTTCATACATTTGACGTATGCCATTTTTTTCTCCTTTGAGTTTTTGAAACTCCTTAAACTAATATAAAAATAGTGGAACACCCGTATTTTGCTTTGAGTAATGTTTTCCTTTGGACAGATCTATCCCTTGAAAAAAGGTGTATGGGTAAAATTGAAAAGTTTCTTCTATTATAAGTATAAGATATATATATATATATATATATATTCAGAATTCACATGAGGTTTTAAGTGCAAAATGGCGGTTGCTACGCTCATGGTGTAATATTAACAAAAGACGGGGGTTTTTGTCAATCGTATTAATCACCTATTTCTTTCAGGCGGCAGGGGAAAGCCCCTGCGGTGATCTTGGCGTGGATTCAATAAAGGCGAGACCTCGCAAACGCCGTAGGCGTCTTGCGCAGCCTCCGTAAATAAATGCCACGACACTAAGCACCGCAGGGGCTTTTCCCTGCCGCCGTAAGAGAGATAATTACGTATTAAAGTAACAACTGCATAGACAAAGGTTATCAAAAGTAGTAATACATAATGTATGTTTGAGGAAATTGAATACAACAAGTCAGCCTTCAAGCATGGTATCAGCGAAGAAGATATACGATGGGCTTTTTTTCACTACCGTTATGACGGTCCGATTGAGAATATGGAAAATAAATATATCCGTCTTGGTTTTGACCGTTCTGGTAATTTATTGGAAATTATGTATAATGAAATAGATGAGCATACCGTGAATATTTTTCACGCTATGAAATGTCAAAGCGTTTATTATCCTTTGCTGAACGCATAAGAGGAGTTACGATGCCGAGAATGACCGAAGAAGAAGCTTGGGCTCTTGACGAAGAAGTAACAAAAAATCCGCCTCGTGTAGACCCTTCAAAAGCCCGCCATGTGTCCCGAATGGTAGCCATAGATGATTTTTCCGCTGAATACCTTATGTCTGTTTCCACTGTAACACATAAGACGCCGTCAGAAATTATCGGCGAAATGGTACGTGAACGAGCTGCGGTATCTGCTGTAACGCAATAAACAACAAAATTTTTGCGCCGTAAGAGGTAATTGCAACTTCGTCTTATATTTGTTTTCCTCTAGACTTTATGTTATTTTGATTGAAATTAAACAGGGGGAAGAAAATGAAATACAAAAGTGAGATTCTTGAAGTTCTCCACGAGAACGCTGTGGAAATGTATAAAATCGGCGGAATTACAGAAGCCAGTATGTGTGAATATGATGAAATGTGCCTCGCAAACCCTAAAACAAAAAACAAATCTTCTCCTGTTTATGCTAACGATAATTCCGTGAATGTTGAACATACAAGACACGCTTCTGCTTAATTCCTTTTAGTAACAAAAGGTAATAATGCCTAAATAGCGTCCGGTTGCCACCATTACCAAAAATCCCTATAATGCAATCAGGATTAATAATGGGAAAAACACTGACTCAAAAAATATTTGATACTCATACAGCGGATCAGCCCTTTGAAGGCATCTTTGTTCTGCGGCTCGACAGGGTTTTCTGTCATGAGATTACAACTCCGTCCGCGATAGACGATCTTATTTCAAAAAACCTCGACAAAGTTTTTGATCCGTCAAAAATCAAAGCGGTGATAGATCATGTAACGCCTGCAAAGGATTCGCTGACAGCGCAGCAGGGAAAAACCCTGCGAGACTGGACGCGGCGGCACAATATCAAGGATTTTTTCGATATTGGACGCAACGGCGTCTGTCACGCTATTTTCCCCGAAAAGGGATTTGTCCGCCCCGGTTTTACGATTATTATGGGAGACAGCCACACTTGCACCCACGGGGCGTTCGGAGCTTTTGCCGCCGGTGTCGGAACCACCGATCTTGAGGTGGGGATACTGAAGGGCGTCTGCGCTTTCGGCAAGCCTGAAACATTGCGGATCAATCTGCTTGGAGAACTGCCGTCAGGCGTTACACCGAAAGATGTAATCCTCGCTGTCATTTCAGAAATAAGCGTTTCCGGCGCTTCGGGAAAAGTTATGGAATTTCGAGGGCCTGTAATTTCCGAAATGAGCATGGAAGGAAGAATGACGATTTGCAACATGGCGGTCGAGGCGGGAGCGACAAGCGGCGTATGTATGCCTGACATGACTACAGTAGATTATCTTTGGCCCTTTATCGGACCTGACGCCTCCGCCGCAAGCGCCGCAGGCGACGGCGATAAAACATATTCAACCAGAAAAGAAGCGTTTGATGATTTTGCAAAATGGACAAGCGATGACGACGCTGAGTATTCAGGCGTTGTCGATATTGACTGCTCAAAACTGGAACCGCTTGCGACAGTCGGATACAAGCCCGACGAAGTAAAACCTGTGAGGGAACTCGCCGGAACTAAAATCGATCAGGTTTATATCGGCTCTTGCACCAACGGCAGAATCGAAGATTTGCGCGCCGCAGCGGCTGTCCTGTACGGCAAAAAAATCGCAGACTCGGTACGCGCGATCATTTCACCAGCTACCACAGACATTTACACTCAGGCTCTCAAAGAGGGGCTTATTCAAATTTTCCTTGACGCAGGCTGCTGTGTAACAAACGCCACTTGCGGAGCGTGTCTTGGAATGTCCAACGGCGTGCTTGCCGAAGGCGAGGTTTGCGCTTCCACTACTAACCGCAATTTTTACGGACGCATGGGCAAAGGCGGCATGGTTCACCTCGTTAGTCCGGCAGTTGCCGCGGCTTCCGCCATTGCAGGGGCAATCGCAATGCCGAGCAGTATTGGGAGGCAGTCATGAAAATGTTTGGCGGAGAAGTTTTATTTCTTGATCGCGGCGATATTAACACCGATGAAATTATCCCGGCGAAATATTTAACCGAGGACACAAGGATAGCGCTAAAACCACATCTTCTGGAAGATTTGAAAATTAAGGGGTTTGATCCCGCAAAGGATATTGCAGGAAAAGGAGCGGTGCTGACTCGTGCAAACTTCGGCTGCGGCTCATCTCGCGAGCACGCTCCTTGGGCGTTTGAAGTGAACGGTATCAACATTGTAATTGCGGAAAGTTTTGCCCGTATCTTCCGGCAGAATATGTACAACTGCGGCATGATCGCCTGCGAAGTTCCGGCTGCAATCTTGGGAGAACTTTTTAAAGAATTCGCAAATGAAAAAACAATATTAACGGTGGATACTGACAAAGGCAGTTTGAATTTCAAAGCGGGCGGAAAAGAGAAAACAGTTTCTTTCACTCTTAAAAATTTTGAAAAAGCATTAGTGGAAGCAGGCGGCTGGGTCGAGTACGCGGCAAAGCATTACTAACAGGGGACAACAATGGCAGATAAAGAAAAACGGCAAATAAAAGTTTTTGACACTACACTGAGAGACGGAGAGCAGGCTCCCGGCTGCAGCATGAATTTATCCGAAAAGCTTGAGGTAGCAAAACGGCTTGAAAAACTTGGAGTCGATATAATGGAAGCTGGTTTTCCAATCTCAAGCCCGGGCGATCTTGAATCTGTAAAAGCGATTGCGGGTATCATTACCAACTGTTCCGTTGCGGGCCTCTGCCGCAGCCGTGACATTGATATTGACGCCGCAAAAGAAGCGCTGGCAAAAGCGGCAAGTCCGAGGATTCATGTATTCCTGGCGACCTCGCCCGTACACATGGAATTTAAACTCAAGATGACGCCGGAACAGGTGCTGGAACAGGCGGTTTCTTCCGTAAAGTACGCAAAAAAATTCTGCAACGACGTTGAATTTTCCGCGGAAGACGCTTTCCGAAGCGATCCTGATTTTGTCTGCAAAGTTTTCGGCGCTGTAATTGAAGCGGGCGCTCTTACCGTAAATTTCCCCGACACTGTCGGCTACGCGATGCCTGCCGAATTCGGCGAGCGCGTCCGATATATAAAAGAACATACTCCGCACATGGAAAAGGCTGCTCTGTCCGTGCATTGCCACAACGATTTGGGATTGGCGGTAGCGAACAGTATCGCCGCCATTGCAAACGGCGCGGATCAGGTTGAGTGTACGATTAACGGAATCGGTGAGCGGGCGGGAAATGCCTCTTTGGAAGAAGTCGTTATGGGTTTGCGCGTCCGAAGCGACTTTTTTTCAGCCGACACGAGAATAGACAGTACGCAGATTTATTCGGCAAGCCGCCTTGTGTCGCAAGTAACAGGAGTTAAGGTTCAACCAAACAAAGCCATCGTAGGCGACAATGCGTTTGCGCATGAAGCGGGAATACATCAGCACGGTGTATTGGCGAAAAGGGAAACCTATGAGATCATGACTCCGCAGTCAATCGGTATTCCGCAAAACCGCATGGTTCTTGGTAAACACTCAGGCCGCCACGCTTTTGAGGAGCGTCTTAAAGATTTAGGTTTGAGCGTCAGCACTGAAGCGTTAGAGAAAATTTTCGCAGACTTCAAAGACCTTGCCGACAAAAAGAAAGTGGTCAGCGACCGCGATATTGAAGCGTTGGTAATGGACAGGGCTATCTCTGTTCCCGAAACATGGGCGCTGGATCATTGGGCGGTGAACACAGGCTCAGCTTTGGGAGCGGCGGGTGTTATACGCTTACAGCACAAAGACGGCAGGTTTGAAAAATTGGTGTGTTTGGGCGACGGCCCCATAGACTCAATTTTTAAAGCGATCAATCAAATTATTGGCAAAGAGCCTGAACTTGAACTTTATGAAATAGGCGCTATTACAGGCGGTTCTTCTTCGCAGGGCGAGACAATGGTAAAAATAACGATGGACGGCAGGCGTTGGAACGGGCGCGGCGTTTCCACCGATGTAATTGAATCTTCAATAATGGCTTACCTTTCAGCGATTAACGCTATGGAGTGGGATTTAGCGCAGAGTAAGGAATAGTCTCTAATACTCTACAGAATCTGCTCATCAATAGGCTTACCCGAAGGAACCATAGGCAGCACGTTTTCGTCACGGTCAATGTCAGCCTCAATGAGCGCCGCTCTTCCCGCAGACAGTTCTTCTACGGCGGAGTGAAGCGCCTTTTTAAAAGATTCCCTGTTTCCGGCGCGGAAACCGGTAATACCGTACGCATCGCAGAGTTTTAAAAAGTCGGGGGCGGCTCCGAGAGTTGTATGCGAATACCTGCTTTCGTAAAAGAAACTCTGCCATTGTCTTACCATGCCGAGGACTCCGTTATTAAAGACAATTATCAATAGAGGGATTTTATTGTTAGTGAGAGTCGCCATCTCGGCGCAGTTCATTCTGAAACTGCCGTCCCCTGTAAAAAGCGCTACAGGTTTTTTGGGGTTCGCGACTTTCGCGCCGCAAGCCGCTCCAAGACCAAAGCCCATCGTTCCAAGTCCGCCTGAGCTGATAAATGTTCTTGGTTTCTCAGCGGGAAAAAACTGCGCCACCCACATCTGATGTTGACCTACATCGGTAACGGCGATTGTTTCGGGACCAAGAGCCTTCGCTGTTTCTTCTATAATAAAACGGGGGTGAAGTGCGTTTTTTGCGAACGTAACCTCATGCGTGTAAGTCTGAGGCAGATGGGTTTTCCATTTGTCAACTTCACCATCCCATTCAGTTTCAAGGCGAGCCGGAAGTTTTGACAAGAGACTTCCAAGAGTGTTTTTTAAATTTCCAATTACCCATGCGTGTGTTTCTATGTTCTTGTTTATTTCCGCAGGATCAATGTCAAAGTGAATCACCTTTGCGGTTTTTGCAAACATATCCACCTTACTTGTAACGCGGTCTGAAAAACGCGCCCCAATCGCAATTAGCAAATCTGTTTTCTGCGTAGCCTTGTTACTCGCCACGGTTCCGTGCATTCCGATAAGCCCCGTACAGAGCCTGTGATCTTTTGGTATCGCCCCTATTCCCATAAGGCTCAATGCCACAGGAGCGTTAAGCCTTTCAGCTAGAGCGGTAAGCTCTTCTTCAGCTCCTGCGCTAATGACTCCTCCTCCCGCATAGAGTAAAGGCAGCTTGGCATCTTTAATCATTGCGGCAGCTTCTTCGATTTCTTCATCTGCAAACATAACTCTTGATGTCCGTTCATCAAGACGCTTAGCTCGCGCTGAAAGAGTCTCGTCTTTTAACTCGCCTTTCTTTTTCTTTGACGGATTCCATTCGGCGGTCAGCGCGGTAATGTCTTTTGGTATATCAATCAGCACCGGCCCCTGACGACCTGAGGCGGCAAGTTCAAACGCTTCGCGAATCACTTCCGCAAGGTCTTCAACTTTTTTTACAATCCAGTTGTGTTTTACTATCGGCATGGAGATACCCGTAATGTCCACTTCCTGAAAACTGTCTTTGCCCAGGATTCCCGTGGGGACGTTGCCTGTAATGGCTACCAGCGGAATTGAATCCATGTAAGCCGTGGCTATTCCCGTTATAAGATTTGTCGCGCCGGGTCCCGAAGTCGCGAGACACACTCCCGTTTTTCCGGTGGAACGCGCGTAACCGTCAGCGGCGTGGGCGGCATGCTGTTCGTGGCTTACAAGGATATGGCGAATCTTGTCGCTGTGTTTAAAAAGCTCGTCGTAAATATTCAAAACCGCGCCGCCGGGATAGCCGAAAATTGTATCCACTCCCTGTTCAATCAGGGACTCAACCAATATTTGCGCGCCTGTGCACTTCATTTTAATCTCCTTTACTTAGGCTCAGTAAAAACCGCTCCTGATGCGGCTGATCCCACTTGCGCCGCATAACGGGCAAGATAACCGACAGGGTTCTTGGAAAGAGGTTTCCAATTTTTCCGCCGCTTCTCAATTTCTTCATCACTTATCTTCACGTTTATCGAAAGTCCGTCAATGTCGATGGCGATAATGTCGCCTTCGTTTATGATACCGATGTTTCCGCCCAACGCCGCTTCGGGAGAGACGTGTCCGATAGACGCGCCTTTGGATGCACCGGAGAAACGCCCGTCAGTAATCAGAGCGACTTTGTCGTCTAGTCCCATGCCTGCTAGAGCCGCTGTTGGTGCAAGCATTTCTTTCATACCCGGACCGCCCTTAGGTCCTTCATAACGGATAACGACAACATCCCCCGCTTTTATTTTTTTCCCCATGATAGCGTCAAACGCCGTCTCCTCGGAATTGAAAACTCTTGCAGGTCCTTCGTGTTTCAGCATGGAAGGGGCTACCGCGCTTCGCTTTACGACACAGCCGTCTTGAGCGATGTTTCCTTTCAGGGCGGCGAGTCCTCCTGTCGATGAGTAGGGATTTTCAATCGGTCTTATAACATCGGGATTGCGGTTTTCCGCCTTGCCCAACGCATCGCCCAGACAGCCGTACACTGTTGAGGCTTTAAGATCGACAAGGTTCTTTTTAGAAAGTTCTTTTAAGACAGCGGGAATCCCGCCTGCCGTGTGCAAGTCTTCGATTGCGTCCTTCCCTGCAGGGGCAAGGCGGCAAAGGTTGGGAGTAACTTCGCTTACCTTGTTAAGAAGCTCAAGATCGAGTTTAAAGCCTGCTTCCCATGCAACTGCCGGAAGATGAAGAGCGGTATTTGTAGAACAGCCTAACGCCATGTCGAGGGCGAGGGCGTTCATAAACGCTTTTTCTGTGAGTATGCTTTTTGGACGCAGGTCTTTTTTGAGTACGTCCAATATCAACATTCCTGTTTTTTTGGCAAGGCGGATACGTTCCGCCATTACGGCGGGAATAGTGCCGTTGCCCGGCAAAGCCATTCCCAACGCTTCGGTTACGCAGTTCATCGAGTTTGCCGTAAACATTCCGGCGCAAGAACCGCAACCCGGGCAGGAAAGGTTTTCAAGCTCCTCAAGTTCCGCTTCGCTGATCTTTCCCGCCGCTACAGCGCCTACCGCCTCAAACATTGTTGTAAGCGTCAGCGGTTTTCCGTCCTTACGCCCTGCAAGCATCGGTCCGCCTGAAACAAAAACAGACGGAAGGTTAAGCCGAGCGGAAGACATCAGCATACCCGGCACTATCTTGTCGCAGTTGGGGATAAAGACAAGAGCGTCAAAGGCGTGAGCCGTCGCCATACATTCAATTGAGTCTGCGATAAGCTCCCTTGTCGGCAATGAGTATCTCATTCCCTCATGACCCATCGCTATTCCGTCGCATACACCGATTACCGGAAAGACGACGGGTACGCCGCCTGCCATGCGAACACCTTCCGACACGGCGCGAGCGATATTGTCTAAGTGCATGTGTCCCGGCACTATTTCACTCTTAGCGCACGCAATACCGATTAACGGTCTTTTAAATTCTTCTTCAATAAAACCCAACGCCTTAAAGAGAGAACGGTGAGGCGCTTTGGCTATTCCCTTATTTACAGAATCGCTTTTCATATTTTCTCCAACGCTTTGAGCACTGCTTCGCCCATTGCTTTAGTTCCTACAATTTTCTCGTTACTGTTCGCATTGCTTCTGCTTGCGATGTCTACAGTCCGCAGTCCTTGATCCAGCACATTGTTGACCGCTGTTTCAATGGCAACGGCTTCTTTTTCAAGACCGAAAGAGTAGCGGAGCATCATCGCCGCCGAAAGAATTGTGGCGAGCGGATTAGCGATGTCTTTCCCCGCGATGTCGGGGGCGGAACCGTGGATAGGCTCATACATTCCCGGTCTTGTTCCGCCTTGCACAGGAGCGCCGAGACTCGCGGAAGCGAGCATACCGATTGAACCTGTAAGCACGGACGCCTCGTCGGAAAGTATGTCGCCGAAAAGATTTGATGTAACGATAACGTCGAATTGTCCGGGGGCGCGTATTAACTGCATGGCGGCGTTATCAACGTAGAGATAACTTGTTTCTATGTCGGGATAGTCCTTTGAAACTACGGCGGCAACTTCGCGCCAAAAACGTGACGACTCAAGCACGTTCGCCTTGTCCACTACGCAGAGTTTTTTACGCCGCACCGCCGCCGCCTCATAGCCTGCTCGTAGTACACGCTCAATTTCCATCCATGAATATGTCTCGGTATCAAAAGCCGCTCCGGGAGTGTGTCCGTTTGAAGCTTCGTCAATTCGTCCTCGCTTACCGAAGTACAGACCGCCTGTCAGTTCTCTTACGATTAATAAATCGAAAGCGGCTTTTCCATCGCTGTTGCTTGTGATAAGCACTTCATCCTTAACAGGGCAAGCCGATTTTAATTGAGGGAGCAGAGCGGCAGGGCGGAGATTTGCGAAAACGCCGAGCCCCGAGCGAAGTCCAAGCAACGCTCTTTCAGGACGCAGATGCCCGGGAAGCGTGTCCCACTTAGGACCGCCGACCGCTCCCAAAAGAAGAGCGTCGCACTGCTTCGCCGCTTCAAGAGTTTCTTTGGGTAATGGCTCTCCTGTGTGATCAATGGCAAGACCGCCTGCTTCAAGTTCGACATAGTTAAAAATATGACCGTACTTGTCGCCCACTGCGTCAAGAACTTCGAGGGTCGGCGCAATCACTTCGGGTCCAATTCCGTCTCCGGGTACTACCGCAACTGAAAATTTCATTTCCTATCTCCTTCCTTTCCAAATAATGGCGGTTTACGACGTTCTGCCAAAGGCAGAATGTAGGGCGGCTAGCCGCCCGTAAACCGCTTTGATAAGCGACGTTTTAATGTCGCTTATCTTGTGTGTATCTGCCGTTTTAATGGCAGATACACACATCTATAAATACGCTTTGAAGCGTCGTTCAATGTCTTCAATTAATTTATACTCGATCGAATCCACAAGCGCCGCACGGCTTGCGTCGATTATGTCCTCCGAAACTCCGACCGTTGTCCAACTTTGTTTGCCGTCGGAAGAAGAGATAAGGACTCGAACCTTCGCCGCTGTCGCGGCGTTGCCGTCGATTACCCTGACTTTGTAATCGGTAAGCCGAACTTCTTGCAGTTCGGGGTAAAAATGTTTCAACGCTCTGCGCAGCGCGCCGTCCATAGCGTTGACAGGTCCGTCTCCTTCGGCGGCGGCGATTTCTTCCTGTCCGTCAACATGGACTTTAACCCATGCGTGGGAGCAGGCGATTGTTTCGCCTGTCGGGTGTTCGCTTACCACACGGTAAGCTTCAATCTTAAACAGCGGCTTGTAGCGACCAAGCTCTCGGCGGACAAGAAGATCGAAACTGCCGTCCGCTCCTTCAAACTGCCAGCCGTCCGCTTCGAGAGTTTTCAATTTTTGGGCGAGGGCGGCAGTTACAGGATGATCCCTTGTAATAGAAGGATCGATTTTTTTCGCTCTCTCCGCTATCGCTGAGCGTCCGCCGACTTCGCTCATTAAAAAATGCCGATCGTTCCCGACAAGGGAAGGATCGATATGCTCAAAAGATTTGCTCACCTTTAAAATTCCGTCGGCGTGCATTCCTGCCTTGTGGGTGAAAGCGTGGCTTCCCACATAGGGCATATTACCCGGCACGGCGACATTCGCGGTCTCCGCTACAATTCGGGTTATCTCGGAAAGCATTTCCATCTTTCCTTCGGGCAGACAGCGGAAACCGAGTTTTAATTCAAGACTTGGTATAACCGCCGCAAGACTTGTGTTGCCGCACCTTTCGCCGAAGCCGACAAGCGTTCCTTGAACATGGCGGCATCCTGCAAGGACGGCGGTAATAGTGTTTGCGCTTGCCATGTCGGCGTCGTTGTGAGCGTGAATACCGAGGAGGCATTTGTCATTGCCGCCGATAATTTTTGCCGCTTCCTTGACCGCTTTCTCTATTGTGTCGGGGAAAGTTCCGCCGTTTGTATCGCACAGTATTATGCGATCCGCTCCTGCGGTCATAGCGGTCTTTAGAGTAGTAAGGGCGTATTCGGGGTTTGCCTTCCAACCGTCAAAAAAATGTTCGGCGTCGTAAAAAACCTGTTTCCCTTTTTCTTTAAGGAAAGTTATCGTTTCCGAAATCATCGCAAGGTTTTCCTCGTGGCTTACCCTCAGCACTTCCGTAACATGAAGGTCCCAACTCTTGCCGAAGATAACCACCGCTTGAGTATTAGCGTCAAGCAAACTTAAAAGACTTGAGTCCTCGCTCGCTTTGACACCTTTTTTTCGGGTAGCGCCGAAAGCGCAGAGTTTTGCGTGTTCAAGTTTAAGGTTTTCGGCAAGACGGAAAAATTCCATATCCTTGGGATTGCTTCCCGGGTTTCCCGCCTCGATCCATGCTACTCCTAGATCGTCCAAGGCTTTAACCACGTCGAGTTTGTCCTGTACGGAAAAAGTTATCCCCTCGCCCTGAGCGCCGTCCCTTAAAGTGGTGTCGAAAATTTCCAGAGGTGTTAAATTGGACGGCGTTCGCTCTTGGCTGCTCATTAAATTATTTTTCCTCGTTCTTCTTTAACCATGACATCATTGCGCGGAGCTCATTTCCCGTTTTCTCGATTGGATGTTCCGCCTCAATCGCCCTCATGCGGTTAAAGAACGGACGGTTCACTTGGTTTTCAAGTATCCATTCCCTTGCGAATTTGCCTGTTTGAATATCCTTCAATACCTGACGCATTGTGTCCTTTGTCTCTTTGGTGATGATCTTCGGTCCCGTAATATAATCGCCGTATTCGGCAGTGTCGGAAATCGAATAACGCATAAAGGAAAGTCCGCCTCTGTTTACAAGATCGATGATAAGTTTCATTTCGTGCATTACTTCAAAGTATGCGCTCTCAGGCTGATAGCCTGCTTCAACAAGCACTTCGTAGCCTGCTTTCATCAGCGCCGAAACGCCGCCGCAAAGTACCGCCTGCTCCCCGAAAAGATCGGTTTCTGTTTCTTCCTTAAAAGTTGTTTCCAATATTCCGGCTCTCGCGCCGCCGATTCCCATAGCGTAAGCCATAGCCAATTTTTTCGCGTCTCCGCTCGCGTCCTGATGAACGGCGATAAGGCAGGGTACGCCTGCGCCCAGTTTGTACTGTTCTCGTACAGTGTGACCCGGTCCCTTGGGAGCGATCATTACAACATTGACATCAGGCGGTGGTACTATCTGCCCGAAGTGAATGTTAAATCCGTGGGCGAAGGAAAGCGTTTTTCCCTTTTTCAGAGCAGGGGCGATTGATTCCCTGTAAAGAGCCGCCTGTTTTTCGTCGTTAATCAGGATCATGATAAAATCCGCCGCCTGCGCAGCGTCTTTCGCCGTCATTACCTGAAAGCCGGCTTCTTCCGCTTTTTTCCATGATTTTGATCCTTCATAAAGACCGACAATCACTTTAAGCCCCGATTCCTTAGCGTTCAGGGCGTGGGCGTGTCCCTGTGAACCATAACCAATTACCGCAATGGTTTTGCTTTTAAGCATCCCCAAATCGCAGTCTTTTTCGTAATACATGTGCGCCATAAATAACCTCCATTTTAAGCCGCTACGTTGCATAGCAACGAAGCGGCTATTTTAATCGAATTCTCCGCAACGCGGAGACAAACCTCCTTATACTTCAATCCCGTAAGTGGTTTTTTCCACTCCAGAACTTGAGAAACCCGGTAAAGGCTGCAGATTTTCCTAAAAAGGAACTCCGTGCCATTACCGGCTAATAATTACTACGAGAATTACTACTACAGATATGACAGAAAGGGAGGAAAGGACGCTTTTAGCGCCGAAAATTAAGTTATAAAATCTGTTCAGCCGTTCCGCTGTTTTCAACATCTTTTCCTCTGTTTGAATGAGCGGGTTATCCGTCCGCCTTTATATTATTATTTTAGCAAAAATCAATAAAAAAATGCAATAGGGAATTTACAAGAAAATCAATTTTATAAATGTTTGTCCTTTATTCTTCTTCATGATATATTTAATCCCATGACCATTGAAAAAACGGTAACAATACCGGCTGACCACAGACTGCATTTGGATTTTGATATCCCACCGCAAATACCGGAGGGGAAAGCGCGAGCTGCTTTGACGCTGATATCTGAAGAAGAACAAACAACGCATGTTACAGGTAATTGGGTTAACCCGTTATTAGGACTGGCAAAGGCAAAAGGAGCAAAACTTACCCTTGAACGCTTTATGGAAATGCAGCAGGAAGAAATTGAACACGAAAATGAAAATGATAAGCGTCTTTGGGCTAATACATGACTCAAAAATTAGTACAACTCCAAAAGTTAATTTATGAAATTCGAATGCAAAAAGTCATGCTTGACCGAGACATTGCGGATTTGTATGGAGTTGAATTGCGATCATTAAATCAAGCTGTAAAACGTAATATTAGGCGTTTCCCGTCCGATTTTATGTTTCAATTGACTGATGAAGAATGGAAAAATCTAAGGTCACAAATTGTGACCTTTAAAAAAGACACAAGAAAATACAAGCCTTATGTTTTTACCGAACAAGGTGTTTCAATGCTGTCAAGAGGGGAACCTTCGCCTTACAGGCTCGGTTGAGGTTCAAGTGTAATAAATTCTGAACGTGCAATTGAGGTAAACATCATGCGGGCATTTGTAAAATTAAGGCATTATGTGCTTACAAAAAGTGACACAAACGAACAAATTGTTGAATTACGAAAGCCGCTTATGGTCTACATTGAAAATACCGACTATAAACTTTCAAAACACGACAATTGAACAAATTATTACCGCAAGGAACAATGTCTATTAATCCCTTTGTTATAAAAATATGTCCGCCATGAGTGGAAAAAGCGTTTGGTTCTCTGCTTTCCAAAATTACCACATGATAGCCGTTGTATACGGCAGGTTGAGCGGAATTAATAACCAATTCGGGGGGTAAGAAGCTGCTCATCGTTAAACATTCTGTCTAGAGCGGAAAAAAGAGAGTTCGCCTGTTCGTTGCTTAATACCTGACCCGCAAGAAAAACAGGCTGTAATAATAAGATGATTCCAAATATGACAGGATATTTTTTAACATATTCGACTTCCCGCTTTACTTCTCAATAGAAACTCCTTTCCTGAAAGCGTTAAATCTGCGGCTAATATCTTCTTCGCTTTGCGGTTCTTCCATTTCAAGGTATAAAGAAAAAAATACATCAGGATTGGGCTGTTTTGTTTTTATGACAGAACCTATAAAACCTGTATTATCTTTATTTGAGATAACAGGATTTCCATTGAAAGGGAATTTTCCCAATTTCAAGCTGTTCCAGTTTTTAATGAGAGATGCGTCAAGTTTTGGATCCGGTTTAATATTCCGGTAAAGAATGATATTTTCTTTCCTTCTTTGATCCGCGTACAGCGTTACTTTAAGAACATCAAATTCCAGTTTATCATCTTGTTTAAACCAGAGGGGATACAGAAGTAATTCGGACTTGCTGTTCCAATCAAAAACCTGCTTGTCTGCGTTAATTGATATATATCCGCAGCTAAAAGAAAAAGCCTGTTCTTTGCTGTTCCATTTAAAACTCATATCTTTAAGGAAATCCGGGATATATTGAGTAAGGGCAAAAAAATTATCCCATTCGTCAAAACTTGCTCCGTAAACCGGAAAAGTATGATCGCATAATTTCCGTAAATCCCAATCATATTCATAAAATGAACCGCTGTACTGCTTTGTTGTTAGAATAACAGGACCGTCCGGCATCGGCAGGATATACATAATCAATACTTCATCACTAAAACCGATTTTCCAATTTGCGGTAATCCACGTTCTTCCAAGGGAATCCCGAAAAAGCTCCGTAGAAGCCGGCTCTCCGTAAGAGAGTATCCGGTATTTATAACCCCACCATATTTCTCTTTCTATCCGCCGGTTTTTAAGAATGAGATCCATAATATACTTTGGATCCGTACAGATTTTTTCCAGAGAAGCAGACTTTGGTTTATTAATTTTATAAAAATCAAAAATCCAATCACCATAATACAGTTTACCGTCATCACCAAGGTTATATGTATATTTTATTGGATCAAAAAGTTTCCATTTGTCATCGTTATAATCAACACAACTTACCTGCAGATCGCCTGATGAAAGAGAAGTAACTTCCTGCTTCCCCTGCCGGGAATAACCGTTAAGCAGATACTCATTATTTTCTTCGCCAAGGTATTCAGGGGCTTCCTCAAAAAGAGCGGACAGGGAATCGTCATAATATTTGTTATAGGCTTCCCTGAATAATTTTTTTACGTTAATATATGTATCCGGCAGAGAAGCCTGCGTTTCAAAAAAATCGTATAATTCATTTGCCAAAACAAAGTGAGCATAACCTGTTTTCTTCCTGTACAAAAGAACTGAACGGTCGTCGCTCAGAATAGCATCCGCCGGAGTCGAATAAAATACATTATCAATATGCGAAGTTATAAGGGCAATTACTTTACCTCCGGGAGTTACAAGAGGCCCGCCGGAATTTCCGGGACTAATAGTAGCTGAACTTTTAAGCTGGTTCCATGTTCCCGAATACTCATCAGGGATTGTACCTAAAACAAGGCCGTCCCGTATTACGATGCCTTCGCCAAGGGCGTTGCCTATACTAAAAACAGTGTCTCCGATATTAAAGTTTCTTTTAAACCGGAAATATTTACTGAAGGTTTTCCCTTTTACCGTAAAAATAATATAATCCTTTTCTTTGGAACCGCCCGTAATCATATCTACTTCGTAAACATTTCCCCGCGAATCCCTGATAAAGTATTTATCATAATTACCTTCAAGCAGTTCGAGCACATGGAAGGCGGTTATAAGTTCTGTTTTTGAAATGGCAAAAGCTGTCCCAATGGAATTATATTTGTCAGTTCTTATATAAAAAGGAACAAGATCCCAGTTAATCTCTTTTTCGTAAACGATCTGATCGTCAGCAGGTTTTTCCAGAATCACTTCAAATACCGCATCGTTAACCAGATGCAGCAATTTCGTATTTAAAGACCTTTGGCAGGAAAAAAATAAACCTGCCGTAAAAACGCTGATAATTAACAATAATTTATTTTTCATAGTCTTACAGTATTACATATTTTTACTTTTCTATCTCATGTTTTTCACAATTATCTGACCGCTCGTAAGCGGCCAGATAATCAATCCGCACTTAATTACTGTCGGAATATCCGATCTCGTTCCCGTAAAGCTTGTCAAACGCCTTGTCCATTCTCTCCTGAGCGTTAAATGACGCCATCGCCGGAACTCGCAGTTTAGCCGCCGCTACAGCCTGATTGATCTCGTTTACGGCTCCGTTTTTGTTTAACGTAATCGCCGTCCAGTAATTGCCGTTTGCGTCCTGGTCTTCTTCTATAATAGAAGCGCCGACAAGCCTCGCCTGCGAAAGGGCTACCGTTATGTTTTCCTGAAAGGAGAGAACCGCCGAAGGATCAACCTCGCTGCCCGCCGTGTAATCACGCACCATATCCCTTACAACAGTGTCCATCTGCCGTGAAAGCTCGGCGCGCGCCCTTGTCTGAGAGATAGTCCGGGACTGGCTCAATGACGCCATTTTTGCCGTTCCAACACCGACAAGCGCGTCTTCGGGAACTTTACTTATAGCGTCCCTGATAGACTTAGGTATACCGCTGTTCGCCCTGCGCCCTATTTGATTTACAGAAGCGGAGGTCTTGACGCTTGAGGACACAGCTTTGTCCGTTGAAGGCTCTGCTTTTTTTGTTGAGGCGCATGATACCGCAATAAAAACGGCGAGAAGACAAACGCAAATAAAAAGAGATTTTTTCATTTCCTAACTCCTAAATAAAAAAATAATATTTTCATACAAAAATATTTTACCTGTGTAATTTTTGCGGCAATAATGCCGCGAGATACTCCCTGAAAGCGTCAGGGTATTTGTCATTGATGAGCTTTTCTATGGAAGCAAACGCCCTGTTCTGCGCCTCAGCGTAAGTCGTATGGCCTTCCCTGTCGGTAACGTTAAAGGGAAAAAGGACGGAACCTGTGGCTTTCTCAACCAGATTGGCGCTTAGCGTATAACGGCAAAAGATAAAACTGTTACCCGCAAACTTTGCTTCGCTCATGTCAATGTTTATTTCCAGTATGTAAGGCGGATTGTTTCCCTGCGTTCTAAGCCCCTCTCCGCTCAGGGCTTTGGCGAAAGCGTCCCGGACACGGTTGTTACTGTCTTTCTTTACGTTAAAACCGACAGTGATATTCTTAATAATATCGGCTGCCTCTAAAATCAGGGTATCTGAGCTTGTCATATTAAGCGAAGCCGTTGTTCCTCCTGCGAGCGAAACTATATTGGCGTATTGGGCGTTCATCCCTGCAATTAGAGCTGCGAGTTTATAGCGGGCGTAACCGTCAAGGGTGTTTTTCTGAGAGTCGTTCATTGAGATAAGGTTTTCGATATTCCGTTGGTTTATCCTGATTATTTCCGTATAAATAAAAACTGTTCTTTCTTTTTCAATATACGCCAGCGCGTAAAATGTTCCCCGTCCGTCTTCCCAGACGTTGCCGATAGCGGCCCCGATAAGGTTGTCAAGAGAGGCGGCTGTAACGATTGTTTCCCTTACGTTGGTATTTTCCGATACCGAGACAATTCCGTTAGTAACCGCTTCACTGTAAAGAGAAGCGACAACATAGTCCGACTTTACCGACTGTCCGAAAAAAGCGACAAGAGCGGCTAACGCCTGTTTCTCGGCGTCGCTTTGGTTTTTTGCATTCCCGACTGCGGTAATGTAATGTTTTTGAGGATAATCCGAGTACTGATTGTTTATCCATTTTGGTCTTGTTCCGCCTCTTGTTGATTTAACTGCCGCTGTTTGTTTTGTTCCGGCGGCTGAACCTCCGCTTAACGCTTCTTCCAGTCTGCGTGTTGCGTCGTCCGCCGCCGCTTGATAGCTTGCCAGTGATTGGGAATAGAGGGAGAAAGAAATAAATATGAAATAAAAAAGAAGAAATAAAAATGAAATGTTATTTTTAATAAACAGCTCCTTATATTTTTTACGGTTTTATGCTAATATGTACCCATGACTATAGAACAAACGGTTGAAATTCCGGCTGACCGCAGGATATTTTTTGAGTTTCTCGCTCCAAAAGAAATTCCAACAGGGCCTGCGCGGGTTGAACTGAAAGTAACTCCGGTTTCTGAAAAACAGGATAAAATTGCAACGAAAAAAGAAGGAGCCGGAGCAACGCCTCGTGCCGACAGGCTTCTTGGTATAGCAGCCCATATCGGAGATATAAGCCTTGAACAAATACGAGAGGAAAGGCTGGTAAAATATCTAAAATGAATGTTCTGGTATATACCAATGTCGTTTTGGACGTGCTTTTGAAGCGTTCTCCGTTTTATCAGGATTTTTTTTAAATATTCCAGCTTGCTGATCAGGAAGTTATTAAAGGGTGTTTGTCCGCTTCTTCCATAACCGATTTGAAATTGCATTAATAGCGTGATTAATATTTTCTTTTTCATAAACAGCTCCTTATATTTTTTACGGTTTTATGCTAATATGTACCCATGATTGATGTAAAAAGCCAAAGCGATTCCGGCTTCCCGAAATCTGCGGAAATTGAAGATGTTAGCCGATTCCTGCAAAAAGAAATGGCGGAAAAGGGAACTGCCAAAGTAAAAACCGTTTCCGGCGGCGGCTGGGAAGCTTACGTCATGGAAAAATATGCCGAGCCTTGATACCAATTGTCTTTTAATATCCATTGTGTCTATCACCAAGCTTTTCGGCTCTATTAACTGCTGGGGCGTTTATTTTTTTAAGCTCCTCATAAGTGTGTAAACCAGCAGTTGCCAAACTGGGAGTTACCCGTCCCAAAATTAAACGAGGGTACATAAACAACTTAATCAATTTTTTCTGCAAGTATTCCTTGAGTTGAGGTTTTAATTCGCTTGTAATGGTAATTTTATCTTTGACAATATCATCAAAAGGTTCTTTGTTTTTGTAAGGTGAATTTTCGTCCATGTGTTCGCATTTTTGCACTCTATATATAAAAGCACAATCTTGAACAACCAACCTTGCTTCCATCCTCGAACCACCTGAAGGTTCGTAATATTTATATGGCTCTATTATTGTTGACGGATCGAAAGCAAAAATTTCCCCATCAGATGCTTCTTCCGTAATATCTTCAACAGCAAAATATGCTGCTATATCCAGATTATGAGTTACATCCAATAAACTGGTTTTTAACCAAGGAAACTGCGAATCAAAAGCGTAGTGCTGAGCTAAAGCCCAATAAGGCAGCATTTCATCTGTTGGAAAGATTTCGGCACTTCTAGTAAGAAAATCGAATTGGTTTAGTTCACACGAAAAGCCATGATATCCATTTTCTTGTAAATGCATAATAAATCGATCTACTAATGTTTTTTCATTCGTTGGACAATTGACATTGCTATCACAACGATAAGCTCTTGGTAAGAGAGGCCATTTTTTATTGGCTTGACCTCGAAAAACATACTGTTTTTCTCCACATAAATTTTCATAATCTTGAATGGTTCTAATAACCATGTTTCTTCCTCCTCAACAACTTACGTTGTTATTTTTTCTTTCCGTCCCTCATATAAAGAACGTTACGCACAATAGAACCGTGCCAGTTCCTGACCTGTTTTTTGTCTGCTTGTTACGCCTCCTTCTTTTACACCTGCCGATAAATACTTAAAGTATTATTTTATATCGTATTAAGTCCACGCTATTTTTATATTTAGCATTACTCGGTTCTATCCGCAACGCAGCATCGTAATCTACCTTAGCTTTTTTATAAAATTCTTGAACTATATTGCTCCTATAACTATAGCCTTGATTTACTAGGCTAGCTCCTTTACTATCATATGCACTACCCCGGCTGTAATATGCATCTCCGTTATTAGGATTAAAGCGAATCACTTGTGTAAAATCGGCAATAGCTTGATCGTAACTTCCTAATTGACCATATGCTTTACCACGAAGGTTATATGCATATGCATCATTAGGGTTAAGACGAATAGCTTCTGAAAGATCGGCAATTGCTCTGGTATATTCACTTATATTGTAATATGAAGCACCACGATTGTTATATGCAAGTGTATTCTTAGGCTCAATACGAATCACCTTTGTATAATCAGCAATTGCCATAGTATAATTTCTTATGTTGAAATACGCCTCAGCGCGCCAAAAATATGCTATTGCATAGTTAGTATCAAGATGAATCGCTTGCGTAAAATCGTCAATAGCCTGATAATAATTATTATTTTTAAAATATGCATTGGCACGACTGTTATATGAAGCTGCGTCATTAGGGTTAAGAAGAATAGCTTCTGTATAATTCGTAATAGCCTGATAATAATTACCTGCATTGTAATTTTTGTTTCCTTGATCATATTGAACTTTAGCTGCTGCTATGGCTTCCTGCTCACGTTGGCGTTGATGAGCCAGTTCAATATTTCGTCTTGTTGAAGGAAGTGTTCTCAATAAAGCTTCCCATTCCGTTAACGGCATAACGCTGATGTTTTTTTGTTTGGAAGCGTTTTCCGCCGCTATTCCGTCAATACTGGTTATCTTTATTGTAAGTTTGTCGGTAATTAAATTGGCGTTCACTGCGGGAAAAACTACATCTCCTTCCCATTGCCATGACGGAGTAATTACCGCCGACCTGCTCTCAAATCCATAAGGCGATTTTACCGTCTGCTTGCCTATGCTTTTTCCTTCGCTGTTTATTATTTCTGCAACTACGGTTGAAGTTGAATTCTTTGTCTGAGTAACAAAGGGGGACGGATTATTTATGCTTTTTGCGGGCCAGTCAAGTTCCCACACCTGCGCCCTTCCTGTTGTTTGTAACCCCCTTTTCACGGCGTTTATTACTTCATTTATATTTTCCGCCCATACATAATCAGGATAAAAACCCATCCAGATAGTTAAATCAGTCGTCTCTTTTTGGTAGTCTACTTTTCCCTGCCTGATGTTCGTGGAATAGACAATATAAAAAGGCTGAGGTTCCTTGATGGAATTGGCAAAGTAGGTTTCTGTTTCCTGTAAGCGCTTCACCCAATCCCTGCGCCATGCTATGTCGTTCCTTGTGTCCTGCCCGATATTTCCGCTGGAAATGTCCGCCGTAAGAATATTCATACGGCTGACCGCTTCCGCAAGGCCTGTATTGTAATTGCTCGCCTGTATAAAATAAGAAAGGGCTTCAACAGTCGTTCCTTGTCTCTGCGCCTCAATGCCTTTCGCGAGAGCGGTTTCAGCCTTAACCTGAGCGACATTCGCCGTACTGTTTAATTCCTGTAAGCCTGCGTTTGTTAGCTGCACGCCCAACTGCCTCAGCAATTCCGCTGTCGCTTCCTTCACCGCCGACATATTTTCGAGCGCAAAAGGAGACACCGCTTTCGGCGGATACGATGCTTTGCGCTCGCCTGATTCAACATCTGTTACGGCAAGTTCCAGCATAAAGGCGCTTGCCGTCTTCGTTATAGAGCCTGATAAAACATAGCGCGCGTTGGTAAGTTTACCGATACTAATATAATCGTTATCTGAATAATTTCCCGAAAGAGACTGTTTCTGCTCGCTTAGAACTTTTTCATAGTTCTGCCTGTCGGCAATGGTCATAGCCGAAAACCTTTGAAAATCCCCGGTAATGGAACTTTGAATCATGGAAGGTATCCAGTTTTCGCTTGCCGAAAGCCCCTTGC
>Ga0268262_10000475_pt1 | contig 53254 bp, 41 predicted proteins | sample TergutNc150P3_FD_190354 | JGI IMG/M metagenome (GOLD analysis project Ga0268262, IMG submission 190354) | Nasutitermes corniger P3 segment gut microbial community from laboratory colony in Florida, USA - Nc150 P3 (SPAdes) (version 2) | ecosystem: Host-associated > Arthropoda: Insects >... | reverse complement strand
CCGTTAATTTTTGCTTTTTATATAATCGCGTTAACTATCCAAAAGCATGTATACAATCCAATTTACCCAAATCTTCTAATTTTTTGGAAACAAAGGAGAAATTTTACGTCTTTGACGCAATAAATTTATTTCAATATATGAAAATAAAAAGGAGTTTTTATGAAAAAAATTAAATGCAGTTTTCTTTGCATAATGGCTGAGTTTGTATTGTTTTGCGCGGTTCTTTTTTCCTTTGGCGGAAATCCAGCTTTTGTCTCAGCACAAGCCGCCTCAAAAACCATCGTACCGGCGGATGAGTTGGATGCCGCTATTAGGGAAACATCAGATTACTTCAATAAACAGCTTCCCAAAGGAAACAAGCTTATAATCATCAACATCCAATCGGATTTTCCGGCTTTGTCGGAGTACATTATTGATGAACTTACCTCCAACGCGGTGAATGACCGGATTTTTTCCGTGGTAGACCGACAGCAACTTAACACTATTCGGGCAGAACTTGATTTTCAAATGTCCGGCGAAGTAGATGACAAAACCGCCCAATCTCTAGGTCGCATGGCTGGAGCGCATATTATTATTACTGGCGCTGTTTCAAAAATCGGCGACTTGTACCGTATGCGAATCCGCGCGTTGAGCGTACAGACGGCTCAGATTGAAGGTCAGTTTAACAAGAATATTCCCAATGGCCCTACGGTTATGGCGTTAGTGAATAGCAAGGCTACAGGGTATGGGGTTGCTTCGACAGGCTCCGGACAGGCAAGTACTACGACTACGGGTGCGACTACACCTGCTTCTGCCCAAGCGGCTGCTTCGGCAAACAAAACTTACAATATTGGTGATAAAGGTCCGGCGGGGGGAATAATTTTTTATGATAAGGGGATGAAGGAAGCTGGTTGGAGATATTTGGAAGCTGCTCCTCGTGATTTTAATGATGTACAATGGGGGGCGGCAGACGTATACGATTATGGCGGTTTCGGAACCAAAACAGCCATTGGCGATGGTAAGAAGAACACGGAAGTTATGGTAGTGGTACTCCAGGAGTACAAGGAAACTAGCCGAGCGGCACAACTTGCCCGTGCGTTTGACGGTGGTGGATATGAGGATTGGTTTTTGCCTAGCCAAGACGAACTGAACATGATGTACAAGAATCTGAAGCAGAGTGGCAAGGGCGGGTTTTCCAATGGGTGGTATTGGTCTTCATCGACATCAGGTTCTAATACAACATACATACAAAGATTCAACGATGGTACTCAGGAAAAGGGTCGCAGAAGTACTCCTTGTTCGGTACGTTTCGTACGGCAGTTTTAGCAAGAAACTGTGAATGGTTTGAAGTACGGACAATGATTGAATTAAAAGTGGTAGTAGTAGAAACGTATTTGTTGTGTTAAGCCGCCGGACGGTTTCGTATGAAGCTAAACTGGCTGTTTATAGAACCTGCTCTTTAGAGTGGGCATCTTAGTTAAGGTTTTTTATGGAGGACCAAAAAATGGCAAAGAAAAAATTTACAGGAACAAGTTACAGCTACATTTTCGATGGCTGCGGCGGTATGAGGGATCAACTTGAGCAGACAATTCTTTCTGAATTGGAAGCAAAGCAATACCCTTTAAAATCAACAATCAAAGAAATAAAAGCGGGCGCTTTGTTCTTCAAAACCAAGGAACAGTGTGTTGTTATCGATGTTGACAAAGAAGCAGAGATCATAATTTCAAATACCACTGTTGGAACATATCTTTACATTGAGGTGTATCTTATGGTACAAGAGAAATCCGCTTTTTTTGCGGCATTATCAGCCTTGACGGATAATGTATTTAAACAACAGAAAAGAAACGCTGTGTTTACGGCCGCTAAGGCAACTGCGGAATCCGCCTTTAATAAACTTGGGTTCAAGCAAGATAACAAATATCAAAGCGAAAAGAGAGAAACAAGCAGCGAAGAGTAAATATTTTTATGCAGGCGAGACGGGGCAACCTTTGGCAATGCCTTGTTTCGCTTATTTATTAATAAAACAAATTGAGGAGGAAAACAAAATGCAAAAACCACGCGCAGTACCCGGTTGGTGTCCCTTTTACGACCAACACTTCGACAAATGTTACTTGTCGGAAAGCACGCCTTCATCCGGCACCCGTGAGCAAAAATGCAAGGTTGAAAATAGTTGTAAGACTTGCGGGAATTATGAAGCATGGGCAAGCGGAAGGAATTATAAGGGGAAATAAAACCTTTATACGGAGTTTACGGAGTAACTACTTTTTTGGTGAAGAACCGCCCTTGAAGGCGGATAAAAACATTGTGATTACCTGTTATAGGAGCGGGAAATCAATTATAGGAGTTTTATATGAAGAGATCAGAAGAAAAGATCGGGCAACTTTTGAATTACGGGAAGCTCAGCGTCATACCGTTGCTTGAACTGCCGAAAGTAGAGAAGAAAAACGTTCCAGACTACATCCAATGCCCTAAGTACGAAAAGGCAAAGGGCAAACTTGATTCTAAAATGGAGCGTTTTAATTCCAAAGTGGAACGGCTTAAGGCTGATATTAGGCAAATGAAATCGGACTTAGATGCGAAGAGAACACGGCTTTCTAAAGTTCAAAATGAAATGGAAAGTTATAGAGGTGGTGCTAATCAAGGGCTTGAATACTCTACACGAAAGTGGAATGAATTAGTCCCTATAAATAATGACCTTATAGAACAAATCCGAAAATTCTCCGAAAAGCATAATGATACTATCGATAAGCTAACCGAAGCAGAGGAAGAAGCGAAAGAGGCATTGGAAGAACTTACCGCCGAAGCGTTGCAGGTTATTGACGAAGATATTCTTATGGTGATTAACCGACTTGAAGGTATTGCCGGTAATTTTGCCGATAGCGACGAAGCTGATGACCTTCTTGCCGCCGTTGATGTATGCCTTATTGCATTGCGTATTTACGCGATGTTCGACGATTTAATTGACGACAACAGCGCACGGAAAGAATGCAAAGAAAGCATTGCAAAAATTAACCAAATTTTCTCAAACCTTTGCGCCAAAGACAGCATACAAAATTATATTGTTGACATATATCGGCGCAACTTGGATTTGGTGCAAAAAAACGCGGCAATAGCTCAACAAATTGATGGTGTGTTGGCTTCCGTGGATCAAAAGCAGCTTGACACCTTATCCCAATCAATAAATGCGGTACTGGCAGAACAATTCAATACTAAGTTCAACTATAGTAATGTCATTGAGCAGATTGAACTCGATAAAATAGTTGAGAAAATCAATGCCACGATTGATTCATTAAAATCGAATGTTGACAAAGCGAAAGCATATCAAGAAGTGGGGATACCCGCTGTCGCGTTGGGAAAAGCCGGAGTTAACGCAGACCAACAAGCAAAATCGTTGAGAGCTTCAATGCAAACAAATGTTGATGCCTTGGACGATCCTTTGACGAAAAATCACTTTGTCGTACAAATAATTGACGAAGCTGTCATTGATGACTTCTACCAAAAAGACCTTCGGGTAGCCGTAACTGCGTTACGAAAACATATTGTCGATACGATTGGCAAAGCGAACTTTGAAGGTGTACTTAAAGGATGGGATGACCGTTTTTCATTGAAAAAGGCGCAAGATGCAATTGAAAACGCCAATTTAACTCGATTGCAAGTTGTGCTGGATAAGATTCCTCCTCACATCAAAGATTTAACGGATAAAATTACAGGGGCAGAAGCAGACATACGAAAAGCAAATGAAACTCTTAAAGAGAACATACGAAAGGCTGAAGAAACCCTTAAAGAGAACATACGAAAGGCTGAAGAAGCCGCCAAAAAAGCGGCAGATAAAAAAAGAAAGATTCAAATTGGCATTTTAGCCGCTATGATTGCCATTGTGGCGCTTATAGCATTTATTATTTACAGGCAGAAAGGAAGTTTTTTTGAGTTTCAAAAGAATTCCCAAGGGACATTTACTATTACAGGGTATAGTGGAAAAAAACAGGTAGTTATACCGTCAACCAAAAAAGGCGTCAGTGTCACAGAGATCGGTAGTTTTGCGTTTTCCAATAACCAACTGACCAGTATAACCATCCCGAATAGCGTTACCTCCATTGGCGATGATGCGTTTTCCTATAACCAACTGACCAGCATAACCATTCCGAATAGCGTTACCTTAATTGGCGGTGATGCGTTTTCCGGGAACCAACTGACCAGCATAACCATCCCGAATAGCGTTACCTTAATTGGCGGTGATGCGTTTTCCGGGAACCAACTGACCAGCATAACCATCCCGAATAGCGTTACCTACATTGGCGATGGTGCGTTTTCCAATAACCAACTGACCAGCATAACCATCCCGAATGGCGTTACCTACATTGGCGATGGTGCGTTTTCCAATAACCAACTGACCAGCGTTGTAATTCCCGATAGTGTTACATCAATTGGCATTTATGCGTTTTCCTATAACAAACTGACCAGCGTTACCATTCCCAATAGCGTTACCTCTATTGAATTAAACGCATTTGCCAATAACCCAATTACAAGTGTAAGAATTGGGGCTAATGTCAAACTTGGCGAAATGTCCTCAAACGATATACTTGGGTATAATACCGGATTTAATATAGCCTATACTAATCAAAAAAGAAGAGCCGGAACATACACCAGGCCTAATGTTAGCAGTACTACATGGATGCGAAGGTAATATAAACTCGGCGTACCTACCTTCGTGTCCGACACTATTTTTTAATGTGCGTGAGCAAAAATGCAAGGCTGAAAGTAGTTGTAAAACTTGCGGGAACTATGAAGTATGGGCAAACGAAAGAAATTATAAAGGGAAGTAAAACCTTTATATGGAGTTTATGGAGTAACTTATTTTTTGGTTTAGTTTTTACAAAAACTAACACAGCAGGCGGTGTTCCTGTTTTAACGTTAAACTAAATGTTTTTAAGGAGATTTTTATGGGAAATTTAGAAGAAGCCCAAAAGCATTTCGATAGTGCAATGAATTTATGTCAGAGAGGTTGTTTTGCTTCAGCAATTCCGGAATTTACTGAAGCGATAAGACTGGCTCCAGATAGCCCCGAACCTTATTGTAACCGAGGTATTACTTATGTACAAATAGGTAATTATAGTGGAGCTCATGCTGATTTTGAAAAAGCTCTGAAACTGGATCCTAGTAATGCCAAATACAAAGAAAATATTTCGCTTGCAAAGCAAGCTGAAAGGGAAGCTGCCGATAAAAGAGCCGCCGCTGAAAGATCAGCAAAAGAGGCTGACGAAAGAGCCGCTGCCTGGAGAGCGGCTATGGAGAGAATAGAAAGGTTACGCGTAGCGGGGGAACAAGGGGATACCGAGGCACAGTTCCAATTGGGCATTGCCTATGAAAATGGAAACGGTGTTTCTCGGGATTATGTGAAATCTCGTGAGTTCATCCGTAAGGCGGCAAAACAGGGACACAAGGAAGCGAAGGATTTCCTTGCCAGAGAAAAAGCGAGAAAAGCGGCAAAAACATTTGATAAAATAAAAGTAAAACTTATTCTTGCAATTATCTGTGGTGTTATTGGCGGTCTTATAGGACTAATACCTAATAGTGCTGGTTTTATCGGGGTTATGACATTGTTCTGTCTCATTGGCGGTGTTATCATTGCTAGAGGCAGATTCTACTGGGGCTGTTTAGGCTCTGTTATAAGCGCTATTCTCGGCATTGTTATTGGCTTTATTTGCACTATTCCTTCACTTGGTGCCGGTGGCCTAGATTATAAGGCTGATGTCATAGTTCAAATTATCAACGGCAGCATTCTTGGTTTCCTTATTGGGATTTTCGTTATATAGGGAGGATAAACAAAATTCAATAAGCGGCGTTCCTATATTAACGTCAAAATATTTTTAAAATACGGAGAAAAGAACATCGTTGATGCCTCTTCGTAAACAAAAATTATGGAAGGAGTTTTATTATGGATTACAATGAATGGCTTAGGCAAAAAGAGGGTAATAGCCCGTACAAGAGTTTGGAAGACTCTGTTAGAAGAAGTATAGACAATATGTATAAAGGTTCAACGTGCCCTCAGTGTGGAATGAGGGGTACAATGGTTAATGACCATTCAATGAAGTGTAATAATTGTGGAAATTTTTGGTCAATTCATTAGTGATGTCCGGATGCGCCCGTATGGGCGCACACCGGTTTTTTACAAAGATTTAATATAAGGAGTTTTTTATGAGTATCGGTGACGAAATTAACACTTTTCTTAATAAGGGCGGAGAAGCTTACGAAGAACAAAAATATGACGAGGCAATTGAGTTTTTTGAAAAAGCGTTAGCTCTCGCTATTGAACACTTTCCTAATGATCCTAAAATCGAGGAAGTTAAAGAAGTTATCAATATGGCGAAGCAGACAAAAAGCTTGGTAAAACAGGGAGCCGAAGCGGCGGCGCTTGAAGCCGGATTGTATGAAGAGAACGGGCGGAGAATTGGGGTATAAAAGTTGAAGGTGTTGATGTTGTAATCACGCATAAAGATATATAATGGCTAATATGGAATTAGAAAATAAAACCATACCTGCGGGAATTCTTGGACCAACAAGTTATTCAATTTTAAGAGGTATGCCCACTAATAATCCAGAATTAAGTGTTTATCTTTTAAACTGTGAAGATAAAGACAATGAGAAAAAGCTGGTGTATTCTTTGTGGATTGTCGAAACCTTAGACGAGGATAGTAATGTTACATTTAGGCCTTATAAAGGTAAAGATTATGAAGTTTTGATGAAAAAACTGCTGGAAGACTATGTTGAACATTGGTCTCCAGACAATTTTAGAAACATAAAGGCAAAGGAGGAATTTAATAACGCAGAAGAAAATAAAATGAAACAAAATAAAGCAAAAAGCTTAGCCAAACAGGTATCCGATGAATTGGTAAATGAGGCTAAAAAGTTGGCGGAGGTTTTTGGGATAAAATTTGAAGATGTTGACGGCGAAATCTTTCATTATACCTCATGGAAAAAGGAAGCTATTGCTACGTTCTATTACATCCGCGGTTTGATTTTTATGTCCAAAGGGGAATATATCCGGGCTATTGAAAACTACAGTAATGCTATAGATTATGAGCCGGATTCTGTTCGTCTCTATCAAGAAAAGCCTGAAATTTTTCAAGAAAGATTTAAAGCGGATTTCAACGGGGTAACTCCAGCCGATTGCATCGGTACTTTTGCCTTACAAAAAAGAGGTAGAGCGTATTTAGATAATGGTGATTTCGATAAAGCAATCGCGGACTTAGAACGAGTGGTTAAGTTCGATCCAAGTTTCAATAGTTATCTTGAGATAGCTAAATCTAAAAAAGCAAAAAATTAATAGCACAATATTTAAAAATGATGTATTATATATTAACAACAAAATTATTAAGGAGTTTTTATGAACAAAAAAATGGTTTTCGTGATTGCTTTAGCGGCAATGGTGTTGGTTTTTTCATGCGAAAAAAAAGAGAAGCCTGAAAATGATTTTAGGGTGAGACCATTGGATGGCGGCAAATCGTTGGAGATTACTGCGTATACGGGGAATAAACAGACCGTTGACATTCCTTCTCAATTACATGGAATACCCGTTACCAATATAGGGAGAAACGCATTTCTGAAAAAAGAAATAATTAAAGTTACCATACCTGGCAGCGTGACTGTAATTGGAGATAGGGCATTTGCTGAAAATATGCTTACCAGTGTAAGTGTTGGCAGTGGTGTGACTACTATTGGAGTAGACGCATTTGCCAATAATATGCTTGTAAAAGTAAATCTTGGCAATAAGTTGATTAACATTGGGGATAAGGCGTTTAGGGAAAACCAACTTACAAGTATTACCATACCCAACGGTGTAACTATCATTGGAAACGGGGCGTTTATTCAGAACCAACTAGGCAATGTTTCCATACCTAAAAGTGTAACTACCATTGGGACGGAGGTATTTGCGAGAAACCCACTGGGCAATATTACCATTGCTCCGGATAACGCCGAATTTATCGTCAAAGACTCCTATCTTTTAAGTAAGGATGAGAAACAGATATTTTTGTATTATGGCATCGGAAAAAGTGTTATCATACCTGATGGTGCGGTAGTCATAGGGGCCGGGGCTTTTTTGGAAAAACAACTCACCGAAGTTACTATACCGGACAGCATAACTATAATTGGGGATAGGGCATTTATGGAAAACGAGTTGACCGCGGTTACGATTCCGGACAGCGTAACTATAATAGGTGATGGAGCATTTTATGAAAATAAAATCGCCAGTGTTACCATCGGTGCAAGCGTGAACGTAGCAAGATCGGCTTTTGATAATTATAATTTTTACTATACTTATCTCAACTATGGACGCAAAGCGGGAACTTACATCGTGCGTAATGGTTATTGGTCCAGACAACAGTAAAGTAAAGTGAAATTAGCAAATATAATTATATCCTTGAATGATTTTTAAGTGGTATAGCCATATGGGGAGAGATTTTATTTTAACATGGACACCCAAATAATTTCCGGACCGACAGATGTAATTACAAACAAGAATGTAGAAAATACGTCGGTAACCGCTTTTACAGGCGGGATGCTTCGCTCCGGTGAAGAAGTCGGAGGGTTTCATGTAGACAGGCTGATTGCCGCATCCGGCGGAGAGGCTGAAGTTTATCTGTGTACAAAGAGCGGCGAAAATTTTGTCCTTAAATATTACTACACAAAAAAAGCAAACCGTGAGGCGGAAGAGAAAATAAAATCTTTTTCCCATCAGAACATTATTTCTATTCTTGACTGCGGCGAATACAATGGCAGGTTCTTTACCATTCTTGAGTACGCCTGTGGCGGCGCTTTGGATGACAAACTGCCCGACGGCTCATACAAGTACCTGCCCGTGAACGAAGATGATGCCCGGCAAATTGTGCGTGAGACCGTGAACGCTTTTGAAGCCTGTCACAATGCCGGAATTATTCACCGTGATATAAAACCGGGCAACCTTTTTTATAAAAAGCAGGAAGTCCTTCCCAATGGCAAGTACAAAGGCGACGGTATTCTGGTTGGCGACTTTGGCATTGCCAGCGTCTTTGAGGTTGACGCCGGAATGAGCAAGCACATGACGGAGACCGGCGCAAAGACCGAAGGCTATGCCGCGCCGGAAGCGTATTCCGGAGTTATCGGCAAGGAATATGACTACTATTCACTGGGCGTTACGCTTTGGGTACTGCTTACCGGCATGGAACCTTTTGTCAACGAAAAAGGTCAGGCTCTTTATTCCGGTCAGATAACATTGGACACTATTCAAGGAAAGACGCCGGATAACCTTCTCTCCCGTTCTCCGAAAATGAGCGCTTCCATGCAGAAACTCATAAGAGGACTTTTAACCGTACGCCACGATAAGCGTTGGGGATATGACGAAGTAACACGCCACCTTGCGGGCGAGAACGTCGAATTGTTTACAGAGGTGCGAACTCTGCCATTGGTTGAGATTGGCGGCGAGAGTTGTTCATCGTATCAGGAAATCGCCCGCGCCATCATCAATCATCCAGAAGAAGGCAAGAATTTTGTTTTTAAGGGCAAGCTCTTGAACTACCTTGTCAGGATTGATCAGAAGCTTGTAGACAGGCTGATCGATTTAATTGATAATTACAGCGCTGAGAATCGGGAAGACGAAGGCTCGGTCTATGTAGCCTATTCCCTGTGCCCTAACATGGCTTTTCCTCTGGAACACGGTCTTTCGATCAGCAGTCTTGAGGAGATGTTCACGGTTTTAAATACTGACCCGGACGCGATTCTTCCTTTTCTTAGGGATGAGAAAAAAGGTTTTTACGCCTATCTTGAAGTTTCCGGCCTTGGCGAACATGGCAAAAAGGTAAAGGAAATCGTGAACGCAACTACCGGGGATATCAGGGCGGTATCGCGGATTATCGCAACATTTCAAGGCAATGTGATAAATCCATTTCAGGACGGAATTAACAACGAGTGTCGGCTGGTTTCTTTGGAAGATCTGTACAACCTGCCCGACTATCTGAAAGGGCGGGTAATGATTTTCATTGAACGTAACTACGGACTGCTCCCCGCGTGGATAGAAAACCTTACAGGAAAAAATCTTGACACTTGGTTTTTATTGCTTTCTGAGAAAAAGGAGCGTCTTGCCCGCTGGGGAGCATGGGAATACTTCATCTTGTTTATGCAGGATCTTGACTCTTATGACAGAATACAAAAAGACGGCAGTTTTATCCTGTATGAAAAAAACGGGAAAAAAGGCTTGTATCATATCGCGTTAAATGCGAACCACGCGGAACTGCTCTACGGAGTGGAAGTTGACGGGAATCAGTTTACGCTTAAAAAAAAGGACGGCGGTACCGTATTCAATGGAATATATGCGGTTAATTTTGCCGATGGGTACGACGGGGGCGGCGTTTCCATGTTGCCATTCCTTGATGTGGAAAACAGGATGGCGGTTTTTGACGGTTCCCAGCTTTTATTCTTCTATATAAATACAAGTCTTAAAGAGCCGCGCCATGAATTGAAAGACGGTGAAATCAATCTGCTCCTAAGATTGGGCGGTTCCGTTCCCACCCTTGATCTGGCCCGGAGTTTTAAGGAAAACAATAATTTTACCGACATGAACAAATTTATCGACGCCTTCTGGAAAAAATTTGGAGAAGAAAGAAAATTCGATACGGCGCGGAATCTTTTGCTTTTTATCGACAAAGAAAAAATGGACGGTCTGCCTTATTCTTTTGATTTTTATCTGAGTGAAATAGGTTCATTGTATTTCTGTGAAAACTCATATGATAGAGCGCTGCCTTATTTTGAAGAGGCGTTGTCGATCAATCCTTTGGGCATTGGCTCGACCGGCCAATCTTACAATTATAGTTATGGTCTGTCGCTTTGTTTTGAGGAAACACCTGAGAACTGGAATAAGGCAGTAGATTATTTGGACAAGGCGATGGAAGTCACACCGGACAAACCGCAGCCTTTGGCAATGAAGGGCAGTTGTTTACATAACCTGAACAAGTATAACGAAGCCATTGCCTGTTTGAATATGGCGCTTGATAAAAAAAGCGGTTTGTTGTCCAATGCCGAAAAAGGTGCTGTTTTTAAAACAAGAGCAATGTGTTGGAACGCATTAGGCATGAAGGACAAGGCTGACAAGGACAGTACGGAAGCGGATCGCTTAGCGAAACTTCCAAATTGATATGCAAAGGAGTAAGTAATGGCAACAACAGCCTGCGCCGCCTGCGGCAGAGAAAATCGGGACATTGCAAAATACTGCCGCTTCTGCGGAAAGATGATACCGGCAGTTTCGACAGGTTCGGCAACCGGACAGGCTTCAAACACTTCAGCGCCGACTAAGGCTGCTTCGACAGGTTCGGTTGCTTCGACAGTCTCAGCAACCGGAAAGGCTTCGGCTGCAATCGTCATTCCCGTTGACTATGTTGGGCATGACAAGATTCGCGCCGAGCTCGAAAAAATTAAAAGCAATATCAAGTTTCAAAAGCGACGGCAGGGCGCGGGCGTGGGTGGGGTTATCGGCTCTAAACTGTTTGTTTTCAGGGGGAAAACGGGAGCGGGTAAGACACTTGTTGCGAAGCACTTTATAGAAGAACTTCGACGGGAAGATTGTCTTTCTTCAGACAGAATTACAAGCAAAGAGGCGCGGGAACTTTCAAAAATTTATGGCGACGAATACGCCATTGCTAAATTTTTATCTGAGACAAAGCCTGCGGCTCTGGTTGTGGACAACGCCACTGAAAAACCGGAGTATATCCATGAATTGATCCTTGCTGCCAGCAAATCTACGGAGGAGTGCATCTGCATCATCATCGGTAACAGCGAGGGCTTTGATGAATTTTTCAGCAAGAACACCGAAGACCGTCAACGTGTTACTCAGGATTTTAATTTTCAGGATCCTTCGCTTGATGATCTTTCCCTAATACTGATGAAAAAACTCCGTGAGCGCGGATTGAACTTTGATTCTGCGCTGAATAAACATTTTTCTTCCTATATACAGGAGCGGATGAATGATTCTTCCTGCGAATACAAAAACGGCTGGCTGATAGAGAAAGACGTTATTCCTTCGATTGACAAGAACCAGCAAGCCAGGTTGGAACACAGCGCGTCAGTTACTGAAGAAGACTTCAAAACTATCAAAGCCGAAGACCTGCCGCTTAAAAACAAACCCAAGACCGCAGATGAAATACTTGCGGAGCTTGATTGTATGATTGGGCTTGCAAAAGTTAAAACCGCCGTGCGACAGCTTATCGAAACTATCAGTATGCAAAAAGAGCGCGAAGAAAAAGGCGGCGCGGCTGCGAAGATACAGGCGATTCATCTTTGTTTCTATGGCAACCCCGGCACAGGGAAGACAACTGTGGCAAGAAAACTTGGCGCACTGTTTCAGACGATGGGACTCTTGCCGACGGACAATATGCTTGAAGTTACAAGAGCCGACATGGTGGCGGGCTTCGTGGGGCAGACCGCGCCGCTCGTGAACACAGTGTGCGACAAGGCTTTAAGCGGCATTCTTTTTATTGATGAAGCCTACGATCTCTGCCGTGACTCTTACGACAGTTTTGGGAACGAAGCGGTGACGGCATTATTAAAACGAATGGAAGACGACCGAGGGAAGTTTGTAGTGATTGCCGCAGGTTACCGTAAAGAGATGGATGATTTTCTTCAAGCCAACTCAGGTTTTAGAAGTCGCTTCACCCACTTTCTTGAACTGGACGATTACAACCCTGACGAACTTTTCGCGATCTTCGCGTCCATGGCAAAATCAAACGGCTACAAACTTTCTACCGACGGGGAGAAGAGAGCAAAGGAAGTTATTACCGAAATACATCGCACAAGGGGCAAAGACTTTGCCAATGGGCGGTCAATGCGTAATCTTCTTGATGACACGATTCGCAGAATGCCTGAACGCCTCGCCTCCCTTACGCAGGCTGAGCGCACTGTCGAGGCTCTTTCAACAATTACCGGATTGGATTTCCCCTTCGAGAAAAAAGAAGAGCGTACGGTCAATGAGATTCTAGCCGAACTTGATGCGATGATTGGCATGACGGACATTAAGAGAACCGTCCGCGAAATTGCAAACAAGATTCAAATACAAAAGGAACAGGAAGAAAAGGACGGGACAAAGAGCGCGGGTGAAGGCAACAACATTGTCATCACCGGCAACCCCGGCACTGGTAAGACAACGATTGTCCGCACATTGGGCGCGTTGTTTAAAGCAATCGGTCTTCTTAAAACTGAGACGGTCATCGAAGTGAACGGCAATGATCTGAAAGGTTCGTACCTTGGGCAGTCGAAGGACAAGGTCAACGAGAAGTGCGATGAGGCAATGGGTGGCATCCTCTTTGTCGATGAGGCCTATGTACTTGCCGATACCCAACGTGGAGGAGCGGCTGACCAATACGCAAAGGAAGCGGTAGAAATCCTGATGACCCGTTTGGAAAATGACAGAACAAAATTTGTAGGCGTGGTCGCCGGTTACGAAAAAGAAATGCAGGTCTTCCTCGACACGGTGAACCCGGGCATGAGGCGGCGCTTCAAGCACTACCTCAGCTTGAGCGATTACAGCGCGGAAGAACTTTTCGCGATCTTCAATTCCATGGTAAATAAAGCAGGTTACACTTTGACACCTGATGCGAACGAAGCCGCAAAGACCGCCATTACCGACATGTTCAACAACAAGGGGCCGAACTTCGGTAACGCGGGAGAGATCAGAGTCTTCTTTGAAAAAACCACAAGCAGGCTTGCAACAAGACTTTCTGCTCTCTCAAAAGAGGAACGCTCCGACAAATTGAAAACCATCGAAGCCTGCGACATTTCCGTTAAAGAAGGAGGCGCCTCATGAACTGTCCGAATAAAATCTGCAAACAGGAAATCCCTGACGATTCGTGTTTCTGCGACCAATGCGGCGTTCATTTACTGCGTTGTGACAAATGCGGCTTCATCGGCACAAGCAAGTTCTGCGGAAAATGCGGCGGCCCAATGTCCGCTATTCAACCGCCTGCCTCTGATGCGAGTCCCTCTTCATCTGTGGCGACTGTAGTTGTATCGCTTCCTGCGGAAAAAATCTTTATGTGCCACCTTGACGGTTGGAACATGGAAATAGCGGACGGCAATATCCTTGGCAGGACAAACGGCCCGCACTCATCCGCGCTCGGCAAGTTTCCTGTTATCTCATCAAACCACGCGAAAGTTACTCGGGCAAACAACGAATGGTTCATCACGGATTTGAATTCCACGAACAAGACTTATGTTAACGGCGCGAAACTGGAGCCGAATGTTCCGGTAAAAATAAAACAGAATGACGTTGTCATGCTTGCCAATGTTACGTTCACTGTGAGACTCACATGAAGGTAATATCAGGAGCTTACTCCGACAAAGGCGGCCGCTCTCACAACGAGGACGCTTTTCTTTGCGCCCTGTATACGGGAATGGGTGTAAATAATACCTTCGCTGAATATTCAAGTATAGTTGACGCGTCGCTTTTCTTCCTTGTCGCCGACGGCATGGGCGGTCACGACGCAGGTGATGCAGCCAGCGCCTTTGTGGTAGAAGGTATACTTCAAGCGGCGCAGGAAGCGGCAAATGAGGGGCGTGTTTTTGATGAAACCGCTATTGAAGCGCTGGTAAAGTCGGTTCACAATGTCTTATTAATAGAAGGAAAAGAGAAAGGAACGCCGAATATGGGCTCCACCCTTACCGGCATTTTATTGCAAAAGGACGCTCCCTGCGCATTTATCAATGTTGGGGATAGCCGCGTCTACCGTTTACGAAACGGGTTCCTTCAGCAGTTGAGCAGGGACGATTCGCTTGCAAACATTATGCCCGGCGCGGCAAAAAATATTCTTACCAACGCTGTTGGTGGTGGATTACCGGACATTTCAGTCGCAAGCAGGTTCTCTCCCACTGTCGCGGTTGCGGAGGACACATTCCTAATGTGCAGTGACGGCGTTCATGGTTCCGTAAACGATGATGATCTTGAAAAGCTTCTTGCCAAAACATTTCCACCGTTGGAGATAGCGAAACGGATTGTGCAAGCGGCAATCGCCAATGATTCTGATGATAACTGTACCGCCGTGGTGGTGAAGCTGGTTGAGGAGTAATGATGGCAGAAAATATTCAACAGCGGCAACAGGAAGCCGCCGCACAGAAAAAAGAATCCGCAGTTCAGGAAACCACCGCTTTATGCAAGCACTGCGGAGCCGCCCTTGACTCCGAGTTCCCATTCTGCCCCAGTTGCGGTGAAAAAATAGACGGCGGTGAATACACCTGCGAGTTTTGCCAAACCAAAACATCAAAAGAATTTTGTCCGCACTGCGGCAGGCGGGTCATATCCGTTCCTTGCCCCCAATGTCAAACTCCTGTAATCTACGACATCTGCGAAAGTTGCGGCACTATTATAAATCCCATTCTTGAAAAAGCCTTCGCTCAGGAAGCTCCAGTTGAATTGGCGGTGATGAGCAGCGAGGAAGCCAAGAAGATCGAATCTGATTTTAAGTTGATGGAGTCAAATGAAAGCGCGGAGTTCAAGGCGTTTCAGAAGAAACTGGTTGAACGCCAGATTCTTCTTGAGGAGAGGGATTATTTTAAAAAGCGCGAGAAGCGAATCATCAAAGCATTTGGCAACCGCCCCTTCACATTGGAACTGCCTGACCCTGCGGAAGAAGCCTTCAGGATGAAAGCTTATGCCGCTCTGGAAAAGACCGTGATTGAGCGCGAGGAGAAAGCGATAGAGGCTGAGTTGGACAGATTGTTTCCTGCGCAACCTGTGGTGGACACCAGCGCTGAAGACGCGAGACTTGCGGAGATAGAACGGAACCGCGCTGAGATGGAAAAAAAGTTTAATGAAGCGTTGGCGAATGTGAACGGTGAGATTGACGATTTCCGCAGAGAAGAAGAACGCAAGCGGCTTGAAGAGGAAGCCCGTCGCCTTGAAGAAGAACGCAGACGCAAAGAGGAGGAAGCCCGACTCGAAGCCGAGCGTCAGCGTGAGATTGAACGCCAGCGGCTGGAGGAAGAGCGGCGCAAGAAAAGAATAAACGGCACGTTTTATTATCGTAACAACGATTTTGAAATGACCTTGCAAATTGCCGGAATGAGCTGGGGACGGGCTTATTATAATTGCTTTGTCTGCGGCGGTCACGCATATTTGGATTTCATTGTTAATTACAGCGGCGATAATGTTAGATTGTGCTGTAGCTGTTTGTCTGATAATACATGTGGCTTAAGTTCAAGTGGACATAATGACGATAGGCTTAATTTTACGGGTAGTTTAAACAATGCCGGTACGATGTTGATTGGCTATTGGGGAAATGGCAGCGGTTCGTTTCGTAGCCAGTATTTTGGCGGCGATCAATCAGGTGCCAGTTCCGGCACATTTTATAAATGTTAAGAGGTAGAAATGGAAACGCAAATTATTGACTTAGCTTCAACCGGCGGCACGCAAATTATCGTCGGCTCTACCGCGGAAACCAGCGCTAACTTCACGGGCGGACTTTTGCAGATCCACGAAAAAGTCGCGGGTTGGGAAGTGACCGGCAAACTCGGCACGCTCTCAGGCGAGGCCGACATCTACCTTGCGCAGAAGGATGGGCAGAAGGGGGTTGTCAAGTATTACCGCAGCGTCATAAGACCCAAGACGGAAATTCTTGAGAAACTCAAAGGACTTAACCATCCTGATATCGTCATCCTTTACGACTTTGGTTTGTACAATGACCGTTTCTATGAAATCATGGAGTACGCCGAGGGCGGCGCATTGGATACCCGCAATGCAGACGGCTCCTATCGCTACCTCCCACTCCCCGAAGAAAAAGTGGAAGGCATCTGCAAAGAAGTGGTCAACTCTTTTAAAACCTGCCACGAGAAAAATATTATTCACCGCGACATTAAGCCCGCTAACATCTACTACCGTACCTTGGAAGTTGAAGAAATTGATGGCGGCGATGGCGAAGAAAAAAAGACCGTCTACAGGGGCGACGATGTGGTTATCGCTGACTTTGGGATTTCCAGCATCATGGACGACACGGAACAGCTCCACAAAACACGCACCGGTTCCCGAACCACGGGTTATGCCGCGCCGGAAGTACTCTCCGGTATCATCACTCCCAAGATGGATTATTATGCGTTGGGCATCACACTTTGGGAACTGCTCACCGGCAAAGACCCATTCACTCTGGACAACGGCAAGCGCAGAAACGACGCGCATTTAATACGCGACACCATAGAAGGAAGAATCGCCGATGACATTTTAAGCAAGGAACCAAGGCTAAGCCAAAAGATGGAACGCCTCATACGCGGGCTTCTTGTAATCGATCCTGAACACCGCTGGGGTTACGACGAAGTAATGCGCCACCTTGCCGGGGAAAATGTCGCGATTGAACAAAAGCGCAAAGAGTCATGGTCTTTTTCCATCGGCAATACTGAATGTACTACCCTTGAAGCTTTGGGAAGCGCAATAATGGAAGCACCTGAAGTCTCTAATAAATACATCTTCCGAGGTTTGCTTGCCGCCAAACTTGAGGTTAACTACCCTGACATCGCCAAACAAATTACGCAAATCGCTGAGGAATCATCCGCTGCCAATGATCAGGACAATGGTATTTTGAAAGTCGCTTATCTTTTAAATCCCGCCATGCCGCTAAAAATTACCAATGGGTACAAGATGCAGAACCTTGATGATCTTAATTTCCTCTTGGAAAACGCGCCCGAATCTGTCATTCTCCAACTGAGGGACACGAAATCGAAACTCTACACATGGCTGGAGATTATGGGTTATAAAAACATCGTTGAGGAAATAAAAAAACTTCCCGGTATTTTTACAGGTGAAATGGGCGACACCGAATTGGCTGGAAAAGCCGAGGTGCTTCTTAAAAACAAGATCATCAAACCTTTTAAACTTGCCAAGTACGCCGATTTTGAACTGTTCACCCTTGATCAAATCCGCAAAGTGCCAAAAGATATGCAGGCGCGGATTTTAACCCTGGTTAAAGAAAAAAGTTACGAAGGTCTGTTCCTTCCCTGGTTTGAATTACTCTCTTCCAAGACGAGTACTTCCGCTCTTCTAACGGAATATTTTGGTTTGCCGACAGATACGCAATCCGCTCAATCGGCGGGAGCCAAACCTTCAAATCAAGTTAACGCTCAACCATTAAATGCCGGTGTTTTCTGGAGAGTGACAAAACCGATTATTGGGAAAGCCAAGCTTTCTATTGAGATAAAACCAAACCGGCCTTTGACGCGCCTGCCTAAATTTATTTTATGCGCCAGCCTTCAAGGCCAACATCTTGAAAGTTCTACAGATAAGAATTCAAATATATTGATGGAAATTCAAGAACAGGAATTAGACGCGCCTGTGTCAGTCTTTAAAAAAGATTATGATATTGTCTCGCCAATATTTTCTCAAATAACAAAAAACAGCAAATTATATCTGTTTGTAACAAGCCCTGTCCCAAATGAATGTTATTCATTACGCTGGGCTGAAGGTTTTACAGGAAAAATATAAATGGAGGAATGTATAAATGGCTAAGTTTACCTGTCCTTATTGCATAAGGAGTTATAGCTTAAAGAAGGCTTTGTATGTCTGCCCCGACTGCGGAGAGACGACGGCTCCTGATTCATTTGAAAAGGAGCCAATCAAATGTAAAAAACCGGGCTGCGGAGGGCTTGCAACGCAAAGAAAATGTCCTATGTGCGGTGAAACTCTCCCTAGAATTGCTTTACAAACTCCAAACCTTCCCTTTAGCATAATTGGCGTATCAAACTCAGGGAAAACAAACTATATAACGGTTATGCTGCACGAGATGGGCAGAGCGCCCGGACTACGTTTGGCGCTTGGTCATCAAAACACCGCAACGCTGGATCATCAGAATGAAAATTATAAACGTATTTATGAGGATCATGTGCCTCCTGAAAGTACTGCCGGAGGTGAAACAATGCCTCAGATATGGTACATCAAAAACCTTCTTAAAAAGAGAGGCAACAATGTTCCCACATATACATTCACAATCTTTGACGGCGCGGGTGAAGATCATGAACATAACCTGGACCCTGCGTCCGCCGTATGCCGGTATATAAAGGCGTCTAAAGCAATTATCATTACGTTGGATCCTCTGATTCTGGAAACCATCAGAAAAGGCGGAATTGTAAATGAAACTGATATGCGCAATTCTCTGGCTGGTAGTGAGAGCGTGCATAAAAACGCGGTTGATATTGTCAACAGTCTTGCCGGATATATTAAAGCTGCCCGTGGAATAAAAGAGAATAAAATGTTGAAAATTCCCATTGCGGTTGTTTTAACAAAATTTGATACTGTAAAAAATTCTTTTAGTGAGAATGATGTTATTAGAAGTCCCAGTATGAATGTGAGAGACGGGAAGATCAGCATGGGAGAAATCCAGCAGGTAGACGAGGAGATACGCAGTTGGCTTGAGAAAATTGGCGAAAGATCATTTATCGACGCGCTTGAGTCTCATTTTAAGGAGTTTCAATTTTTTGGAGTTTCCAGTTACGGAGAGCCGCCTACAAACGCGACTAAACTCAGCGAAAAAATAAATCCCACCCGCGTGCTGGATCCAATTTTATGGCTTTTTAAGAAATCAAAATTTGTTGATTAAGGGAGTACGATATGTTTAGTGAACTAATTTACACCCGCTGTAGGCAGGGTATGGATATTACAAAAAAAGGACACCAGATTTCCGGCGATGGATATAAAGTTTATTCCTGTACCCATACAATTATGAATGAAGGAGAAGTTGATTTACAGTTTCTTGTGAATGCTGCGCAGGCTAAACAGCCGTATAATGACCCGGATTTTATGGATGACGCATATCTTTTTTATGTTCCCGATTCGGGAAAAAGTTTTTTTATAAATTTTCATCCGATTCCTTTTGACGCGAACGCCCAGGGGGATTACGCGCACCGCTCCGGAAACTTTTTCAATCATGCGCTCATCGGTGATTTTTCGAAAATCTATCCGTATAAAATGTTTCAGGATGATAAAATATGGAACGCAAAAACAAAAGGCGAGGCGTATTATTACGAGAACCCTCCTGCCGATGACGGGCTTCCTGAACGCGGCGACATTGTTGACCCGCCGGGAAAATATAAATATGAAGAAATAGGCGCCTTTATCGCTGACGGACGGCAGGAAGCGCTGGCAAAAGCGGTCGCGTTCCTTATCGCGCAGTACAATGAAGAGCCGGAGAAAAGAAAATTTCTTATTATAAAAGATGATTCATCAAAAAATATTGAGTTATGGGTAGCGGCAATTGAATGCGCTTTTTCGCCGCGGATTGCTTCTGTTATTCCTTTTGCGACCCGCATGGATAAATTTGTAAATGCCAACAGATACACTGTTAAAATGGGCATATACCAACCGCAGATGAATTTACAGGACCCTAACCATAAACAACGGTACCGCGCCATGATTGTCGGTCTTGATGAACGGGATAGAGCGAATGTAAACGCTTTGCGTCCCCTGCCGAATTCTCCGTTTGTTTTACTTGACGGTAAACAAAAGCAGATCGCTTTTGAAGGTGATATACAAAACAGTTATTACAAGCTTATTGTCAAATTTGACGGTGAGCATAAAAAATTTTGCGGAGAATTCCTGCAAGCCTTTAATATTTTAAAACCGGGCGCTGACATTTTCGAGTTATATGAAATATTTACCGCGCTTATTAATAAACAGTCGTTACCCGATACCCGCACATTGGCAAATGTATTAGACAGGCTTAACAACTATAAAGCGGCGGACAAATCCAGGGACGCCTCCGTCGTTAAAGCGTCGCCTATCTATGATATATACAGGCGCGTTAATCAGGATGTATCGCGGTTTTTACAGGAAGAATTTTCGTCAGCATTAAGCATTATCGACTGGATGTTATCGTCTTCTGAATATGTGGGCGATACCAGCGCAAAACAACGTTTAACAGATATTATCTGTAAGGCATTTACAGGAATTATTTTTGGTAAAACTGATAATACGGTAAAACGTTCTTATTGGACGCAAATACAACGCACCGGATTTAAAATGGACGCCGCCCGCGCTGTGTCTGAAATAAATACAATCAATAATGCGTTTACTCCGGCGGATGCCGCGGCATTCATTGTAATATATCTGGAATCCTGTTCCTTAACGGGAAATACCGAACAACAGAGCTTGCCGGAAATAGTAAAATACGGAATCAGTATTTGTTGTCGTTATAATGATCAAATCTCTTTTCATGAGATAGTCTCTGCTCTTTCGCGGGTAAAAAAGACTAATAATCAGGATTTATCGTTTGCGTTGTTAAAACTGTTAAAAGGCGCGGATAAAAAAATTAGTGAATTTATAGTTCAATACATAATTGATCATGATAACACTATACTTGCATCTGATAAATCCGCGCTGTCATTTTGTGAAAAACTCGAGAAAGAAGGACATGGATATCTGGCAGGTTCAGTGTTAATGAAGCGTGTTGAAAAACTTAATAAGCCTTCTGAAATGGAACAATTTATTAAGACTATACATAATTTGGATTTTATTGAGAAAGAAACATTGGCGAAGGTTTTTGAATCAATAGACAACCGGATTAGTTCATCAAAAGATAATGTATCATCCCTTGTTGAATTGCTGCAAACGCGAAAACCTGATGGCGCAAAATGTATAAATTCAGCGCATCTTCTCGCCCTCAATATTTTTTCCGGTAGTTTTAAAAAGAAAAGCCCGATAGAAATATTTAAAGATTTAAAAAATCAGGGGTTCCCGGCTATAACAGACGAAAGTTATATAGATAAATTCATCGAATGTTTGATAAAAGCAAACTTTACGGAGGAAGAGCAGGAATTCATCTTTGATTTCCTATTTCATACGCCTAAAGAATACCGCCTCGCATATATAAAAAAGACAGTCTGTGCGGCCTCTAAATATAAAGACAAATTGAACGCTTTAATTAATTTTATTTCTGACGGCAAAAACAGACAAATTGATGATGATTTTGTTCAAACTCTTGCGGATTCCGGACAGAATGAAAAATCATTAATGTCATTGGGCAGCTTGCTTAAAGAAGATAATAGCCGGAATTATTATAAATCTGCCGCTGATAAAGCAATAGTAATTATTTTATCCCGGAAAAATAAATAGAAGGATGAGCATAAATGAAAAAAAATACAGTATATATTGCGCTTATATTTAGTCTGCTTCTTATAATGGCTTCAAATAACACAGGTTATGCTCAAGAGGAGGTTAAGGACGAAGCGTCTGTTATCTCAAAACCGGAATTGAATTATGCGGAAATGAACGCCTTAATTGACAAGGTTATTTTTCAAAAATTCAACGATGTTGTCCAGTTTATAAAAAAATATTTGTTAATTGTGTGGTCTTTTTTTCTTACCTGTCCGCCTTTAATAAAAAACATAATAATCATTACGTTTTTTCCCGCCTGTTTCGGAATAATCTCAAGCCATGTGATTGGAATATATCAAAATAGGCATAGATGGAAAAAACATCACAATTACGATCTTATGTACAGTTATTTTGTAAAATCGGGAACATTACAAAGGAAGGAGAGTTATAGGGACGCTTATTCTTTATTGCGCGATCATAAATGGTCGTGGGTAAGTTTTGCCGGATTGGCTCACAGGCTGGGTAACCATGACAATAAATCCATTATGCTCATGTTTGCAATGTCATTTGTCTATATTCCGTTGTTTATTCTTGGATTTATTGAAATGGTTTTTAGAATTTCATTGGGTACTGTATGGCTGTTGGCCTTTAATCTGCTTCACAGCTTATTGCTTTTAATAACAAAATTTATTTCTTTTGCGTTGATACCGGCTGCAAATATCATCGATAAAATTATACGGAAAATACAGTATTGTCCGCATTGCTATGAAACATTTTATCTGCCCGAATTTATTTGCCCCTATTGCGGCAAAGTACATAAACGGCTAATTCCGGGAAAATGCGGCGTTTTGTTTGTCCGCTGCGCTTGTAATAGAGTTTTTTTACCATGTGTGTCTTTCACAGGACGTTCGTTCCTTTCTTCAAGATGCCCTTCTTGTTCGAGAGAACTTCCCGCGGCAAACCCCAAACATTTTTCAATTGCGGTAATTGGCGGGAACAATGCGGGCAAAACGGCATTTATTGCGGCGGTATCAAATTTATATAAATCCATGATAAAACATAAGCGTTTCTTAACTGTTGAAGGAAAACCGGACAGTTATTTTAATGAATTGCATGATGTGTATCATTTGGGAAAAACTGCCGCCGATAATGAATCGCGCACTTATACTATAGTTCACAAATATTGGAAAATGAAAACAGACAATTTAGTATTATACGACACGCTTGCCAAATATATCGTATCTGATTCGTTTCCGCGTAGTCCTAAATACTTTGGATTTTGTAACGGCATAATCCTAATGATTGATCCGTTAAGCGTTCAGCATGTTCAAAAAGAATTTAAAGATGAGAACGGCATAGAAACGAAATACGATTTATCTGATGACACCAGCCAAATGGCAGTTCAATTTATTCAAAAATACAATACAATTTGCGGTTTTTCAACCGGAGTAATGAGCAGTATACCTGTCGCCGTAATTATAAATAAGGTTGATATTGAAATTGTAAAACGTGAAATTGGCATGGACAAAATAAAGGCGTTGTATAGTGAAAATCCATCGGTATATAACAATGATGAAAATGCCGCTAAAGATCAAATATGCAGGGAATATCTGACAAAGATTGGCTTAATAAATGTATTGAATAATATAGAAGCAATATTTACCAATGTAAGTTTTTTCCCTGTCAGCGCGGCAGGGCATGCGCCGAAGGAAGGCAAAGCTTTTGCTCCGGTTGGCGTTATGGAGCCGATTGCATGGATTGCAAAAAAGGGACATTCCAGAATTGCCGGTTTACTTTCAAGCGGCGTAAAATATATTAATAGTGAAGGGTGACATTATGACAGTCCGAAAAATAACAAAAACAACATTATCAGTGTTTATTTTAATTACCGGCTTTGTTTTCTTTAGAAAATATTACATCTTGTTATTGTCAAAGCTTATGAATAATATTTTTCATATTGAAGGGTATACGCCTATTATCTTAGGAAAACTTTTTCCCAATAATTATATCGGCTCTTACTATCCCCGGCTGTTCTATTTTTGCGTAATAGTAATAATAGCCGCTCGTATGTTAGACGCAATTTTAGAACAAAAAACAGCGCTTAAAATTCTTTCCCCTTATATCTCTCCGTTAATCCTGACCGCCATAACAACAATAGCCTTATGCATTGATAAAATAAATCTGCTTCAACTATGGGGCATCATTTATTTTTTTACATTAATTTGCCTGCACTCAACTTTCAAGAAAATTATTATACATTCTGAAACAGTTGGAACTTATGCCGACCTGAAACTGATAAAAGGATTTATCCTGACAATTAAAGACGCTATATTAAAAGCTGTTTCCACAGGTATAACAAATTTTAACAATCCCGTAGATGAAGCATTCATACTCTTTGAATCGGCAATTGTTTTATTATTGGAACTCATGGTATTAATTTCTTTTATTATTTATATGTCAATGTATTGGAGAATAATATTTTTATCGCACCTGATAACATAATTTCCCGCTTTTATTTTACTTTCCCCGTTTCAAGATAGGCGGTGGTAAAAACATTTTCCGGTATCTGATCATCATATTTGATAATATCCATGTAAATTGTTGTCGAGGTTCCCGCCCCAACTGTGGATACTTTAGTCTTCATGGGAGTAAGGCGTCCCTGTATATCTTTAAAATCCGTCATTTCCATCACTTTTACAAGTTCATTGCGCCGGTTATACATTTCGCTTTTATATATTAAAAAACTGGCCTTGTCTATCCACGCTATTGTTTTTGAATACTGAAAGGAATTGTCTTTCGGGACAGATTGAATCACATAGCAGGGCTTTCCGTCCAGCGTTTCTTCGCGTAACAGCGTATGAGTATCAAGGGCAACTTCCCTGTCCATGGATGAAATATCGTCATACGAAAAATCAGTCCCCATAAAACTGCCGCCGCTTTCCGATGCCGCAATCCGCCGTACTTTACCCAGGCTTGGTAAAAATATCCATCGGTCTGAACCTCCGGAAGCGGTATCCATAGTGAGAAACCGTGTTCCCGCTACATTGGCTGGTTTTTGAAACACAATCATGGTGCGCGCTCCGTTAGGACCGTCCTTTGAGTACTGATCAATAACCCGTTCCATTGTACTTCCGTCCTTCGCTGTAATCACCATGCGTGAGCGCGAAGAAATAGTATTCATTTTAACCCGATTCTTTGCTGAATTTACAATTGAAAGCGCATCCTGCGCGTTCAGGATACCAACGCTTAATAGTAACATTGCCAATACTATAATTTTTTTCATGAAAGAGCCTCCTTATTTTTTTTCCCGTAAATGAATTTAGGTTTTATGGTAGTAAGCAAAGCCGGTATTACCGTAAGACTGACAAAGGCGGTTATCAGCATGCTTAAAGCGATAATCGCGCCAAGCTGCGCGATAATTCTAAATTGTGAAAGCGCAAGTACTCCGAATCCCATACCTACGGCAAGGGCGTTAATCATAATGGCTTTCCCGCAGCCGATAAAAGTACGGCGAAGAAAATCAGGTTCCCCCGACTGGTACTCATTCTTAAAAAACTCGATAAAGTGAATGGTGTAATCAATACCGATGCCGACGGCAAGGCTTGAAATCAGAGCGGTTCCAAGACTGAGTTTAATTCCAAGAAAACCCATAACCGCGAAATTGCAAAGAATCACTATCGTTAATGGAACGGAACCGATGACTCCGGCAATCAGCGATTTGTAGGAAATTGCGATAATCAGGAACACTATAAGCACGGAAACAAAAATTGATATAAGCTGGGAATTAAAGATCAGATCGGTAATCGCCATTTCATATGTTATGCCGCCTCCGATTATCACCTTCACATTTTTAGGAAAGTTTATGGAAATGTATTCTTTAATAATGTCGATAACGGCCTTTGAATCCCTGCTTCCTGTCGTTCGCAGTTGTACCATTGTCCTAATCGCCGTGGGTTCAAGCGGGTCATTTGAGTATCCAGAATCTTCATCTCCTGCAAGCAGAACAAGATAATTCGCTATCAGCCGTTGAAGCTCATCATCCGTTTCTTTGCCATAGCGTAGGGGATTTGAAGGTATCTCATAGTAAGCCATGCCGTCATAATTGGTAAGGCGTTTCAGTTCCTTTACCAAATCGCTGCCGCTCAAATGAGAAGATTTTCCCGCGGCGTTGTCCAGAAACCGCAAAATATCCGCCGTGTTGTATTGCGTTATATTAAAATTATTTTCCTGCTTCGGCGTTTCAGTATAGTGAGTATTAGTAGAACTAAAATCGCTAAAACCAAAGCTGTCAAAACCAAAACTATCAGTATCATCAAAGCCAAAACTACTCTCCGCGTTATACGACACAGTTTTTTGCAGTCTTTCCGGACTTTCGCCGACATTGAACACCTGATTGATACGCTTGATAATATCCGTAAAGCCGACGACCTTCCCCACATCAGAAACATGCCCTGTAAGGTATGCGGAAAGATTATCCACCGCCTGTAATACGTCGGGGTGCAGGAGTTCTTCCGTAGTATTGGCTGTGATCACAAGATTTAAATCTTTTGAGCCCCCAAAATATTCGCGGATAAACCTGTCTGAGCGGCTTATGTCGGTCTCATTTTGAAAAAATTCAACTACCGCATTGTCAACTATAACCTTTGAAAGTCCGTACACTGAAATGATTACGGTCAGCGCCGCAAGAACGAGTACCAATTTTTTTCTCTTTGCAATGCCGGTAAATATTCCGGCTATATTATTGCTAAGACTGCTGTCATTATTACGTTCTTTTTTTTGCTCCTTCAGGACACGAGGACCGCGAAGCAGGAACATTGACGGAATAAACAGCACCGCTACGGTAAAGGCGGCGATCACTCCGAAGCTGGCGCAATACCCGAATTCCCTCATCGGGACAATCGGCGTGAAACAGAACGAGATAAAACCCGCCATTGTAGTAAGCGCCGCAAGGAATACCGGTTTAATCAATTTTCTTACCAAGTTTAAAACCAGAGTACGATGTTCATCAATAGGAGAACCTTCGCCCTTCGGTTGAGGTTCAACGGTTAACTGTTTGTTTCGCGTGTCTTCCATGTAGTGGGTAACGATATGAATACCGTAGGCGCTGCCGACCGCTACCAGAATCACAGGCAGTATGGTCGTGATAACCGAGAGTTTTATCCCTAACAGCGCCGCCATCCCTATAGCCCAGATAACCGCTATGATAACAGTTAAAAACGGCAGTACCACAAAGGTGAAGCGCCTGAACGAAAAAAATAACATTCCCAACAACACAATGACAACTAACGGTATCAGCAGGATATTGTCCGAAATCATGGATTTATTAACAATCATGTTGATAATCGGCTGTCCTGTGAAATACACTTCCTCTTCGCCTGTAAATATTTCTCCCGCAATTTCGCGGATTTTTTCGACGCTGAGCGTTACTTCAGGACGCGTAAAATCTTCGGTCAGGGCATCCAGAGTGATCAAAATCTGCGTTGCTGAAAGATCATCGGAAACGAGGGAACTGCGAAACAAATCCCATGACGCGATACGCCGCATAAGTTCGGTAATTTCTTCATCAGTCCCTGAAAAATTTTCCGGCACTAAATCCGAAACGACAATACTGTCGTTGTCTCCGGTTATATACTGCGTTGACATGATCGAATTAACGGATTTTACATAGTCGACATTTTCAACCACATTTGAGAAATTCCGAACCCGCTCCAGAAAACTCTTCTCAAAAACTGTCCGGTAGGGGCGCTCAAGTCCGACAAGAATCAAAACCTGCCCGCCGAAAGTTTCATCAATATATTCCGAGATAATTTTTGCCTGATTTTTATCCGGCAAAAAACGGATATTATTATTGTCCAATTCCGCGCGCGGAAGCTGGAGCCCTAAAAACACCGTGATAATTGTAATAATACCGACAATCAAACCCGGATGTTTAAAAAGTTTTTCCATATCTTGACTCATATAATTATATGACCTACAATGTAAATAGAAAGCTACATACAGTTTGATTGGATTTGAAGTGTATACTACACAACTTTGTGTACCTGTTTGATACGCTACATTTTCAATTAAAATGTAGGGAGAAAAATATGGAAAAAAAAGAAAATCGCAAGAGTCGTTATACCAAAATGGTAATACGCGAAAGCTTAATGGAGCTTATGAAGGAAAAGTCCATTTTAAGCGTTCCTGTCAAGGATATATGCGATCTTGCCGACATAAGCCGCTCGACTTTTTATGATCATTATAAGGATCAATACGATTTATTAAAGCAAATAGAAGATGAAACCCTCGCTTATTTTGAGGATATGCTGAACAAATATAAGGACAAACAAACCAAAAAAGAGACATATCAGATGGTTGAGGAAATGCTGAAATATATTGCAAATAACGGTAATACAATTCATATTTTGTTAAGCGAAAACGGAGATATTGATTTTCAGAAAAAACTGCTATACCACTTTATTATGCATAACCAAATAACGAAATATTTTTCCGAAATGCAGAACGATGAAGCAAAGCCCTATTATTCCGTTTTTCTTGTGCATGGTTCTATTGGTTTGATACAGCACTGGCTGAAAGACAACATGACAATGCCGGTTCCCCAGTTGGCCAAAATGCTGATGAAATGGACGGAACATCAGATTAAATTCTAAAAATATCGGCTGCTTTTTTAATTAACTCATTCTTATCAATTCCCCAATTTTTACCAAAATGGGCAAAAAGCGCATCCGAAAGAGCCATAAATTTTTCAAAAACAAATCCATTTTCCAAAAACAGCAACCCTCGGTTCACAAGCCGCTCCCAAAAAGCGGCAAAATTTTTTATGCGCTGTAAATCATCCACGGAAAGTGATGAAGTTTCTTCTATATTATAAGGCGGCTTGCAGTTGTAACGCATTCCAAATGTTTCATTATGGCGCGAAATTGGCGCCCCAGGAAGCTGTTTCAAAATGCCAAGCTGTATTTCCACTCTCGCCTTCTTCTCCCCTCTCTCATCGTTTCTCCTTTCACTCTTCTCCCTTCTCTCTTTCCCATCTTCTCTCTCTTCACTTCTAACTTCTCCCTTCTCACTTCTCACTTCGCTTACCGCCTGCCAAAGACGGTCGAATCCCCTTCCAAAGGACTGTAGGTCTTCTCCCGGCAATCCTGCAATTAGGTCTGCATGGATAATAGCATTGGTTTTTTTCCGTAAAAAGCGAATGGTTTCCAGTTCTTTTTCAGGATTAATAGACTGATTCCGCCACCCGGGACGGCGAATCCTCGCACACACTTCGGGATTTAACGTTTGAATGCCGATTTCCAGACGCAGTGAATCCTGCGGAAATTGCGCAAGTATTTCACATAACTCTTCCGGAAAGAGAGAAGGAACCATCTCAAAGTGAACAACAAAGGGAGCGTGTCCCGCTCTCGCGCGTTCTTCCAGTTTTTGAAGAAAAAACTCGCAAATTTTTACGGCGCGATTTATATTTGCGTTAAAAGTCCTGTCCAAAAACTTAATTGTTTTTACGCCGCGATTAACAAGCGTATCCATATCGGCTAAAAAAGACTCAAGTGGAAATTCCCTCACCGCGCCGGCACTCTCCTTTGACTTTACCGCGCTGAGACAGAACTCACATTCAAATGGACACCCTCTACTTGATTCCACATATATAAGTTTTTGCGCTATATCTTCGTCAGTATAGAGATGATAGGCAGTTTTTATTTCCGTTAAATTATCTTGCACATTAAAAACTTTATTTTCCCCTTGAAAGGCACCTTCACACAACGCGCGAAAAGCCGTCTCTCCCTCTCCGCGGATAATATAATCCGCAAACTTAAAAATATCCGCATCAGCCGGTAAATATGAAACCTCAGGCCCTCCAAGAACAACAATGGGTCTTCCTCCCTCTTCCTTAGTGTTCTTTGTGAGATCTTCTTCTCTTTTCTTCCATTCTTTTTCCAGCCCTTCAAGCAATTCTATTGTCGCAAGATGATTCCAAATTGAGACCGAGACTCCTAAAATGCGCGGATGCGCGGCAAGGATAGGTTCTATCTTTTCACATAACGGCTGGCGCAGTGCAAACTCTATTATTTCGCATTGAGTTTCAAGAGAACCAAGATTGGCTTTAAGGAGACGCAGCGCTAGCGACGGATGTGTCCATTTGGCGTTAATTGTCGTAAGAACAATGCCGCTCAATTAACAAAGAGTCCTACGGTTCCGGTTTTCCATTCTTCGCAGGCCTCCATTACAATTTTTTCAACGTCAAACCAGTTTTCTGCGCGAGGGCCGGGAAGATTACGGTTTGTAGAATTACTGAAAACAATTGTTTTACATTCCTGTTTGCGCAGACTGATTATGTTATCGGGAGCGTCGTCAATGTAAACATGCGCGCCGACCGCGCCTTTATCGTTCATAAAGCAGATGTCCCAGTAGGGAATGTCATAATTGTCAAGCCATTCTATTGTTTGCTTAATTGTCGCTACATGGGAATATTTTAAAAAAAGCCGATGTGTGATAATACGGATGCGTATGCCCTTGCTGGATAATTTGCGCAGGATGGCTGGAGCGTGCCTTATGGGATCCATGCTGCTGAAAATATTGCGCTGCGTTACGGCAAATCTGTGCAATCTGTCGTAGCCGCCAAACTCATCAATATCCCACTCTTTAAGGCCGTAAGAAACTTCGGTGGTAAGGGATTCAATCGGTCTATTCAGCCATTCGGCGGCAATTTTTCTCATCTCGCCGTAAAAATCGCCGACTACGCCGTCAAGATCAACGCCAAAAATAAAACAGCTTTCATCCATCCTTTATGATTCCTTGGAAATTAATATTACTGTGCTTCGGGCTTTAACAGAATAAAAACGTTGGGAAGCAAGAGGTTCTTCGCTTCCTGGCGAAAGAATGTCACCGGGAGACGACAATCCCGTGTCGACAACGCGATACCATTGTTTTTTGGGCGGCGGTTCGGCAACAATAAAATTCTTAAGATCCGAATACGCATTAAGCATAATGTAAAAATCATTATCATCCCGATCAGCTAACGTATCCGCTTTACTGCCAAGCAGGCGTAAAGCCATGAAGTAACCGATCTTTTCCCAATCAATAGAAGTTCCGCCTTCATTGAACCAGGTAATATCCGGCATTGCTTTATATGTACCGCCCCTGCCGGTGTAAAATTCGGGGCGCATAAAACCGGGATGTCTAAGGCGAAAAGCTATCATTTCTTTGACAAACCGGTACAAACCGGCATTTTTTTCAAGAAATGACCAGTCGTACCATGAAGTTTCGTTATCCTGACAATAAGCGTTATTGTTGCCGTTTTGAGTGCGGGCAAATTCATCGCCCCCAAGAATCATCGGCGTGCCAAGCGAAACCATCAGGGTAGCGAAAAAATTTTTTATTTGCCGTTCCCTGAGCGTTTTAATAATCGGATCATTAGTCGCTCCTTCAATGCCGTAATTGTAACTTAAATTTTTATTGCTGCCGTCGCAGTTATTCTCTCCGTTGTCTTCGTTGTGCTTATCGTTATACGAAACTAAATCATTTATCGTAAAACCGTCGTGGCTTGTAATAAAGTTGATTGAATGGAAAGGTTTGCGTCCGTCGCGCAAATACAGATCGGAACTGCCGGCGATACGGGTAGCCAGAAACCGCGTTTCTTTCGGATCGCCTCTCCAGTATTGGCGCACATCATCGCGGAATTTATCATTCCACTCCGCCCAGCGTCCGCCGGGGAACCATCCAACCTGGTAAGCGCCACCGGCATCCCATGCCTCCGCGATAATTTTTGTCGAATTTAAAACAGGATCTTCGGCTATTTGTTCAAGCGTAGGCGGATTTTCCATAATCCTCCCGGACTGATCGCGCCCAAGAATTGATCCCAAATCAAAACGGAACCCGTCAACATGCATTTCCATAACCCAATAACGAAGACAGTCCATAATGAATGTGCGCACCACAGGATGATTACAGTTTACGGTATTACCGCAGCCCGAATAATTTTGGTAGTAACGCTTGTTTTCGTTTAGTATATAGTAGACTGAATTATCAAGCCCGCGGAAAGAAAAAGTCGGCCCCTCTTCATTGCCCTCGGCAGTGTGATTAAAAACAATGTCAAGGATTACCTCTATTCCCGCCTTATGCAATTCGCGCACCATCTCTTTAAATTCATTAACTTGACCGCCCGGATTTTTATCCGAGGCATAAGAACCTTTTGGCGCAAAAAACGACACCGTAGAATAACCCCAGTAATTGGTCAATTTTTTTCCCGTGCGCGGGTTAATGCGGATCATTTCATTTTCGTTAAATTCCTGAACAGGCAAAAATTCAACGCTTGTTATTCCCAAATCCTTAAGGAACGGAATTTTTTCGACAACTCCGCGATATGTTCCCGGATGTTCCACTCCCGAATTGGGATGGGCAGTAAGTCCCTTCACATGAGTTTCATAAATTACGCTGAACCGGAGCGGATAATTTAACGGCATATCGCCCTGCCAGTCAAAATTATCATCGATTACGATACAGCGCGGCTGGTGGGCAATATCATCATCATAAGAATAAGTAAGGTCTCGTCCCGGTTTTTCGGTATCGTAACCGGCGCATTTTCCGTAATCCCATTCGCTTGTATCCGTCAAAGCCTTAGCGTAAGGATCGAGTAATGTTTTATGAGGATTAAAGCGCTGTCCCTTTTCCGGAAAATATTGGCCGTCGGTGCGGTACAGATAACAAGTTCCGGCCTTTAGGCCTCTGATGAAACAATGCCAAATATTTCCTGTCTTATGCATTTTTTTATCAAGTGGAATTTCCAGTCGCGGACTATTTTTATCCGCAGACTCAAAAATGATAAGCGTAACAGCGGCGGCGTTTCTTGAAAAAATCGCAAAATTAACGCCCCCATGGGTCATCGACGCTCCAAGGGGCAGCGCTTTCCCTGTTTCCGCTACAAGATTGATAAGAGCCATATTTAAATTATAGCATAAAAATAGTAATTACGTACATCAGTCCTTTTTCCGGTCGTAACAATGAACGGTAGTACACACCTGAAATGTCTATCAACATCAAAGATAATAATATGCCGAAAATTATAATACATTACCTAAATCACCCAAAAGGTTAAAATTGAAAAAATAGTTAATTTTTATGCGAATTAGGCCTAAAACTTGACAAATAAGCAAGGAGATGATACATTAGTGGCAAGGGTTTCTTTGTAAGGCGGTAAAACATCTCAATTTTTTCGGGTTTTAATAAATTCGAGTAAAGGGAAGTTTTGTCTACGGAGACTATTACTAATTACGTCAGAGGTTGTTTTAACGTTATGAAGCTTTGTGAATATATTTATCATTATGCGGATTACTGCCGGGTTAATGTGGATGCCGCGTTGCTGATGGAGAATTGGACAGATGAGGATGCTGATGAAAAGTATGCTAATTATTTACAGGAATACTTGCGGCTTAAAAATGTGCCTTCATTTTCTAAGAAACCAAAGGCTTCAGTTTCGAAACTGCAAACAACACGGGTGGAAGAAGTATATAGTGAACTATTTAAATTGATGTTGAGGGATATAAGAGGTGCCAAAATTACTATAGGTGAACCTAAAAAAAAGGCATTTAAGGCAAGGCTGTCCAAAGTCGCGCCAATTTCAAATAACGTTAATTATAATTATATTGATGAATTGAGAAAAATTGAAGAAGAGGAGTATTAATATGGGTAAGCAAGACAAAGCTTTGTTGGATTCTACGATTGAATTGTATCGTATAGTGTCGAATGATAAAAAATCGACATCCGAAGAAATCGTGGCTAGATTTGCTAATAGGTCTACTACAAAGCCTCTAGCGCACCATTCTAGAATATCAGGTAAAATGCCTTCTCATGGTTCCATATTGACAGGGCGTTTTAAACAAAAAAGCGTTGAAGAAGTTTTAGCTGATTTATAGTAAAACAGGAACAGGCGTACAATGACTATAGATGAGATCGCTGAAAAGATTGATAATTATGCAAAAACTTATTCTATTTTACTTGAAGCATGCGAGTCGATTGGTATATCACTTGATTCGTCACCGCTTTATAATTTTAGAGATGCATTAAACCATTATCAAATATTATACAATGCTACAGATCCTAAGATAAAATTGTCACAAGAAACATCTATTATGGAGCATCTTAATAGAGGACTTAAAGACGGCTATTATTTTATTCTGTTAAATATAAAAATAGGCATACATGTCGAAATAAAACGGGTACAACTAAATTCCCCAGACCAAGCCAGGGATTTGCGAGCAACATTACATCGCTATAAATCCCTTGAATTGGCGCTAAGAAGACCCGGAATAATTAATTTGGACACAATAAATAATTACATTAATAACTTAAAACCATTATTACAAGAGACACAAGATTTATTTCAAAAATACATGATAACTTGGAATTTTGCAAAATATAACGTGTAATTCGTAACAATTTTGCCCACTCCCTTAGTATTCCCCTCTCCCTTCTATATTCTTTGTGAGAAATATTTTCAAATTTTTTTCATTATTGCCGAAAACATGATATATTGAAAGAGTTAATGGAAAAACACGCCAAGGAGATAATGAGTATGCTTACGAAATATGAATGGCAGGCGCCGCCATAGCTCCTATAGGTAAATATCCCTATTTAAAAAATTAATTTGTACAATAAATTTACCGTAAACCATGCCAAACTATAGATACAATCGCTCAATTATTAGAATTTTTCTTTAAAATTTTCTCGCAAAGATTGCAAAAAAACAAGAATTTTACCATATAACTACCGCAAACAACGCCAAAATATGTGCTGAAAGTTTGTGATTCGCGGTAAAAATTCCCTGCTCTTAATAGGTAAATTTACCTATATAATAATAAATTTATACAATAAAAAGACAAAAAATATTGACAAACTATAGAACAGCTATATAATGTACATAGAATAAAGTTACTTGGAAGCCGCAGCGCTGGACGGCTTTTTTTACACACGCGGAATTCAGGTAAAAGTGAAAAATGACTGGGGTCTTAGAATCTGCAGTCTCAAAAAAAAATGCGCGCGTTGCGCGTAACTTAAATTCGTACCTGCTAAAGGACAGTCTTCCTAAATTATTGTTTGGAGGAAAAAATGAGAAAAGTACTTATTGGAATTATGGCGATACTTACCGTATTTGCCATGATAAGCTGCGATAACGGTACCACTACCACAACGTATACTGTTACCTTTAACGCGAACGGCGCGACAGCGGGAACAGCCCCACAGGCGCAGTCGGTTACTGCCGGTGGTAGTATTATACTTCCTGAGGGAATTGAGTTGCGTAAAGACGCACAATTCTTCGGCGGATGGAACACTGAAGCTGATGGCAGCGGTGATTATTACGCCCCGGCCGAAGAATATACGCCGACTGCCAGTATCACCCTGTATGTTAATTGGAGTGACAATCCGGTAGTTGGAGAGGGAACCTTTACTGTTACATTTGACAAAAACAATACTGACGCAGGAAGCACCGCGCCAGATCCTGCTACCAGAACAGTTCAAGCTCCTGCAACAACGGTACAAAATCTTCCCACCACTGAACCGACACGGGTAGGCTATGTATTCAAGGGCTATAATACAGCAGCAGACGGTTCAGGCACTCTGTTTAAAGCTGGTCCGGCCAATTTAGGCGGTACTATAGTTACCAGTGACATGACTGTATATGCTCAGTGGCAAGCGGGTTATACCGTTACATTCAGCAAAAACAATTCTGATGGTCCCGATCCAAGTAGGGTAACCGTAGAGATTGATGTTACAACACCCGGCGAAGAAGCAAACATAGCTGCTACTGATATCCCCACCGTTACACGGGAAGCCTTTCAGTTCCAGGGATGGAATCTCCTTGCCGATCCTGAGGACGGTGAAGAAGATGACACTGCGTTTAGTGCAACTACTACAATTACCGACAGCATCACCGTATATGCCCAGTGGAAATTTGTCGGTGGTACGCCGAAACTTGATAATGGAAAAATTGTAGTTGACCGGCCTATGTTTACAGTGGATGCCGCAGGCAATAACGAATTAGATCTTAAAACAGGTTACTATAAACTGGGAGCTACCGGTTATATGGATTTCATGTTCCCAACTGTAGGAGATCAGGACGCTAATACCTATGACTACTTTATTATATTGACCGAAAAAATTAGCGGTGAACCCTCAAGTGGAGCTGTTAATGTCCAATTTATGAGAATCCCACCCGGTGGCGGCGCTGGCGGAAGCGATTGGGGTGGAGCCTACAAAAATGCATGGCTGACCAATGACAACGGGAAAAGGATACTTTATTATGTTTCAGGAGCGGATACTCCTGACCCGGCTAACAGGGTTGGAGGTTTTAGAATTCTTACTCCTTCGGGCACTAGTGTTGCACAATTAAAAATTAAATCTTTTACTTTCTATAAAGCGCCTCGGTATACGGTAACATTCAAGTATGGCTATGGCTCCATTGCTGACAAAGTTGTGAATAATGTTATGGGAAAAGATGCGGAGCAGGATGGTTTCGGCGTAGGTGATGCAAATTGGCCTGCAAAGCCTGACAGGAGTACTGAAGATCCGCCTATGTTCTTCATCGCATGGAAAGACGCAGACAATTTTGTAGGAACCGCTGCTTCCCCCGTTACCAAGGACACGGTTTATACCGCTGAATTCACGGACGAAGAACCTGAAGGATGGATGGAACTTATTGCTAATAGTGGTACTGCCGCGGCTATTTACGGGTTTCCTATTCCCGCGGGAAAGAAAGCGGGAGACTATACAAAGATAGTAGCTTTACTGAAAGCAGGTGATGCCGCAACTCCTTTGAACGGGCGCTTTAGAGTATGGGGTCCCTATGCCGCAACAGGTATTGCAAGTGGTGGTGTTGGAACCGAAGTGGATGCAGCAAACGGCGTTTATACCGGCTCCATGGGGAATGCTGGAAACGGTCTTTTAATGACCCCTGCAGGCGATAATACCGGCAGCCTTGCAGGCGGTGCTCTGGCTCAAAGTGCGGGTTGGAAAGAATATACTTTGGATCTAACGCAATGGCAGGCTGACTATAATACTACTGGCGCTGGTGGTGACAGTACTGGTAAAGCCAAGTTTAGTGATGCGACAGGTACAGTACTTTTGGGTATAGGGTTAATTGGCGGCGGTTCACAGCCAGCTGGTCCCAGAGCATACTATATCAAAGAACTCCGTCTTACGAATGCTGATGGCACTGATTCAGTCTTTGCCGAAGATCCAAAGGTTTTGTTTACAGGTGCTCTTGCACCGCTAATCCAAGCCAGGCAGGAAGCGTCTAGTTACGCAACCCGGACATGGATGTATCCAGACGAATAATTCCGTTAACCCGTGTCTGACCACATATATGTGGTCAGACGGGTATTTGTAAGTTTTTTGGGGGCTTCGTAAAGAAGCCCCTATTTCAATGAGGAGTTTTAATGAATAAAAATTGTTTTATAAAAGTCGGCATGGTACTCATGACTGTCATACTTGCGGCCGGCATTGTATTAAGCTGCGATAACGGAACGACGGCAAGTTCTGAGAAGGAACTTCTCAGTATTACCATCAAAGATAAAGAACCGGATAATATTCCTGAGCCCATTTCCAGCAGCGAATTGGCAGATGGAAGTTTTACCGATCCCAGTTATACAGGGACAGTTTATCTGAACAGTGAAGTGGATTTAGCGTCTGTAACAGTTAGTGTTACAGTTTCAGCCGGTGCTAATGCGGAATTCGGCTTAGCGTCCGGTTTTGATGCGCCTGTATCTTATAGTGCCAGTACTACGCTTCCTGTGATTACACTTGGACAGGCTCTGTATGTCAAGGTAACAGCCGCAGACGGTAGCGTTAATTATTATCGTTTTTCCATATTGCTTCTGAGCGATAATTCTTCATTAAGAACACTGACGGTTGCGGATATGGGCGCGACTCTTGGAGCCGCGGGAACCACGTGGAACAACGCAGGCGCGGGCACTATATCTTTAAGCAATGGGTTAAAACAAAATGCAAAAGTGGTGGGAACGCCCGGTTATGCAAGGGCAACGATTGAATACACATTAATGACAACCAGCGCTCAACCAACGGGATTCAGCGATGTTGATACATATACCTTTGCCGACGGCAATACGTTTTGGGTTAGAGTAACTGCGGAAAACGGACAGAAGTTCAGTTACTACAAATTCAGCGTTCAAATAGGAAGGGATGCGACATTGGCCAGCATAGCTATCGGTTCAACTACGGTTGTATCAGAATCTCTGGGGACTCCCAAGTCAGCATGGGGCGCGTTTACCGCTTCCCAACGGGGTACTTGTCAGGCGGATGAACGTATGCCTGCAACAGGTTTTACGGTAACCATAACCCCCACCGATGAAGAAGCTACGGCAGTTTGGGCTCCTATAGGAACGACTGATAATACGACTACCGCGCCGACATTTGATGGAACATCGCCTCATATATTCCCGTCAGACGCGTCTGATATCGCTATTAAGGTAACATCATCCAATGGCTCAACAGTCAGATACTACCGCGTACGGCTTATTACCAAAAGCTTTGGAACCATTTATAAAGGCACGCCAAGCCTTATCAATCCTGGTGCGGTAGATCAATCCAAACCTACTCCAGGATATATCGACCCGATCTGGCTTGATGATGATAATTTTACGAGTGAAAACGGCGGTTGGCTGGATATAAGCCGGGTTAACACAGCGGAATCCTATGATAACTGGTTTGCGCTTGATTACGGACAGCATACCAAAGCAAAAGCAAGAGTCCTCTGGGACGATGACGGAATTTGGGTATACTGCGACGCGGATTTCTATGATTATAAAACCAGTGAATCTGCCGCTTTAACAACCCGTACCGCCTCGCTCTCCGATGTTGCAGCTTTGTATAGACCTGGTAAAACTGATGCTGATCTTAACAACATAAGTTATGATATGCCATCTAACGCGCATACCCGCGATTCATTGGAATTGTTCGTTAATGAAAGATTCCAGGCCTTCAAATCCGGCAACTACGGCGAACAGTACCGTTCAGGTTTACCCAATGCCGACGGCACAATATGGCTGTCCGGCGAAAAGCCGCGTGGTACGCCTACTGATTCATCACCGCCGCCATTCAATACCGCTGTACAGTTCCAGATGGATAATATGGTCAATGCGTGGATAAAAATGAACGGCGCTAAACAAGTTGGCTATGTAATTATCATGCGGGCAAGATGGATTAAGGGAAATACTGATCCCAAGAAGGGATTTGCTTTCAGCGAAGTTGACAGGGTTTTTGATGCAGACGGCAATATAGTAGAAAATGCTGAAATTGGTCTTGAATTGCAGATCAACGCATGCGCGGAAGTAGGAACGCGCAATGGTATTCTTACATGGAACGGCGTTACAAGTCAGGCGTATCAGAATGTTAAGAGCTTCGGCATTGTACAGTTGAAAACATCCAAGACTGCGCCGTAAGGAAAATTAATAGAATTTTTGACCCCCGGTATAGCCGGGGGTTTATTTCAGTTTTATGGAGAAAAATATGAGAAAACACAAATGGTTATTTGTGACAATTCCCCTGTTAATATTGGCATTGCTTTTTACAACATGTTCCGAAGAAAACACACCGCCGCCGGAACAGACATTGCCAAATGCTGCAATACCTGTTATTAGCATACACCCAACAAGTGTTGATTATGTTGCAGGCGCCTCAATTGGGGAGTTGAAAGTACAAGCTGAGTTCAGCGCAGGCGATTCGTCAAGCATTCGTGGAACCATGACGTATCAGTGGTATGAGAATACGACATTCTTAAATACCGGCGGTACGGCTATAACGGGCGCAACAAGCGCTGCCTACACTCCGGTTATGACCGGTAAGACGGTAAGTTATTTCTATGTGGTTATAACCGATACAAAAGAAGGTCATAATTCGCAGTCAAAGGTCAGTAATCCGGCGCGGATTAGGATTCTTGACGCGGCAGCCGCGGCGCCGACGGTTACTGTTGCTATTAGCTCAACCAATGCTCAGTACGTTCGTGGTTTTGGAGGAATGTCCAACGCTTTTGGTATTGGCGCACCTGCGCGGTATATGGAACTCAAGGATATAGACACCATGTTCAAACCGGACACCGGACTTGGCTATAATATACTGCGCATTATGATCTGGCCGAAACCTTTGGAAGAAGTCATAAGCGGTCAGGTTGAACCTCAAATGGGCAACCAGATAACATACCTTGAAGTTGTTAAACGGGTAAACAAATACGGCGGCTATGTTATGGCAAGCCCTTGGACTCCTCCTCCCGAATGGAAAGTTAACCAGTCGGAAGCTGGTACCGCTCCTTCGTATTTATTGCCCCAATATTATGCTGACTATGCGGCGTATCTTAAAGAATATGCGAAAGCCATGTCCCGTTACGGTGCCCCGATTTATACCCTTTCCATTCAGAATGAACCGTCATGGCCAGCCTCTTACGCGGGTTGCGAATGGACCAGTCAGCAGCAATTGGATTTCTTTTTAAACAGAAACGTCCGCAAATTCCTGGACAATGTATCGGGATACGGTGGAGGAATGCCGCGTGAATCGGTAATGGCTATGAGTGGCGAACCCCATCAGAATGTTGTATGGAACGATGCAGTTAAAAATAACGCAGAGGCAAACGGTTATATTGATATTTATGCTTACCATATTTACGGAAGCATGAACGGCCCCTATCTGGACGTGCAGGCGGATACAACTACCGGCAGAAAAGAAGTCTGGATGACCGAACACAACATAAACTCACAAAGCGAAGCGCTTTATCCTCAGGATTCCACATGGAATTTTGTATGGTTGATGGCAGAAGAAGTTGACCATGTTATCAGGGTTAACAGCACTAACGCGTTTGTGTGGTGGTACGCAAAACGTTTCTATAGCTTTATCGGCGATAACTCATACGGAACCGTCAACGGTGATATATTACCGCGCGGATGGGTAATGTCCCACTGGGCAAAATACGCCACCGATACGGTACGTGTAGTCACTACCGTTACAGGACATCCCGATGTCGGCAATACAAGTGATGCAAGCAGTACCGGTAAAGGAGGCTCTACTTATGTAAAAGCCTCGGCATACCGCAGAAAAGCATCTCCCAGTACCTATGTGGAAAGACAGGTAAAGAAGACGGAAGATTCTATCAGTTTGGTAATATTCAACCAGAAAACCACCGGGGGTACGGATCAGGATATAAGGGTAACCCTACCGGCGGATTTTGGCGAAGCTAAATATGTTCACGCCATTATTTCTGACAACGACAGAAAACATGCGCCTCATCTTATTACGTTGAACTCAGACGGAACATCGGCGGATTTCAATCTGCCTGCCAATACCATCGTATCAATAAAATTTTCAAAATAAAAATGATTGATTGGTCTGGCCGTAAAATCTTTGATTATGCGGTCAGACTTGTATAAAAACTCAGCAGAGGAGAAATTAATGACAAAGAAGCTGATTGTAATAATGTTTGCCGTTTTTATGGCAGGAAGCGGTATTTACGCTCAAACGCTGGAAGTTTCCGGCGAGATGAAGACAGGTTTGTACTGGGAAAGAGTAGATGTCACTGACAGGCCTGTAGAGGAAAGGGCTAGAATTCATAATAATGACGATTCTGGTCCTAACGAAGGACGCTTCAGGATGAACCTGCTCCTTACAGAAGGCATTATCGGTATGAAAGTCCGCTTTGAACAAACAGCCTGGTCAATGACTCAGCCGAACCAATGGGCATTTGCTTATGCTTACGGTAACTTTTTTAAAGAACAGCTTAGAGTCGTAATTGGCAAGCTGGGAGAATCGCCTTGGTCGGCAGGCGGTCCCGATATCTGGCAGGAATTGGACAATCAATTAGGCATACGAACGGAAATAAAACCCGGTATTGTACCCGGTCTGAATGTTGGTTTTGTATTGAACACATGGAATAATGCAAATTACTTAACTGAACATAATACGCTGACTGATATTCTAATGGAAACTGTATTGGGCATTTCATATACCAATGATTATTTCCACGGACGTTTTTCTTACCGGTTGGACGGAGAATCGGACATTTATAACAACGAAAGCGAAGGTATGGAATTGATGTATCGGCTGGAGGAAAGGGTTTTAAGAAAATTTGTCGAAGGTTTTTCAATCTGGGCTAATGGCTGGTGGAGAGGTATTGGTACAGAAGACAAAGACATTATACTTTTTCAGAATTGGTTTTATGTTCAATGGGCGCCTCCGCAATTTACTTCTCAACTGCGCATGGGTTATCATTACGGAGATAAACTCCAGGAATTGCATACAAGACTTAGTTTTTACTACAATATATTTGACTGGTTAAGCGCCGGTCTAGCCGCTACATTCCGCATAGACTTCGGAGAAAATTCGGTAAAAGAAGTTCCCTATAAACTCTGGAATATTGAGCCTCAGATAAGGATGACCTTTGCCGCCAATACGTACATTGCCTTTGTTTATTCATTTGAGTATGAACCTCTTTCTCCGGATAAAGACAAACAAACGCAAAAAATCAATTTGCGGACGGTATTCTCGTTCTAATAAGGAGTATCCCTATGTTAAAAAAAGTATTTATTTTTGGAATAGCGTTGATTACTCTTACATTATTGGTAACTAACTGTTCTTCCAACAACGAGGAACCTCCACCGCCGGGGCACATCACTATAACCTTTAACATTGGGTACACCGGTACTAATGTTCAATCTATTCCTTCAATTACCGTTACCTCCGGTACTGCCCCCGGTAGCGCCTGGCCTGCCGACCCATTAAGATTAGGATATTCCTTTGACGGATGGTTTAACAGCGGTAATAAATATACGTCAGCAACCGTTATCACCGGTAGTAATTTTACAGTAACGGCTCAATGGTCAATAGAGGTGCCCAATATTGAGGATCAGCCTTCTGCGGAAAACCTTGAGTCATTATTTTCTACCTCAAGCGGTTTTCCCTCCGCTCTGTCCAATTCATGGAAGGTTTGGGGACACCGCAATGCGTTAATAACACATGGCTTTGGCGCAGACCCATCAGCAATGGTGTACAATGGCCGCCTCTACATAATTGCCAGCAACGACAGCCTGATGTATAACGATTCTGATCAGGTAATACAAATGACATACGCCGCCGGCATTCAGGGCGTTCGCGTTATTTCATCCGCCGATTTATCAAATTGGACAGATCACGGCGTTATTAATATTGCCGGCCCCGCGTCAACCAATCCGCTTATACCTGTAAGTACGCCTATGGTAACATATGCCACCGCTTCATGGGCGCCTTCCGCGGTATGGAAAACAATGGGCGGAAAGCCAAAATTCTTCATCTATTATGCTAACAGCGGAAACGGCATTGGTGTAATTACCGCGGACAGCCCCACAGGCCCGTGGAGGTCCCCGCTCCCCAAACTGCTTGTTGACCGCAGTACCCCCAACTGCTCCGATGTTCATTATTTATTTGACCCCGGCGTTATTGTAGACGGAAATGGTCAGGGCTATTTGTTCATGGGAGGCGGAGATCGTCTTAATACTGATGGTTCCAACAACTACGATAATACCGGTTTTGCCCGCCGTGTCAGGCTAAGCGCCGACATGATCAGCCTTGCCGGAATTCCCGAAACATGGTATGTTCCTTATTTGTTTGAAGACAACGAAATAGCGTATATAAACGGAAAATACTATTATTCATATTGCACCCATGGGAACACCAGCGGAAACAGTTTTGGTTTATCGAACAGTCAAATTGCCTACATGACCGCCTCTGAACCGCTGGGGCAATACAGTAATCCCGCCGCGTTAATGAATGCTCCTCAAACCCAACTTAGTTCAGGCGATCAGAACAACCACCACTGCATTTTCCAGTTTAAAGAAAAAACTTATATAGTGTATCACGCTTCCAAGGTAGCGCAGGCAATGGGTTTCAACATGAGATTCCGCAGTTCGTTTATTGATAGGGTTACCGTAAACTCCAACGGCTCACTCCAGACAGTAACCATGACCAGAAAAGGCGTAGATCAGGATGGGTATTTGAACCCGTACATTCCCAATGAGGCCGAAACCATTGGCATACAGGGCGGCATTTTCACCCGCGCGGATTCCGGCGCCAGCAACGGCATGGTAGTAACTGGTATTGATACTGGAGACTGGGTTGCCCTATACGGCGTTGATTTTGGCAGCACAGAAGCAAGAAAAGTCATCGTCAGAATACGAACGCCTGACACGCCTGCGGATTATGTCGGCGCGATAGAACTGCGCCTTGATCCCGCCGGAGACGGAGTAACATCCGATACCGGCAATCTTGACGGTTCAAATACCGCGCGTATTAAAAACGGCGCTGTAATAGCCCGTATCCAAATCAAAGCCAAACCCGGAGAAGCCGGCAAATACACATCGGTAACAGTCAATTTAGACCAACCCGTAACCGGCGTCCACAACCTTGTTTTTGTATTCTACAGCAGTCTGGGCGCAAATCCCATAACGCCCTCCAACATGAAAGCAAGCCATCACAAAAACGGCTTTGAATTCGACCAGTGGCAATTTTTTCAATAAATAATGACTGATGTCTTTTAAACCCCTTGATCTAATTGGTCAGGGGGTTATTTTTTTGACGGTTACGTTACCCAATATCCATGATAGAATAAAACAGCTATGTCCAGAACGCTTGTCTATTCAGCATTAGTACTCAGGAACCGTCCCTCAGGTGAATCTAATAGCGAAGTAACTCTGCTAACGGCAGAAGAGGGTATTATTAAAGCTACCGTGTTTGGCGGTCCCAAAAGCAAATTACGCGCACATTCAGCGCCGTACAATTCCGGTCAAGTTTGGATATACCGCGACAAATCAAAAGACTACGCTAAAATCAGTGATTTTGACGTTCATTCATGGAGGGCAGGACTAAGGGAACTCTACGAAAGAACCATGACCGCAAGCGCTGTGGCGGATACAATCCTCTCCTCTCACGGCGGAGGCGGCGAATGGGGAACCGCGTTAAATATGGCAATAGAAACGCTGGACACTTTGGAAACCGCCAACGAAGAATTATGCGGAAGATTACTAATTCACTTCCTGTGGCGATGGTCAGGCTTTTTAGGAATACAGCCCCATCTGGAAACCTGCGCCGCCTGCGGCAAGGACGCAAGCGACAACATTGCAGGCAATAACGCACTCTGGTTCAGTACCCGTGAAGATGCCGTTTTTTGCGCCGCCTGTACCGCAGGTCAACAAGGTCTCTTGCAGCTTAACCCCGGCTGCCGCCGCTGGCTTTCCTCAGTCAGCGCACTGCAGGCGGCGCAGATACACCGTTACTCGATGGACAACAAATCCTTCAATGAAGCCAAATCACTGACAACCGCCGTCCTAACAAGCGCTATTGGAAAACGTTTGAACAGTTGGGATTGGTAGTACTTTACCCATTGAATTCATATTGACAAACTCAATAATCTTTTATACCATAAAAAAATGAAAACAGCTGTAATATTCTATTCTCTTGATGGTAACTGTACCTTTGCGGCGGAAGAAATAAAAAACATTTTAAATTCCGATCTGATTCAATTACACGTAAAAAACGAAAAAAACCGCCGTGGCATATTTAAGTTTTTCTGGTGCTGCGGCCTGATGTTCTCCAAAAAAAATCCGCCGCTGAAACCATATACATTTAATCCGTCGGCTTATGATCTAATAATCATTGGAGCGCCTGTCTGGGCATCTTCTCCTGCTGCCCCAATAAAAACCTTTATCTCCGAAGCGGGAATAACCGGCAAAAAGATAGCGCTCTTTGTATGCCACGCCGGAGGCAAGGGCGATGCCCTTGAAAAATTTAAATCCATGCTTCCCAACAATGAAATAGTCGAAGAAGCGGATTTTATTAACCCCGCAAAAACTAAAAACGAAAAGATAAAAAAGCAAATCGCGTATTGGGTAAAAAGAATTAGCAGCGAATAACTTTTAGAAATGAGAAAATAGAAGTGAGAAGTGAGGTTTTTGTCCGTTATCTTATCGTGAAGTTCAAGCGTATCTTTCAAACAAAAGTCTCCTCTTTTCTCACTTCTCATTCCTCACTCCTCTCTTATTGTAATTTTCCCTTTTTTACTGTATCTTAAAGTCAGATGAAATGGGACAAAAAAGACATTTCCCCTGAGCAGGTAAAGGAAATTTCTTTAAAATACGGCTGTGATCTGCTGACCGCCTCAATACTTGCACGGCGCGGCTTTATCACCGGCGATTCAATCCGCTACTTTCTGGAAGATGACATCACGTCCCTTCGCAACCCTTTTGCCCTCGACGGAATGGAAGATGCCGTAGAGCGTATCCTTGCCGCAAAAGAAGAAGGCGAAAAAATTCTTGTTTTCGGCGACAGCGATGTTGACGGCATTACAGGAACCGTTCTCCTTGCAGGATACCTTGAAAGTATAGGCATGGACGTTACCTGGCGCATCCCCACAGGCGATGAATCTTACGGACTCTCGCTGGACGCGGTTGAAAATTTTGCCGCCAAAGACGGCACTTTGATAATCACAGTCGATTGCGGCATCTCACGGTTTGCCGAGATTAAAAGGTCAAACGAGCTTTCTATTGACGTTATCGTAACAGATCATCATGAGCCACAAGAAGAATTGCCGCAAGCTCTTGTCATCATCAATCCAAAATTAAAAAATTCAACATACCCCTTCAGAAATCTCGCTGGCTGCGGCGTCGCATTTAAGCTTGTATGCGCCCTTCGTTTCGCGCAAAGAAGCGAACTCTACGGTCAGCAAATCTGCCTGTTAAATACAAGACCCGTAAATGACGCGTGGATCGTCGAAATTGCAAAGACCAGAAACCTCATCGTAATTGATACATTAATAGAAACAATTGTTCCCGGAATGCTCTCAATCAGCGAGACGCGTCTTCCTGCTTTTCTTGAGGGACAGAATATTCTTTGCTGGGATGCCGCATTGCATAAACAAACATTTGCAAAACTTTTTGGCAGGGGCGTTGAAATTGGCATGATGGACATTTCCAAACAGATTGGAAAAGAGATACCTCAAACCGCAAACGCCGGTTTACTGCGGATTAAAGAGCTTTCAAAAATTGCAAAATACAGCGACAAGGAATTAAGCGAACTTGATGTTTTTGTAAATCTTTTCACGTCGTATGCGCGGCTGAAGGAAAAAAATGCGGAAGATGCCGAAAAAGAAAACGCCGATATTCAGCTTGCCGCGCTTGGAACAATAGCGGATATTATGCCTCTGTTGGATGAAAACAGAATAATTGTGCGAAGAGGGATTGAAGCTTTAGAAAAAAAACCGCGTTCCGGCCTATCCCAGCTTATTCAAAAACTTGATCTTGCAGGCCGCCGCTTTGACACAAAAGATATTTCATGGAAACTTTGCCCCAGTATTAACGCTGCCCGCCGGATGGGAAAAGCCGAAACTGCGGCGGCTCTGTTCTTTGAAAAAGATTTATTAAAAAGAGAACGCCTTGCCGGAGAATTGGCGTCGATGAACGAAAAACGCAAAGACATGGAAGAAGAAGTCTGGGCGATTATCGAATCTATGGCATTTAAAAGTTTTGATGAATATGAAAAAAAGTTTGTTGTGGTTCACAGCGAAAAAATCAACAAAGGTGTTACAGGACTGATGGCTCAGCGCGCTTCCCGCCTTTTTGATGTTCCCGCAATGGCAATTTCCGTAGGCGATGAAATCTGCACAGGTTCAATCCGTTCAACAAGGGGCTACAATGTTCAGATTTTGTTTGAGCAATGCGGTAATCTTTTTATTGACTGCGGAGGCCATCAGGCGGCGGGAGGCTTCAGTATGTTTATGGAAAACTGGGACACTTTTATGGAGCGGTTAAAAAAAGCGATAAGCGCTATTGAGTTTGCCGAGCGGCCTGATGAGGAAGTTTTACAAATTGACGCGGAACTGCCGCATGATTATCTTTCTCCCGATCTTTTAAAATTGGTTGACAGATTTGAACCTTATGGTAATGAGAATGATCAGCTTGTCTTTATGACAAAAAAAATTAACGTTAAGGATATTAATTTTATCGGAAAACCGGAGGCAAAACATGTAAAAATGACGCTTGACGCCGGAAGATATAAATGGCCTGCTCTTTACTGGCAAAGTGCAGATCGCGTAACAAACGGGGAATTCGGCATTAACGACAAAGTGGACATTGTTTTTAATGTTGCCCGCGATTATTATAAAGGCAACGAAACGCCGCAGATAATGATTTTGGATTTGAAGAAAAGCGAATAGGGGGTATTAATGAAAAAGCGGTTAATAATTCTTCTATTTATCTGTTTAATACTCTTAACCTGCGCCGGACAACAGCCTGTTGTTTCAGCCCAGATAAAAAATGAGCCGGTACCTGTCCCTGTCCCTGAATCTTCGGCTTTTATTTCAGCTCCGATGAGATATGCATTACTCCCGGAATCTCCGCGCCCGGGAGACCCAATATCAATTGGCACAAACGCAAATGTAAAAGAGGCCCTCCTTTTTGCAAATGATAAGCAAGTGGCAAAAGCCTCCTTTTTTCCAATTCCTCCGGAGAATGGCAAGCCAGGTTTTTCGGCAGCTATTATTACTATCCCTTCCACGGTTAACGTACAAACTGTTATTCTTAAGTTAAACAGTCCTGATGTCACTGTTTTTGAAATTACAATTTATTTAACCCCCAGAAAATTTCTCTCCGAGACGATTGAACTAGATCCATCTCTTACAAAATTAGTCGGTGAGCCTTCTCCTGAAAAAACAAGGGAGTCTGAAGAACGATGGAAAATTATAACTACCACCGGAAAAGAAGTTTACAATCCGGGTAAACTTATCCTTCCTGTAACATCGACAAGAAGAACCAGTTTATATGGCACACGCCGCATTAATCAGTATTCAGACGGTAGAAAAACAACATCCATTCACGCCGGAGTAGATTTTGGAGTACCGAGAGGGACGGAAGTCCGCGCCTGCGGCAGGGGAAAAGTTGTATTTTCAAGAATGAGGATACTTACAGGTTATACGGTAATTATTGAACTTGCACCGGGAGTGTATTCTTTGTACTATCATTTAGACAGTGTATTTGCGAAAGAAGGTTCGATAGTAGAAGCCGGAGAAATTGTCGCCTTATCAGGTTCCACGGGCTTTTCGACGGGCCCTCATCTGCATTGGGAACTCCTCGTCAGCACGGAAAACACTGACCCCGACATTTTAACGGAACGCCCGCTTCTTGACAAAGATATATTAATCGGTAAAATGTTTTATTAGTTATAAGGAACCAGAGATTGGGAACCAAAGGTTCCTCGCAAACCTGATTTGGGAAGGAGGTGATTTATTTGGCGCACATTACAGTTGATGACAGCGAGGTGCTGGAAAAAGCTATCAAACGTTTTAAACGCATGGTAGAAAAAGAAGGCATCATCCGCGAATTCAAAAAGCGGGAGTATTATGAAAAACCTTCTACCATCCTTAACAGGAAAAAGAAAGCAAACGCCCGAAAGTTAGTAAAGAGAAACCGTAAAGGTAAAGGTGAGTATTAAGAGCTTTTTTCGCCTGACCGCTTTTAAGTGGTCAGGAATTATTTTTTCAACGTTAATATTAATTTTCTCCTCGTGCACAACATTATCCCCTGTAAACTCAAAAAAAGATTATCTTTCCATTTTTACGACAATCGAAGCCATTCATCCGCAATGGCAGGTTTTTGCCAACGGTATTGATTATTTCCACGGAAAAATTTCCTCTCCCATACTTGAGTTCTGGGCGTTAAAAATCGATCTTTGTGCGCAAGAAATTGACATCATTGTTAAAGGCGGCGCGTCTAATGGGAACCAGATTCTAAGTAAAAAAGTTTCCAATTTTGTGCGCGACAATAATCTTCTAGCAGGCATTAACGCCGTCCCTTTTGATATTGTCTCTTCAAAGGAAGGGAAAGTAATTCAAAATGTGGGCATAGTAATTTCAAACGGAAAGACAATCGCGCCCGCCAACCCAAATTATGACGCGCTTATTTTTTACAAAGACAACAAAACCGCCATTGTAAATCAATCCGCGATTAAGTCTATAGAAAATATCGAAAATGCCGTGGGCGGGTTTCATCAAATTTTAAGCAACGGAGAACTTACGCAAAGGACGCATGACAGAGAAGCGAGACACCCGCGAAGCGCAGCGGGAATTTCGCAAGACGGTAAATATCTGTACCTTGTCGTAATTGACGGCAGGAGAGCGGGAAGTGTCGGCGCAACAGAGGAAGAAACAGCGTTACTTTTACATAGTCTTGGTTCATGGGAAGGGATAAACTTTGACGGCGGCGGCTCAAGCGCGCTTGCGATGCGTTTTGCGGATGGCAAAGTAAGAGTAGTCAACACGCCCATTCACGGCGGTATTCTCGGACAGGAGCGCGCGGTAGCGGGTTGTATTGGAGTAAAATTACGGGACTAATACGAAGAGGTTCTCACAAAGGAAGGGAATGGGGGGTGTCCGTTATCTTGTCGTGAAGCCTCACGCATAGTCCTCGGACAGAAACCCCTGATCCTCTTCTTTGTGTTCTTCTCTTCCTTTGTGATCTTTGTGAGACCTCTTCTCCCATCTATTCCCTAATTTAAAATTTTCATATAAAATGCCAATATGTCAGAATTAACAGAATATACAGGAAAAGCAACGATGGAAAAAATCACGTCGCTGGCAAAGCGGCGGGGGTTTGTATATCAGTCATCGGAAATTTACGGAGGCCAGAACGGGGCGTGGGATTACGGTCCGCTCGGCGTTGAATTAAAGAACCGGATTGCCGGCGCGTGGTGGAAGGAAATGACCCGTCTCCACGACAATATTGTGGGGCTGGACGCGGCTATCTTGATGCACCCGCGAACATGGGAAGCATCCGGTCACGTTGAAAATTTTACCGACCCACTTGTCGATTGTAAAAAGTGCAAATCGCGTTTTCGGGCGGATCAAATCCCTCAGGAAAACCTCACTGCAAAAAAATGCCCCGACTGCGGCGGAGAGTTGACCGATACCCGCAAATTCAACCTGATGTTTAAAACCCATATTGGCCCTGCGGAGGATACAGCCAGTATCATTTACCTTCGTCCCGAAACCGCCCAGGGTATTTATGTCAATTATAAAAATATTATTCAATCCAACAGAATGAAAATCCCCTTTGGCATTGCGCAAATCGGCAAGGCGTTCCGTAACGAAATTGTTACCAAAAATTTTATTTTCCGTACCTGCGAATTTGAGCAGATGGAAATGCAGTACTTTGTAAAACCCGGCACGGATGAGGAATGGTTCGCCGAATGGCGCAAACAGCGCTGGGCATATTATGAAAAACTTGGCATTAAAATGGATCATCTGCGTTGGCATCAACACGGGCCGGACGAACTTGCGCATTACGCGAAAGACGCTTACGATATTGAGTACCTGTTTCCAATGGGCTGGCGCGAGCTTGAGGGCGTTCACAACAGAACCGATTACGATCTGGGACGGCACACTCAGTTCTCCGGCAAAGATTTACAGTACATCGATCAGGACAACAACAACGAACGCTACATTCCCTACATTATCGAAACTTCCGCCGGACTTACGCGCAATCTATTGATGATTTTCTGCGACGCTTACGACGAAGAGCAGATCACTCCTGATAAAAACTCAGGCAGTTCCGAAGGAGCCGCAGGTTCCGCTGACGACTGGAGAACCGTCCTGCATTTCCATCCCGACCTTGCGCCGATTACTGTAGCCATTCTCCCGCTGATGAAAAAAGATGGGCTTGCGGAAATAGCGCAGGACATTCGCGCGGAACTGAAAGAAGACTACGCGACCGATTACGATCAGTCGGGCGCGATTGGCAGGCGCTACCGCAGACAAGATGAAGCGGGTACTCCCTTCTGCGTCACGGTGGACTACCAGTCCAAAGAAGACAAAACAGTTACTCTGCGTTTCCGCGATTCCATGGAGCAGGTTCGCGTACCAAGAGCGGAACTTTCTGCGCGTATTCGCAGTGAGATCAAAGCATACAAAAGAATTAAATAAAACGGTATGTCTTTTTTGACCGTTTGTCTTAATCCTACTCTTCAAAAAACCCTGCGCTTTTCTTCTATATACTCGGGGACTGTGAACAGGACAGGAGTCCACCGCCTTGACGCAAGCGGCAAGGGAATTAATGTTGCCCGCGTCTTAACTCAACTTGGAAAAAAAGCCGTACATCTTACGCAGCTTGGCGGCGGCATGAGGCCGCTGTTTCTTTCGCTGTGCGAACAGGACGGGCTTTCTGTACAGTGGGTGGAAAGCAAAAGCCAAATCCGTTTTTGTTACACATTGCTTTCTGACGCAGATGGCGCTGTTACGGAATTGATCGAAGAATCGGAACCTGTCAGTGCCGGAACTGAAGAACGGCTGTTGGAAAAGTTTGATGATATTCTTGCGCATACTACAGATTTAAGTTGGGTTATAATTTCCGGCACAAAAGCGGCCGGGTTTTCTGACGCGGTGATTCCTGCCATGACGCAAAGGACGAAAGGGAAGGGATTGAAAATTATTCTTGATATAAAGGGAAAAGATTTAACTGAGAGTTTAAAATATGAGCCGGACATTGTGAAGCCGAATCTTTTTGAATTTGCCGCAGATTTTGCGCCTGATTTAATCAAGAACAATGAGTTGATGGCGATAGATGACGAGGCAAAGGAACGAATAAAATCCGCAGTACGGGACATGGCGCAAAAATACAAATGCCGCATTATTCTTACCAATGGCAGCCGGAAAATTATTGCGGCGAATGCAGATAATTTTTTTGAAGTTGAAGTCCGGCCTATAAAAGCGGTTAATTCCATCGGCTGCGGAGACGCATTTACGGCAGGCCTTGCCGCCGCCTTGGAACCTTTGGTTCCAGGAGACGGAGCGAGTTTTCGCGAAGCGATTAACGAAGGGTGCAGATGCGGCGCATTGAATGCCGCGCTTTTAAGACCTGGGGTTGTGCGGTGAGTTTTAAAAACGATGAACAATACCCGCCTGTTTCATTACGGTATTAGCTATTCATGCAACCACTTTTTCATATTCCATTGAAAAATGAAGTGTTATATTGGTATGCTTTTTTTCATTTAGTTCCAGTAATTCTGGCGTGGCTTTTCTGACACGTTCAATAAGCGTATCAAGAGATTCAGACTCAAGGGCAATGGGTATATCGTCATTTACCGCCGTCCACACGGAAGCCTCATCGTCCCAAGTTAACAGAATTA
>Ga0268262_10000474_pt1 | contig 53282 bp, 55 predicted proteins | sample TergutNc150P3_FD_190354 | JGI IMG/M metagenome (GOLD analysis project Ga0268262, IMG submission 190354) | Nasutitermes corniger P3 segment gut microbial community from laboratory colony in Florida, USA - Nc150 P3 (SPAdes) (version 2) | ecosystem: Host-associated > Arthropoda: Insects >... | reverse complement strand
TTTGGAGCTATATTCAAAATCATTTTGCCGATTATAAAAACGGGGATTGGCACAACGAACTCAGTCTTGACAATACGCCCGATACAAAAATGCCGAAGGCAGGTTTCTGGAAATGTCCGTACCATAACGCCCGCGCCTGTTTTGAAATATTCAGGCGAATGTAAAGCATTGCGGTAACTTATATTAAATTTCCAAAATTGCTAATATAACCACAGGAGTATACGATGATAATTGCGTTAAAATCCGGCGTTAATCAGGAAGATATAAAGACACTGGTAGCCGACCTTGAAAAGCTCGGCGTAAAAGTTGATTATTCGCAGGGAGCCAATCAAACTGTGCTTGGTCTTGTAGGCGATACTACGGTAATCAACGATGAGGCTCTAAGGGCAAACCATATTGTAGAAAAAGTAATTCGTGTTCAGGAACCGTACAAACGAGCGAACCGTGCGTTTCATCCCATGGATACGGTGCTGGAATTTGAATCAGGCGGTAAAACGGCGAAGATTGGCAGCGGATATTTCACGGTTATTGCGGGTCCCTGTTCCGTAGAAAGCCGTGAGCAGGTTGTCTGTATCGCAAAGGAAGTGAAAAACGCAGGAGCCGCTTTTCTTCGGGGCGGCGCTTTTAAACCGAGAACAAGCCCCTACAGTTTTCAGGGGATGGGCGGCGCCGGGATTGATCTTCTGCTTGAAGCAAAAAAGGAATGCGGTCTTCCGATTGTTACGGAGTTAATGGAAATCAGCCAGCTTGAGTTATTTGAAAATGTAGACATGATTCAGGTCGGCGCTCGCAATATGCAGAATTTCAACCTGTTAAAAGAGCTGGGGCATTCAAGGAAACCGGTGCTGTTAAAACGAGGAATGGCTTCCACCATGACCGAGCTTCTTATGGCTGCCGAATATGTTATGGCAGGCGGCAACGACAAGGTTGTGCTTTGCGAGCGCGGCATTCGAGGTTTCGATAATTTTTCACGTAACATTCTGGATTTGGCGATTGTTCCCGCTCTTAAAAAAAAGACGCATCTGCCCGTGATTGTTGATCCAAGCCACGCTACGGGTCTTTCATGGATGGTTCCGGCAATGTCAAAAGCGGCGCTTGCGGCAGGAGCGGACGGCATTATCGTTGAAGTTCACAATGATCCTGAACACGCTCTGTGCGACGGCGAACAATCGCTTACGCCTGAATTATTCAAAAACATGATGGAAACGCTGCGTAAATACGCCGCTATAGAAAACAGGATAATTTAATTGCGGCCTTTGGAAGAATGTAAAATCGGTATTGCCGGCCTCGGGTTAATGGGCGGCGCAATAGCGGTTGCCCTGCGTGAAACCTGCGGTATCGCATCGGAAAACCTTTTTGCCTGCGATAAAGACAGCGAAACTTTAAAAACAGCGCAAAACACCGGTCTTATAAGTCAGGGATTTGAGCCGGAAAGAGCCGGAGAAATGCTCTGTTCCTGCGATGTCGTTTTCCTCTGTCTTAATCCCTCCGCGATAATCAGTTTCTTAAAAAAATGGGAGAGCTCTTTTAAATCCGGCAGTATTGTTACCGACATCGCCGGAACAAAGGGCAGCATTGCCGCCTGCGCGGAAGATATCCGCAAAGATATTGATTTTATCCCCGGTCATCCTATGGCGGGCGCTGAAAAAGGCGGATTTGTAAACTCAAGACTCTGCAATTTTAAAGGAAAAAATTATATACTCACTCCTCTTTCACATAACAAACCGGAAAACATTGAGTTCCTTAAAAAACTAATCTACAGTATGGGTTTTAGCCGTATCACGGAAGTAACTCCTGCCGAACATGACCGTAAAATCGCCTTCACAAGCCAGCTCTGTCATTTAATAGCCGCCGCTCTCATAGACTGCGAAGCCGATACCGCGATTACCCGCTTCGGCGGCGGCAGTTTTGAGGACCTTACCCGTATTGCCATGTTAAACGCTCCCATGTGGACCGAGATTTTTATCGAGAACCGCAATGCGCTGCTGGAACGTATAGAACAGTTTGAAACAAGCTTTGATGAATTAAAATTGTTGATTAAAAACACTCAAGCGGAAGAACTTGAAAAAAGACTTAGATTAGTAAGGGACAGACGGACACAAATGTCTAACTGACATTTAGGCTGCTATGTTGAATAACGCACCGGTAATAGGAGCTGCAGGGGTATAAATACCGGTACTCTGGGCGGTTTTTATCTGCTGTTGATACTGGTTTATCAGGGCATTAACGCGGTTTTCATCCTGTTCGTTTATAACGCCTAAATCCGCAGACGGTTGGCTTTTCATTTTTTCAAGCTGATCTATTAATGTATTAAGTATTTTGAGTTTGGAAATATTTACGCCGCTTGTTCCTTCGGGAGCGGGAGTTCCTGAAACATGTTTAAAATGCGAATAAATAACAAGACCTGGGGATACAGGCAGGGACATTCTACCGCTTTGGGACGCGGTTATTGCATATCCGATGCTTGGGAAGGTATTGTTTGAAACAGCCCCGACATTCATAATTATCTCCTGTTTTGAATATCGGAAAAATTAACAGCAAATAATAGAAATTTGTTTAATTTGTTACTTGAGCTTCTTCCAAGACTCGGTTAGTTTTGAAAAATCCTCACTTATTTACCCGAATCCAGTCGGAAAGCCGTTTTTCAAGCGGATAAATATCATCCGCTCTTTCGCTGTGGGTGCGGTCGTAAAGGTAGGGCAGTACAACCTGTTCCTTTATGACAGCCCAATTGGCGGGAAGCACATTCGGCGGCATGAAATTTTCAGAAGGAGGCATACGCCCCAAAAGCTCAGCGCAGAACAGCGGAAATATTTGTTCAGTAACGGAACTTAATGCGGAAAACCCGCCGCAAATACCGAAAACATTTTCATTTATTCTGTTTATTCTACAGTATTCCATAAGCTTGTACTGAGTATCTGTGCGGAAAAACCATTGGACAAAAGCCCTTGCGGCTTTTTGGGATTTTGCTTTTTTCGGAATGCCCAAGAAAACCATATCTTCATTTATGGGAACATTTTCATGTTCCATAATCCAGCGAAAATCCAAATTTTTCTTGCTGTCATCGCTTAAAGTGAACAGATCCCTGCTGTCCATATACCAAAAAAGGATACGCTCGCTTTGGATCAGTTTTTCGGGAGGTTCAAAAAAGTATTTAAATATAAAATCCTCTTCCGCCTGATAGTTGCTGTTTATCTCGCGGGTCCATCTGTAAATTTCACCCATTGAATTGTCCAGCGCGTCAGAATCCCATGTTACGGGAGATGCCTCGCTGAAAGAAGCACCCGATAAAACAGCCGCCGTGAACAGAAAATCAGTGTCCCAACTCGGCGAAAATCCCATCCTTGTATATGCGCCTCGGGATTCCATATTGTAATCCTTGCCGAGTTTTTTCATCTCGTCAAAATCAATTGTAAATGAATTGGACATATCCTGTTCTCTGTTTCTTGAAAAAATCAACGCGGGAATATTAAAAGATACGGGCAGAAGGTACTGGTTCCGCTGTATCCTGCCAATGGCAAGAAGTTTTGGGTAAAAAATGGTTCTGGATAATCTTTTTGCGCCGAAAATATTGTCTATGGAACTAAAATAAGATCCCGTGCGTGAGTTTTTTAGCCAGCTTCCGACAATTATATCCGGTATATTATTGGATTTTTCAAGTTCCGCCTCGGGAATCTCATAATATTTTACTGAAACTTTGTACTGATTCTGTACAGTGTTAAAATATTCGCAATAAACCGCCAATTCCGGTCTGTCTGTCCATATTTGCGCTGTTTTTATATCGCCGCATGAGACCATCAGCGTAGTTAGAGCAAAAATCCAGGCAATGTTTATGCGCATGAGCAATCTTATTTTAAGACTTATATGCTTGTCAATCTGCCGTTAGAATGATAATATGACCGGAGTATTGGTATAAGCAGACGAAATACGTGTCATAAAGCCGCTTGAGGGGAGGCATTTGTTTGGATCGGGTTAAAGATTCTATAGTAATCAGGTTGATTGAGCAAATTGGCAAGCATTATCAGGCAAATATTTCCAACCGGTTTATACGTCCCCTGTTGCTTCAGCTTCAATTGGATAAAAACACATGGGATCAGATAGAGCTTTTAACCGAAAAAGCGGATATTTTCAGTTATCAGGGGTTTCACCTTGATGAATTGTACAGGCAAATAGCCGCCTGCGCCCGTTTTGTTGAAGTAGCCCGCAGCGGATTAATTCCGAATATCAGGAGCAAACTGGCGGCTGTTCCCAGCGGTTCGGATAAAATACTTAGGGAAATGGCTGCCAGTAATTTTGTTTCAAATTTGCAGGTTTTTGCAGACCTTTTAAATGAGTTATATGAAAATTTAGTTTTTATAGATAAACAGAATTCCGCCAAAAGGCAGCCTGTTTATACGCAAATGCCTGAGTTGTCCAGCGTAGTCCGCATTCTTACCAGCCATTAGGGCTGCCTCACACTTGACTTTTTTTTAACAGTTGGGTATAAGTTAGTCAATTAGATAAATTTTGGAGAAGATAATGTACGCTCTGGTTGAATTTATGGGGAAACAGTACAAGACCGAGAAAGGTTCCCTGCTTAAGGTTGATAAAATTGACGCGGAACCCGGGACAGCTATTAATATTGACAAGGTGCTTTTGGTTTCCGGCGACTCGGTAAGGGTAGGAAGCCCTTATATACAGGGCGCGAAGGTGTCCGCTGTCGTGGAATCTCACGGGAAAGACGATAAAATAATTGTTTTTAAGTACAAACCCAAGAAGGATTACCGCCGCAAACAGGGGCACAGGCAGCAGTACTCTATTATTAAGATAGGGGATATTTCAGCCTGAAAGTCCGGCTATAAATTGATTGAGATAGAAGCAGTCATGGAAGATGACGGAACATTAAGAGCCTGTAAGGCTCGGGGTCACGCCGGAGTCGGCAAGACCGGAACCGACATTGTATGCGCCGCTGTTTCGGTATTGATGAGGACTGCTTACGGAACCCTTTCAAACAGAAACGGGATTTCGGTAAAATACGGCGCGCCTGAGCCGGGTAATTTTTGGCTTGAGGTTGATTATAACGCGGACGGAAAGGATTTTCTTTTCGCCGCCGGGGCTTTCCTTATTGAAGGATTAAGGTCTGTTGCGCAGGAATTTCCCCGGAATTGCAGATTGAGTATTAGTACTTTACGGAGGACTTAACATGGCACGGAAACGCGGCGGAAGCGGCGCAAAAAACGGACGGGATTCAAATCCTAAATATCTCGGTATAAAAGCGGCGGACGGTACTCTTGTCAAAGCGGGAACTGTTATTGCCCGCCAGCGGGGGACAAAAATTCATCCGGGTACAAATGTGGGCTGCGGCGGCGATTACACGCTGTTCGCTCTTGCGGACGGAAAAGTAACCTTCCACCAGCGCCGAGGCCGCAGAATTGCTTCTATAGTTGAAGAAGCTTAACAGGGAGTGCGGCTTTCCGATTGGAAAAGTTTGCAGATGAAGCAATAATCGAAGTTTCCTCCGGCAGCGGCGGTAACGGCTGTGCGGCTTTCCGGCGGGAAAAATATGTTCCAAGGGGCGGTCCCTCAGGCGGGGACGGCGGCAGGGGAGGGGACGTTGTGTTCACTGTTCGCAGGAATTTACGCACCCTTGCGCACCTGCGTTATAAATTCAGTTTTAGGGCAGAAAACGGACGCGACGGAGGGAATTCCGCCCGTTACGGCCGCAACGGAGCCGATGTAATTATTCCCCTGCCGCCCGGCTCATTAATCCGTAACATTGAAACAGGTTCTCTTATCAGGGATTTTTCCCGCGGCCGGGAAAATTTTGTTTTTCTTAAAGGCGGAAACGGAGGCTGGGGAAACATTCACTTTAAGTCTTCCGTTAATCAGTCGCCGCGAAAAGCCCTGTCGGGAAAACCCGGGCAGACAGTAAGGCTTAAAGTTGAATTACAGATAATGGCGGACATCGGACTTGTAGGTTTTCCCAATGCGGGAAAGTCCAGCCTTCTTAACCGCCTTACCAACGCAAGACCGAAAATAGCCGCCTATCCGTTTACTACAAAAATCCCGAATCTTGGGGTGCTGACCGCCGGGGAAAGGGACGTTATAATCGCCGACATTCCCGGACTTATCGAAGGCGCGTCTCACGGAGCGGGGCTTGGTTTTTATTTTTTAAAGCATGTTTCGCGGACTTCGGCGCTGGCTTTTCTTGTTGATCTTTCAGATAACAATTATCTTGAAGCCTTTGACATTTTGTTAAATGAACTTAAATCTTTTTCCGAAGAACTGGCAGATAAAAACCGGCTGATTATAGGAACAAAAACCGATTTAGCTGAAACTTCAGAAAAGCTTGCGGAGCTTGCGCAAAAATACCCTGCGGAAGAAGTTATGGGAATTTCGGTTTTTTCAGGCGAAGGTATCAAAGAACTGTCCGATGCTTTTTTACGCCTGACAGAAAACCATGAAGAAAGCGGCGATGCGAATAGTATTGACGATACGGACGATGACGGATTATCCGGCGAAACCCTGAATGAAATAATGAATGAAGGAGATGACCTGTGAAGCTTGGAATATTGGGAGGCAGTTTTAATCCGGTTCACCTGGGACATCTTTTTCTTGCGGACAAAGTATTTTCAGAATTAAAACTGGACAGGATTGTATTTATTCCCGCATACCTGTCTCCCTTTAAACTTTCGGCTGAAGAAACGGAAAGCAACGCGGACGACAGGATTGCAATGCTTTCCGCTGCAATTGCGGGCGACAGCCGTTATGCGATTGACGACTGCGAAATAAGGCGCGAAGGAGTTTCCTACACAATAGACACCATAGAAGACATAATCGCCCGCTATCTGCCGTCGGGAAAACCGTCCCTCGTCATTGGAGACGATCTTGCGCAGGATTTTCCCAAATGGCGCGACAGCGAAAAGATTTTACAGGTAGCTGACATAGTTATAGGCAGGCGGATTGATTCCTCCGCCGGTTATTCGTTCCCGCATACGTTTATTGACGGCGAAAAAATGGAAATTTCTTCGCAAATGGTAAGGCAGAAAATAGGCGAAGGCGGATGCTGGTCTTCTCTTGTCCCGTCCGCGGTAAGGGATATAGTTATGGACAGGCGGCTTTACGGCTATAACGGCGCTGTAACGGAAGACAGCCTTCATTCCGTCATTATGCGAATAGAAACTGAAGCCAGGGAAACGCTCGGTACCGCGCGTTTTCTTCATTCAAGGAATACCGCCCTTCTTGCGCATGACCTCTGCCGCCGTTTCGGTCTTGACCCAATGACGGGTTATCTTGCCGGGATTGCCCACGATTTGGGCAAACAGCTTGACTCAAAGCAGCTGTTAAAACATGTAAAATCCGATGAGATGCCGATTTCCGACCTTGAAAAAGAAAAGCCGAATCTTCTTCACGGCAGGGCCGCCGCAGTATTGCTCAGGGAGAAGTTCTGTATTCATAATAAAGATATACTGGAGGCTGTGGCGGTTCATACATCGGGAAGCGAAAACATGGGCGCTCTTGCAAAGATCATCTACATTGCGGACAAGACGGAAGTGTCCAGGAATATTGACCCGGCCTTAAGGAAAATATGCTATGAAGATAATTCAAATCCTGACGAGCTGGATAATATTCTTTTTGCGGTATTAAGAAAAACAATCAGTAAGCTGCAATCCAGAAAGCTTGACCTTTCGGAAGAAACATTAAAATTACTGAAAAGAATGGAGGAAAGAAACAATTGAAGGATTTATCCAAAATTGACGCATCAGGTTTTCTGCTTGCCTTAATAATAATCCTTCTTGCAGCCGCTCTTGTTTTTGTAAGTTACATATTCCGCAGCAACCCTATAGAAGACGCCGTTTCCGGCAACCGTGTAATTAACGCGCTCTTTATTATTGAAAATGAAAAAAAACCTGTCAGTACCTATATATTAATGTACTATCCCGCTACAAAACGAGCCGCGGTTTTTGACATACCGGGCGAGATAGGGCTTTTGCTTGCAAGGATAAACCGTATAGACAGGATAGACAGCATTTACGATCCTTCAAGACTTGGCGGCTATCAGAGTGAAATTGAAAAGCTTTTGGGAATAGAAATAAATTTTTCACTTATCATTACAAAAGAAAATCTTGTGTCTATGGTCGATCTTCTTGAAGGCGTAGAGATTTTTATTCCTTCGCCTGTGTCGTACAGAAACGGCGACGAGCTTATTCTTTTTCCTTCCGGCATGACAGTTCTTGACGGCGACAAGGCGGCCGTTTACGCGACATACAGCCTGCCGCTTGAAGACCGCGATATGGAATTGTTCAGAAGGCAGCGTTTTTTTCTCGGGTTTTTGAACCGGAATATACAGATGAACGAAAAGCTTAAAGACCGGGAAGCGGCTAAAATGTACTATTCGCTTTTTAAAACCAATGTTAACCGGCGTACGCTGATGCTGCTTTTTGACGAGTTTGTTTATATAGACACCGACCGTACAAATATACAGACTGTCGGCGGAAACTTGCAGGAAATATCAGGGCAAAGATTGATTATTCCCCATTGGAACGGGGACCTTGTAAAGGAAGTTGTGCGTCAGACACTGGCGTCGCTTACGCGCGATATTGAAGAGCATATTGCGGGGCAGTCGCTTACAATTGAAGTGTTAAACGGAACGGCGGTTAACGGTCTTGCCGGAAGAACGGCGGAAATGCTGCGCAGTTTCGGTTATGACGTAATTTCCATTCAAAATGCGGACAGGAATAATTATGAAGATACTGTAATTATTCACCGTTCCGGCAGCGACAGCATGATAAACGAATTTGCCGATATTATCCGCTGTAACAACATACGCCGCGAATTGGTAATTGATGAGCCTGATGATAATCAGCTTAATCCTGAGTATAAGGCGGATATAACCCTGCTTATCGGAAAGGACTTTAACGGAAGATATGTTACGGAAAACTGAAAATATTACAGACAAAATTGATACGGATTCCGGCAGGGATGCGGATTCCCTTTTAAACAGAATTACCGCAATGGGAGAGCTGTTAAAAGAGCATAAGGGGCAGGACGTTTGCGTGCTTGATCTTCGCGGGATATGCGATTGGACAGACTTCTTTGTTATTGCCACTGTATCAAGCGCAATTCACATGGACGGACTTGAAAGACACATCAAAGACTATTGCCGCGGGAACAAAATAGAGCTTTTTGGCAATTCCCGCAAAAACACGGACGATGAATGGCGCCTGATAGACCTTGGCTTTGCAATTATCCACCTGATGAACAGCCGCGCCCGCCAGTTCTATGAACTTGAAAGGCTTTGGCGTCCCGTAATGGGCGTGTAATCCTATTCGTCCTCTTCCCAACTGTCGTCATCTTCATCGTAGTCGTCATCTTCGTCTTCATCGTCTTCGTAGTTGTAGTCATCATCTTCGTCTTCATCGTCATCTTCGTCATCCGAAATGTCATCGCCTTCATCGAAATCGTCTTCGTCTTCGTCGAAATCGCTTTCGCCCTCGTCAAAATCGTCATCGCCGAAGATGAAAACCGGCATTTGGTCAGTGTCTAATTCACCGGCATCATAACCGCCCACAGGCATCAGCGCCAACTCTTCATGTTCCATAGCTCCGTCCAGAACCATAATGCTCTCCCCTTCAAATTGTCTTTTTCTTGAATCGAAACCGAGTTGCAAGGCTTAAAAAGCCTCCTCTTTAGAAACATAAGTTAGGAATTATGTGCTTGTCAACAGGTTTTGTTTAATTTTTTAAATATGGGAAGATTACCGCCTGTTATATTTTGCAAAACCTGTCTATGTGGTAACCTTGTAAAATGCCCGCCTTGGATAAACAAATGACCGTTTTTGCGCCCGCAAAAGTCAACCTTCACCTTGCGGTTGGGGAAAGGCGCGCGGACGGGTTTCATAACATAGAAAGCGTCTTTGTAAAGACGGATTTCGGCGACACTTTGCATTTTCTGCCCGCAAAAGACAGAAACTCCATAGAGATCAACATGGAGTTCGAAGAAGACGCCTGTTTAACGGACAGCATTTTAACTGTGATTCCGCAGGAAGAAAACATTATTTATAAAGCCGCCGCCCTGTTCTTAAGCAAAACAGGCTTTGAGCGGGGTATTATAATAAATGCTGAAAAACGGATTCCTGCGGGAAGCGGGCTTGGGGGAGGCTCCTCGGATGCCGCAGGTACGCTGCTTGCGCTGAACAAAATAGCCGGCTTCCCGCTGACCGCCTCCGCGCTTCTGGAAACGGCCGGCGAGCTTGGCAGCGATGTTCCCTTTTTTGTACAAGGGGCGGGCGCGGCATGGGTAACCGGGCGCGGCGAATGTATCGAGCCGATTCAACTCCCCAGCCTGTTTCTGACTTTGGCCGCACCCGGCTTCTCAAGCGGCACTGCCGCCGCCTTCCGCCTGTTGGACAATTACAGGCAAACTTTAGCCTCAAACGGGAACGGAAACATATATATAGAAAACACCGCGCTGCGCGGAATAAACTTTGCGGCTGTTTACGGTGATTTTACCGATAACTTGTTCAACAGTATGTACAACGATTTTATGCCTGCTTTCGGAGAGAACGAAAGGAATGTGTACGACAGTATTACTGCGCAATTCAGGGGATTGGGCGCGGTTTGTACCGGCTTGTCCGGCTCCGGTTCCGCCTGTTTCGGCGTGTTCAAAGAAAAAGCGCAGGCGGACAATGCCGCGTCGGTTCTGGCAAAAAAATGCAAGTTTGTAAAAAGCTGCGCGGCGCAGAATACTTAAATACCTCTCGCAAAAACGCGGCGGCGTAAAGCTTATATTCGATAGATTTTAGTTTAATCAAAATATATTATATTTCTGAAAATCAACAACCTCGCCCTAAAGGGACGTTGTTTTTATAAGGTATTTTACCTTTTATTAACCCAAAATTAATAAAAGTAAAAAAAAGTTGCTTTCATAACGCATAGATAGTATAATATTAATAGCAAATTGGTACTTCGGTAAAGGAGATGCACAATGGAAATTACAGATATTAGAGTGCGTAAAGTGATTGGCGGCGGCAAACCGAAAGCCTATGTAACGGTAACTTTTGATGATTGCTTTGTAGTTCATAATATTAAGATAATTGAAGGTAAAACCGGAATTTTTATCGCTATGCCGAGCCGTAAGACACGGGCAGGTGAATACAAAGATGTTGCTCATCCAATTCATCCTGAATTCAGAGCGGAACTGCAGAAACGTATATTGGAGAAATATGAGTCGGGAGACGTAATAGAAGCTACTGCCGACGATCATGACGCTTAAAATCAATATTTAAAATGGCTTGATTTTACCGCTTGTTTTATGCTAGGCTATGTCTAAAGATGGGACGTCGGCAAGCGGTAAGCCACCGGTCTTTGGAGCCGGTATCCACAGGTTCGAATCCTGTCGTCCCAGAAGGGAAATCCCCGTTATTTTTATAAATGAGGTTCTAAAATGAGCAAAGTTGTGTTACAGGCAAAAAATCGTCAAAAAAAAGGTTCCGCCGAATCCCGCAGGATCAGGCGCGGCGGCCGTATACCCGCTGTTCTTTACGGACGGTCCGGCAAGTCTATCCCCATAGACCTGGAAGCTGTAGATTTTATCAAGAATACCAAGGGTATTTCTGAAAGTACAATTGTAAAGGTCGAAGTAGAGGGCAAATCTTACGAAGCTTTTGTAAAAGATACTCAAAGAAACATTATAGACGGCAATATTTTGCACATTGATTTTTACGAAGTGGAAAGCGGTATCGCGCTTCGCGCTAAGGTTTCTGTTATTTTGCACGGGAATCCTATAGGCGTGCGCGAAGGCGGTATGCTTGAAAACCCGGTGCATGAAATCGAAGTTGAATGTCTGCCCAAGGACCTGCCGGAACGGATAGAACTGGATATTTCCGGTCTTAAAGTTAATCAGTCAATCCATGTTAGGGACATTCCCCTTGCCGGCGGAGTCAAGCTTATTTCCAATCCGGATCAGGTTGTGGCTCTTGTTAAATTCGCCAAGGCTGAAGCCGCCGCTCCTGTTGCCGAAGAAGCCGCCGCCGCTCCTGCCGCAGGCGCCGCTCCTGCCGCAGGCGCTGCTCCTGCCGCAGGCGCCGCCGCTCCTGCGGGCGATAAAAAAGCCGCTCCTGCTGCCAAAGACAAGAAGTAATTGGGAAGCAAATAAAGACCGATCAATTTGAAAATAATGTAGCTATTGTCTTAAAAGACTGCCCCCCCGATGCGGTCTTTCTGGTCGCCGTGTCAGGCGGAGCGGACTCTATGGCGATGCTTTCCGCTTTACTTACGGCGGTTGACAGGCAAAAACTCTTCTGCATTCATGTTGAACACGCTCTTCGTCCGGCGGAAGAAAGCCGCGCGGACGCGGATTTTGTCCGTAATTTTTGTGAAAGCTTAAAAGTTAATTGCCGGATTGTGTCCGTACCGCCTGGAAAAATAGAGTCTTTTGCAAAACACCGAGGCACAGGCATTGAAGCCGCCGCAAGGTTTTTCCGTAGAAGGGCGCTGTTAAAAGAAGCCGCGCGGCTGGGGGACAATGTTTTCATTTTAACCGCCCATACGGAAGATGATGCGCTGGAACTTGCACTTATGCGCGTTTTACGGGGCGCAGGTCCCGCCGGTCTTGCCGCCATGCCTGTAAGGCGCGGGCAGTTTATTCGTCCGCTCCTTTTGATGAGCCGCTCTGATGTTATTTGCTACCTTAATGAAAAAAAAACCGCGTGGCGGGAAGACTCAACCAATAAGAACGAAAAATTTCTGCGTAACAGAATACGGTGTTCCCTTGTTCCTGTATTGAACGAATGTTTTCCGTCATGGAAGAAAGGCCTTACAGGCATGGCGGCAGTTCAATCGGCGGCGGCGGCATTTATCGGAAGCGAGGCTGAAAAGCGCATATGCTGGCAGCGTAAGGCGGGCGGTCTTGTTACAGACGCGGAACACTTTTTTTCACAGCCGCAAATTATCCGAGAGGAAGCTTTATTTATGGCAGCGGACATCCTTCAGGAAGAAGCGCAAAAATCCGGAGTAATCGCCGTTCCAAAACGGCGGGTTGTTTCGCGTTTTTGCGCGGGTTCCGTATCTGCCGTTCTTGGTTCGTTGAAAGTAGTCCATGAAAACGGAAAAATTGTTATGTCTGCGGTAAAAAAAAATAATTATTCCGAAACAGGTTTTTCGCTGTTGATTAAAGAGCCCGGCTTATATAATCTTTATAATATCAACATTGAAATTGCTTCGGTTTCCGCAGAAAAGACCTGCGCCGCAATTTCAAGCGCTTTTTTTTCAGGTTTACCGTTGTTATTAAGGCCGTGTTTTAACGGCGACTTTATTGAAAACAACGGCAGAAAAGTCAGAAAAAAAGATTTAAAAGGAAGCAGGCTTGTCTGCGCTGACAGTTTTGGGACAGCGGCATTTATTGGCTCAAAAGGAATTTTGGCAAAAAGGGAATTGCCATTAAATTATAACGAAAATGAATTTTTTGCCGTAAAAATATCGTATAAAACCGGAGGGTTAATTGAATAATTTAAATAATAAACTGCCCGGAGGGCCCAAACAAACAGGAAGGCCTAGCGGCATCGCTTTTGGTTTTTTCCTTATTATGGCGGGACTCTTTGTGGTATTTTTTTTAAGGGGAAATACTGTTCCGGTGCGTGAAGTACCGTATTCGGATTTTACCCGTTTTTTGGAACAGGGTCAGATTGAATCCGTTACCATTCACGATAACAATACTATAGATATTTTTCTGGAAGGTTCGACCAACGGCGCGCCGCAGCTAAGGACGCGAATTCCTTATTCCGACCCGAATCTTTTACCGGGCTTGCAGGAAAAGAATATCAATATTTCGGGCGTAAATGCAAAACCAAGTCTTTGGAATTTGCTGGTTGATATGCTTCCATGGATTATCGGTTTCAGCTTGATAATATTTATGTTAAGGAATATGCAGGGAATGGGAAATAAAACTTTCCAGTTTGGAAAGAGCAGGGCCAAGCGTTACCATGACGAGGGGAAAAAGATCAGCTTTTCCGACGTTGCGGGGCAGAAAGACGCAAAGTTCGAACTTGAAGAGGTGGTAGAGTTTTTAAAGAACCCGCAGAAGTTTACCAAAATGGGGGCGCGTATTCCCAAGGGCGTGCTTCTTGTCGGAATGCCCGGCACAGGCAAGACATTGATGGCGCGTTCTGTCGCAGGTGAAGCCGGCGTTGCTTTTTTCCATATGTCCGGTTCAGACTTTGTAGAAATGTTTGTAGGCGTAGGAGCAAGCCGCGTAAGGGACCTTTTTGAACAGGGAAGAAAAAGCGCTCCCTGCATAATTTTTATTGATGAACTGGACGCTGTCGGGCGGACGCGCGGCGCCGGCTACGGCGGCGGCCATGACGAACGCGAACAGACTTTAAACCAGCTTCTTGTAGAAATGGACGGTTTTGATTCAAAAGACGGCGTTATAATACTTGCCGCCACGAACCGCCCCGATGTTTTGGACCCCGCGCTTCTGCGTCCGGGGCGCTTTGACAGGCAGGTGGTAGTCGCAATGCCTGACATAAAGGAACGCGAGGCGATTTTACAGATTCATGCGGCTAAGATACCTCTGGAAAAAGACCTTGACCTGACACGCATTGCAAGGGCTACGCCCGGAATGAGCGGCGCGGATATTGCCAACCTTGTGAATGAAGCGGCGCTGTTTGCCGCCCGCAAGGACAAACCCGAAGTGCAAATGGCGGATTTTGAAGAAGCAAGGGACAAGGTGCTTATGGGCGTTGCGCGTAAAACTCTTGTCATATCCGACAAAGAGCGCAGGATGACCGCCATTCATGAAGCGGGACATGCCCTGCTTCATTATTTTTTAAAAAACGCGGATCCTCTGCACAAGGTAACAATTGTGCCGCACGGCAGGGCTTTAGGCATGGCCCTTTCCCTCCCGGAAGAAGACAGTTACAGCCGGTCTAAAGGCTGGATAGAAGACCGTATTTCTATCTGTTACGGCGGCTGGCTTGCGGAAAAACTTTTCTTTGACGAGACAACTACGGGAACCAAGAACGATATTCAGCAGGCTACGGAAATGGCGCGTAACATGGTATGCGAATGGGGCATGGCTGAGGAGCTTGGTCCTGTAGCCTATGGGCAGGAAGATGAGCCTATTTTCATAGGAAAGGAAATTGCAAGGCACAAGGATTATTCGGAAGACACCGCTCAGCGCATAGACAGGGCAGTCAAGGATATTCTTGACCGTGCAAGGGAAAACGCCGCCGCTATTATAAGCAGCCGTAAAACGGAGCTTGAAAATCTTTCGGAAGCGCTGCTTGCGCGCGAAACTTTGATAGACGAAGAAGTGCGGAAAATTATCGGGCTTCCGCAAAAAGAAAGCTCGCCCGATAAAGGAGAGCCGTCTTAATTTATGAAGAGCCGCCGGTTTTTTTTAATGGTTTTTACCTTTGTTTGTTTTTGTTTTACCCCGTTGCTTTTGGCGGACGATTTTTCGGCGCAGGGGTGGGGCGATGCGGACGCCGCTCTGCAATACGCAAAATGGGCGCAGCAGGCGGTTAACGAAAACCGCTGGAGCGAAGCGTTGGCAGGTTTGGAACGCGCGTCCGATTTTGCAAATGTATCTTCCGATATTTCCTATATGCTGGCTCTTGCCCGTTTCAATCAGGGAAAAAACAGAATCAGCGTGGTGGAAGCGCTGGATAAAGCGGTCGATATAAACCGCTGGGCGCTGTACGGCAGGAATGCAGCGCTGCTGTTAAAAGCTGAACAGCTTATAGCCATGAGAAATTATAACGGCGCGCTGATTCTTTTGGAGCAGACGGCGGAAAACGCGGATACTGCCGTTCTTAAGCTTCACGCTTTCTACGGACTGGTTTTAAGCGGAGGGAGCGCTTCCAATCTGTCTCAATTCAGAAACTTTATGTCCGCTGTAATTGAAAAATTTCCCGGAGACTCTCGCCCGCTTCGCATTTTTTTTGAATATGCGCGTAACAGAAACCCTTTGATGTCAACGCCTGCGCAAAGCGACCTGAATCTTCTCAGTCTTGCATTAAGGAGGCTTCCCTTCCTTTTGGAGACCGACCCTGAACTTGCATGGATTGCGGCTCCCTTTGTACAGGATACCGAGTATGCGCGCAGGCTTACCGCGTCTTACCGCGCCGGAGGAATTCCCACTATTCTGAACAGAGATTTTTTCCCAAGCGCGGGTTCTATCCCTGTCGCTCTCAGTCTCGGGCTTATAAACGACACGGAAGCGGCAGATGAACTTTTTTCGGGAAGCCGGGGGTATAATTCGCCGCTTCCGCCGGGAATAAAGGCTGACGGAAATCCTGTTCTTGATAAAAGAATAATAACGGAAGTTTATGATTTGCTCAGAAGCGAGGCGGGGCGGGATTTATTCACGCGTAAATTACTGTCTTTTTCAGGTTTAATTCTGTCTGATGAAGACAACGACGGATATTTTGACAGCCGCGCTTTTTTTAACGCGGGAGTTATCCTCAAATTTGAGTTTGACAGGAAACAGGAAGACGCTTTTGACCTGCAGGTTTCTTTTTCCGCTGACGGAGTTCCGGTCTCCGCCGAGTACCCTGTTACAGGCCAGGTTCAATCGGCGACGGTTGTTTGGGAACGTTATCCTTCCGTAAAGCAGACAGTATTGTCGCAGGAAAAATTTATTTTTCCCCCGGGAGATTTTCAATTTTCGCCTGTGTCGTTTATCGTACTTGGTGGAAGCAGAAACCATTCCGGTCTTTTATTTCCGGTTCTGTCGAATAATACGGAACTGACACGCAGGTCAATGGTTTCTTTTTGCACAAGTATCGTCCGTCCAAGTGTTGAATTTAAAGGCGCTGTAGAGCAGATTTTTTTCCAGCAGGGTTTTCCATGGCAGGCCGTTGAAATTTTAAACGGGAAAAATCTGTCTGTTACCGAATTTGAAAAAGGGATTCCGGTTATTCAATATATAGATTTGGATATAGACGGAAGAATGGAAACAATTCGCCGTTTTCACCGTCCCGGACCTGCCTACCCGTGGCCGGATTCGGAATATACGTTTGATTACCGAAAGCTGGTCGCTTCTTCGGAAAGCGACTGGGGAGAAGGACGATATAAAACCGGCGAAGTGTATCTGCAGGACGGTTCGGTTGTTTATTCATGGGATATGGACGGAAGCGGTATAACAAATTATTCAGAAACAGATTCAGGTAACAGGTAATGAAAAAAATAAAAAAACTGATTTTTCCGATTGCGGTATTATTCTTGATTTTATCCTGCAAAAGCTTGGACAATAATAATAAAAATTCTTTGGCTCAGAGTCGTTCAACGAGTTCTATAAGGCTTTCCGATATAAGAGATCAAATTACCGATAATCCTGTTTACGCTCTTGACCTTATTTATATTTATAAAGAAGTATATTCCGCTTCGCAGAAGGGAGAAAATGACGAATGGGAACGGATTATTCGGTATGAAGACGAAGCGATTAAAAATCTTTGTTTGATGCAGGAAAAAGCCGTTGAACAGGAGAAGTGGGAAGAAGCCGTATCGCTTGGCAGGTCAATTTCAAGCATCGGGATAAAGACCGCCAATACGGGGATGGAAAGCGCCTTTCTTCTTGCGGACGCAAAGAAAAAATTATCGGAGAACAACACTCTAGGCGCGTTTTTGTCGGCTGTAAGGTCTCATGAGATGCGTCCGCTGGATTTGGAAAACGCCATGCTGTTTCTTGAAAAAGCCGCGGACGCAAAACAGCGCCGCACAGCGTCTTTCTTTCTTTCTGCCGCGGAAAAAGCAGGCGGCAGGAATATTCCCGCAAGGCTGAGGGATTACGCATCGGGGCGGGACAGCGCCGCGGAAATGATTAAGGGAGTCGCCACTGTGCTTGTAGACAGGGGAGTAAGAATTGAAAAGGGAATGGGTATACCGGACAGGGTATTGGGTTCCGCTTTTTTTATTGACGCTTCAGGCTTTTTAATTACAAATTATCATGTTATTGCAAGTGAAGTTGATCCTAAGTACAAGGGATATTCCAGAATGTATATCCGAATGGGAGATTCAACAAGTTCGCGTATTCCCGCGCGGGTTATAGGCTGGGACAAAGCGCTGGATTTGGCGCTTATTAAAACGGAAATGGAAAGCGAATATGTTTTTTCCGTTGTAGACCGCGTAATTCCCCGAGTAGGCGATACTGTGCTTGCGATGGGGTCTCCCGTAGGGTTGGAAAAAACCGTAACATCGGGCATTGTTTCCGCGCTTGGCAGGCGTTTACTGCAGATTGGGGATGTTATTCAAATTGACGCCGCGGTAAACAGCGGCAATTCGGGCGGTCCTGTTGTGGACAATGAAGGCAGGTTAGTGGGGATTGTGTTTGCGGGCATTCCCCAGTACCAGGGCTTAAACTTTGCCGTTCCGGCGGAACGGCTTGCCGCCGCTCTTCCTGCGATGATGAACGGGGGGAAGTCGCAGCGTTCATGGCTGGGCGTTACGTTATGCGAAACATATTCGGGAGCCGAAATAATCTACACTGCTCCGAATACTCCGTCCTTTCTGCACAATGTAACGGAAGGTTCCGTTATAAGGACTGTAAACGGCAGTTTGATAACAGCCCCTCAGGGAGGGCTTATCCCCGCTCTGCAGAGCGCGGTGTTTCAATCCGTCCCCGGCGAACTTGTGGCCATTGAGACTGTAGATCAAAACGGCATTATAAAAAAACATATTATTATGGCGGCTGTCCGTCCCGATCTTCCCCTGCTGGATGCGGCCAAGATAGACAAACGGGAAAGAATCGCCGCTCCCCTGTACGGAATGATTCTTACGCCGCTGCAGAGCGGGTTTTTCTCGTCTAATTTCAGGGTGGACAAAGTGGTGCGCGGTTCGGTTTCCGATGAAGCCGGCATTTCCGAGAACGACCCTGTTACAATAAAAAAATTGCGCATAATGGAAAATGAAGGTTATGCGTTAATTGACATTACGGTAAAAAAACGCAGAATGGGTTATTTGGAGACGAATATGCAGCTTCCTACATGGCTTGATTCACCCGATACTCTCTGATTAAAAGCCGATGAAAATATATACCGGAACAGGCGATTTGGGGGAAACCTGCGTTTTAAACGGCAAAAAAGTATCAAAGAATGACATACTAATTCATTTCCTGGGTGAAACGGATGAACTGAATTCCAGACTGGGGCTTGTTAAAGCGATGCACCCGGACGGCGGTATCCGCCGGTTCATTGAAGAAATACAGAAAAAAATTATGAAGCTTATGTCGCATATTTCTGATATTGAAAATGAAAAATATTTTTTTACGGAAGATGAAATAGCCGTACTGGAGAATGAAATTGACAAATTATCTGAAAAAATAAATAAACCATTACAATTTGTTATACCTGGTAAAGATATTCCGGAAGCTCAAATACATTTAGCCAGAACTGCGGCAAGAAAAACAGAACGGATGTTTTTTGCCGTTAACGAACAGTATTCTTTGTGTCAAAAGACAGGAGCATATTTAAACAGGCTGTCTGATTATTTGTTTGTTTTATCACAGTGTTAATTTGAAGGCCGGGTTGTTAATTGATAAACAGTAATTTCATATATCAACTCTTCTGAGTCCAAATCGTAAACGCTTCTTTTAAAACATGAAGGGATTTGAATAATTCCTACTTTTTCTTCGCTGAATTCATCCACAATAATTATTACCTTTACTGAAGAATACAGAGACGCAAGCCGTCTTGTTTCGTTTTCTGTTTTAAGCCATTCAACCCTGTTTACATAAGGTGTCTGCGGCCAGATGTTGGCAATGAAAAAAGTCGCAAGCGCGTTTTCGTAAGTATCGTTAAAATCAGCGTTTGGAGCCATGTGCCCCCTGTCGTATCCTGAGTTGGTATAATCATTGTGATGGGGCAGGGAATAACCGTTTTCGGCCAGCAGTCCCATGAGAATGCCGCCGTCCCTGTCCTGTGTAAACATTGCAGACGGCCTTCTTACCCTGGCTTCCGCTCTTTCCTTTGTTAAAATATATGTAATAATGTGCGGCCCGGAATTAACAGTATCGTAACAACCGGAATAAAGTATTTCATCGTTATTTGAAACATTAAAATCAAAATGCCCCGGTAAATCACACGCAAACGCAATTGTTATACAAAATATAAAAAAAAATAAAAATATTAAGCGGACGTTATAAAAATTCATTTTTCTTGAATAACCTCCGCGTTTTTACGCTGTATTTATTAACACTGCATCATTGCGCATGATCTTTTATAAAGTGTCAATTAACGCTGAAACATCCGCCGGAATGGTCTTCGAGTTAACTGTCCTTTTCATCGCGCCGGCAAGCGAAGCCGGAACAGGCGGAGCACCTATTAAAGGCTCCACAACCTCATGAAATTTAGCGGGGTGCGCGGTGCAAAGTATCCCAGCGGGAGCCGAGGTATCCAGTTTGTTGTCTTCGTAAAGCTTACTCACGCCCTTCCAGCCTACAGCGCTGTGAGGGTCCAGAAAATAGCCTGTTTCATTGTAAACGTTCGTAATTGTTTCCCGCGTTTCTTCATCTGTAACCGGGACGCCCAGAATGATCTGCCTCATCTGTTCCAGAGAAAAATGCGCTTTCATCCGCTCAAAATTGCTTGGCGCGCCTACGTCCATCGCGTTTGAAATTGTAGCCTGTGAAGTTCTTGCAAGATATTCGCCCGATAAAAGATAATCGGGGAAAGTTTTATTTATATTGGTAGCTGCAATAAATTGTCCTATAGGCGCGCCCATTTTCATTGCGTAGAGTCCTGCCGTAAGATTACCGAAGTTACCTGACGGAACGCAAAAAACAGCGGGTATTCCTTTTACGCGGCGTTTTTCCATGACTACCGTCTTGTTGTTCGCCCGCGGCGTAGCTTCGCCGTCAGGATCTGTCAAACCTGCAAAAGCTTTTCCCGCCGCCGCCGAATAATATGAAACCTGCGGAATAAGGCGGCTAATATTAATGGAATTTGCGGAAGAAAGGGACATTCGTTTTTTTAATCCGCTGTCTGCAAGAGCGGCTTTTACCAGCCGCTGGCAGTCGTCAAAACTGCCTTCTACTGCAATAGCTGATATATTTTTGCCAAGACCCGCAATCTGCCGTTCCTGAAGGGGCGTTACCCTGCCTTTTGGGTATAAAACAGTTACGGATATGCCGGGTATATCAAAAAAACCGTCCGCAACCGCTCCGCCTGTGTCGCCTGAGGTTGCAACAAGTATCATCAGCGGTTTATCCTCGCCGCGGCGGAGGTATGAAAAAGAACGCGCCATAAAACGCGCTCCGAAATCCTTAAAAGCCGCAGTAGGCCCGTGAAAAAGCTCCACTGCGTAACGGTCTGACACGGCTACCAGAGGGGCTGTAAAATTATAGGCTGACACGGTTATGTCAGCTAACGCGGCATCAGGAATTTCGTCCTGTACGTAAGGCTTTATTGTTTCAAAGGCAATGTCGCGGAAATCCATTGTTCCAAGCGAGGATTTAACCGAAGCCTTATACTGCGGAATTTCTTCGGGAACAAATAACCCCCCATCCGGAGCAAGACCTGTAAGAGAAGCCGTTGTGAAACTGACTTTTTCATTAATGTTTCTCGTGCTGAAGTAGCGCATTGCTTATTGTAACATTGACATAAAAGGGTGTAAACTATACCATATAATTAAGGAGTAATTGTGGCTAAAGAAGAGGCAATAGAAGTAGAAGGTGTTGTCAGGGAAGCTCTTCCCAATACCATGTTCCGTGTTGAACTTGACAATCAAAACGGGCATCTTATACTGGCTCACCTCTCCGGCAAAATGCGGAAGCATTATATCCGGATTGTTCCGGGCGACCGGGTTAAAATTGCCCTTTCACCTTACGATCTGAGCAGGGGCAGGATTATATACCGTGAACGGTAAGAGAGGTTTTTATGGCTGATAATATAGTTTATGTCAATATTGAAGAAGGCGTAAAAAGGCTGATGAATAATACCGGTCTTTACGCAAAACTTCTGAACAAATTTAAGGAAGACACAAGGTTAAATGAGCTTGAGGCTGCTTTGAATGCCGGTGATTTGGAAAAAGCGAAAACCGCGGTTCATACCCTGAAAGGACTTGCAGCTAATTTGGCTCTTACGGAACTTCATAAACAAAGCATTGAGATTGAAGCTCAAATAAAAGCCGGGCAGGTAAATCCGGGTCAAATTAATATTGTTAAAAATGTTTATTCCCAAACATTGGAAGAAGTGGATAAGGTAATAAAACAATATGCATGATGAAATCCAAACGGTACTAATTGTAGATGATGTTGAAACAAACATCGAAATTCTCGAAGAAATTTTAAAAAGAGATTATAATATAAAGACTGCAAGCAACGGAAAAAAAGCGCTTGACTTGCTTGCCAATACCGGTACGCTTCCCAAAATTATTCTTCTTGATGTTCAAATGCCTGAAATGACCGGTAAACAAATGTTTGAGTTAATGAAAAAAGATGAAAAGCTCAAGCGTATTCCGGTTATTTTTATTACTGCGGCAAACGATTCTGAAAGCGAGCTTTTAGCCGCGGGCGCGGTTGACTTTATTAATAAACCTTTCAACGCTGATATTGTTAAACTGCGGGTAAGAAACCAAATCGCGCTTAAGAACTACAGCGACAGTCTTGAAAGAATGGTCGCGATAAAAACCGATGAGGCTACAAAAACCCTGGATAACGCGCTTCAGGGGCTTGCCAACGCTATTGAACACCGCGATCTGGAATCCGGCGAACATGTAAAACGGACGCAGTTATTTGTAAAAGCGCTTATCGACTATTTTTTAAAAACTGAATCTTTTTATGCGGAAGAACTATTGAAGATTCAACCCGAAATAATCGTAAAATCCATGGTTCTTCATGATGTGGGTAAAATAGCCATTCCGGACAAAATCCTTCTTAAGCCGGGCAAACTTGATCCTGAAGAATATGAAATAATGAAAACCCATACCACCCGAGGCAAGGAAATAATCAGCGAATTGGGCGATGTAAATACATCCATCTACTTAAAACATTGTGAAGATATCTGCTTCGGACACCATGAACGCTGGGACGGCAAGGGTTATCCTCGGCAGTTAAAGGGAGATGAAATACCCCTGTCTGCCCGCCTTGCGGCTATAGCCGACGTATACGACGCCCTTGTATGCAAACGTGTCTATAAACCTCCGATGCCGTATGATAAAGCGGTAGATATAATCGCTTCGGGAAAAGGCACGCAGTTCGACCCTGTTATTACAGACGTTATGCTGCAAATACAGGATCAATTCAAGGATATTTCGCAGGAGTATGAGTAAAAGATAAATCCGGTAAAATGCGGTTTTTTCATATGGGAGGGCGCCGGAATGAGTGATAAAATAGAAAAGAAAAAGATACTTCTTGTAGATGATGATGAAATACAGCATGAAATTGTTGAAAATATGCTGCATGATGAGTATGAGATATTTAAAGCAAAATCGGGAAGCGAGGCGCTGAAATTTTTGTATAATAACAGCGTTGTTATTAATCTTGTTTTGCTGGATATACTGATGCCGGAGATAGACGGCTGGGAAGTTTTTAACAGGATGAGGGCGTTGAGTTTGTTAAAAAAAGCGCCGATTGCTTTTATTACATCTATAAATGAACCTGAGGAAGAAAAACGGGCTTTTGTAATGGGCGCGGCTGACTTTATAAAGAAACCGTACGAAGAAGAAGATTTAAAAAACAGAATAAAAAAAATACTGGATAAAGCCGCCGGTTAAATAAAGATAAGTTTCTAAAGTCAGTCCGTCAACCGACACGCGTGAAAATGCCCGTTGCCTATATCGTGAAGCTCGGGCTCCGCTCCGCCTGAACACTCAGGTTTAGCGAGGGGGCAGCGGGTGTGGAAACGGCAGCCCGGCGGGATGTTGGCTGGCGACGGTATTTCTCCGTGTATGGGCAGATTCTTTATGATGCCGACCTTACCCGTTTCCGGTTCGGGAACCGCCTCGATAAGAGCGCGCGTATAGGGATGCATGGGCTTGTCGATAAGATCGTCGGCGTTTCCGAGTTCCATGATGCGGCCCAGATACATTACGGCGATTCTGTCCGTGAAGTAACGCGCTGTGGAAAGGTCATGCGTGATGTACAGGTAACTAAGGCTCAGATCCCTCTGCACATCCTTCATCATGTGGAGAATTTCGGCGCGGGTCGAAAGATCGATCATCGACACAGGCTCGTCCGCCACGAGCAGCATGGGATTGAGGATAAGCGTGCGCGCCGTGGCGACCCGCTGCCTCTGCCCGCCTGAGAGCATATGCGGATAACGCCCGATAAAATCTTCAGGCGGGTTAAGTTTGACCTCATTAAGAGCTTTTATGATCATCTTCTCATGTTCCGCCATTGAGCCGTGTACTTTATGAATAATAAGCGGCTCCTCAAGCACGTCTCGCACCTTAAAACGCGGGTTCATGGAAGCGTAAGGGTCCTGAAAGATCATCTGAACCTGGCGGCGGTAGCTTTGCGTCCGTTCAGTGTCGGTTTTTGTTACGTCCTCGCCGTTAAAATGAATTGTCCCGCTTGTAGGATCAAGCAGCTTCATTACAAGCTTGCCTATTGTGGTTTTTCCCGAACCCGATTCGCCTATCAAGCCGAATATCTCGCCGCGCCTGATTTCAAAACTTACGCCGTCAACGGCTTTGATCGGGTTTTTCACCCTGCCGCCGACCATATCCAGCAGGTTTGTGTGCGGGGAAAAATGTTTTTTCAAGTTAGACAGCTTTAGAATTACATCCGTATTTCCCATTGGGGTATCGCTCATTTTCCGCACCTCCAGCATGAAATCCAGTGCTCCTCTTCCGTTTCTGCGAGCGGCGGTTCTTCTGTCCTGCAGCGTTCTTCCGCCGCGTGGCAGCGCGGGTGAAAGCGGCAGCCTTTAGGCGGATCAATAAGATCGGGCGGCGCTCCGGGAATGTATGAAAGCGAATCGACTTTTTTACGGAGCAGGGGAGTCGCGTTAAGCAGTTTTTCGGTATAAGGATGCAACAGTCCTTTTTTTCCGTAAATTTGTTCGTTGGTTCCAAGCTCCGCGATCTTTCCGGCGTACATTACGCAGATCCTGTCGCTTACCTCGGCTTCGAGCGCAAGATCGTGGGTAATAAAGATGAACGACAGGTCGAAAGATTTTTTCAGGGTTTTAAGCAGATTAATGATTTGCGCTTGGACTATGACATCAAGCGCCGTTGTCGGTTCGTCAAGTATGATTAATTTCGGTTTTAGGAACAGAGCCGTCGCGATTACGACGCGCTGTTTCATTCCGCCTGAAAGTTCGTGGGGATAACGTTCCGTAACTTCAGGTGGTAGTCCGACATAACCCAGGTATTCCTTGATTAAGGCTTGCGCTTTCTCCTTTTCAATTTCCGTATGTTCTTTGAGCGTTTCCATCATTTGCTTGCCGATGGTGTAAACCGGCGTCAGGCAGTTCATAGCGCCCTGGAATACCATAGCGACTTCCGTCCAGCGGACAGTCTTGCGGATTTCCCTGTCCGTGAGCGGGATTATGTCGCGGCCGTTTATCAGAATATGCGATCCTTCTTCTATGCGTCCGGGAGGGGAAGGCATTTTCAGGAGGCCGGCCCCAGTAGTTGTCTTTCCGCAGCCCGATTCTCCTACAAGTCCCAGAGTCTCTCCCTTATATACGTCAAAACTGACATCATCCAAAGCCCGTACTATGCCGTTAGACGTATGGTAGTACAGCTTAAGATTTTTTACTTCAAGCAGCTTTTCCGTTTGCTTTGCCATATGTTTTACCTCAATCACCTGGTTCTGAGCTTGGGATGAAGAATCTTGTCCATCGCGAATCCCAAAAACGCGAAGGTCATTCCCATTATGGCGATAAAAAGGCCCGGCGGAACTATCCACCACCAAAGCCCGTTAAGCGTAGCCCCTGAGGATTGCGCTTCGTGAAGAATTTGCCCCCATGTTACAATGGTCGGGTCTCCCAGCCCTAAAAGCGAAAGAGAAGCTTCAAAAACGATAAAGCCGGGAACGCTTAAGGCCATGTCTGCGAATGAATACGGAAGCAAAAGAGGTGCCATGTGTTTAAAGATAACCCTCCATTTGCCGGAGCCAAGGGCTTTCGCCGCCTCAATGTAGGTTTCTTCTTTTATTTGCAGGGCCATGGAACGCACGGTCTTTACAGGTCCCACCCAGGAAAAAACTACCAATATGGCAATGATGACCCAAATATTCGGTTTAAAGATTGCCGACATAACTATGAGTATGGGGAGTATCGGTATGGATACGAACAGCTCAAAAATAAACGACATGACAGTATCGGTAAAACCGGCGAAATACGCGCTGACTATGCCGTACATAACCCCCAGGAAAACAGCGATGACGCTCGTTACAAACCCGATGAACAAAGCCCACTTAAGCCCCGCAATAACGCCTGAAAAAATATCCCGCTTAAGGGTATCGGTGCCAAGAGCACCGGATACCCTTCCTGTTATGTAAAGCTTAGGATCGACAATATAGTTATTCGCGTCCGCAAGAAGCTGCATCGGGATCTTTACGATGTATTTGTAATCGCCTTTAAGCGGAACTCGCTCTTCCAGCATATTAAGGCCGGTTTCGGAAAAAATCACATTTGTAGGGCGGATAGCGCCGCGGCCGCCGGAGCGCGAAATTGATGAAGAGCTGGCAAACCAGCCGGCAAAATCGTAGACATTAGCGCGCGCGTCCCCGTCCGCCGAAAAGCGCAGGGGATCGTCCTCTAACCCTTCCTTATAGACACGCCCGAGGTAGACTGTTTCTCCGTCCGGTCTTTCAATATAGATGTTCATAAGAATCCGGCCGTTCGCGGTTGCTCTCAAAATTAAATCAAGCGGCGGTCTGTCAAAGTTATATTTATAATCAAAAGCATAAACCAAAACCCGGCCGTAATCGGGATCGTCTGCTTCGCTGATTTCAGTATCGTAGATGCGTTTTGAAGTAGCTGATTTTTGACGCGAGAACAGATTGGTCCAAACAGGAGGCGCGGCAGCCGGATTGTCCTCCCAGTAAGTAATATTCCGCCAATTTTTATTCACGTCCTTAAACGGTAAAAAAAGAGGTTCAAAAATAACTATCAGAACCGCAAGCGCAAGTATGCCAAGTCCTATCATGGCCGATTTTTCTTTTCTGAAATCGTTCCAGAATTCATTGAAACGCTGTAGGCTGTCTTTTATGCTCATGCTAACCTCTATTTAAAAATCGAACATGAAACATCTTTTCATGCCTTGCCTCCGACCTTGATGCGCGGATCAAGGAAGCCGTATATCAAATCAAGGAAAATAAGCCCCGCAAGGTATATCCCCGTTGACATGGCAAGATCGCCCATTAATACGGGGATGTCGTTCTGCTGAACGGCAATCCAGTACAGGTTGCCGAGACCCGGCCATGAAAATATTCCCTCGAAAATAATCGCCCCCGAAAAGGAAACTAAAAGCGATAACAGGGCCATTGTTACGATCGGGGGAGCCGATGTGCGAAGCGTATGCCCGAACAGGATGGACTTTTCGCCTATGCCGCGCGCCCTCGCGCTCATGATGTAATCTTCCTGCAGCACTCCAAGTACGATATTGCGTATAACAAACGACAGGCTCCAGAAGGAAATAATGACAAGCGTTGTTACAGGCAGAATCATATGCCAAATTCTGTCAAGAAATCCGGCGATACCAAGGGGCGTAGGAGTTGATACGACACCGCCTGACGGGAATATTTTGAAAATGTAAACGAATAAAAGTATGAGCATCATGCCCAGCCACCATGCCGGCATTCCGTATACTATCATTGTTATTAAACTGGTTGACTTGTCCAGCTTGCCGCCTGGTTTTCTGGCTTTTAACAGACCCAGCGTTATCCCTATGACAAGCTCAAATACAGTGGCGGTGGTAAACAGCAGCATTGTTTTGGGCAGAGCTTCCAGAATGATTGCCAGGACATCCTGGTCGCCTTTTGCCGATTTAATGTGCGTGGATTTTCCAAAATTGAATGTCAGCACATTTACCGTACGGAAAATAATTCGCTCTCCGAAGGGCCTGTCGAGTTTGTACAGGCTTATCAACTGCGCCTCTCTATCGGCTCTCCACGCCAATAATTGCTCAGGCCGCATATTGGATAAGCGCATGGATTCCATTTTAACCTGTTCGTTTATCTGCGTTCTCTGAGTCGTCTCATTGACCGAATTAAACAACACTGAAAAAAGGAGGATCAGAAGGGCGTACATGACCACTCCGCGAAGAATACGCTTAAGCGCATACCACTTGTACATATTTCCACCTTCCAACATTGAAAAACGTTTTTAAATAATTTAAAAAACCGCGGCGACCTTCCGGACGCCGCGAAAAATATATTAACTAAAACAGAACCAAATCTGCCACCGCCACAGACGGGGCTTCATTGGAGATAGACGATATTATTACAACTGTATATGACTGTCCGGCAGTCAGGGTTGCCATGTCGCTTGCGGGAATAGTCCCGGTAAACTGACCGTTCTTGACGAATTGCGCGTTATACACCTTTTCAAAGCCGTTCGGAAGCTGAAGCCTTAACTCCACCTTGCCTTTGTCGCTTAACGGAGTTGTATCGGCTTCGGGATACACAAAGCTGGAAACGCTGATTTCAAAAACCGCGTCGCCGGACTTTGAAGGATTTGCCGGAACCCTTACGTTTTCGATCCTCGTGATTTCCTGCCTGAAGTAATTCGGCCAGTAGTCGTTCTTTTGATAGTAATTGCGGTTGGCGTCCATTGTTATGGAATTTGCCTCGGTATTAACTTCGGAAATGATAAACGGCCCATTGCCGATTAATGCGTGACCGTATTTGTCGATAAAAGCTATCGCAGCATTGTAACGTTTAACGGCGTCCGCCGGAGTTATAAAGTCCTTGATGCTGGCCGGAATATGTTTTTTGGACGCCAGTTCTTTCAGCTTGGCTTTGATGTCCGCGACGCAGGCCGGGGCTATAACATCGACTTCGGTTGTTACATCGGATTCGCTGAAACTGTAGACGGTGCCGCTCGCGGAACCTTCGGCTACCATGTATAACAAAGCTTCGTATATTTCCCATGGAACTACGCTTTCACGTCCCGGATTGCCGGCCTTATAACCAACAGCGGCTACAGTGGCGAGAGTCACGGTAGAATCAGGAGCAAAGAAAAAATCCAAATAATTCGTTACCGACCCATCGCTGTTGAACACAGAGCCTTTATCTTGTTTTAGGCTTTCCTCATAGAATGAAGCAAATGAAGAATCGTAGAATTTATCGTCATCGCTTAGCTTGGTCGCCAATTTTCGCGCAAACGCCCCCGCATAACGAACATCTACGATGCTGACGTCTTCACCATGCTGCCATTTAGCCGGAACGATTGAGCCTGTGCCTGTCGCGGCGGCAGTAACGCCGTTCCCCACAGCTTTCCATGTATTGGTTTCAGGCGACCATATTACCGCGTTCGCGGGAACCGGTATCGTACCGCCCATACTGCCGTCTTCCTGGATCTGCGGCGCGGTCTTAAGGCTCGCCGCGTCGAACTTTGAAGCAAACGGAGTCGCCGCCGCGCTGTTCGGCGCTTCAAAAGTCGCGGGATCGCAGCACGCCGCCATAATGCCGGACGCGTACACATCGTTAAAACCTTCGGTGCCGACAGGATCCCATGCGTTCATAAAGAGAGAACCGCGCGCGGAATACTGCACGACTCTCAGAACTTTCTTTCCTTTAAACTGGCCTTTAGTATCGGGTTTTACATCGGCTGTACGCAATGACCAGTGGTTCGGACCTTCGCCCAATCCATAGGCAAAACGGTTATTGAAACGATCCTTATTCGCGATAAAATTATCAAACTGTGTTACAAGGAATATTCTGCAGGCCTCGTAAAGACCGAGTTCCGTGGCTTCGATATTTCCCTTCCAGTATTCGTCTTCGGTCAAGTACTGACCGAAATAACCTTTCTTGGTAAGTTCGTCAATACGGTCGTTAGTATAGTTCCAGTTTTCTTCTTCAGCGCCGCCTGCCATATAGCCGAACCATGGAGCGTACATCTGGGCGACAGAAACATCCCACCACGCGCGGGTAGCGCCGGCGCCCCAGCCTTCGGTATACAGATTCCATTCGTAAGCTGCCGGATCCGAACCATACGCCAAATTTCCCGCTTTTGAACGGTCGTATTCAAGGCGTTCAACTTTAATACCGGCTTTTTCAATCTGGTCGGCGACATAACGCCCGGCGGGCAGCCTTCCGTTTGGATCGTCAACACGGATCATGAATTTTATTGTCACGTCCTTGCCGTTGTACTGCCAGAACTGCCCTTTCTTGACCAGCTTTCCCCTGTTTTCGGAAAGGTTGGAAGCGGCAGTCATCGCGGCGTCTATATCGGAAATGGCCTTGCGCTCATTGCCGGTAGCCGTAAAACCGAATTTTGACGCAAGCAGGTTATAACGGTAAGTACCGGGCTGTCCCGGCGTCATCGCGGTAAAAGTAGCTTCGCCAGCCCCGTACAGAATCTCGTCAACAAGTTTTTTCCTGTCAATCAGGAAATTGAGCGCGAAGCGCACCTCGCGAATGGCCAATGGGTTAAATTCCGTAGTTCCGTTCACAGTATGAGTATACGGCGCCTTGTTCGGTATCGGGTTTACCATAAGCGACCAAGAGCCTGACGGAACCGAATAAAAATCAAGCTTAGCCTTATCCGCATCGCTAAGGGTTTGCAGAATGGACGGCGCAACCGCCTGCCAGTAGACATCAGCTGTGCCGGCTATAACATCCCTGACCGCGAGCGATTCGTCCATTCGGACGCTGAAGATAACCTTATCAACAATCGGTCCGTTTTGAGACCCACTCCTGCCTCCTGTCCCGCCGCTTGAAGACCTGCCGCAGGCTGTCAAGGCGCAAACAACCAGCGCTGACAGAACCGCAAGATACATCAGAATATTTTTTTTCATATTAAAGCCCTCCTGACTTTGATAAAATATTTGCATCTTAATTTATCGGACTTGTTTAAAAAATCTGTCAATTCCCTTACAAGTCTTGCAGTTTTAAAGCTTTCAGCCTGCAAAACCGATATTTTTATTTTATGCGTACCATGAAAAACTGTAAAGTATTTAAAAACGGCTTTTCCCTCCGGCAGGGCCGGTTTTTCATACAGCGCGCGGTTGTTGATTGTTGATATTGTCAGTATATTTTAGACAGGAACCAAAATGTCGATTTTATTTTCAGGCGATTTTCATGCAAATGCAAGAGATGAACTTAATTTTATAACAAAGAAAACTCTTATTAATAAGTATAAAAAAGAATACGATGAAATAAAATACCATATAATTCTCGGAGACGCCGGCTTTCTTTGGCCGGGAAATGAAAAAGCCGATCAATACAATTTTAAGGCGCTTGCCGCCCGACCGTTTCCTGTTCTTTGCGTTATGGGAAATCATGAACCTATACTGGGCATGAGTAATGTGCCGGAAGTCGATATAGGAATCGGAGAGAAAGTTCTTCAAATACAGGACAAGCCTTTTGTTGCATACCTGAAGCGCGGAAGTATTTACAAAATTGAAAATCAGAAATTCCTTGTTCTGGGGGGAGCTTTATCCATAGATAAAGAATTCCGCCGTCCCGATATTAGCTGGTGGAAGCGCGAATACTGGGATGAGACCGAAAAGGTAAAAATATTTTTATTGTTGAAGAAAAATAAAAAGTTTGATTATGTTTTATCCCATACCGGACCCGGCAGAATAAACCGGGCAGTTAATCCTGTAATAAGCGCCGGATTAATACCTAAACTTTTTGATGAAGTAGCTGCGCTCAATGAAAAAATAGACGAAAAGATAACCTGCAAACAGTGGTTTTGCGGTCATTGGCACATGGATAAATACTATTATGATGAAAACAAAAAACGCGGTTATCAGTATTTGTATGAAAAGACTGCGCTTTTAAGAGACAGTGAAATTATTGTTTTATAATCAATGAAGCGGAGGTGGCGGGAGTCGCCTTCCAGTCGCAAACATCCTGTTTGCTCCTTTCAGGCCGCCTACGCGCTCCTCGGCGCGTCCCTGCGCCGACTTTGTCGGTCAAGGCTTGCGCCTTAACATTTTCTCAGGAGCGCTCCGTTTCGACTCCCGAATAGTTGGAACTTTTTTACATTTATTTTCTGTAAAAATATTTTCAGTACTTTTTAATTCCTTTGGAGGTGGCGGGAGTCGAACCCGCGTCCCAATACGCGAAACATAGATATCTACAGATTTAGCCGTTTATTAAATTGTCGGGACAGGCTTGGCTAAACGGCGCGCGTCCTGTCCTTATTCCGGAAAATCTTATCCTGCCGCCACCGGACGCTGCGGCAAGACCAGCTCTGATTGCGACGCGGAAGCTGTTCCTCAGAGCGGCGGAACAGTTCCACGCGATTACGCAGCTAAGGCGTATTCGTAACTGTCAGTGTTGGCAGTTAAATTTTTGCCCAATCAGGAGATGGGCGCTCCATCTGCAATCTATACCCCGAAGACGTACCAGTCGAAACCGGTGCACCCCCCAGTAATTATTAGCATGGCGCAGCCATGTAGATGAATAATGCCGCACACTGTAGCACAAATAAAAGCCGCAACTTGCACAAAATGCAAGGCATCCTTTAGGATGCCGACAGTGCGCCAACAAAAAAACGCATGGCGCAGCCATGTAGATGAATAATACCGCACACTGTAGCACAAATAAAAGCCGCAACTTGCACAAAATGCAAGGCATCCTTCAGGATGCCGACAGTGCGCAAGAATCACACTCACAGTGTAATCATACATCTCAACACTATACCAATATAGCGCAGTAAGCGGTTTTTTTCAATACAAAAAAATTGTTAAAAATTTGTTATTTTCAATATGTTGCTATATAATATTACCTATTATGGCTTCTTTTGCGGCGCAGTCCGCCCAGGTTCTTTCTGAAGAAGAAGAAATCTTTGTTGGGAAGATTGAGGATTGGTTAAAAGAAGAAGGGTCGCAGGACTATAATTTGGTTCATGACAGGTTCCGGCGGCTTAGAAATCTGGGGAATGCGGTTTTTGACTATCCGTCAATAAAAGATACAAGATCGCTAAGGGATATACTTGTTAATGAACATCAGCTTGCGGAATCCCTGCTTGCTTTTTCCACTACCTCGCATTTATTGCGTACTCCCGCCAAAGTAGCGGCTTTACGCAGTTTTTTAATTGCAAAATTCCATGCTTTTGCGCTGCTTTCCCGCTTGACAAGGGGAAATGAAATTTTATACAAACAGGCGAACAATATCTCTTTCTCGGTAGTTTTTACGCTTATGGCGGAAGATTTGTATTTTTCCTGTCTTGAAGACCCCGGTTTTTCAAACTTAACCAAATCAAGGCTGGCGGATGATTTGATTGCTCTTTGGGACAGCGGCACGGATCAGCGCACTATTCGTCATTTAAAAGCTCTTTCTTCGCTTTGGACAGCCAGAGATTCATCGCCGCCAAGTTTCGGAACAATGGACGGTAATACGGAATTATTGAGAATTTCAATTGATATGGATAACGATACAGAATGGGAAGATTTTTTAAAAGAAGAATCCACCAATGATAAAACAAGATGGGCGCTTGAGGAATTTCTTTTCGGACTTTCTTATGAAGAAATTTTACAGGTGCGCAACAGATTAAGGCGTTATGGAGTAACATCCGTAAGCCATGAAGAAGTGCGTAATTACCTTGATTCCAAACCTGTATATTCCGTGGTGAACGATACAGACCCTCGGACGATTTATGACTTTTTTGCCGAAAGGCGCGACGCCTGCGCTCTGCGGAAAAAGGTTTCAGCTTCAGGTCCCCTGCATACGCTTGAAGAAATTTACCTGAAATACAGAATTATTCTGGAATCAAGCTGAAATTCACTGATTTTCGTATTGCTGTAACTCATCATAAATATGTTCCAGCGTAATTCCGGCTAATTTAAACATTGCCTCGGAGTCCTCGCCGGCATGGTAGCGGCGCTGGCATACAACGCGTTTTATTCCGCAGTTAATGATTAACATGGCGCATGTCCGGCACGGAGTCATACGGCAGTAAAGAGTGGCTCCGTCAATTGAAATCCCCCGTTTTGCCGCCTGGCAAATGGCGTTTTGTTCCGCGTGGACTGTCCTGACGCAGTGTGTGGTAATACTGCCGTCTTCATGCAGCATTTTTTTTATTTGATGCCCGATTTCATCGCAATGAGGAAGACCGGCCGGAGCTCCTACATAACCCGTTACCAGAAGCTGCTTGTCCTTCGCGATTACGCAGCCCGAACGTCCCCGTTCACAGGTTGCCCGTTTGGATATAGCCTCGCAAACTTCCATAAAATACTCGTCCCAGCTTGGCCTTTGGTATTCGCTCATTTTTCCTCCTGGTATCCAGCATATTTTATAAAAACCTGAATATTATGTCAAATTTAAGGTGAGTAAACTGAAATAAAATGCCGATAATGAAGAGCGGTGAACTATCTGCAAAGATTAACAGTTTTTTTTACGCTTCTTGTCCTCCTTTTCTATGTGTCAGGAGACTCAAAAGTGCTTACTGCGGACGATTTGATTCATGTGGTAGGAAAGGGTGAGACAATTTATTCGATTTCCCGCTTTTACCGCGTTACTGCAGATGATCTGATGAAGGCTAATAAAATCACGGATCCTTCAAAATTACAGACGGGAAAGAAACTCATCATACCGTCTTCCGCTTTTTCTGAAATTCCGGATACAACGGGAACATCAACGCCGTTACCCAATACCAATAACGCGCAGAAAGTTTCATCCGAAACCAATGTCAGCGATTACCGCGTTGTAAAGGGCGACACTCTTTACAGTATTGCGAAGACAAACGGAATAACGCTTCAAGCCCTGCTGGATCTCAACAAATTTCCGTCCGGCCATGTTATTAAAGCAGGCGATGTAATTAAAATTCCGGCGCAGACTGTTAACGCCGTACAGTCAGGCTCGACCGGAAACAATTCTAAAACTGCGGATTCAGGATCAAAGATTTATTCCCTGCAATGGCCTGTATCCCCGAAAGATATTGCGTATATGACAGGTCAGATGGGTGTTGTTGTGGGCGGCGAATATAACGAGTCTGTAAAAAGTTTGACTCAGGGGAAAGTTATTTCGGCAGGTCCATGGCGGAAATTCGGCAGAGTGGCGATTGTGGAAACATCGGGAGGGTATTTTTATATGTATGGCGGCTGTGAAAGCCTGTCGGTTAAAGTCGGAGACAAAGTATCACCGGGGACGGAAGTAGGAAAGTTGGGCATCAATGCGGTTTCCGAAAAAGCTCAGTTGTTTTTCATGGTTTTCCGCAGTGATAATCCCATTGATCCGGCTTTAGCTCCGAGAGCCGCAGGCAATTTGAAAACTTAAGAGGTACAAGATGGAAGTCGGAATTGAAAAAACCGGTAAACGATCCAAAAAGCTTTTCAGCAAAAACAGCAAGAGGATAAAGACAAACAAGGAATCCGATCCTCTGGCGCTTTATTTCAGGCAAATTTCAAGGTTTCCGCTTTTGACGCTGCAGGAAGAGCAAAATATCGGGGAAAAAATAATTAATCTGCGCACTAAACTGAAAGAGCTTGCATCTGAAAAAAAGAAAAATAAAGATATTGAAATAAGCGGCGACAAAACCGCTCTTGAAAGCGCCCTTCTTCATTATAAAAACAAAATGATAAATTCAAATTTACGGCTTGTTGTATCAATTGCAAAAAATTACCAGCACCGCGGGCTTTCACTGCTGGATTTGATTGACGAGGGAAATATCGGCTTGATTGAAGCGGTTGAACGTTTTGATTACACAAGAGGCTGCCGTTTTTCCACATACGGCACATGGTGGATAAGACAGGCAATTATCAAGAGCATCGCCGACAAGGGGCGCGTTATTCGCATACCCATACATATGCTTAATACGATTAAAAAATGTTACTATGTGGCAAAACAGCTTACGCAGGAATTGGGGCGCGATCCCAATGAAGATGAATTATCCGAATTTTTAGGCATTCCGTCCGCTAAAGTCAAGGAAATCGTTAAATTTTCGCAGGAAACTGCAAGCCTTGACACAATTGTAGACGACGGGAACCTTACGCGTCTGGCTGATTTAATAAAAGACGACCAAATGAATGAACCGTTTGAAATGGTTTTTTCCATGACCTTGCAGGAAACTATGGGAGGCATTTTATCGCAGTTATCCGAAAGGGAAATGAAAATTATCCAGCTTCGTTTCGGTTTAACAGGAGAAAATCCGCTCACGCTGGAAGAGACCGGAAAGTACCTTGGAATTACCCGCGAGCGCGTCAGGCAGATTCAGGAGAAAGCGATATGGAAACTCCGCACTCTCCGTGAACTGAAAGACCTTCGGGAAAATACATAAGTATTGCAAATAACAAAGGGGAATGGGGAGTAGGGTTTTTGTTCGTAAGCTGCGCATGATGATAACACGCTTAGATTATGAACAACGACCCCACTCCCCGTTCCCTTCTTATTATCCGCTCATACGAGCGGATTTATTTACAGTTGTACAAGGTACGCTTGCGCTTACCTATTATTGTGTTAATTGTCAACAACTTGCCACATGTTGCCAGGTTGTGAAGTTGTCGTAGAATGGGTATAAATGTTTGTTGCTTCATCATAGGTAAAAGTAATCCAATTCCAACCTTTCTTTAGAGGCAAAGTAATTGGTGGGTTATCATGATAAAGATAATCGTTACGTGTTAAAGTAGTGTTTTCGCTTGCGTACACTAAACCGCTAACAAACCACGGCGTTAATTGATATTTGTTGTCTGATGTATAAAATTGAGTTGGTAAGCCAAACAGCTTAGTAGAAGGTTCAGTAATGTTACTATTGTACGTATAACCAAAAAGCTTATTCTCTTCTAGATACTCAGATTTCGGCGTACCTAAGTTTAAAATAACCATACGGTTGATTATTTTTACGCTTGCAGGACCGTCAATAAATTTACTGATGGGAACGGGAACCATATCTGCATCATTAAAATCAAATGTAAAACTAAAGTCAGTTTGCTTTTTCGCTTCGGACTTGTTTTTTATATATTCATCACCATAGTAAACGTTATTGGGTAAATTAACTCCGACAAGCCTGACTTCAAAATTGCTGATTGTAGCCATTGTTTCCCAGTCTTTGGCGCTTACCGGTACTGCGACATTATTGTTTATTACAAGGTTAATAAAATAGCCGTTTTTAGGTTCATCATAGACGTTAATTTCAAAAGTATAATCGAAAGCACCCGAAAGTCTTTCTTCCTCTGAACCGCCGAGCCATTGATAATCACTCCAATCAGCGGGATACGCTTCAAGCGAAAGGCTTGCCTTTTCCAGAGTTTTATCCGTTGTTCCTCTTACTCTAAATCTGAACCTATCATCTTTTTTTGGTCTAACACCTGTTACATCAGATAAATTCAAACCATGATTCCAATTTTCACCGTCCTCCCACCTGTTAACGTTTAAAGTGATGGTTGCAGGATCAACTGGTTGCGAAGGTGTCAAATTCCCGGGCGTTAATGTACTGCCATTATCCAATGTTATTGTTCCTGTAATATTTTTCATACCTTCGGTTGTAATTGTTACTGTAAGCTGATCTCCCATTCCGCTCAGAGTTAATGAACCTCCGGCGACTGTAACTGTTCCGCTTGTTGTCCATGTTCCTCCTGCCTTTAAAATGATTGTAAGAGTGAAAATGTCGTTGTTTTGCGGAGTGTATGCAGGTGCTGCTGCTCTGCTAACGGAAGCATTTACAGCGGAAGCCGATGTTACTTCCAGTATATAGAAATTTCCGGCGCTGTCCTTGCTTTCAAATACTGTTGATGTCGGGTTGGCTGGATTGTCGGTATCGGCAGGCGCGGGAGAAGGGCTGCCGCCTCCGCCGCAAGCTGTCATTGATACCCCGATCATTGCCGCTAAAACAAAAATCCCAAACGCTTTGATTACGTTTTTCATAAAACACTCCTTCGAACTGTTGTTCATGTTTTTGTATGGAAATACAATATTTACAAATAAAATAATATATTTCCATAAGAAATATATTATATTCTATAGAATATTGTGTCAATGTCTATAGAGCATTATTTTTACTTAATGGATATAAGCGGGCAATTAGACTATATAATTAATAGAATAAAGGCGGTTCGCACTAAAAATGGGGTTTCTCAGATGGATTTGTCCATACGTTCAAATTTATCACAGAGTTTCATTGCCAATTTAGAAAAAGGTAAAAAACAGCCTTCCGTTCTTACTTTAATTAGAATTGCTGACGCTTTAAATGTGAATCCTAAAGACTTTTTTCCTGAATCTATAGAATATAATTCAAAAGAGCAGGTAAAAGAAAAAATACATAAACTACTTGAATTATTATAAATGTAATAAAGAAGAAATTAATATTTACATTTGTCCGATAAATTACAAATTAAAAAAAGCTCCGCTTGAACGGAGCTTTTTTTACGAAGGAAAGAGCGGCTAACCTATTTCCGCTATTGGCTGCTGAGAAGCGACTTGAGTTCCCGTAGGGACAAGGAAATGCACTTTTCCTGAAGATGACGCTTTTATTTCCAGTTCCATTTTCATGGACTCGATTATGACAATTGTATCTCCCGACGATACTTGAGCGTCTTCGTTTACCGCGTAACGCAGGACGGTGCCGGCTACAGGAGCGGGTACCGCAGCACCTCCGCTTGGAGTCGCCGCAACTGGCGCCGGTGCTGCCGCAGCAGGCGCTGCCTGCGCAGGCATTGCAACTCCGCCGATCTGCGCGACCGGCTGTTGGGCGGAAACCTGGCTTCCTGTCGGTACAAGGAAGTGAATCTTCCCTGCGGCTGTAGTCTTAATTTCAAGTTCCATTTTCATTGATTCAAGAATAATAACGGTTGCGCCGTTTTGCACTTCCGCGCCTTCGTTTACCGCGTAACGCAGGACAGTGCCAGCTACAGGAGCCGGAACTGTTACATTTCCCGCTCCGCTTGCGATGGGAACGGCGGCTGTTGCAGGCGCGGCGGATACAGCCATTGTTCCTGCCGGAGAGACTACTACCGCATAGTTGGTTCCGTTTACATTTACATTGTATTTTGCCGCGCTTCCCGGAGCCGCGTGAGCCTGAGCGGGCGCGTCAGCTTCCGGTTTGAAAACCACAGGTCCCTGTGATCTTTTCTTGAAAAAGTCGGGCGCAACCTTCGGGAACATTGCATAGGTAAGCACGTCTTCCGTTGTAACGGTATTTGTTCCAAGAAGTTTTTTTGTTTCATCTTCAAGCTTGGAGTATTCGGAAGAAAGGTCGTCTGCGGGGCGGTGTGTAATTTCTTTTTCCATTTTAAGGGCATCGAGCGCTTTCTTAACAACATCGGGATTTTTCGGCGCGGGGCACGCTCCGTATTTTCCGGCGACCAGGTCCTGGAATTCGCCCGAGAGTTTATTGTAACGGCCGAACAGCACGTTAAATACCGCCTGTGTTCCTACAATCTGGCTTGTCGGGGTTACAAGCGGCGGATAACCCGCGTCTTTCTGGACAACGGCAATTTCCTTAAGCACATCGTCAATCTTGCTGGAAGCTCCCTGCTCTTTAAGCTGGCTTTCCAGGTTACTCAGCATTCCGCCGGGAACCTGACTTTGTAAAATGCGCGTATCGGCACCGAGGAAACTTGATTCAAACTTTTTATAGTTCTTGCGCACTTCGCGGAAATAAGCGGCGACTTCAAGAAGCAGGTTAATGTCCAGTCCTGTGTCATATTCCGTACCCCTGAAAATCTCTACCATTGTTTCAGTGGGGCTGTGGCTGGTTCCCATGGACATTGAAGAAATTGTTGTGTCAAGAATTTCCGCTCCCGCCTCGGCGCATTTTACAAGCGTCGCTACCGACATACCGGTTGTGGCGTGCGTGTGGATTTCCACAGGAAGACTTGTTACTTTCTTGATTGCCTTGACAAGGTTGTAGCCTTCGTAAGGTTTAAGCAAACCTGCCATATCCTTGATACAGATTGAATCGGCTCCGATGTCAACAAGCTGTTTGGCAAACTCCGCGTATTTTTCTATTGTATGGAAGGGTGTTACCGCGTAAGAAATTGTCGCCTGAATATGTTTACCGGTTTTCTTTGCGGCAGCGGTAGCGGCTTTAAAATTGCGCGGATCGTTTACCGCGTCAAAAATGCGGAAAATATCTACGCCGTCTTTTGCGGCGTATTCTACGAATTTTGCAACCACATCGTCGGCATAATGGCGGTAGCCGAGCAGGTTCTGTCCGCGCAGCAGCATCATGATTTTGGTATTGGGAAGGGACTTTTTCAGTTTTTTAAGCCTTTCCCACGGGTCTTCGTTAAGGAAGCGGATACAGGAGTCAAAAGTAGCTCCGCCCCAGGCCTCCAGCGCAAAAAAACCGGCTTTATCAAGCTTGTCGCATATCGGCAGCATATCAGCCGTAACCATACGTGTCGCAAAAAGCGACTGATGAGCGTCTCTCAATACCAAATCTGTTAATTTTACTTTAGGCATTTTAACCTTCCTTAATTTATTATTTAATTGAATACATAATACTTAAATACGCGGATTTTTCAAGTCCTTTAAAGGACAGTCCTTTAAAAGACTGTCCCTACTTTAATCTTTTTCTCAGTTTACGCCGCTTGTTTCGCTGAGCCGCCGCTTCCTCCCTGCCTGTCTGTTTTTTTTCAGGTTCATCGTAAATACGGACGACATCCCTGTCGGGAAGTCCGGATGCAACAACCAGCCAGATGACGCCGAACAGTACCATCAAGAAGCAGAGAATCTGTCCTGTGGAAAAACTCAGCAGCGGGTGCGCGTATGCCGTAGGAAGACCGCTTTTTACAAACTCAATCCGGTATCCCAAATCGGCGTCCGGCTCGCGGAAGTATTCGATAAAGAAGCGAAAAACGCCGTATCCCAAAAAATAAAGACCGACAAGAAAACCCTTGAACGGTTTTCGATTTCGGAAAAACCATAAAATAGCCCAAAGTACGATTCCTTCAAAAAACGCTTCGTATAATTGAGACGGGTGGCGCGGCAAATTTACAAACGCGCCTTCTGCGGCAATGCCTGCTTTTACGGCGATTTCCCTGACCCAGCCTTCGTTTGCGGGAAGCGCGGTTGCATCGGGGAAGACCATGCCGAGAGGACCCGCCGTTACCCTGCCGTAAAGTTCGGCGTTGATAAAATTTCCGAGCCGCCCGAAAGTGTAGCCAAGCGGAATGCTTGCCGCAAACATATCGCTGATCTCGCGGAAATTTAAGCGTTTTACTTTTACGAAAATAATTACAGATAACAACCCCGCAAAAGCGCCGCCGTGATAACTCATTCCCTGAAGTCCTGTAAACTTTCCGTTTTGGAACGGCCAGAAAATCAGCCATGGTTTTTTTAAATAAATATCGCTGGTTTCATAAATCAGCGTGGAGAAAAGCCGCGCGCCGACAAGCAGCCCGAAAATCCCCCAGGAAAACATACTTGATAAATCATTCTCCGTCATGGGGAAGCGCCGTTCCCTAACCTGCTTCCTGTATAAAAAAAAAGCGGTAGCAAAGGCAAAAAAATACATCAGCCCGTACCAGCGCGCGGGCAGTCCGGGAATTATTTCCGGTTTTAGCCATGAAGGAAAAGGAATTGACAGAGGCATACTACACCTTGAAACCCTGCTGAATTGCGTGCGCCAATTTTGTTTTTATAAAGTTTACTTCCTTTCTAAGTTTGGAAATTTCAAACTGCTGGGATTTTACAGTCTCAATTAAATCGCCCTTATTCATTGCGCCTGAATGAAGAAGGTCTTCGATATATTCCATTTTAGTGTCAAAATCCACTTCGGCTTCCATTTCTGCTTCTTCAAAACTGTCATCTATCTGCTTGTCATCAGGAGAGAAATTGTCTTCCGGACTTTGGAGAATCTTGTCGGCTATACGGTAAATTGCCTGGGAAAGAACAGACTGCGGTTTGTAAAGGGTAACCGGAAGCCTTGACGCAAGCGCGGTATCCTGAATAATGTCGCGGTAGATAATCCCAAGATGTTCAATTTTTAAATCAAGGTACTCTTCGCAGGAACGTTTAATCTTCATTGCAACATCCGCGTTTTTCGGCTCGTCTACAAGATTCATAACCAGCTTTGGATGCAGCATTACAATCCGCTTTAAAAAATTTCCGTGAGAAACAGAATCTATTTTTTCGATTTCGGGAAGTATTTTCGGAATGTAGAGTTTATGATGTCCGCCGGAACTGTCCTTGCGCAGTTTTTCAAGGTATGCGCGGGCGGGAGAACCTCTTGTGCAACTGTTAAACATCAGGCGGAAAATAGTGTTTTTTAAAAATACATAAGCGTTTAAAACTGCGGTAACCGCCGGAGCTGAAACTACTATTCCCTGATTTGAAAGCAGAAAAAAATCAAGAATAGACTGGTGCGTTCCCGCGCCAAGGTCAAGTATAAGAATGTCGGCGTCATCTTTAAGGGCAAGAAACTGCTTTACAAGAGCTTTTCTCTGAAACACGGTTAAATTTGCGGTTCCCGGAATTTCATTGTCGCCGGGAATGAAACGCAGACCGCGCACATCGGTATTCGCAATTACATTGGCAAAATTTGACTTAGTGTTGCTTAGAAATGTTCCAATACCCATCTGCGGCGCTTGATGACCGAGTACCAGGTGGAGATTTGAAGCTCCAAGGTCAAGGTCTGCAAGCACTACGCGCTTTCCTGCCTGGGCAAAAGCTACTCCAAGGTTAGCTGAAACAAGTGATTTTCCCACGCCGCCTTTTCCGCTTGCTATTGGAATTATTCGCATTTATTATCCTCCGTAATTGTTTCCTGTTTATTCAATGATTTTTGAAAGTTCATGAAAATAATCAAAATTGCGGCAAGAGCCAAAAGGTCGCCGAATAAAAATACTGTTTCGGGCGGTATATAAAAGAGGTAGTTCCAGCCGATTATCATGTTTTGCTTTGACATAACAGACCATAGCGCCAAGGAAAAAAGTCCGATACATTTTCCGGCTATGTATAAAGGTATGTACGCTTTAAAATTGGCAGTATCAATCCATAAAAAAAGCGCCATAATCGGGAAAAGGGCTCCCGGAGCGGTAAAAGCCAGCCAGGGGACGGAACTTGTTCCGTATAAAAGATAAACAAGAATGAATGCCAGAGCGGTAATCCTTATACACTCATAAATAAAAAGAGCAGGCTTAAGGATGCGAACTAATACCATATAATTGAAGTTAATAGGTGAGGGGAGATTAATCAAGGGGCTGATTATGGAATAATACGGGTAGAAAAATGAAGCAAATAATATTACATTTATTAAAGGAGCCTTTATGAAATTACGGCAAATATGTATTGGTTTTGTCGCTTTAACGCTGGTTATGGGCTGCGCAAAGCCGCCGACAGTTGAAATGGACAGAGCAAGAGAGGCAGTCTTTGAAGCTGAAAATGACAATGATGCGTCTCAATACGGAACCGGCTTTTTAAATCGTGCAAGGACCGCTGTTAAAAACATGGAAGACGCGGCTAATTCCAAGCGATATGATGCGGCCAAGAATTATGCGGCGGAAGCCGTATCGCTGGCTGAAAAAGCAATGACAGAAGGAAAAGCGGCCGCAATCAGGACAAAGGAAGAGGCGGCCTCTAATCTATCCGGTTTGAGGTCTGAAATTGAAGAAACCGGCATAAATGTCAACGCGGCGCGTTATTCCCAACTGGATCTGGACTATGACGCGCTGGACAGGGGAATAAAGGACGCTTATGTTTCCTATGATCAGGCTGAAAGCAGCATGAGCATGGGAATGTACAGGGATGCGCTTGATAAAGCCATGAATGTGCGGGCGAATCTTGCTGATATTAATCAAAAGATTACAAACGCAGTGCCGAGAAGAAAATAAAATATGAATAAATCGGAAAACCGTAATAAAAACGCAGCCGGAACAAAACAGCGCGTAGTATCCGCGCTTGTGGAAAACAGGGCGGGAACCCTTAGCAGGGTATCGGGGCTTTTCAGCAGGCGGGGTTTTAACATTGACAGCCTGACGGTCGGCGAAACTGAAGATACTTCAGTTTCAAGAATGACAATTGCGGTAACAGGAGAAGAGCGCATACTTGAGCAGATTGTCAAACAGCTTGAAAAACTTGTTGATGTTATAGCAGTTAAGGAACTTGACGGCGATTCATGCCTGCGCCGCGAGATTATGCTTGTAAAAATCGGGGCGAATGAAGAAAACCGTCCCGCGGTTCTTGAAATAGCGGGGATTTTCCGCGCTCGTGTTGTAGACGTTTCACAAACGACAATTACAATAGAAGCTACAGGCAATATGGAAAAACTGAACGGAATGCTTTTGCTTCTGCGCTCCTACGGCATCCTTGAACTGGCGCGCACAGGCCTTGTGGCGCTTGAACGCGGCACACGGGTGCTTTCGGCAGTACCGGCTGAAAAACAATAAGGAGAAAAAATGCACGTATCATTTTTGTCGATATTATTTATGGCTGTTTCCGCCGTTGTACAAATCGGAACGCCGATTTGTTTATTCATCTATTTTCGTAAAAAATATGACGCAAAAGTTTTGCCGCTTGTTTTCGGCGTGCTCGGATTTGTAATTTTCGTTTTAATTTTGGAAAGTACAATTCATTTATTAGTGTTTAGGTCTTTTCCGCTTAGGGAAAAACCCGCTGTTTTTATTATATACGGAATATTTATGGCGGGAATTTTTGAGGAAACAGCCAGATTTATTTCATTTAACATACTAAAACGGAAATACGGAGGTATTGGTACGGGGCTGGCTTACGGCGCCGGCCACGGAGGAATAGAATCAATCATGCTGGCGGGACTATCAATGACGGTTTCCGTTATTGCAAGCATAATCATAAATACCGGAAATATCGAAATAATAACAAACAGTTTTCAGGGAAATACATCAATCACAATAAACGGCTGGATTAATTCTTTGTTAACTTCGGCTCCTTATATGTTTTTAGTCAGCGGATTGGAACGTCTGTTGGCGATCTGTGTTCAGATGTCCCTGTCAATAATTGTTTTTTATTCGGTATACCGCAAAAAATTTTATTTGTATCCGTTAGCTGTTTTGCTTCATGCGATTTTAGATATTTCCTCGGCGGCGTATCAGGCCGGGGTAATAAAAAGTATTTTCCTTGTTGAAGGAATCACTTTCATACTGGCGGCGGCATTGGCGGTGTTTACGAAATTTATACACAATAAATTAAAAATTACGGAACAATGACGGATATTACCCGCAAAATAATAGAGCAGATACTTGCCGTTCCGAAAGGTAAAGTTTCCTGTTACCGCGACATCGCCCTGAGAGCCGGACTTTCTAACGGAGCGCGTCAGACTGTAAGAGCACTTCATTCCATGTCAGAAAAATACAATCTGCCGTGGCACAGGATAATACGCTCGGATGGCAGCATTGCTCTTGCCGAAGGGGAGGGAAGGGAGATGCAGATAAAGCTTCTACGCGGCGAAGGAGTGAAAGTTTCAGATAACGGAAAGGTCGATTTTGACAGGTACGGAATTTAAAGTTGCTTTTTTTTAACCGTTTCCAAAACTTTTAACCTGCATTCGGCATGGTGCAGTTTTTTTTTCGCTTTGTTAATCTCAAATCTTAAATTCGTTTCCTTCAAAGTTTCTTCCGCCTGCAGTTTGGACTCAAGAACGTTTTCAACGTTGATTTCTTCCGGCCAATCGGCGCTTTCGACCATCAGTACGTTCTTATGCTCTTTTACTTCCAAAATGCCGCCGCAGACAAAAGCGATGCGCCAGTTGCCGCCTTCGTCTTTTATGCGGAGCGTGCCCGTAACAGAATGCGCGGAAAAGGGAGCGTGGTTTGCGTATATTCCTATTTCGCCGTCGTCAAGACCTATGATGATTGCCTGCGCTTTACCTGAATAAAAAATACGCCTTGGCGTATGAACCTCAAAGTTAAATAAAGCGGACATTATTTTGCCTTTTCAAGAACGTCGTCAATGGTTCCTGCCATATAAAAAGACTGTTCGGGGATTGAGTCGCATTCGCCGTCAAGTATCATTTTAAAGCCGCGTACGGTCTCCTTGACCGGCACATAACGTCCCGGAATACCCGTAAATTTTTCCCCGACAAAGAACGGCTGGCTGAAGAATCGTTGAATCTTTCTTGCCCTAGAGACCGTAAGTTTGTCTTCCTCGGAAAGCTCGTCCATGCCTAAAATAGCGATTATATCCTGCAGTTCTTTGTAACGCTGTAAAATCTGCTGCGCGCGGCGGGCTGTGTTGTAGTGATCATCGCCTACTATCGCCGCGTCAAGAATACGGGAGCTTGAAGCAAGAGGATCGACGGAGGGATAAATTCCCAACTCAACAATTTTACGCGAAAGGGTAGTGGTCGCGTCCAGATGGGCGAATGTTGTCGCCGGCGCAGGATCGGTAAGGTCGTCGGCGGGAACATAAACGGCTTGAATACTGGTAATTGATCCTTTTGACGTGCTGGCGATTCTCTCCTGAAGACTGCCCATCTCGTTGGCGAGAGTCGGCTGATAACCGACCGCGCTTGGAATGCGTCCGAGAAGGGCGGAAACTTCTGCGCCCGCCTGAATAAAGCGGAAAATATTGTCGATAAAAAGAAGCACGTCCTGCCTTTCCTGATCGCGGAAATGTTCCGCCATAGTAAGACCGGCAAGAGCGACTCTCATTCTGGCTCCGGGCGGTTCGTTCATCTGACCGAATACAAGCGCGGTTTTTTCGATAACGCCGCTTTCCGTCATTTCCTTCCAAAGATCGGCTCCTTCGCGCGAACGCTCGCCGACTCCGGAAAACACCGAATAACCGGAGTGTTCGGTCGCTATGTTGCGGATTAGTTCCATTATAACAACCGTTTTCCCGACTCCCGCTCCGCCAAACAGCCCAATCTTGCCGCCCTTTGCGTAGGGCGCGATTAAATCGATTACCTTAATTCCCGTTTCAAGCAGTGCCGTCGCCGGACGCTGTTCGTAAAAACCGGGGGCGGCGCGGTGAATTGCTTCGTACTGCGCTGCGCTGAAAGCTCCCTTGTTGTCAATGGGATCGCCTGTTACGCTGAACATCCGTCCAAGCACTTCTTTGCCGACAGGCACGCTGATAGGGCGGCCTGTGTCCTCAGCTTCAAGCCCGCGTGATAAACCTTCGGCGGCTGACATAGCGACACAGCGCACGCGGTTGTCGCCGATATGCTGCAGCACTTCAAGAGTAACGACGCGGTTAAGGTCTTCGCTGCCTGTTTTTACTTTCAGCGCGTTCAATATAAGCGGTATCTGCCCCTCTTCAAAACGGACATCCACAACAGGACCGATAATTTGAGTAATGTATCCTTTATTCGCCATCTTCTGCTCCTTATTAGCGATCGGCTAACGCCGTAGAACCGCCCGTTATTTCCGCCATTTCCTGTGTAATGCCCGCCTGCCGCGCGCGGTTGTAGCTTATCTTCAGAGATGCGAGCATATCTTCAGCGCTTTTGGAAGCCTCGTCCATCGCCTTCATGCGCGAACTCTGTTCGCTTGCGTACGCTTCCACCATCGCTCCGTAAATTACGCCCTTTATATATTGGGGAACCAGCACGTCAAAAACCGCTCCTGTGGACGGCAGGAATTCGAATTTCAGGTCAACTCTCTTTTCTCCGCCGATTTCAAAAATATCATCCTGTATTTTTTCCTTTACAAGGGGAATTATCTGATGCTTAGTCGGCAGAAGTTTTACCATGCTGAACATATGGGTATATACAATATGTATGGAATCAAAAACCCCCCAAAGATACTGCGAAACCACGTACTCGGAAACTTCCGCGGCGTGTTCCACAGTGGGTATCTGCGGATGAAAAGAAAAATTTTCCAGTATTTTATAAGGAGAATGGGCAAAATAACGATAGCCGACTGAGCCGCCTATAATTATTAACACCGGATTCTGCACCTTTTCGCATAACTCGTTTACATTACGGTAAACATTCGCGTTATAACCGCCGGCAAGTCCCTTGTCGCTGGTTATCACAATAACCGCGGTGCGGTAGGATTTTAACGCGTCGCTCTTTCTGAAAAATTCGCTTTTAACGTTTCCTTCGCTGGAAATAATATCGAACATTGATTTTTGAATCCTGCTGAAATACGGCACGGCATCCGCGAGCATTTTCCTCCCCTTGCGCAGTTTAGCCGTAGATATAAGGTTCATCGCCTTGGTTACCTTTAATGTCTGTTCGATAGCCCGCATCCGCAGGCGCACATCGCGGAGGCTCGCCATTATTTTTTTACTCCTTTATAGGTTTCTATTGTCAGGCGCAATTCGTCTTCCTGTTCCTTGGAAACGACTCCGGTCTCCGCAATGTTCTTTAATAAATCGGACTTCTGGCTTTTAAGCTGCGTTAATATATCTTTTACGAACGTTGAAACATTTTCAGTCTTAATATCAAGCAGATAACCTTCCACCGCAAGAAAAAGAATCACGATCTGTTCTTCGATATTATACGGCGAATACTGAGGCTGTTTGAGCACTTCCATAAGCCTTTCGCCCTGCGCCAGTTTGTCCTGAGTTGCTTTGTCCAAATCGCTGCCGAACTGCGCAAACGCGGCCATTTCGCGGTACTGGGCAAGGTCGAGCCTTATGCGCCCTGAAATTTTCCGCATTGCCTTTGTCTGCGCCGAACCTCCGACGCGGCTTACCGAAAGCCCTACGTCAATCGCCGGACGGAAACCCGAATTAAATAACTCTGAATCAAGGAATATCTGCCCGTCAGTTATCGAAATAACGTTTGTGGGAATGTAGGACGAAATGTCGCCCGCCTGCGTCTCGACAATCGGCATAGCGGTAATTGAGCCTCCGCCCTTGGAATCAGAAAGTTTTGCGGCGCGTTCCAAAAGCCGCGAATGAAGGTAGAACACGTCTCCGGGGAAAGCTTCGCGTCCGGGAGGGCGGCGCAGAAGCAGGCTTATCGCGCGGTAGGCGACAGCGTGCTTGGAAAGATCATCGTAAACAATAAGCACGTCTTTCCCCTGATGTAAAAAATATTCAGCCATAGCGACCGCCGAATAGGGTGCGATATATTGAAGCGCCGCCGAATCGGAAGCCGAGGCAAGCACGACAAACGTGTATTCCATCGCGCCGTGTTTCTCAAGATTGTCAACAATTGCCACTATCGAAGACGACTTCTGCCCGATAGCGCAGTATATACAGATAACGTTTTTCCCTTTTTGGTTGATTATTGTGTCAATTGCGATTGCGGTCTTTCCTGTCTGACGGTCGCCGATTATAAGCTCGCGCTGACCGCGTCCGATAGGGATCATTGCGTCTATGGAAACGCACCCCGTTTGAAGCGGAGTGTCCACGCTCCCTCGGTCGATTACAGGCGCGGCGGGAGCCTCCATAGGCATATACACTTCGGCTGATATGGGTCCCTTTCCGTCAAGGGCTTCGCCAAGCGGATTTAACACCCTGCCGAAAAACGCGCTGCCTGAAGGAACGGACATTACCTTGCCGGTTCTTTTTACTTCTTCGCCGTCTTTTACCAGTTCCTCGCCTGTTAAAATTACACAGCCTGCGTTTTCTTCTTCAAGATTGAAAACAATTCCCTGCGCGCCCGATGTAAATTCAATTAACTCGCCGTAAACCGCGTCGTTAAGGCCGTAGACGGTGGCGACAGAATCGCCTACCTGAACCACAAAACCGGAACTGCCGGATAAAGCCCTGCTTTTCCAGTTTTCAATGCGCTCTTTTAATACTTTTGTTAAGTCATCGTAATTAGCCATTGCGGCCTCCTGCAAGAATTTATTACCGCGACACAGGCTGTTTTAAATCAGCCGCTATATTCTCCAACTGTCCCTTTAAACTTGCGTCAATGTAATGACTGCCAATTCGCAGAAGATAACCCCCAAGCAGCTGAGGACTGACGAGCGTTTTCATTTTAACGCCCGCAGCGCCCGTTTTCTCTTTTATAATTCCGGAGAGTTCTTCCTCAAAGCCGCTGTCCAAAGGGAGCGCAGATTCGACAGTAACGTCCAGTATCCCGTTCTTTACATTCAGATTTTGTTCGATCCTTTGTAAAATCAGTCCGATATGCCTGAAACAGTTTTTTTCAACCGACAGACACAAAAAGCGTATTGCGCACTCTACGGCGGGAATTTCTTCATGTGCACAAGCGGCGCTTTCTCTCAGTATTTTTTCAAGTTTTATTGAGGCGTTGTGTCCGAAAAAAACTCCGGTTACGGTTTTAATTTGCGCGGCAAGCGCCTTGAGGCATAGAAACGCCTCATTTGCGTCTGTACCTGAAACGGACAAAAATACGTCTGCCCAACGCTGCGCGTGAAACACTTCAGCCGTTTCCTTTCTGAGCCGAAAGTTCGTTCAGCAGCATATTCACATAACGCCGGTTGTCGTCCCCGGAAAAATCCTTTGCGGAAAGTTTTGCGGAAACGGCTATTACCAGGGCGGCGGCTTCAAGTTTGAACTTAGACAGGGCTGCCTGACGTTCCGCCTCAATTTGTTTTCGCGCTGAAACAGCCGCTTCCTGGGCGTCGCGTTTGCCTTCGGCGATTATAAACTGCGTCTGTCGTTCGGCGTTTTCACGCGCAGTTTTTAAAATTTCATGCGCTTCATCTTCGACTTTTTTAAGCTTGTCTTCGTATTCGGCAAGCAGTTTTTTGGCCTCTTCTCTGTCTTTTTGCGCCTGATCAATGGTATCCTGAATCCGTTTTGCCCTGTTCTCCATGAATTTCGTTACCGGTTTAAACAATACCGCTTTTAAAATGAAAAACAGAATCGTGATGTTGATAATGGTAATAATAAAAGTAACAGAAAAGTCGAGCATTACACGTTACCCCAATTTATTGATCAATATGATTGAAATAACCAATCCGTATATAGCCGTTGATTCAGCCAGAGCGCAGCCTACAAAAAACATCGGCGTAAATTTGCCGGCTGCCTCGGGCTGGCGGGCTATTGCCTGTATAAGCCCCGCTGTCGCAATTCCGATGCCGATGCCGGCCCCAATGCCGGTAATTACCGCAATACCCGCTCCAATACCATACAAAACATTCAAATCCATTTTTAACCTCCGTTTAAGCCGCGGCGCTGCATAGCAGCGAAGCGGTTAGTTATATCGAAGTCTCCGCATAGCGGAGACAATCCTCCTAAAAATTTTTCATTCAGTTTCAATTCTCACAGCTTCTGAAATATAGAGGCTGGTTAAAAACACAAAAATTCCCGCCTGCACAATCCCGTCAAAAAAATCAAAGTACAGCGAAGGAACCACCGGGAGCGCCAGCGGAAGCACCCCTTCGATCATGGACATCAACACAAAACCGCCCAGCATATTTCCGAACAGCCGGAGCGCCAGCGAAATAAGACGCGTGCCGTAATCCATTATATTGAAGGGCAGCATTATGGGAACAGGGTTCAGCAAATTTTTAAACCAACCCGTGAACCCACGCGCCGCGAAACCGCAGATCAGCACCAGCAGAATCGAGATTATTGCAAACGCCGCCGTTACATTGATATCTTTAGTCGGGGGGCGGATTTCAAAAAGCGGAGTAAATTCGCGTCCGAAGGCCTTAAGCGGCAAGGGTGATAAAACAGGGATGATATTTGAAATGAGCAGGAACAAAAAGAGAGAGCCAATGTACGGGCCCAGGTATTTAGCGAAGGGACCGAATTGATTTTTTGCGAAATTGTTCAGGAACTCGACCCCGGTTTCCAAAAATGTCTGCGGGCCTTTGGGAATTTCTTTGAGCCTGCGCGTAAGGAGAAGCGCTCCGACTATAATGATAATCATTACAACCCATGAAACTATGACTGTTTCGGTAATTGGAATTTCAATGTTAAACAACGAAAAAGTGAAAATAGTTTTTAAATCAAGCGCTTTCATACGTCCAATCCGGAGCCTTAAGTCTTGCAGAAATTATACCCCGATTGGTTAATACTCACAAGACGGTAAACAGGGTTTGCCATACGGACAATCAGCGGTTATAATGTATACAGAAAATGAAAAAACTCCCTATCCAAAAGGCGTTTACCCTCATTGAATCAGGCCCTGTAGTCCTTGTAACTACAGCCGATGGCGGCAGGCAAAACATAATGACGCTTTCCTGGACAATGGTAACGGACTTTACCCCGCGTTTTGCCTTTTCAACAGGGTCATGGAATTATTCTTACAAGGCCTTGAAAAAAACGGGAGAGTGCGTAATCGCCGTTCCCGCTGTTGACCTTTCAAAAATAACCGTACAGATAGGCTCATGTTCCGGCGCGGATACGGATAAATTTAAAAAATTCAAATTAACGCCGCTTAAAGCGGAAAATGTGTCCGCGCCGCTTATCAAAGAGTGTTATGCAAATATTGAGTGCCGGGTGGTCGACCATATAGAGAAACACAACATTTTTATCCTTGACGGCCTTGCGGCATGGGTTGACGGCAAAAAGGATGAAAAACGCTGTTTCCATGCCGTCGGAGACGGACATTTTATCGCTGACGGCAAAATTATAAACCACCGCCGTATCATGCTCTCGAAACTGCCGAAAGGGGTTTAGTGTTAAGGTTGATATTGCCCTGAACATATGATAATCGGTAGAAACAATCACGATATTTTTATTTTTTAGATTGTATAATTTGTCAGAAAACATAAAATTTTCCATCGTGCTTTTTGAAGTATTTTCTTCAAATATTCTGTTTTCGTTAATTCCTTGGTAAATTGTTAAATATAGTAAACTTCATGCCTTATTTATTTTTACAATTCATTCATATACGGAGGCTGCGCTCCGTGTCTGCCGCACACAAAAGCGGCGGCCTTATTGGCGAAAACAAGCGCGCTGATTAAATCGTTTTCGTCCAGTTCGGCAATGGCGTTACGCGACAGTTTACCCCTTTGTTCCAGCCACGCGAGGAATGCTCCGTGGAAAGTATCGCCCGCTCCTACGGTGTCGGCGATATGCGGAACGTCAATCCCGGGCGCGCTGACTTCCGTCACGTTTCCGTTATTCCGCCTCAGCATCGCCCGCGCTCCTTTGGGACCGAGAGTTATAATCGCGAGCCGCGTTCCCATATCAATTAAATTCTCCAGCGCTTCTTTCGGCTGCGAAGCCGCGTCAATATATTTATAGTCTTCTAAAGATATTTTTACGATAACGGAAGCGCCTGTCAGTTTCTCAAACCGTTTTAAATATGCGTTTCTGTCTTTTATTACAAACGGCCTGATATTAGGATCAAAAGCGGTAACAGTATTGCGAGCTTCCCTGATGATGAAAGATTCTATTGTTGACCCAATGGGTTCCATGACGACGGATATAGAGCCGAAGACAATGCAGTTGGTATTCTCCGGTAATTGCGCAGGCAATTCTTCGGGCGAAAGAGAACGATCAGACGT